>JAABUQ010009122.1_pt1 | contig 13552 bp, 16 predicted proteins | sample 5560001 | NCBI WGS metagenome assembly JAABUQ01 (sample SAMN10711888, study PRJNA513371) | rock metagenome | isolation source: Antarctica rocks | place: Antarctica: Victoria Land, Finger Mt nord | collected 2015-12-18
GTCCTTGGACAGAGCCTGCAGCGCTTCGCGATCCATCCAGACGTGGAATCATGCCGCCAGACCCCCGTCAACCATCCCGTTCGCACCCACCCTCAGCAGGCCAGCCCGCGGACGTGAGCAGTTACGATCCATGAGCCGAAAGGGGCGGGTGAAATCGTTGAACTGACGGATAATCCGGTCAAATTCCATGTTGTCGCCCACGGATACTATGCGCTCAAAGAGCTGCTCGATGAAGCGGCAAAGCGTGTTAATCAGGTCATGGTTGGTGTTGCTCATAACGCCTTGCGCGTCGTACTCGAAATCTATGGGCTTCTCCAGCCCATCCATCGTGAATGCTCCCACGTCGAACTCGATCGAGTGAGCAAGCAGGAGGTACGTGAGCTTGTACTTGTCCCGAAGCTCCTTGACGCTATGAGGTCGCATCCAAAATCCCTTGTGCAGCTTGTGTTCGAGACGACCCTCCACGGCCAATCGGGTCAGGACCTCCCGTACGGGAATGTGACTGACCCCTAGCCGAACCGCCAACTCCGAGGCGATCACCGGCTCCCCAGGCCGAAACGCATGCTCCGCGAGCATCCGCTTGACCGTGCTGTAAAGCGGGTCGTAGACGAAGGAACCATAGCACTCGTCGAAGACGACCCAGATCCTCGCGTCGATCGCGAGCTCGGCGATGTCCCCGAGCAAGACGCGGTCGTATACGGTGCCGGTCGGATCGGCACCACAACATCGTCTCGGTCGTACCCGAGGTGCGGTCACGGACCCTGGTCGTCAACGCCTTCTCCAAGCAGCTCGCGCTGACGGGCTGGCGCCTTGGCTATGTTGCAGGCCCCCCGGAGGTGATCGCCGCCATCAAGGCCCTCCAAGGCCATACCACCTCGAATCCCAACGTAATTGCCCAGCACGGGGTGCTGGCGCACCTCCTGCACGAAAGGGATGCCGGCTTCGAGCGCGGCTTGCACCACCGCCTGTGCCAGGCGCGTAGCGCCGGCTTGGAGATCCTGGCAGGGCTCGAACGCGAGCCCGTGCCCACCGCCCAGGGCGGGTTCTACTTCTACCTCGACCTCGCGCGGCTCCTCACCGCCCGGCCTCGCGCCGGGGCCATCGCGGACGCAGACGACGTCACGCGCGTGCTCCTGGAGGAGGCTGGCGTGGCAGGCGTATCCGGCACCGCGTTCGGGGACCCCTCGGGCCTGCGCCTGTCCTATGGCGCGCCAGTGGAGATCCTCCTACCTGCCCTCCGGCGGGTGGTGGGTGTTCTCAACGGCATGACGAGCCCCGAGCACATCCGCGTGGTGGCCTGACCTTGGGGAGACGAGCCGATGTCCATGCACCTTCAGAACGCGCCGGTCCGCGCCGTTATCCTGGCCGCCGGCCTGGGGTCCCGCCTGCGTCCGCTCACCGACGACCGCCCAAAGCCGCTCGTCCCGGTCCAGGGCAGGCCGATCATCCACAACGCCCTAATCTCCCTAGCGCGGTTGGGGGTCCGGGAGGCAGTTGTCGTAATCGGCTACCGCGGCGAGGACATCCGGGGCTCCTGCGGTGTATCGTTCGCCGGGGTGGCCATGAGCTACGTGGAGTCGTCCGTCTTCTACCGCACGGGTAGCGCCTACTCGCTCTGGCTGGCGCGCGAGGCTCTCCTGCAGGGTGACACTCTGCTCCTGGAGGGAGACGTCTTCTTCGAGCCGGCGGTCCTGGAGCAACTCGTGGCGTCCGGACCCGGGGACGTCGCGGCGGTCGCTCCGTTCGACCCGACGATGGAGGGATCGGCGGTGACCCTCTCGCGGGACGGGCTGGTCCGCGAGGTCCGCATGAAGCGAACCGCCGCCGACCTGTCCCCAGGCGAGGCGCTCTTCAAGACGATGAACCTATTCCGGCTCGCTAGAACATCCCTCGCCGAGCGTGTCGTACCAGCGCTGGACCGGCTGGTCTGGGCCGGTGCCACCCGCGCCTACCTCGAGGAGGTCCTCGCCGACCTGATCGCGGAAGGCGAGCTTAGCCTGCGCGCGGTAGATTGCGGCGGCCTGAAGTGGTTCGAGATCGACAGCGAGGCCGACCTACGCTCGGCGGAAGCGATGTTCTCGCGCCAGCTCGACCCGACGTACCGGCACGGAATGGGTCATTGAACGGCATGCCCTCGCACCACGGGTCAGGATAGCCCTTGATCAGATACCTCGCAGACCCCGCGAACGCAGTGACCACCGCAGGCCTGCTCTTCTCGGCCCTGGGACTGGACCTGGCCTTGGCGAACCGCCCGGAGCTCGCCGTGGCAGCCGTCCTCTGGGCGATGCTGGCCGATCAGCTCGACGGGGTGGTCGCGAAGCGGACCCCGAGCCGGTCGGCCGAGGTCGCCGCGTTCGGCAAGGCATTGGACGGCTTCGCAGACCTGATTTAGGGCGCCGCATTTCCTGCGATCGTTATTATGAAGGTGAGCGGACCATCGTCGCTCTCTTTTGTCACGTCTACAGCATTGCTGCTCGCGGGAGCAATTCGGCTTAGCTATTTCGATGCCTTCGGTCTGTCGGCAGATGGGCGGTTTATGGGCTTGCCTCTGTCATACGATGTGCCGCTTCTCGCCCTGGCGTTCGTCTTGCGGCCGTGGATCCCGTCGGCAGCCTTCCCTCTGAGCCTTGAGATCGCATTCCTTTTGATAGCTGCGCTTCATGTGGCCTCCATTCGCGTTCCTGCAACAAGCGGACGGATGTATGTCGCAATCTCCGCCTATCGCACTTTAGCATCTACAATACTTATTTACATGAGTCTCTCGCCAGTTTGAGGTAATCACCCCCCCTGTTGGACGTAATGGCAAAGGAACAGGACCATGATGTCGCCCTTGCACTTATCGGACCGGGAATCCGAGATGTTGGTGAATGGTGACCCTGGTGGTTACTGGAGGTATCCGATTGTAGAGCACGTACTTACCTACAACGTGCATTTCCCTCCGGAACAGCTGCTCGAGGAGATCCGAACTCGGCTCAGGAGCCTGATCGCGTGCTATCCTGCCACGCAAGACAGGTTGGCCGATCACCTCGGCGTCCTAGTTGGTCGCAACCCAGACTGGATCGTGGTTGGAAATGGCACCGTTGAGCTGATGCAGCTTCTCATTTCGGGCAGCGGGTTGCGCCTGGCTGTACCAACGCCATCGTTCGGCATCTATGAGTCTGCGGCTGGACCAGAACGGCACGTCAAGGTCCCACTCCGGCCACCATCTTTCGAGGTTGATCTAGACGAACTCTTCCATGTGGTAAATTCCTCTGATCTGGATGCAGCTGTCATCATATCTCCAAATAATCCGACTTCGCGCGCAATCCCGCGTGCAGACTTGGTTTCGCTCGCGCAACGTCTTCAGCGTAAAGGTAAGAAGTTACTGCTTGATGAATCGTTTGTGGAATTCACATACGAAGGATCGTCCAACAGTCTTGAGAGTGATCTGAATATCCTACCAAATGTAATAGTGGTCAAAAGTCTGGGGAAAATATATGGCGTGTGCGGACTCAGGTTAGGTTACATGATGAGTTCCGATAAATTACTTATTTCCGCAATCCGCGGTCAAGTTCCTCTTTGGAACATAAACGCCATATCTGAATATATGCTAGTCAATGTCCCTCGATATCGTGAACAATTTGAGTCCAGCTGTGAGGTTGTCAAGCAGGAACGCAACCAGCTCTATGCTCAGCTTGAGGCAATTAAGGGCGGTTGCGCGCTGCGCCCTGACGCCAATTTTGTTTTCTTTCGTTTGCCGGATCAGTGGCCGGACGGGCCTGCTTTGGCTCGCCTGGTGTTGGCGCAAAGACATATCCTCTTGCGCCATTGTGGTAGCAAAAGCATGGAGCATGGCATCAGATATCTTCGGATTGCCGCGCGCTCGTCGCGGGAGAACGAGGATGTTGTGTCTGCCTTACTTGATGCCGCAGGCTCAATGCGCCGGTCTGCCCCACAGCGGGCAGTCTTTAGCACAGGCGTGTAGCGAGGATTATACGTGGCGTGCCTGCGCACAACCTACCTTACGCCGCGGCTATCGTTCGATCTGAGCTTGCTGTTTACAGCAGGCGTTGTTCTCAACGCCGGCTTTTGGCTCTTTAGTGTAAGCACGACGTCCTCCATTGCGGAAGATGCTTACCTCCACGGGTATGCGCCGAACGTCCATAGTGCGATGACCTTACCGTTCCTCGCTCTGGCTACGCCCGCGGGATGGTTGGCCAATCTTTTGTCCGCGCGGAAGCTGATAATCATTTCGCAGGCAATAATGGTTGGCGTCGCGGCGACCGTTGCGGGACTACTCACTTTCGGGCTACAGGCGACTACAACCCTCGGAATCGGAGCGTTCGCATATGCCGTTGCTGCCGCGCTGGCTGTTCCAGTGTGGACAGCCCTGACTGGGGCGAGCAGGCACCGGGGTCCCGCCGCACTCGCAACGTTGGATCTGGGCTTTGGTCTAGGTCGAATAGCCGGTGCTTGCCTAGGGTCGCTGGCCATCGAGGCGCAGACTCTTCCTCTAGCTTTCGTCTCTGTCGCTGCATGCGCGGCGTGGTTGCTGATCGTGCTGAGGACCGCGTTGCGCGGTCCCACATTCGAGCGCCCAGTCGGGCTCGACGTTAATGCTCAAGATCCTCCGGCCGCTGTGCAGAGGACTGCAGCATCAGGCCACGCTGGTCTAACCCTTCCGACCTTCGGCTTCTCGCTTGCGGCCAGTGCGGCGCTGGCCTTGTTGCCCTCGATAATTCGGCAAACATCGGCGGTCGAACACTCGGCCATTGGCTACCTCGCTGCTTTCTTCAGCGTCGGCACCATGGCCGCTAGCGCTGCGGTCAGCACGTTCGGTTTATCAACATCGCGAAGTGGTCTCCTTCGCATCAGTGGGGTCATTCTAGCGGTATCGTTGCTTTTGCTGGCCCTCTCCGAGAGACAACCAACTATCGCAATCTCAATGGCCATCGTCGGCGCGAGCTGGGATATTTCTTATCTGTTACTAACAACATGACGACTGAACGCGAGCAGAAATAACAGTAACGTGCGCATAGCTGGAATGCAAATCTTCGCGTCGTACGGGGGCTTTGTGGTAGGAGGCCCATTATGGGGTGCAATTGCAGCAACCGCTGGTCTCACAACGTCGCTGGCATTAGCGGCTTTGATCGCAATCATTCCGGTTGTTTATCTAAGTATAATTTGTTCAGAGTAAGATGAGAGTAGGTCCATTTCCGATAAATCGAGTGATGTATTTTGTAGTAAACAAGTTCTCCGCGCGATTGCGAAAACACGAGAGGTCACGAGAGCCTTTATTCTCACGAGGGTATCTGAATTAATCGTAATGGTCGTACTCATAAACAAATACCTGTGCGTTATCGAGCCATGCAAAACTGTCCAGGCGAAACAACGTGAAGTTAACTCCGTTGCACATGCCAAGCGGTTGAGCGGAACTTCAGCGCTTTTGGGGATCGTTGGGAAAACCTTTCTCCAATCATTTTTAAAATCTCATGCCACAACCATTGATCTACTTGACTCGGGATGTCGTGCGACCCAGCCCAGTAATTAACATATTCATCTTTCGACATAGCTATGCTCTCGCTCATACCCATATACAAGCAATCACCGAAGCCTGGATACTGACCTAGCAACTGCTCGTAAGTCTCCATTTGCGCTATTATTGGAGCGCGTGCTCTCTTCAGAGCTGGGGCCAGTTCTCGTATACCACTCTCCACTTCGATGTGAAAGGGATCCGTCGACAGATCCATCAGCTGGTATATAATGGTGAGGTGTCCACCAGGTGTCAGGATACGAATGGCTTCTTCCAAGGCGCCACGCGCCTCTGTCCAATGGAAGGATGAACTGTAACAAACCCAGTCGACCGTCTCGTTCCCAAGAGACGTGTTTTCGCCAGGGGCGTTTATCCAAGTAACGCTGGGCCGCGACGAGTTCGATCGACGACCTACACGTACCATTTCGGCATTAGGTTCTATAGCGTAGCCCGACAAACCGATGTCGGCCAGCGCGTACGCGATTGCCCCGGTGCCGGCGCCTATGTCCGCGAACCGCGCTCTTGGGAAGGATTGCCGCACGTACCGGACAAGCCACTGAAGCATCATCTTCGAGTATGGCGGCCGCTTCGCATAGGTACTGGCGACGTGCGAGAAGTCTCCGAAAGAAGGCTTCTTCTGTAAACTCATAACATCCTCCAAGGCTTAATGTATCGATACGGCTTTACCGCCGCGAGCAGTTCGAGAAAACCATTTCTGTGCAGGCCGCATTACCGCGTTAGGCAGCGCGTTGAACTCGTTGGCTCCCCGGCATACCGGCGGCATTTTCCCCGTCATTATAGTTCATGATGTTGCAACATTGCCCTGCGCGCAAGACGGTAGTCAAAATATAATCTGCCTATATTCGAGCCAATTTGCGTGGCCGTTATCGAGTTGCGAGGCGCGTAAAAACCAATAAGTATACGATCGGTGTATTCGTCTAACGTGATCCTTGACGACAGTCGTCGGCATCGATGCGTCGAGGTCCCGGTCGAGGCGCCTGCGGTACTGGTGGCGCGTGCTCGCCGTCAGGGTCTTGCGCCGGCGCGCCAGGATCACGCGCTCATGGCGCTCAGCCCAGGCAACCGGCATGGCCAGCGCCTCAGGAGACGCTATAGCGAGGTCCGCAACGACCTTTTCACCTCCTCTCCCAACCGATGTGCCTCCCGACAACAACAGCTCCGAGCGCGAACTTCGGCCGACCGACACCTGTCGCAAAGTAACCGAAGGCTTTCGATCCGACTGGAGCGCAGACCTCTCCGCAAGCGTCAGCTCGGTCGTCGGAACAGCCGCACGCACCGGCGTCGACGAATATGAGGCGATCTTCAACACGCTGTGCGGGTGCCACAGACCCGTGCCGGGATGAGCAGATACCGGTTCTCGAACCAGATGCGCAAAATCGGTGAGGATCGACGCGGCATGCGTCTGTTGCAGGTCGGCGGCTTGCATTCGATTCCGGCCTCGATGGCCTAGAGTTCGCCGATGCGTCGCAGCGCATCCTCGACGATGGAGGGAGCGCGCGTATCGAACACATCGTAAGACTTGCACCTGACGTGCGCCGACAGGCGGCAGGGAAGATGCACGGCGGCGCGCCGGATCGATTCACGAACAGGCAAGAGCCCGCCGCAGGCGGTTCGGCTGCCACCTGCGCGGGAGGGACACAGGGTTTATTTCCGGCGCTCGTGTACCCGGGCCTGTCGTCGCACGTAAACAGCAAGCTCCATCGCTCCATTGCTACGTCGGGCGCCCTCCAATTCGTAGGCGCCGGTTTTGCCTTTCTCTTACCGTCACACGACTGAGATGGTTTTCACGGCTTATCAAATTACGTCCTCGGGAGATCTCAATGCCAGTGCTGCACCGCCGGCTGCATCCGCTCAGCGAGGATGCTGAAGTTTTCCGGGCGGACCCTCCTGGCAGGGCCAGATCTTGCTTCCTTGCTCGCCCTGCTGGTTATGCCGGGATGACCCTACCCGGCCTAATCAGTGCACGCTTTGTGTCGCAAAGAGCTTGGTATCTACCTCTTTCCCTTCCGCAAGTATGAATGTCCTGGACGTAAGCGTTCAGCAGGGGCGAACAATTTTTAACTGTCCAGCTAAGGGCAATCTATAAAGGATAAGGTAGTCTTCCTATGAAGCACAAAGTAATCTTCATCCTCATTGATGCTCTCGGAGCGGACTATTTCGCGGCCCAACGCGAGCGCCTACCCTATTTATCATCGCTGGCAAAGGAGGGCCTTTTCGTAAAAAGGGTCCGACCCGCCACTCCTGGAACATCGAAACCCGGCCGAGCGACAATTTTGACCGGCGAGGATGCCTCGGTCCACGGAATCTACGGTAATTCGGTCTTAGACGGCCAGCAGTTTCGTCCGGCGACCGAGAACGATGTCTTGGTAAAGACAATAGCGCACAAGGCACTTGAGACGGGTCGTGACGTCGTCGGTCTTGGCTTTGGACTTCTGCGGGCTGAAGACACCACCCTCCAGGTCGATCCTTGGTGGGAGCACCTACCATATAAGGCACTTGCGAATAGCAAGGCCCCGTTCGGCCGTGAGGGTTCGAACATTGCACCGGTGCGTCGAGACCCGGAAAAACGCCTCGTGCGGATCTTAGATATCCCGCTCAGCCTGGGGCAGGGGCTGTCCCTCGACTCGAGGCTCCATCCGCATATGATCGGTCTCGCGAGTGACCAGCTAATGCTTCAAGTCACGGCTGATCTAGCATGCAGTGATCGGCCGCCGGACCTGATCTTCACGGAATTCGCGATCACAGACGTTATCCAGCACTATCACGGTTTCGATTCCGCATCGACAAACTGGGTATATCAAACCGCCGATATGGCGGTTGGGCTGCTGATGCACCGATTGGCGGTTGCAGGACGGTTGGATGACTATGTTGTGATTATCGCCAGCGATCACGGGCAGGCGCCTATCCACACTGCGATCTTTCCTGAAAATCTGATTCCTCACGATTGCTGGACGAGCGAAGGCGCATCCCTCCACGTGGTGATGAGCGGCGTAACGGAAGCCAGGTCGATCGAAGCACGCCTTTCTGAACTAGGAGTAGAGCCACTCTCTGGCGACCATCTTCCCGATGCCGTTCGTGCAAAGGGGCTTGTGACATTCGTCGCGCCGACAGGCTTTGCTTTCGAACCGCGCCCAGCTAGCACCGCTACAGAGACGTTGACGGGTTCCCCAACCATGGTATCGACGCACGGGTTAAATCCGGGGGATCCTTACGATGACGCGATCGCGATCGTGATTGGCGGCGGTCAAGATTGCATTGAGTTTGGGGACTTGCGGCAGATCGCTCCAACTATCGCTCAGGCCTTAGGTTTGGATATCGGTGGGGTCCAAGCCTGCGCGTGGAACTGAAGCTCGAGCAATGAGCTGAGTACGACATATATCGGATAACCACGCAACTATGCCGATTATTCGTTATCTTTCGCCATCGGCCGCCGCGACATGGATGTTGCCGCCGAAGCGGATCACGTGGCCGAAGCCCAATGTCGTCAGATAGGTGAAGAGTTTGGTGTCGCCGAAACCGCGATCCGCCACACCTCCTTCGGCGGCGCTTCGGCCAATCGCGCCAAATAGAGGTCTTCATAATGGTTCCGCTTGTCGTTCAACTCGGCCTTGAACACGGTCAGCCACACCAGGGGCGTCGCACGGCCATGGCGGGTGACGAGGCTCAGCGCCAGCGTCGTCTGATCGTCGACGTCGAAGTCCGTCCAATCCATAGCCACAACGATTGCCTTGCGCTCGCCGACCACTTCGGCGACCCAAGGGCCGAACATCCGCCATGGCTCGACGCCTTGGTTGCTCATTAGACGGTCGATCTGCTTGATCGCATGTTCGTCGAGCACGCCACGAGCCTGCGCCATGGCATGTACGACCACCGACACGCCAGCGACGTACTCGTCATGACCTCCAGTATACCGTTGGCCAGAGACTCGACCCGCTTCGCGTGGAGGTCATTCGCAAAGATCGCATCCAGACAGGCGCGAATGTCTTCAACCGACTTGGCAAAATGCTTCGTCAAACCACCGCTACCCGAAGAGGAGCTTCGTCTTCCTGATACCGCTACGGATTTCGGCCAATGTGAGTCCAAGAAAATTGAGGGGATTCATGAGCCGCGCGGCAGATTTTGTCGTGGAGCAGGTAGAAGCGGAAGGCAGGCTCCGCCTTCGCCCTGCCGTAAAGCTTCCTCTGAAGGTTCCTGATCTTTTCGGGTGTTGGAGGCTCACGGCCAATCACCTTCACGTCACCTTCTTCGAAAGCGCACCAGAAGTCAGGGTCCTTCCCTCCACCGGCATTACCCGGCCTCAACAGTCCTACGACCCTGTCCGACGCCCGCTCGGGCCGCCGCCCGGAGCGATGTCGGTGCCGCGACCACCGCCCGACACGGGCCTCCTCCGATGACCCAGATCACCCTTCCAGCGTGCCTTGCCCCTACCCCGGTAGATCGGACAGGTGCTCGTGTCGGCTGCTTCCCTGCTCTAGCGGCCCTCCACAATTTCAGGCGGGTCGGCATCCACATCTTCACTTTCGAGGCCTGCTCAGGGTTCCATCGAATTACGGCCCGCTGGATTGCTCAACCGCCCAAGGCGGCCTTTCTCGCAAGGCATCGACCCGGTCAGTTCCCCACTGGCCCGCTTGCCAGCTACCAGATCAACCGACAACTATCTGGATGCCCTGCTTCATTGGTGATCTACCCCGCCGGGGCGCACTGAGATATCCGGGATAGCAGATTACTCGGCGCGCGATCGATTACCGAACTCCAGCACGGCTGCAACGAGGGCACGCGTGTAAGCGTTCGCCGGTGCCTTGAGCACGTCTTGTGTCGGTCCGGCTTCGACAATGTGACCATCCCTGAGCACCACAACGTTTTGCGCAATGGCCTGCACCACGACGAGGTCGTGTGAGACCATGAGGTACGATGTTCCTTCCTGCGTCTGAAGATCGACAAGAAGTTCGAGGATGGCCGCCTGGACGGATACGTCCAGGGCGGAGGTGACCTCGTCGAGGAGGATCAGATCGGGCTTCGCTGCGAAGGCCCGCGCGATAGCGATGCGCTGCTTTTCGCCGCCTGAAAGTTGACCCGGGTAGCGACGCAGATAGTGCGGCCCCAGCCTGACCCGCGCCAAGAGTTCGGATACTCTCGTCCTCGCGTCGGAGATATCAAGGTTGAAGTAGAGTCTGAGGGGCGCGTGAAGGATGGCCTCGATCGTATGCCGCGGATTGAGCGAGGCGTCGGGGTTTTGGAAAACGGTCTGGACGCGCCGCAGTACATCGAGGGGGCGGCGGTTCACGGCAACATTGAGATCGGTGTCAGGGGCCAGACGGATCGTTCCGGCCTGGGTCTGCCTCAAGCCCGCAACCGCACGCAGCACAGTCGTCTTCCCCGAGCCGGACTCGCCGACGAGAGCCAGTGTTTCTCCTCGTTGCAATGTGAACGACACGTCCTTAACCGCTGGGCGAGGGGCTGCGGTGGATCGACGCCAACCGAATGACCTTTCGCGGTCGTAGGAGACGACCAGGCCTGTCACCTGCAACAGCGGACTGGTCGGCGACTGACGTTTCTTCCGGCGACGGTCAAGCTCATCGCCCAGCCCCGGAGGACCCGGAGCATCAACCCGAAGGGGCGCGTGGCAGCGCACCACGACCCCGTCGATTCCTGAGGCGGCAGGGCGATCCTGGTCGCACTTGATGAGCTTGCTCGTGCATCTCGGGGCGAAGGAGCAGCCTTTTCGGATACCTTCCAGCCGAGGCAGCGAACCGGACAACGTCGGCCGTGCAACTGCACCGGAGAGACGCGGCACTGATTCGAGCAAGGCCCGGGTATAAGGATGAAGCGGCTGGCTCAGCACTCGAGCGACCGCACCCTCTTCGACGATCTCGCCCGCGTAAAGGATCGTCACTCGCTCGCAGAGCCGCTCGACGAGGCCAAGATTATGACTCACGAGCACCATGGCCAGATTCATCGCGAGCCTGATCTCATGGAGCAGGTCCAACACCTGAGCCTGCGTGGTGGCGTCGAGACCTGATGTCGGCTCATCGAGGAGAAGCACCCTCGGCTGGCCCGCAAGCGCCATCGCGATCGCGCAACGTTGTAGCTGGCCTCCAGAAAGCTGGTGGGGATAACGACCGGCCAGGGATTCAGGCGCCGGCAGGCGCGCGCGGGCCATCAACTCCAGCACGCGTTGGCGTCGACTTTCACGGGGTAGCGGGGTGTGAAGCGACACGCTTTCAGCGATTTGAGCGCCGACGGTCATTGTAGGCGTCAAGGCAAGCGCCGCGTTTTGCGGCACGAAGGCTATGGTGCGATCGGCTGCCCGGGCTTGGAACATCTCTCGACCCTGGAGCCGAGTTCGCCCGCTGGCAACATGCATGCCGCGCTTGATGTGTCCCATCATCGCGAGGAGCAGCGTGCTCTTTCCCGAACCGGACTCGCCGATAATGCCCGCGCTCTCGCCGGCTCGGAGACAGAAATCGATCTGCCGCAGCACCGGGACGAAATCTCTGGTTCGATTTGGCTTCAGACCGACGGTGAGACGTTCGACCAGGAGGAGTGGCGGGTCACGGCTCGCATGCATGTTGCTCACGCCGCAGTGTCTCGCCCGCTCAGGTCGACGCCAAGCGCCTTCCCCGCAGCGTCGCTCAGGAAATTGATCCCGAGGATCAGGCAGGATAGCGCGACGCTCGGCGCGAGGGCGTTCCAGGGAGCGATCGTCAGCACCACCCGGACGTCGGCAATCATAACGCCCCAGTCGGGCGTCGGCGGTGCGACACCGAGCCCTAAGAAGGAAAGCGAACTGAACGCAAGCAACATCCACGACCAGCGCATCGCGCCATCGACCAGCAGGATATCGATGACGTTTGGCAGCATTTCCCGCCATACAAGCCCGAAAGGGCGCTCCCCTCGCGCCCGGGCGGCAAGGACGAAGTCGCGCGAGGCAAGGTCGCGGGTTGCGGCCCGAGCGATACGGGCTACCGACAGGCCGTAGAAGGCGGCGAGCGTCGGAAGTAAGGCCATCGAACCTCCTCCTGTGACGGCGACGACCACCAGAAGGAGAAACAGCTTCGGAATGGCGAGGAAGGCATCTATTGCGCCCATCGCGAGGTTGTCGAAGCGTCCCCCGAACGCGCCGCTGGCGATGCCGACCGCGCCGCCCCACGTGACTGCCAGCGCAGCCGCGAGACCGGTGATGGCGATGGCTGCCCGCCCGCCGACGAGGGTTCGGGACAACACGTCGCGTCCAAGTAAGTCGGTCCCCAACCAATGAGACATCGAGGGTGCGCGGAGCACCTCGACGCCGTTCTGCGCGGAGGGGTCGTAAGGAACCAGAATCCAGCCTGCCGCGAGCAGGAAAAGGTGGAATGCCACGAGCGTCAATCCAACGAAGCCCGTTGGACGCGCCGCGATCTCGCGGCCGATTGAATAAATTCTCCTGGTGCGGCTCCGGCCTATTCCGGATCGATTGACCGCCATTGATCCGTCGACGACGCTCAAGCGCGCACCGTGCCGGCCCGTCTCAGGCGCGGGTTGAAGGTCATTGCCAGGAGGTCGCTCAGAAGGGCGAGCACGATGTAGGTTGCGGCGAAGACCAGAATGATGGCCTGCAACAGCGGTATGTCGCGATCATAGATCGCCTGCACCATCAAGGTACCGAGGCCGGGGTAATTGAAGACCCGCTCGACTATCACCACCCCGCCCAGGAGCCATGCCAGGGTCAACGCGACGATGCTGATCATGGTCGGGGCGGCGCCCGGCAGCGCATGCCGAAACAGGACGTTGATGGGGGAAACACCCTTCAGACGTGCCATTTCGACGTGCTCGCTCTCCAGCGCCTCGACGGTCGCGGCTCTCGCCACTCGGAGCACGTGCGCGATCAGAACAAGCACTAGGGTTCCGGCAGGCAGGCCTAAGGAAGGAAGCAGTTCGCGCAGCGGGGCCCCGGGCGGGACAATAGTTACCGCCGGCGCCCACCGGAGCTTGATTGCGAACACGAGAATGAGCAGTGTCGCGGACACGAATTCCGGGACG
>JAABUQ010009123.1_pt1 | contig 13552 bp, 18 predicted proteins | sample 5560001 | NCBI WGS metagenome assembly JAABUQ01 (sample SAMN10711888, study PRJNA513371) | rock metagenome | isolation source: Antarctica rocks | place: Antarctica: Victoria Land, Finger Mt nord | collected 2015-12-18
AGGATTAAGAGCAGAGGGCGCAGCGAGCAGCGCCCCGGCGTTTGCGGGCTGTATCCTTCCTTTAGGAAGGACCCTGCGAAGCAAGGTGGTAGGTCACCCGAACCGATGGGTCGTGGTTGGGATAAAATAAGTGACGACGGCCGCCAGCAGGCCGCCGAGCAGGAGATAGTTGGCACGCGGGCCGCGCCATTGGGCGACGGCGTGGAGCGTGAGGTAAATGCCGTACACCAGCCAGGTCACAACCGAAGTCAGAACCATTGGGTCCGCGCCCCAGACGCCGGGCAGGCCGCCGGTCAGCGCCTGCACAAACCCGGCGGCAAGGCCGATGGTCAGCAGCGGGAACGCGAAGGTCACCAGCGCGAACGCGAGATGGTCCAGGCTCGCCAGCGGCGGCAGCTTGCCGAACAGGCCACCCGAAAGCCGCTTGCGCTTGAGCAGCCGGTACTGCGTTAAGTAGAGAGCCGCGCAGCCGAACGCCAGCACTAAGAGGCCGAACGCAAACAAAATCGCTAGAATGTGCAGGCTGATCAGGCGCGAGTTCAGCAGCGGCATAGCGGCTGCGTTAAGCATTGCCGGATGCGCGGAGTGCAGGAACGCCCCGGCAAAGAGGCACAGGAACGACGCGGGCAAGGCAACGGCTCCGAGCGCGGTTGGTTTCGGTTTCAGCACTAGCTCAAGCGCCAGGTACGCCAGAGCGATGGCCCAGGCGGACGCCGACAGTGTTTCGGCAGGCGTCGTGAACGGCGTTTGATGGACGCGGGCACAGTGAATGCCGATGGCGAGCGTGTGCAGCGCGACCGCCAGCACGGTCGCCGCTCGGCCTGCCAGCGCCAGCGGGGGCTGACGCAGCATCAGAAACGCGCCGTAAGCCACCGAGGCGAACAAGTAGCCGACGGCAGCAGCAACTAAAAAGAAGTCTTCATTCATGTGTCTGTGCTTCTAGGCCGAACGCGCGGCGAATGGTGTCCAGCGCCGCCGCGCCGTCCTCGGCTTCCGGGGCGGACTTGATCGCGACACTTGCCGGGTGCGCGATTTTGCTGGTCAGCGACGCGAACGCCGCTTCAATCGCTCGCCAGTCTTTTTCGGGCAAATCCGGCAGCCGCAAATGCAGTTTTTCGAGTTCCGCCGACTTCGCCGTGTTCAGCTTCTGCCGAACGGCGACAACCAGGGGCGCGACTTCTAAGGTCCGCTCCCAGCGCAGGTACTCGGCGGTGGACGCTTCCACGATCTCGCGGGCGCGGGTCACTTCCCCGGCCCGGCTCTGACGCGCCCCGGCGACAAGCTCCTGCAAATGGTCTATGTTGTACAAATAGACGTTCTCTAAATCGTCTACCGAGGCTTCCACATCGCGCGGGACGGCAATGTCAATGAGGTACAGCGGGCGGCCCCGGCGAACGCGCATGGCTGACTGCATCAGCTCACGCGAGATAATTGGGTGCGGCGCGGCGGTGGAGCAAACGACAATGTCGGCGGTCGCCAGCAGCGTGGGCAGGTCGTCAAAGCGCCGGGCCGTGCCGCCGAACTGCGCGGCCAGCGCTTCGGCTTTTTCAAATGTGCGGTTTGCAACGAGGACCGCCGGTGCGCCTCGCGCCTGCAAGTGCCGGGCCGTGACTTCGCTCATTTTGCCCGCGCCCAGCACTAGAACTGTGTGCCCGGCCAGCGACTCGCCGAAGATCTGCGTCGCCAATTCGACGGCGGCGGCTCCCACGGAGAACGTCCCGCGTGCGATGCCTGTTTCGGTTCGGGTGCGCTTGCCGGTGACAAGCGCGTCTTGAAACAGCCGATTAAGACGCGTCCCTAAACTGTTCGCGGACTGGGCGGCTTCGAGCGCGGTCTTGACCTGACGCTGAATATCCGGCTCGCCCAGGATCATCGAGTCCAGCCCCGACGATACTGAAAACAGGTGATTGGCGGCGGCTCCGGCCTGGTAGCAGTAGAGATGCCCGTCGAACTCATGCCGGGACAGGCCATGCCAGCCGGCCAGAAACTCGGCCAGGGCGTTTTCCAGCGGCCCCGCTTCCGGCGCGGTGACGGCATACGCTTCCGTCCGGTTGCACGTCGAAAGAAGAGCGCCCTCGCGGATATTCGGCAGGGCGGACAGCGCGGACAGCGCCCGCGGCAGGTCCCGCTCCAAAAACGCCAGTTTTTCGCGCACTTCAATGGGCGCACTGGTATGGTTTATTCCGAGGACAAGAAGAGACATTTTCGAATTTGCGCTTCCGCTTCTAAGTGTCTGCCGTCAAGGAGCAGCGCATGGACTTCTTCATCGTCTAAGACCCGCCGCACGGCGGCTTTCCGCTCGGCCTCATTCGCAATCGCTTTGAGCTGATCGCGCTGCCGGCTGATGAGCGCCGCAAGCTCGGACCACTCCGGTCCAAACTCTGCCTCCAAACGCTCCCGCAGGACTGCCGCCAGTGTCGGACTGCCGCCGCCGGTGGAGACCGTAACGCTGAGGTCGCCCCGCGTAATCTGTGCCAGGGACACAAAGTTACCGGCGTCCGGGTCATCCGCGCACAAGACCAGCCGCTGCCGGGCCTGAGCGTCGCGCGTCACTTGCGCGTTGACTGTCCGATTGTCGGTGCAGGCCATTGTTAAAAACACGTCGTCCAGCGCTCCGGTTCCGCCTGCCGTGTAGGCTTCCCGCCGCCAGTCAATCCTGCCGTCTTCCGCCAGCGTTTGCAGCGTGTCCGTGGCGTCTGGCGAGATCAGGCGCACCTGCGCTCCGTGCGTCAGCAGCGACTTGATTTTGCGCTCCGCCACCTTGCCCCCGCCGACGATTAAACAGACGCGGCCTCTGAGATTAACGCTAATGGGATACGACATCTTCCGCTATTGTACCCGAATGGGTATAACGACTGGCAGACGGAGGCCATATGAGCGATTATCTGCCGCCCCAAAACGCGGACGAGGTTACAAGACGCTACCAGAGCGGCGAGCGTTATTTTGGTCACTCGGAGCTGGATGAAGTCACCGGCGATTTTCGCGGCGCTGATCTTGCCGATGCAGATTTCGGTGACAGCTTTATTGTCGCCGATTTTCGTGAGGCTGTTCTGACCTCTGCCGACTTCTCCCACTGCAACCTCAAGACCTGTGACTTTCGAGGTGCAGATTTGCGGGGCGCAATCTTCCGGGGCTCTGCTTTGGAAGGAACTGAGTTTGCAGGCGCAATTCTTGAAGGCGCAGAGTTTGAGGGAGCGGGAATGTACGGGGTCAGCATGAAGGCAGGCGACCTGCCGGACTGGTGAACTGCCTAACGCTGCCGTCTGGGGTATACTCGGAGCGATACACTATTTTAGGAGATTACCCGAATGCCGAAACTGATTTTGGTGCGACACGGCGAGTCGCAATGGAACCTGGAAAACCGCTTTACCGGCTGGGTGGATGTTGAACTGACACAACGCGGCGAAAACGAGGCCCGGATCGCCGGCGAGCATCTGCGTGATCTGCCCATAGACAAAGTCTACACCAGTGTCCTGAAACGCGCGATCAATACGTCCAAGATTGCTTTGGAAGCCGCCGGCAAAAGCGCCGACCTGCCGACGGAGCGCGATCAGGCGCTGAACGAGCGGCATTACGGCGACCTGCAAGGCTTAAACAAAGCCGAAACGGCGGCGCAGTACGGCGACGCGCAGGTCAAGATCTGGCGGCGCTCGTATGATGTCCCCCCGCCCGGCGAAAAAGGCGAGTCGCTGAAAGACACCGCCGCCCGGACCCTGCCCTACTTCCAGGCGCATATCCTGCCCGACATCAAAGCGGGCCTGAACGTGCTGGTCGTCGCCCACGGTAATTCCCTGCGCTCCATTGTCATGGACTTGGACCAGTTGTCCCGCGAACAGGTTTTGGAGCTGAACATCCCCACCGGCATTCCGCTGGTCTATAACTTGGACGACGACGGAAAAGTCCTGGACAAGCGCTACTTGTTCACCCGTGAGGACGAGATAAAAGCGTAGTTCGGCAGTAACAGCATGGAGGCTATAACTTATGATAGCAATCAGCGATCTCGATGGTACGGCGCGTGAGTACCTCCGCGCCGCAAAGCTGCTCCGTACTCGTCGTAGTTACGATGCCAGCGTCTACCTTTGCGGTTATGCCGTCGAGATCGCGCTCAAAGCCCGCATTTGCCGAATGCTGAAATGGACGACCGGGTTTCCTGAAACAAACGCGGAGTTTCAGGACAAAGGCAACTTAAAGACGCACGACTTCCAGGCGCTTTTAAATTTCACCGGGCTTCAGGAACGGATAGAACGAGACCATGTCTCCGATTGGTCTGTGGTCTGCCGGTGGCGACCGGAACAGCGCTACAACCCGGCTGGCACACGAGGGCTGGCTGAGGCCAATGAAATTATTACGGCAACGCAAAGACTGCTGAGGGTAATTTTATGAACAACTACAGAGTTGATACCACTGCGGTGAACATCGCAGAAAAGTTTCGTAAGGCCGAAGAGGAAGTCACCAGAGACCGAGGCGGCTTTGCACTCTTTGGGTTGTTCGAGATGGAGGATCATCCCGGCAGATGGGACCTTGTCGCCGCTGCATCCTGGCTGGACGCACTTTCTACGAGCGGCATCAAAGAAGTCATTGATGCAGTGAGTAAGCACTTTAGCGTTAAAGATTGGAAAATCGTTTCCGTCGTTGTCACAATGAAGACGGACTCGGACTTCGCGCAGGCGATTACGCGAAAGTATCATTTGGAGCATCAGGTCGAAGAAATCGGCAATACCTACGTCAATGGCGTTTATGTCAGTCATGCTTTTCTTATCACGTCCAATGCCAGCCCCGCGCCTGCCCCGGCGGCGAAGGAACTGGCTGCCGCTTAGAAACCTACCTGTATGCAGACGATTACGGAAATTGCGGAATTGAGACGTGCGCTGAACGCGGCGCGGCGGAACGGCCAAACTGTTGGCCTGGTGCCGACGATGGGGGCGTTTCATGAAGGCCATTTGACGCTGATGCGGCGGGCGAAGGCGGAGAACGATTTGTGCGTCGTGACGCTGTTTGTGAACCCGACGCAGTTCAATGACCTGGACGACTTTGACCGCTACCCGCGTGACCCGGAGCGCGACAGTCAGATGGCCCAAGCCGAAGGCGTGGACTTTTTGTTTTCGCCCACGCCGGAAGAAGTGTATCCAAAAGGCTTTGATACGGTCGTGGTCGTCCGGGCATTGTCGGAGCGGCTGGAAGGCACGTCGCGGCCCGGCCATTACGCGGGCGTTGCCACAGTGGTGACCAAACTGCTGAATATGGCGGGGGCGGACCGGGCGTACTTCGGCGAGAAAGACTGGCAGCAGCTTCAGATCATCAAGACGCTGGTGCGGGACTTGGACATTCCGACGCAGATTGTCCCGGTCCCGACGGTGCGCGAAGCGGACGGCCTCGCGCTGTCGTCGCGCAATGTCCGCCTCTCGCCGGAGCAGCGTGCCGCCGCGCTGGTGATTTCTGCGGCACTCGACAATGCTCAGTCCATCGCGGACACGGGCGTTCAGGATGGGTACCAGATTGCGGCGTGGATGCGCCAGACGATTGAAGTCCAGCCGCTGGCGAAAGTGGACTACGCCGTGGTGGTCGCCCCGGACACGCTGCAGGAGATAGACACGATTGACGAAGGCGCAGTGGCTCTTATCGCCGCCACGTTCGGCAAAGTGCGTTTAATTGACGCGCGTTTGCTGCGCCCAGTATCAGTACCGGGAATGCGGCGATAGCTTATGCCGCCGGTTCCAGGGCATACACGAGCGTGACAAACGCATTGATCTCAACCTGCTGCGCGGAAATCGGCGTCTCGGCTGCCGGCGCAGAGGAGAGCATTCCGCCAGCGTAAGCGGAGGACGGAAAGCCGTCCGACGTGCCCTCGGTCATGCTGAGGAGGCGTCCTAGTCCAACGCCGGCTGCTGCGGCCATGACGCCGGCTTTTCTTTGCGCGGAAACTACCGCCTGCGACAGCGCTTCCGCCTCGGCCTGCGCTCGGTTGGACAGCCCGAACGAGATATAGCCCACGCTCAAAGCATCGTTTGTAGCCACTTTGTCTATGACAGAGCCGACTTGGTCTAATTCCCGTACCGTCACTTGCAGGCTGTTTTGCACCCAATAACCGTTTAGGGTCGGCGTCTTTTTCTGACGATTGTACTGGGGCTGAACCGTGTAATTTTGGGTTTCGATGTCTTTATCGGCGATGCCAGTCTCGCGCAGAATTGCCCTAACCGCTCTTGTATGTTCCGCATTTTGCCGTACTGCCTCTGCCTGGTCTGCCGCCTGCACCGTGACTGTCAGCGTCAGGGCCGCAAGGTCCGGCATGGCTTTGGCCTCGCCCTGCCCCGACGCAGTGATTTGTTCGTTCATCTCGCTTTTCCTCAAGTTCTCCGTCCATCTTATGCTTGTATTGAGCTACTTTGCCGGCCCCATGGCATAGACCAGCGTTGCATCGGCAGTGACCGTGATCTGCTGGTCGCTAATCGGCGTTTCCGGCGATGCTGCCGGCGCGGCCAGTGTTCGCATGGTATAGATTGGGCGGACAACCGGCGCATCCGTGCCTTCGGTCATCGTCAGCAGGCGGCCTAGCCCAACGCCTGCCGCGTCCGCCATCGTGCCTGCTTTTGCTTTGGCCGAAGCCACGGCTAAAGAAAGTGCGCGTGACTGGGACTGCGCCCGGTCGGACAGATCAAACGAAACCCCGCCGATTTCCGCTCCCTGCACCGTCGTTTTGTCAATGACCAGACCAACTTTCGTGAGGTCGCGTACCGTCGCCTGGACGCTGTTCTGCACCTGATACCCTGTCAGCACCGGCGGGCTGGGCTTGTAATCGTACTGCGGCTGGACTGTGTACGACTGGGTTTGGATGTCTTTGTCGGCAATGCTCACTCCGCGCAGCGCCGCCAGCACTGCCGTTGTCTTTGACGCATTCTGCCGCACCGCTTGTGCCTGATCCGCAGACTGCGTCGTTACCGTCAGCGCCACCAGCGCGATGTCGGGCTTGACTTTGACCTCGCCATGCCCCTGAGCCGTAATTCCTTCCGCACTGGCTGTGATTTGCAGCGGCTGCGCCGCTTCCTGGCTCCGCGCCGGTCCCATCAGGCTGAGGGCAAGCGCCGCCAGTACGCTTCCAGCCGCCATTTTCTTGTTCATTTCGTTTTTCTTTCTTGTCCTTGAGACATCCACTTGCCAATATTGCCATCTACCAATACTGCCACTGCGACGTGTGCAGGATATACACTCCCAGCAGCAGGTTCGTGACGCCGTGGGCCAAAACGCAGGTAAAGAAGTTTCTGGTCCAGTGCAGCAGGCCACATAAAGCCAATGCGAAGATCGCCGCCGCCAGCCATTCCGGGTGTGAGAGCGCGAACACGCCGCTGCTGATGAGAAGAGCCAGGGCGGAGAATGTTCCAATCGGTACGCGCTGGAAGTCGTCCATGTCGGTGACAAAGCGCAGCAGGAAGCCCCGGTAGAACAGCTCTTCCACGAACGGCACGACGACGACCAGCCCCAGAAACCGGACGGCGAGAAACAAGAGGACGGCCAGCGGGCTGGAAAGCTCACGCGCCGGGTCGTATCCCGTGCGGGTTCCGAGAAGCGCGAAATGCGGTGTGTACTTGTCTACGAAAATCCAGGCAAAAAACAGGACTGCGCCCAGCGCCGTCGCCGCCGCCCAGCCTCCGCCGCCAGGCCGCGCTTCGGGGAACACCCCACGCAGGGCAATCAGCAGCCCGCCGACGAGCGCGATTTTGACGGCGTAGAATATCGGGTAGGCGGGAAGCGGCAGGTGACTTTCAATCGTCGTTAGCAGCAGGAACAGGCCGAACGGCAGCACATACGGCAGCCAGGTCGGCAAAGAAGCGGGCAATTTTGTCGTCATGCCTTAGTATAAGGGACAAGGGGGCGGGGCGTCAAGTAGGAACCCCTCCCGCTCGTTCCTCGCTCCCTCCCCTGTTAGGGAAGGGCAAGAGATTCTAGCCTGACGGCGGGAGCGTTCCTATTTTTCACCCGGCTCTTTATTGCCCTGCTCCGTATTGCCCTTCCCTAACAGGGGAGGGAGCGAGGAACGAGCGGGAGGGGTTCCTCATTTCTGGTACAATCTTTTTATGTCCCATGCTATCGGCTGTTATGTCCATATCCCGTTCTGTGTTCGCAAGTGCGCTTACTGCGATTTTAATTCCTACTCCGGCTATACGGACGCTCACATCGCCCGCTATGTTCAGGCGCTGACCTGCGATATCCGCCGGACCACGCGCCGCGAGGCGGTAGACGCGGTGTTCTTCGGCGGCGGTACACCGACGGCAATTCCCGCCGTTGATGAAGCCAATCTGCTGCAAGCAGTTCTTGAAACTCTGCCGGTCACGCCGGACGCCGAAATTACGACCGAAGCCAATCCCGGCACGATGGATGTCCGGCATCTGTCCGTGCTGCGCGAGGCCGGCTTCAACCGGATTTCGTTCGGGGTGCAGTCGTTTGACGCCGGCCTGCTGAAGACGCTGGACCGCATCCACTCGGCGGACGAAGCCCGCGCCGCCGTCAAAGCCGCCCGCGCCGCCGGCTTCGAGAACGTCTCGCTGGACCTCATGTTTGCCCTGCCGCGCCAAACGCTGACGCAGTGGCAGGACACGCTGGCTCAGGCTTTGGAACTGGAAACCGACCATCTTTCGCTGTACTCGCTGATTGTGGAGGAAGGCACGGGATTTTACACGCTTCAGCAGAAGGGCCGCCTGCCCCTGCCGAGCGATGACACCGCCGCCGATATGTACGAGATGGCCGTTGAAGTCGCGCAGTCGGCAGGCTACGCGCAGTACGAGATCGCTAATTTCGCTAAACCGGGCCGCGAGAGCCGCCAGAACCTGCACTACTGGCGCAACAATCCCTACTACGGCTTCGGCTGCGGCGCGGCGTCCTACTTAGACGGCACACGCCGCATGAATGTCAAAGCGCCTGCCAAATATGCGGACGCGGTTGAAAACGGCGATGACCTGACGCTGTCCGCTGAAGCTTTGACTGCCGATGAGACAATGGCCGAATCGATGATGCTCGGCCTGCGCCTCACCCGCGAAGGCGTCGGCTACAAGCGCTTCCGGGAGCGCTTCGGCGTAGATTTGCGCGACAAGTTCGCCGCCGAAATCGCGACCTTCACTCGTCGCGACCTTGTCGAAGCCACCGACACCTGCCTGCGCCTCACCTCGCAAGGCGTCTTCCTCGCCAGCGAAGTCATGGTCGCATTTGTTTGATTGGCAACTCCCATGCAAAATCTCACCATCAAAATAATCTTGTTGGTCACGCTGATTTTGGGAAGCCTGCCGCTGCTCATTTACTACGCTGCCCGGCTGTGGTTTCAACTGCCGAGCGAAGCCCAGTGGGACAAAAATGGTGGCAATGGCAGTCCCTGGGGTAATGAAGTGTGGGATGCGATCTTCATATTCCTCCCGCTCTTGCTGTTGATATTCTCACCTATCATTACTTCAGCGATCAGCATAGCTCTCGCAATACGAGAAAGGCGTGCTGTCTGGTTGGCGTTAGGCGCGGTTATGTGCCTCGTTCAATGGGGATTTGCCTACTGGCAGTTCACGGTCGTATATTGGACGATTGAGTAAACAAGTCCGAACGAAGATTGTCTGCGTGAGCATCTTTCGTCCGAAGGACGACGTTATGTAGCGAGAGGAATTCATTCCCTTTCGCGGGACTGGAAGTTGAGGCCGCAGGGTGTTTCCTGCGGCCCTTTGTCGTTTCAGATGTGTCAAAGGGTGTTTTTTCAATTTTGCATAATAACAAAATAGCAGTTAGGGAAACTTGGAAGTCTCGACTTCTTCTCGGTAAGAGGCGAGAGCTTGCTTGATGGTGTCGCCGATTTGGGCGTACTGGCGGACGTGGCGAAGGGCGGCTCGCTCGGGGCGCAGGCCGAGGAGGTCGGAGGTGACGAGGACTTGGCCGTCGCAGCTTGCACCGGCTCCGATGCCGATGGTGGGGATGGAAAGCGCGGCGGTGACCTGGGCGGCGAGGGCGTCCGGGATGAGTTCCAGGACGACGGCAAAGGCTCCGGCGTCCTGGACGGCGCGGGCGTCGGCCAGTACCTGGGCGGCTCCGGCTTCGTCTTTGCCCTGCTTGCGGATCCCCAAGAGGTTGACGCTCTGGGGCGTAAAGCCGATGTGGCCCATGACAGGGATGCCGGCGTCCACGACGCGCCTCAGCGTCGGAGCGATGGAAACGCCGCCTTCAAGCTTGACGGCGTTCGCTTCGCCTTCCTGCAAAAGCCGCCCGGCGTTGCGGACGGCTTCGTCGGCGCTGACTTGGTAGGACAGGAACGGCAGGTCGGCGACAAGAAGCGCTCTTCGGGTGCCGCGCCGAACGGCTTTGGTGTGGTGGAGCATGATGTCCATTGTCACGGGCAGAGTAGTCTCAAAACCCAGCTCTTCCATGCCGAGCGAGTCGCCGACCAGCGTCATGTCCACGCCGGAGCCGTCTACGAGAAGGGCCAGTGGATAGTCATAGGCGGTCAGCATGGAGATTTTCTCGCCTTGCTTCTTCTTGCGGGCGAGCGAGGCCAGCGTCACTTTGCTGCTTGTGTCGGGATAGGCACTCATAATTTTGTTTCTGTAAATGCGTTCGTTACCAGAGGCGAGTAATGCCGTAAGCGTCTAGTGCCGCGTCTGCCGAGACCAGCGTAATGCTTCCGGTCAGGCTCTGCGCGACAAGCATTCGGTCAAACGGGTCGCGGTGATGGAACGGCAACGTAGATACGCGGGCGATATGGGCTAAAGTGATAGCCAGGAAAGCGATACTGTTGAGCCGCATCCGCTCCTCAAAAAACTCATCCACTGGTCTGCCAAGCGTCAGTTTTCTGGTGCTGACTTTGATGCCAACCTCCCAGGGAGACGCAATGCTCAGGAAACAAGCATTTGCTGTGTCTTCGATTGCCTCCTGCGCCTTTGCGCTCAGTTGCGGGCTGCCACGAATGAACCAGAGGAATGTGTGCGTGTCCAAAAGAAGCTGCATCACATATAGTCCTTAAAATCTTCTAAGGGTGCATCGAAATCATCGGCCATATAAAGAATGTCATCCTTGCCGCTGCCGTAACCGGACCGAATAGGCTTCTCGTGCAGATAGGGCACTAGCTTGGCAACTGGCTTGTGATCGCGGACAATAACAACCTCTTCGCCGGTGCTGACTTGCTGGACAAGCTGGGCGAGCTGGCTGTCGGCGTCTTCAAGCAGAACTGTGGACATGGCGTAATCCTCCTGAAGCGTATTGTACCCCCGCGTTAGCATTGTCTGCGTTGACATTGTGCGCCGCGCCGGGTTACAATGCCGCTATGAATGATCGGGCTGGGATAAGTGTGGCGATTGATGGGCCGGCGGGCGCGGGGAAAAGCACGGTGGCGCGGCAGGTAGCGTCGGCGCTGGGATACACCTATGTGGACACGGGGGCGATGTACCGGGCCGTGGCGTGGGCGGTAGTGAATGCCAAGATTGCGCCGGAGGATAGCGCGGCAGTCTGCGGGCTGTCGGCACAGCTGGAGATCGGGCTGGATCGAGGCTGCGTTTGTGCGGGCGGCCAGGACATCACGGACCAGATACGGACGCCGGAGATCAGCGACTTGACTTCGCGGCTGTCGGCGCTGCCGTGTGTCCGTCAGCGTTTAGCGGCCTTGCAGCGGGAGATGGGCCGGCGCGGCGGAGTGGTCATGGAAGGCCGGGACATTGGAACGGTGGTGCTGCCGGAGGCCGAGGTGAAAGTGTTTCTGACGGCGTCGCTGGCCGAACGGGTGCGGCGTCGTCGGGAAGAGTTAGGCGAGGCGGGCATCGCGCTGTCGGCGGAGCAGCTTGAAAAAGACATTGCCGAGCGGGATGCAAGGGATGCATCGCGGGATACTGCTCCAATGATGCCGGCAGCGGACGCTGTGCCTCTTGTCAGCGATGGCCTGAGTGTGGAGGAAGTCGTCTCGCACATTTTGGCTTTGTGCCGTCAGGCAGAGGCGCAGCATGAGTAAAGCAGAGAGCGATGAGATCAAGAGTACGCAGTACCCGGTAGAAAAATACACACGCGCGTATGCGATCACGCGCGTCATTGTGCGCCTGATGATGCCGCTGCTGGGCGGCATCACGGTGATCGGCGGTGAGAACATCCCGGACACGGGACCGATCATCTTAGCGCCGAACCACCGGGCTTATATGGACCCGCCTTATCTGTCAATGGTCACGAAGCGGCAGCTACATCTGATGGCGAAGGACTCGCTGTTCAAAGTCCCCGTGTTCGGGCCGTACATCAAAGCGATGGGAGCATTCCCGGTCAAGCGCGGGTCGGCGGACCGAGGGGCAATCAAGCAGGCCATCGCCGAGCTGAAGGCCGGACGTGTCATGGGAATCTTCCCGGAAGGAACGCGGGCCGAGCCGGGAACGCTGCTGCCGGCGGAGAAAGGCTTCGCGCTGATCGCAAAGCAAACCGGCATCCCAATCGTGCCGATCGCGTTAGAGGGAACAGGCAAGGTTCTGCCGAAGCACGGCGGCCTGCACCGAGCGCATGTGACGGCGACGGTCGGCAAGCCGATGACGGCGGCGGAGATGCTGGCGGCTTACCCGGACCCATCCAAAGATGCCCTGACGATTATCAGCGAAGCGACCATGCGGGCCATAGCCGCGCTGATGTCGGAGCCGGTGACGCTGCTGGAAGCCTCGGAAGAGCATTCTCAGAAAGAGCTGAAAAAAGATTCAAAAACCCCTTGACTCTCGCTGCGGGTGGTGTCATACTATCCCTCGTTGCCGGCAGCAAAGCCTGACGGAAACGCCCGAAGCGAAAACAAAAAAAGTTTTCCCAGAGGGGTTGACAGAGCGAAACCGCGATGTCATACTACTCCTCGTTGCCGAAGCCAAAGCGCTGGTGACTGAGAGGCTGACGAAAAACTTTGCAAAAAGATTTTCTGAAAGCCTTGACAAAGAGCAAAACTTTCTGATATACTAATTATTGTCGCCGGGCCAAAGAGCCAGCGATGACGCACTGCCTCAAAGCAGCCGCGAAAAAGAATTGAAAAACTTTTGACAAGGGGGTTGACAAAAGCCGTGAGGCTAATGTATACTATCCCTCGTCACTAAAGCCGAAGAGCAATGACCTCCGCGCTGCAAGGGTAACCGAGTGGAGGTGACGATAAGCGAAAAAGCGTTCGCGCTTCAAGCTATCTTCACCTAACCAGACGGTTTATCCAAGCGATAGCGTGGTTTTTTATTGCTTCCTTCCGAAACGCAGAAGCGGATCGGAATTGCTGGCGATGCACATTGAAAACTAAATAGTGGAATCGTGAAACAAACCTTTGAGCATATATATCTTGCAGTTTACTCTGCAAAATAATAAAGTAACAAAGAAGCCAAGGAAGTTTATTCGAGACCCCTGCAAAGTTCGCTTTGAAGAGTGTTCTCAAAACTGGAACTATGGACCTAGCCGGCCATAGTATCTCAGACAATTCAACAAGTTTGCTTAGTTCTTCGGAGCTTAACAATAACACTTATGGAGAGTTTGATCCTGGCTCAGAACGAACGCTTGCGACGTGCCTAAGAAATGCAAGTCGAACGGATCAGCAGCAATGCTGGTT
>JAABUQ010009124.1_pt1 | contig 13551 bp, 7 predicted proteins | sample 5560001 | NCBI WGS metagenome assembly JAABUQ01 (sample SAMN10711888, study PRJNA513371) | rock metagenome | isolation source: Antarctica rocks | place: Antarctica: Victoria Land, Finger Mt nord | collected 2015-12-18
CCGTTGGGCGGCGATCAAGAACTGAATGTAGTCAACATCGGAAACTTTGGGCGCGTTCATCAGGAAAAGTATGAACCCGAAACTCCGCCTAAGTCAACTGCGTAACTCCTATCTTGTATAAATGTAACGAAGTAAAGGGAATGCTGTGGCGTCGGGAAGTTTGTCTGCCTGTCCACAACACGCATCCGAACAGTGGCAACATTCCCTTCCACCTTGCATTCCTCGATGGTATTGGTCAAGGTGTAGCTGACGTTCTTCATTCCGCTTGTGATGAGATGGTGAAGGCGTTTTTCCTCGGCATTCAAGTTGAACGATCTCCCGTTGACGTCGGTCGTCTTATAATTCGGGGCATAAAATGATATAGCCGTATTAAGATCGCCGCGCTTGATGGCTGCTTCAACTTGGGCGAATGCCTGCTTTATCGCCTGTCTCGCCTCGGTAGAGCGACTGGCATGTGCAGCACTTGCGCCGATGTGAAGGACACAGAGCAAGAGAAAGACAGCTGCAGTGGTTGTCGTGGTGCTGTGACAAGTTATCTTCATAAAGTTCCTTGAACATCAAAAACCCAAGACGGGTTGATAGATATAGTCAGAGAAAGTCACTGCGGATTTCAGCCCATTCCGGATATTAAGCAGAGGACACAACTATCTCTTCTATCTGGCTGTAAGACCTGACTGACTAGAGAAGATTATTCCCTGGGAGGGCTTTGTCCATAAGTACTATAAACGCCGTTGACAAGTCCAGAAATTACGCCAGTTAGAGTTGTGCTCGGCGGATTATCACCTGGATGAGTAGGATGGTCTTTCGACGGATCCTCTGGCAGTTCAGGCTGACCTTTTTCCTCGGTGCCCGGCATTTTAGGCGCTTCGCCATGGTCAGGGTCTTTGGGATCGTAGTAGGGTGGTATTGTTCCGTCATAGCCACCTCCTGTTCTTCCAGGAGCATAACCGGGGTTGCCTGTTGCCGGAGGGCAAAAACCGGCAGGCCCGTCTCGACCGGCTGTATCTCCTGGAGCATCTGCGTTGTCAGGGTCAGAATTGACGGGCGCAATAGGCGTTATTGGACCAGCTGTTGTAGGATCGTATCCGGTGTTATATCCAGCCTGTAAACCTTTTGGGTCAGCCCTATTAACCGGATTATTCCCCGTGTACGCATACAGATTGATGCCACCTGCATACCCGATGGGGTCACGAGTGAGGAACCGCCCCGCGTTGGGGTCGTAGTACCGGTGCGTCATCAGCACCAGACCCGTCTCTGCGTCTGTGTAGCAGCCCCATTGACCACCAAACCCGAACACGTCCGGGTTTCTGCTCTGCCGCTGACCGAAGGCGTCGTACTTATGGGTGGACAGCAAAGAACCGCTCGCATCCCGCCGCTCGGTCACGTTCCCCGACAAGTCAAACCAGTACAGCACGCTGCCACCAGTGGTCTGACGCGACAGCAGGCCATCCGCACCGAACGTGTTTGTTGCTGTCACTACTCCCGTGCTGCCCAGCTCACACACCGGCTGCTGTCCATCGTACAGGAAGTACGTGCGCGCTCCTGCCGAGTTCTGCTTCCATGCCCGCAGACCATCGCCCGTGTAGCCCGCCATCAGGCTGTTTTGCGGTGTTCCTCCCTGTATCAAGCGCCCTTCCGGGTCATAACTGCCGTAGCCCAGGCAGTTGCCGTTGCCGTCATAGGTGCTCGCCGTGTCCTGGTTGCCAGCGTTGAAGGCACGGCTGACACCTCGCCACGTTGTGGGATTGCCTGGCCCAACGCTCGTGCCGCCGTCGTAGGAGAACACGTTGGTGTAACCGCTGCCCTGGGTGTAAGTCCCTCCGCTGGGGTTACTGTTCCCCTGCAACTCGGCAAGGCTTTCAGGCGTAAACTGCTCCTGCGTCAGTTGGCTGCGGTTGAGGGCCGGGCTTGCCGTCTGACCATAGTCATACGTATAGGCTGTCGTTCCATTGAAGCCACTGGGGTTACCATCTCTCTCTACGGCGGAATTGATGACATTACCCACTCCGTCGAAGGTCGCATTTTGGTTCTGGTAGCTTGCGCCCGAATGATTGCTATTGGATACCACTTCCCCACGCGCGTCCTCACTGTAGGCCGAAGCTGTGGCAAGAGACCCGCCATTGCGCAGGAGTTTTTGGGACAACCAGCCATTATCCAGGTACTGCCAGGAAGATGTGATGGAGAATGGGTTGGTCAGACCCGTCATGCGTCCCACGGCGTCGTAGCTGTAGGAGAAGCCGCCTGCGGGAGTGTTCATGCTCTGGCGGCTGCCGCTTGGATAGTAGCCGTAGGAGATAGCTTGCGCGGGCAGGCCCGTGTAGGTTGTGGTGTTGGACAGCAGGTCGTTGTTATCGTCATAGGCGTAGGCTTGGCTGCCCACCCCGTCGGTCATGCTCGCACGCCGTCCGTATTGGTCATAGGTCAGCGACACATCGCCTGTTGTGCCGCCCGTGTAGCCGCTTGGGTACGCGTAGGCGATGTTCGTCAGCAGGCTTTCCGGGTCGCTGTAGGTATAGGTCGTGGTGACGTTGTTGCCGTCAACACGCTTGAGCAGGTTGCCATTGGCGTCGTAGGTCGGGTAGCGCAGGCTGTCTTTGCCGGCGATGGTGTCATAGTCATCTGTAGCGCTGTTGTAAACGGGCGCAGGGCCGGTGTAGCCGGGATAGGTGACGGCATCCAGGTATCCCTGCTGCTTGTAGTAGTAGCGGGTCGTATGACCCCCGCCATCGGTCAGCGTTGCCAGCCGGTACTGGCCGTCATAGGTGTACGTGACCGGTTCCGTGCTGCCGGACACGCCCAGGGTTTCCCCTTCCTGTCCGTAGGCGTAGGAGACCTGGCGAATGGCCGCGCCGCTCTCATCAAAGGCAGTGACGCCCGTCATTGGGCCGCCTGCGTAGAGGTAGGCGCTCACGCTGCTGGCATGGCCGCTCCCCTGCTGCCCGGTGGCGGGCAAGGTGGTCTGAAGCGGCTGGTCGGCGATGTTGTAGGTGAAGTCGGTTTCGTTGCCCAGCGCATCGGTTGCCGCTTGCGGGTTGCCCCGGCTGTCATAGCGGAAGTGGGCGGTCTTGCCCAGGTTGTCGGTGACCGTCAGCGGCTGCCCGATGGCGGCTGGCTGGCTGTAGCTGCCATCGGTCGTGTAGTTGGCTGCTTCTGTGTCAATCAACGTTCCTGCTTGTGTTACTGCTCCGAGGCTTTGACCAATACTCAGCGATCCGCGCTAAATCATAGCCGCTGACCTCGTCAGGGTGATGTTCAAACAGGTACGCCCAGAACATGCCAATCGCCTCGCGCTGATCCTCAGTTAGTAGAGCTAACTTTTGTGCAAAAACAGGCGAAGGCATCAGAAATCTGTCAGGACTAAGGCTTGACAATACGGACATGATAATAAAGCCGTTGTTTGGCACATCCAGGCTCGCGATGAGGAAAGCTGGCAAGTAAAAATGGAATGCCTCTGGAGTTAAAAAGGATAGTGTATTGTCATGACTAAAAACTGTATATCCTCCGGCATCTACATCTTTTGAAACTGGACGTTGAATGTTAGGTTCTATCTTCGTCCAGTGCTTTCCTATGAGTGCATCAAGAACTAGTCTGCCCTCAGAGTCCCATAAATCCGCTTGAGATACAATGCCAGTGTCCTCTGGGTAGGGAACATTCGTAAAGGCGGCTCGGACTTTTTCAAGTAAAGCCTCTTTTGAAATACTCATTATTTCCTCTCAAGGCATTTCTTATATGGGTAGCTTTCCAATTAGATCTTTCCAATTAGAGTTCCACAATTCAGATACTGTTTGAACGCATCATTTGTTCTTTCTTGATGACCACTATTACCACATAAAAAGCAAGTAGAATCTAAAGCTTGCCGTTGCCTCCAACAATGGGACCAATACTTAAACTTTTTATAGAGTATGTCTTCGCAATCTCCTGGATTGCACTTACCGGGTGAATGGTCACAGGCAGCATCCTTTTCAGCTAACAATTCAGCATATTGATCCCATGTGCATGTACCAGGGGGTTCTAGATCTCCCGCCTTAGCATGTGGAGCCTGTGACATCAAAAATTTCCCGTTAGGCAAATTGGAAGTACTACTGGAGTCTGGTGCTAGCCCACTTGGGTCTCTCCCGTTGCCAGGGTCATTTCTGACATATCCATAGAGGTTAATCCCACCGTCGTACTGGATGGGGTCGCGGGTGAGGAACCTGCCTGCGGCGGGGTCGTAGTAGCGGAAGGTGAGCAGGCATAGGTCGGTCTCGGCATCGGTGTAGTAGCCTGCCCGCGCCCCGTAGCCGAACAGATCGAAAGATTTGGGTACCGATTAATTCTTAAGCCAAAAGTTTTTAATCCTTTCAAGATTACGCATTCCTGACTTTAGCCTGAACTTTTGGGGATTGTTTTCGATGAAAAATCCGACAAACACTGCTATGGCGGAATGTTGCTCAGGGGTCAACAAAACCATTCTTGAATAGAACACACCGTTATTATTTGACTCTTCTGGCGGAGTGAGGCTCCATATTGTCTCGGAAACAATATTGGCATCTTCCTCTAATTCCACTGAGCTAATCAAAAAAGCTGGGAGGTAGTAGTGGTAAGCCATTGGTGTCAAGAACGAAAGGCTAAACCCGTAACTGAAGTCTTCAACTAGCAAGGTTAGTTCATTCCACCGTTTCCCTAACAATTCTGCTTCCGTTATTTGGGTTTCGTCATCATATTGAGTCTTGGGAACTATGTTGTCGTCTCCTGGATAAAGCACGCTAGCAAAAGCGTGCTTTATCTGTTCTATTATTTGCAAAGGTTCCATAACTATTCAGCACACGGAAAAAACATTCACAGCTACCCTAATTTGACAATGACAGCCACAAACATCAAGGGCAACCCATATTCTCGGACTCCTCATAACAGTTTCGAAGTGCATTATCTATAGGTTTTTTGTATTCATCATGACCTGGGTTGCCACAGTTAAAGCAAACACCGTCCATTGCATCTCTAGCATCTAAACAATCTTCCAAAATGCCAATAATCTTTCCAAGTTCTGTACAACACAATCCCGGTCTACAGTGGACATGATCACCATTGTTGCCGCCTAAGTTTTTAGGTGAACAAGCTCTACATTTAGCTCCCCATAACTGGCTGTAAACTTTTTCGGTACAGTTACCTCTGTCAGAATGTGATGGTGGTCCCTCGCTACAATGACGGGTTTTGCTATTGTTTGCCGCGATTGCTGTGTACTTTAGACTTTGAGGGTTACCAGCGTCTCGAAGATCAGGATCAAGACCAGTCCGATCTCTTATGTTGCCAGGATCATTTCTGACATATCCATAGAGATTGATACCGCCCGCATACTGGATGGGGTCGCGGGTGAGGAACCTACCTGCGGCGGAGTCGTAGTAGCGAAAGGTGAGTAGGCACAGGCCGGTCTCGGTATCGGTGTAGTAGCCTGCCCGCGCCTCGTAGCCGAACACGTCTGCCCCACCCGTACTCTGCCGCTGGCCGAAGGCATCATAGAGGTCGGACGAAAGCACCGCCTGCGAAGCGTTTAGCCGCTGGGCCGCGTTGCCGAAAGCATCAAAGGTGTAGAACGTGCTGCCGGAGGCTGTGTGCCGTGACACTAAACCATCCGCCCCAAACGTGTTGACCGCTGTCACGTTCCCGGCGGCGTCCATCTCGCAAATTGGGTTGGTTCCTTCGTAAAGGAAGTAAGTCGTTTGGGTGATCGTGGTGGCTTCGCTGCCACTGATTGGCCTCACGCTGGTGCGAGTGGTCGTCTTCCACGCCCGCAGGCCGTCCCCGGTGTAGCCACACGACACAGACCCGGCAGAGTTGCCCGTCAGCCGGTCAGACGCATACCCTGCAGAGACGCCTGTCAGCCGGTTCTCCGGGTCAAAGGACACAGCCTGCCCTTTGTAGGACGTGGGATTGCCGTTGCCGTCGTAGGTGCTCGTCGCGTCCTGGTTGTCGGTGTTGAAGGTGTGACTCGCGCCCCGGAACGTGGTCGGGTTGCCTGGCCCCGTGCCCGTGCCGCCGTCATAGCCAAAGATGTTGGTGTAGCCGCCATTACGGGCGCTCTGCTCCTGCGTAAGTTGGTTCTTAGCATCATACTGGTAAGCAGTCGTGCCGCTATAAGCCGAGGGCGAGGCGGGCATGTTGGCCGTAACGGACGTACAATTGCCCACGGCATCATAGCCTAGACTGCCGAAGTCCGACAACAAGGCACCAGTGCTTGTGCGGTTAGCGGTGTCCGTGACTTGCCCACGCGCGTTCCGTGCGTAGGTTGTCACTGCGCCATTGCCCAGGGTCTGCGTCTGCATCAAGTTGTTGCCATAGTAGGTCCAGCGGGAAGTCTCGCCATAGGGATTGGTCAGGCCGTTCATGCGTCCAGCGGCATCGCCACTGTAGGAAAAGGCCCCGGCAGGCGTAGTCATGACCTGACAGTCGCCGCTGGGATAGTACGTGTAGCCGACCACCTGGTTCTGCGGTCCTCCAATAAAGCTAGTTGTTGTGCTGGTTGTGAAATCCAGATCGTCGTAAACATAAGAATTACTCTCGGCCCCGTCGCTCATGGTCGAGCGCCGACCATAGTTGTCATAAGCATAGTGAATGTTGAGGCTGCTGCTGGCAGGGTACTGGATGTCGGTTAATTTGCTCTCCGGGTCGTTGTAAACGTAATCCGTCTCTACCCCGTTCCCGTCTAGCCGCCCAAGGACGTTTCCTTTCTTGTCGTAGGCCGGATAGCGGACGCTGTCCGAGCCGCTGATGTTAGAATACGTATCTGCCGTAGTGTTGTATACGGGAGCAGGGCCAGTATAGCCGGGAAATGTGATGGCGTCCAGGTAGCCTTGTTGCTTGTAGTAGTAGTGGGTGCTATGTGCATTTCCATCGGAAAGAGTGCTCAGCCGGTATATGGCATCGTAGGTGTAAGTGACAGGTTCAGTGCCGCCCGAAACCGATAGTGTCTCGTCCTCCGGCCCGTAAGTATAGTTAATTGCTCGCACCACACCCTGATTGCCTTCGTCATAGTCCGTGACACTCGCCCCTGTACTGTTGCTTGTATTCGCCAGCGGCCCGTCTGGATACAGGTAATTCCAGGCTTCTCGACCCCGCCCGCCTCCAGTTTGGCTGGTAGCTGGGTAGATAACTTGAAGCATTTGGTTGGCGATGTTGAAGCTCTGGTCGTACTCCGCACCCAACGCATCCAACATAGATATTGTGTTGCCTTGAACGTCGTAGCGGTAGTGGCTCACATTGCCCAAGTTGTCGGTCACCGTCAAAGGCTGGTTAACGGCAGCAGCTTGACTAAAGGCCAATACGCCGTGGACACTGTCGCCAGGGTCGGTCGCATAGTTAAAAGTCGTTGTGATAACGCTCGCGGCATTGTTACCAGGGGCATTCTCCGTCAGGACGTTTCCCAAGCCGTCATACGTCCAGGAAGTCGTGACGGTGGCCGTACCGCCTGCTGTGTTGGGAGCGGGCGTCGTCAGGGTCTTCATCAGGCCGCTTGGCTCATAGTAGGCATAGGAAGTCGGCGTTTTCCCGCCTTCCTGCATTTGGGTGAGTTCCCCAAGTGGGAAATTGGCATAGCTGTAGGTGTACGTGGTCGCCGCCGGGGTGCGTGTGCCGTTGGAGGGCGGCGTCTGGGTCAGCATGTTGCCGTACTGATCCCACGTCATCTGGGCCGTTCGCCCGTTGCCGTCGGTGACGCTGGACGGGCGGTAGGGGTTGTTGGGGTCGGCGTAAGCCTTTTGGGAGACCTGCGTCGTGTAATGCCCCTGGGCATCGGTTGTGCCGTTGGTCTGGCTCGTCTCAGACATGTTGCTGTCAAAGCCCGCCACGTAGGAAGAGACAGGAGAGCCGCCGCTGTTTGTGACAACGACCTGGGTGTGGTTGGAAAAGCCGAATTGAGTAGGGCTGCCGTCGGCATTCACCTGGTTATACGTCCGCGTGTTGCCGTTGCCGTCCACGAGGCTGGTCACCACAAACGAGCCGTTCGCGTAGTTGATGGTCGCCGTGCTCGTGCCTGTTGCTGTGGGTGAAGGCACCTGAATTGTGTGCAGCAGGTAAAAGCCGCCTGCGCCTTCAGGATTCAGCACGCTGGCATAGCCGTAGGTGTAGCGGTTGTACTGCGTGAGCGCGCTGCCTGTTCCTGCGGAAACGACCTGAGAAACCTGTCCAAGAGAGCCGGATGCGTCACGCCCGTAGTAGACGCTGCGCCCATAGCGGTCGGTAACGGACGTGATCATGTTGCTGCCGTCGCGGGAAACAGACAGCAACATGCTTCCGGCGGCATCAGCAATGCCGGTCAGCAGCAAAAAACCATCCGAAACCGCGTTGTACTGAAGGTTGATCGCGCTGCCGTTGCGATCCACGATTTGGATTGGAGCAAACATGTTGCCTGATGCGCCCAGTTCAACATTGGTGGTTGTTATCCATTTGGTGCGATCCTGCATTGTCACAACAAATCGGCCGCTGTAGTAGCCGGGGACGTAGTCCCACTCCACCAGCAGGGGATAGCCCGGCGCGACGGAGCAAAGGACGGCGGGGTGGGCGGCATCAGGCGCGCGTGGGGCTGTGAAGCTCACAATCGCCCCATTCGGTTCGTACAGGCGGCCGCCCCCGCCGGTATAAATAGCGTGGCGCGCGTAGACGCTGAAGGCTGCCGAATCTTTAACCGGAGTGCTGCCGGGAAGGAGGTAGGTGTAGCTGATCCGTGCTTCGTAGCTGCCGACAAGCACGGCTTTGGGAGTGCCGACGGAGATTGAACCGCTGCTGTCGCTGCCTGACCACCTGCTGTCGCTGACTGACCACCCGTTGGGGCTTGCTGAGGAGGCAATGGTTGTGCCGCCCTGAACCACGTCCCAGGTTAGGCCGGCGCCGGGCAAATCATGGCCGGTGCTGGGAAAAGAAGAACTCCCCCCCTGCACAACCGAGGCGGCAGGCACCACGTCAAACGGAGTGGAGTAGGCTGGAGAGGTGCCGTTGCTTGGAGAACTGCTGCCTGTATAGCGCACCTCATACCCCGTCGTCACAGGGGCCGATGGCGATGGGGTGATGTAAGAGTTCGCTTGTGAGTTCGTGAAAATCCACCCGTTAGGGTTCGCGGAGGAGGCAACGGTCGTGCCGTTCAGAACCACATCCCAGGTCAGGCCCACGCCTGGCGCGTCGTTCCCGGACCAGCCGATGAAGCTGGCATGGGGTCCCTGGGGGATTTGCGTTACGGAGGCTAACGTTCTTGGACCGGTCACGTACAAGTTGTAAGGCTGGCTCCAGCCCGTGCCGAAGTCGCTTGACTGGTAACTGCTGGGAGTCCACGGGCGCAGGCTGTTGTAGATACGCCCCCAGGAAACGGAAGGGCCGGTCGGGTTGTAGACCATCAGGTCCGGGGCAGGCGTGTATTCTTCCTCGCCCGTCGCCAAGTTGACGGGATCACCGGCAGAGGGGCCGCCTCTGCCGGTGTGGTGTCCGGGACCCGTGCCGCCGGCTCCACCACCGCCACCGGCTCCACCACCGCCACCGGCTCCACCACCGCCACCGCCACCGGCCTGGTCTTTGGGGCAGCACTGCACATCGCAATGCAGGCCGCTGATACCCTGCCCGCAGCCGAGCCATTGAGCGTTGCCGAACCGGAACACATGGTTTTGCAGGGAAGCGGCGGCCGTCAGCACCTGCAGCCGAGACGGAATGCGCAGGCGGGACAAATCACCGCCAAAACTCAAGCGCACGGAAGCGCGCGGGTTGGGGGTGGTGACTGCCGCTATGACCCGGTCTTGGACGCTGCCGGGAACGGTGACGACCGCGTAGATGCCGGGATCAAGCGCGCGCCACTGCCGCCAGGTCAGGTTGACCCGCCCGCCGGGCCACATCCCGCAGTCGCTGCACAGGTAAGACACGCCTTTGGCATCCGCACGCACGACGGCAACAAAGTGGTCTCGTTCCGCAAAGGCCACGACCGGCTTGGGAAGCGCCCGCAGACCCTTCTCGTCAGCGGAAACCGCGCGGATTGAGACGCCCAGCCTGCTGCCGGACGCGACCAGGTCGGCCAGGGTGCTGCCTTCACCGGTGACATGGTTTGCGGCGCGGAGCGTCTTGAAGTCGTAAGGGCGGCCCAGGGCGCGCAGGCAGGCGGCGAGAGAGGCAATGCCGCAGTTCGGGTCAAGGCGCGGCGGCTCCGGGATGCCGTACCGCGTGCTGTTGTTTTCGTGGTAGGCCGCGCAGGCGGCGGCATGGCGCTCCCACAAGGAAGCATTGCGCGGATCGTATCCTGCCGATGCCGTTTGGGGGCGGAGCAGGCGGATGAAGGCGTCTGTCGCTTCCTGGTACGCGCCCTCGTAAAAGAAAGCCATCGCGCTGTCATAGGCGGCCTGGCCGTGCGGCGCATCCGTTGTGGGGGTGAGGTGCTGCGCGCGGCGGAAGTGCCACTGGGCAAGTTCAGGCTGCTTGTCCTGGGCAAGCGCGCACTCGCCCAGCCACAGGTGCAGGCGAGCGGCGCGCGTGGGCGTGGCCTGAGTTGTCCTGAGTTCCCGCCGCCAAGCCGTCACCTGTGCCGCCGGAATGGGGCAGGATAGATGTCCAACCTCGTCCAGCAGGGTCAGTGGAGACGCAGGAACGCCCGTCGTGCCTCGTGCGCGAGAGCCGGGCGCTGGTGTTATGTGAGCAGGGGCGACATACGGCGTGTTCGCCAGGCGACTAGCCGGGCTGGAAACCGACGGAGCAGAGTGCGCTTTGGCCTGCTTCTCCATCTGCTGAAGCTGCAAGACAGCGGCAAGCGTAGAGTGGGCCGGGGGCGTGTCAGCCCGCGCTGCCTGTGCAAAGGGCAGGCACAGCGGCAGGGCCATCAAGCAGGCGAGGACACACGCCAGCATACGCAGGGCAGGCAGGCGGCGGACGGCAGAGAACACAGGGGGAGCGACGGAACAAGGGCGCATGGCTTTTCCTCCAAAGACGGGCCACGGGAAAGTGGCAGGAACAACGCGAAAGACGCACACGAGCATTCCAGCAGGGGCTGGGGCCGAACGACAGCTTCGCATTGCTTCCGCCTAAACTGCGGGAGGAAAGCAAGGGGGCAGCCCGGCAATCATACCAGGCTGCCCCCATCTTAACACACGGCTTGATTTTTGTCAAGCATGATTTTCGCGTGGTTTCACTGATGTTACGCAGCGGGAGTAAGCTGACCCAAAGCGTGCGGAATGCCGGGGGTATCAAACCTCCGTGCGTGCGTCTTCGCGCTGGACACAAAGATGAGGCCATGCCCTCGCGGGCGTAAAAGATAACGGGCAATGTCTTTCCTGCGTCCAAAGGACGCGGCCTCGTCCCTTGCTGGGGGTTTGATAACCCCCGGCACAAACCACTGCCAATGGCTTGATACCCCGGCGCTCCGCGTCACATCAGCGATTTAAGTGAGCAAGAAAAGCCTTTCCCACGGCAGAACAAACCACTGCAAACAAAGACGCGGCTGGCCGGCGAGTATGCCGTCGCTTGCTGCCACAGGCATTGCCCCCGCTTTGCCTGGGCATCGTAAGCGCATACCGACGACGGAACAGTTTCTTCCGTCGTCGGTACACAGGGGAAACACGGAAGCAGCACGGCAGCAAGCCCTACGGCACGGCCTCTTGCCGGGAAACAAAAGAGGCCGCAGGTTTGCCATAATAGGCCATGACACAAATTGCGATTTTGGGGGCGGGAAGCTGGGGCAGCGCATTGGCCTCCCTGCTGGGCGGCAAGCAGTATGCCGTGACCCTGTGGGACAGAGACAAAACTCTTGTCGGGCAAATCCGGGAACTGGGCGTCAACCCCAAGTACCTGCCGGAGGTTCCGCTGGGGGAAACCGTGACGGCGACGCATTCTCTAGGGGACGCGCTGGCGGGGGCGGACTGGCTGATACTGGCGGTCGCTTCTCATGGGGCGCGGGCTGTTTTGTCCGAGGCGGCGGCATCGCTGGAGCCGCAAACGACACTTCTCAGCGCGACCAAGGGGCTGGACTCGGAAACCGGCCTGACCATGTCGGAACTTGCCGCGCTGCTGCTCGCCGACACGGCCTACGCGGGCCTGGCCGTCTTGTCCGGGCCGAACCTGGCAAAAGAGCTGCTGCGGGGCGTTCCCACGGCTTCGGTGGTCGCCAGCGCCGACCCCGCCGTGGCACGGGGCGCGCAGACATTGTTAATGACCGAGCAGGCGTTTCGCGTGTACACGCACTCGGATGTGAAAGGCGTGGAGCTGGGCGGGGCCTTGAAGAATGTGCTGGCAATCGGGGCCGGCCTGTCCGACGGCCTGGGCTTTGGGGACAATACCAAAGCCGCCTTGATGACGCGCGGCTTGATGGAGATGACCCAGCTGGGCGTCGCGGCGGGCGGGCAGGCCCTGACGTTTCTGGGGCTGAGCGGGGTCGGCGACTTGATCGCGACGGCGGGGTCTCGCCTGTCCCGCAACTACCGGGTGGGATTGGGGCTGGCGCAGGGGCAAAGCGTGGCGCAGATTTTGGGCGACCTGCACCAGGCCGCCGAGGGAGTGCCGACCGCCGAGGCCGTGCAGCACTTGATTCGCCGCTACGGCATGCAGGCTCCGGTTTTCACCACCATCCATGACGTATTGCAGGGCAGCCTGACCCCTCTTGATGCCGTTCACGCTCTGATGCAGCGCGCGGCCCGCGACGAGTTTGCTCTTTAACCCAACAGGCGCGGGAAAAAGGCAGGGTCACCGGGGCACGAGGCCTGCATTCAGCATCACCGCTCCCTATCACCGGAAGAGGAACCCCATGCTGCCGGCAGCGCACTGAGCGCCGGTCAAGGGAGTTACTCCAAATAGTCGCGCAGGCGGCAGCAGCGGGTCGGGTGGCGGAGCTTTTTGAGGGCTTTGGATTCAATCTGGCGAATACGCTCGCGCGTGACCTGGAAATGCTTGCCCACTTCTTCCAGCGTGTGCGGGCAGCCATCTTCCAGGCCGAAGCGCATCTTAAGAACATCGCGCTCGCGGGAGGTCAGTTGGTCAAGCGCTTCTTCGATCTTCTCTCGCAAGACAAGAAACGTAGCGGAGTCGGTTGGCGAGGCCGAGTCGTCATCGCGCAGGAAATCGGCCAGGTGGCTGTCTTCTTCCTCGCCGACCGGCGTTTCCAGAGACAAGGGTTCGGGGGCAATGCGAATAATCTCCGACACACGCTCCAGCGGCAGATCCATGGCACGGGCAATTTCTTCCAGGCTCGGCTCACGCCCCAAGTCCTGCAGCAGCTGCCCACTGGTTTTAATCAGGCGGTTGATAGTCTCCACCATGTGCACGGGAATACGGATGGTGCGGCCCTGATCGGCGATAGCTCGTGTGATGGCCTGCCGAATCCACCAGGTCGCGTATGTGCTGAACTTATAGCCCTTGCGGTAGTCGAACTTCTCCACGGCGCGGATCAGCCCAATGTTGCCTTCTTGGATCAAGTCGGGGAAAGACATGCCGCGCAGCGTGTAACGCTTGGCGATACTGACCACAAGGCGCAGGTTGGCCTGGGTCAAAATGGCTTTGGCTTCGGAGTCGCCTCGTTCAATTCGCTTGGCGAGCTTGATTTCTTCGTGCAAAGACAGCAGA
>JAABUQ010009125.1_pt1 | contig 13549 bp, 13 predicted proteins | sample 5560001 | NCBI WGS metagenome assembly JAABUQ01 (sample SAMN10711888, study PRJNA513371) | rock metagenome | isolation source: Antarctica rocks | place: Antarctica: Victoria Land, Finger Mt nord | collected 2015-12-18
CGGGAGAGGGGAGCGTGCCATTGCAAGGCCGGGGCGTACCCCCACATCTTGATCTTGCCCCCATTCCCCTCCCCTCTCCCGTGCGCAGCGAAGGGGGAGGGGTCGGGGGTGGGGTGCATTTACCCACCCCGCGTTAGCGCGTCGGGCTGTCCACGAACAGCGCCGCCGACAGCCGGGGCGTGCCACTGACGAGGCCCACGGCGTAAATCGAGTAGGTCGTGCCCGCGTTGAACGCGACGCCGGGGAGCGAGAGCACCACGTCCGGTTTGCCCGCCATGCGCACTTCCAGGTCATAGGTCTTCGCGTCTATCTCCTGATACGGGTATGCCTTGCCAAACTCCGTGTTGCCGAACAGCACCGGGCCACCCTTCACGGCAATGTCCACCGATGGCGCATCGGGCGCGGCGTGGATAAACTTCACCTTCGCTTTGCCGGTCGTGGCGGCAGCGGTGCGGTCATCCGCGAGCAACCCCTTGATGGTCGCCAGCCGGTCGAGCACGATGATCGAGAGGCGAGCGTCGGCGGGCACGGAGGTGCCACGCCCGTCAATCACGGGCTTGTCCCGCGTCGGGTCCGCGCCGGTGGCGAAGATGCGGAAATCGTGCGGCCCCGCCGTTACGGGTTGGTAATCGCTCGCTTTGCCAAAGGCGAGGGCGGTCACGGCCTTTCGACCGTCAATGTACACATCCAGCGCCGGGGCGTCGGGTGACGTATGCACCACGCGCACCGCCGCGCCCCCCGCCACCGTGCCCGCTGCCGCTGATCCCGCCGCGCTGCTCGCGGAGGCGACGCCCGCCGGGCGGGTGCCCGCCGCAGCGGAACCCGCCGTGGCGGAGCCGGTCGTGCCAGCGCGCGTCGCCGTGGCGGAACCCGCCGTGACGGAACCGGTGGTGACGGGTCGCGTCGCCGTGGCGGAGCCGGTCGTCACGGACCCCACACCCACGGGGGCAACGACGGCGGACGCGGCCCCAACAGCGCGCGTCGGGGATGCAATGGTTGTCGGCGTCGCCGTGAGGGCCGGGGCGGCAGTTGTGGTCGGGCCAGTGTCCACGCTACAGGCGGCGAGGATCGCCGACCCCGCCGCCGTTGCCGCGCCGACCACGAACCGCCGCCGGGTGACGATGCCTGATGTCGCCTTGTACGTACGCACTCTATCCTCCTCGATAATATTGACCGCCCGATGTACCATTCATACCATACCAAATCATTGCACAGTTCAGCGACATATACCGGATTTTCGTCGCCCCACTCCTTAGCGTGGGAGGGGACGATTGAACCGCGAAGACGCCAAGACGCGAAGGGGATCAAAATAAATATCTCCATTCCTTTGCATTTCTTCGCGTCTTGGCGTCTTGCGATACCCTATACGGAAAATTCTATAACCAATGTACGACAATCCGGTTCGGGGCGGTTGGGTGAGGCGGAGGCACGCGAGATGGCAGACCGGTTCAACGCCCAGAACGCGGCGGACGTGAACAACGCGGAGACCGTGGTGGACTCTATGCGCTTCGGGCGTTTCCGCGTCGAGGCGCGGCTCGGCGTGGACAGTATGGGCATGGTGGAGCGGGCCTTTGACACCGTGCTCCGCGTCACCGTAGCCCTCAAGACGATCCGCCCCGAACTCGCGCTCGGACTCCGCTGCGTACGCCGAACTGCGCGAGCGGTTCCGCCGCGAGGCCATCGCCGGGGCGCAATTGCGCGGTGCGCGGTACCTCGTGCAGGTCTATAAGTTTGCTGTCGCGGAGGAGACGCCATACCTCGTGCAGGAATACGTGCCGGGGGCGACGTGCGCCACCTGCTCAACGCGCATGGCCCCCTGCCCGTCGGGCGCACGCTGGCGATTGCGGGGGACGCAGCGCGGGGGCTGGGCAAGATGCACGGCCACAACCTCGTGCATCGCGATGTGAACCTCAGTCCGCCGTTGCCTCGCCGGGCGGGGAGGCACGCGCGAGCAGGACGAGGCTGACAAAGACCGCCAGGGCAACAGCGGCGAACAGGATGAGCTTGACGCGCTTGTCGAACGCCAGCGCAAAGGCGCCAAAGGCGATGCATACGGCGTACGCGAGCAGCGTGATGTACTGCGGCTTCATCCCCCGGCGCAGCAGTTGGTAATGCAGGTGGCTCTCATCGGCGCGCATCGGGTTCGCCCGGCGCAGCAGGCGCACGAGGATCGCCCAGACCATGTTCACGGCGGGGACGATCAGCACGAGCAGGGTGGTGGCGATCTTCGCGCCGCCAATGATTGCCGCGACCGCGAGGGCGTAGCCGAGAAACATCGCGCCACAGTCGCCCATGATGATCCGTGCCGGGTGCCAGTTGTAGCGCAGAAAGCCCAGCGCCGCCGCGCCGAGTACGAGCGGCAACAGCGCGATCGTGAACTGGTGTTGCCCGAAATAGGTGTGGATAAACAGCACCGCACTGCCGATCAGCACCACGCCGCCGGACAGGCCGTCTACAGCATCTATCCAGTTGATCGCGTTGGTCATGCCCACAATCCAGACGAGCGTGAAGGGGATCGCCACCGCGAGCGGCAGGGCGATGGCCTTCGCGCCGAACGGGTTGGGCAGGTCAGAAATCACGATGCCCGTGCCGCTCCCAGAAACAGCCTCGCGCCAGGGGTCGAACAGCCGGGGCAGCACCACGAACCCCGCCGCGACGAACAGCCAGGCGAGCCGGGGCAACGGCGGCAGTTCCACGAGGTCGTCCGCGAGATTGACGGCGAACACGAGCACGGCGCCCACGAGCATCACGGCGATCTTGCCCGTTTCGTCTGCGTAGCGCGTCACGGGCAGCACGAACGACACGCCGATGCCGACGCAAACGCCGAGAAAGATGCCGACGCCCCCCAGCCGGGGAATCGCGGCGGGCGCGAGGTGCCGTGCCCCGACCCGCCCCAATAGCCCCATGCGCACCGCGATCTCGCGCACCCGCGCGACAAAAAACACCGTGGCACCCAGCGTGGCGAGAAACACGAGCACGGCGATCAACGGCGGGGGCACGGGCGCTCCTTCAGTACGGTGCGTGGGAAATGCACCCCTCCCCCTTGCGGGTAGCGGCGGGAGAGGGGAGGGAACTCTCAGAAGATCGAGATGTTACCCATACACCCCGGCCTCGCTCCCAATCCCTTCCCCTCCCCCTCCCCCTGGCCTTGCGGCGGCGGGAGAGGGGGCCGGGGGAGGGGTGCATTTAATCCGCCACGGCCTCCGCCACCTTGAGGCGGTCGGCGGGCACGCCGAAGCGACCGCAGAGCGTGCCAACGCGCGCGCGCACCGCGTCGAGCGCGGCCGTGTCGTCCGCGTGGTGCAGGGTGGTGACGATCAGGTCGGCGATCTCGTCCATCTCGTCGAGACCCATGCCGCGCGTAGTGATGGCAGGCGTGCCGAGGCGAATGCCGGAGGCGCTCATCGCGCTGCGCGTCTCACCGGGCACGGTGTTCTTGTTGGTGGTGATGCGCACGGAATCGAGCAGGTTTTGCGCCGTCTTGCCGCTCATCGGGAGGTCGCTCCTGGTGAGGTCCAGCAGCATCAGATGGTTGTCCGTACCGCCCGACACGATGTGCATGCCCCGGTCTTGTAGCGCCCCGGCGAGCCGCCGCGCGTTGTCAATCACCTGCCGCGCGTAGTCGGTGAACTCCGGGCGCAGCGCTTCGCCAAAGGCGATGGCCTTGCCGGCAATCACATGCATCAGCGGGCCGCCCTGAATGCCTGGCAGCACCGCTTTGTCTATCGCCTTGCCAAGCTCGGCGCTCGTGAGGATCAGGCCACCGCGTGGACCACGCAGCGTTTTGTGCGTGGTCGTCGTGGTGATGTGCGCGTACGGGATCGGTGACGGGTACAGCCCCGCCGCGACGAGACCGGCGACGTGGGCGATGTCCGCCATCAGGTACGCGCCGACGGAGTCCGCGATGGCGCGGAAGCGGGCGAAGTCGAGGCGGCGCGAGTAGGCGGAAAAGCCCGCGATGATCATTTTCGGGCGAAACTCCTCCGCCTGCCGGGCGAGGGCGTCGTAGTCAATCAGATCGGTGACGGGGTCGAGTTCGTAGTGTTGCGCCTCGAACCACTTGCCGGAAATGTTCGCGGGCAGGCCGTGCGAGAGGTGGCCGCCATTGGCGAGTGATTGCGAGAGGATGCGGTCGCCGGGGGAGAGCAGGGCGAAAAACGCCGCCATATTGGCCTGCGCGCCCGCGTGCGGCTGCACGTTCGCGTGTTCCGCGCCGAATAGCTCCTTCGCGCGCTCGATGGCGAGGGTTTCCACCACGTCCACGTACTCGCAGCCACCGTAGTAGCGGCGGCCTGGATAGCCCTCGGCGTACTTGTTCGTGAGCACTGAGCCGACCGCCGTCATCACCGCCGCGCTGGTGTAGTTTTCCGACGCGATCAGTTCGATGTTGTCGCGCTGGCGGCGTTCCTCGTCGCTGATCGCGGCGGCAACGGCGGGGTCAAAAGCGAAAAGATCGAGCATACAAACCCTCCTCGTGGGTGGCGGCGAACCGCGCCGGTCGTAGCGGATAGTATGGCGGGCCGATGCATGGGCGTCAAACGGATGCCGACACGCGCCGCAGGCGGATGCTGCGGGGAAATCACGGCGAGGGGGTGGGTAGATTGACCACACATACGCCCCGCGTGTCGTGCTATCGCGATGGTCGTGCCCGAACACGCGGTGATACAGTATGATATTGCTGGTGTTCGTGTGGCCCGAACCGATGCGCGCAGTGTCTCGCGGGTCGCTCCCGGCATTTCGTGAACCGCGAATGGGGAAATGGCGTCAATTGGGAGATGCACGAGCGATGAAGCGCGATGACACACGGGGCGTGACACGACGAAGCGTTATCAAGGCGGCGGTGGCCACACTGTCCGCATCGCTTGCGGCGGCGTGTAGCGTCAGCACAACCCCCGCTCCTTCCCCGACCGTCACACCCCCCACGCCAACGTTGCCCCCGCCCCGTGTAACCACCGCGCCTTCCCCCTCCCTCGCGCCCGCCACGCCCACACCGTCCCCCGTGCCCCCCACGCCGTCTCCCACGCCCGTCACACCGCCCGTGCTCTATGTAGATAACGGCAACCCGCGTGCCGCGGATACGAATGCGGGTACGGAGGCGCTTCCCCTGCGGACAATCGCGAAAGCGGTGGCGCTCGCGGCGGAGCGCAATGCACGAAACATGGATGTGCGGGTAGTGGTATCCCCCGGCACCTATCGGGAGTCCGTGCGCTTCGTCGCGACGAGCGCCGCAACGGATGCCACAATCGTTTTCGAGGCGCGGGAAGGGGGAACCGCGATCATTTCCGGTTCGGATATCTGGGGGGACTGGCACAAGGAGAGCGCAGCAAACACCTATAGCCATCCCTGGCCGTACAAATGGGGCCTCGCCCCCTATCCCCCTGGCTGGCAGGGCAATGTGGTCCTCAAGCCGATTGTGCGGCGACGCGAGATGATCTTTCTCAATGGCACGCCGCTCACGCAGGTGCTTTCCCGACCGGAATTGAAAGGGGGAACCTTTTACGTTGCGGAAGAATCCGGCACGGTCTTTCTCTCCCCCCCGATGGGGGTGATGATCGAGGGTGCCATCGTCGAAGTTGCGACGCGCGCGGGGATTTTCAGCGTCAAGGGCGCCCGAAACCTGAGCGTTCGTGGCTTGACCTTCACCCACGACGGCAGCGCGCTGGACGGCACCGCCGCCGCGTTCAGCGACTGCACGAACCTGCTCGTGGAGGACTGTCAGTTTCCCACCAACAACTGGACGGGGTTCGGGGTGCATACCTCGCGGGGGGTCGTCGCGCGAAATAACACCGCGAACGGAAACGGGGCGATTGGCATGGAAGCATACCAGTCGAAGGACCTCCGATACGAAGCGAACGAGACCTCCTACAACAACTGGCGAGGCGCGCTCGGCGGGTTTTTTAGCTGGGCCACGGGTGGGTTGAAGCACTTGCTCGTGCATGGCGGCGTCTACCGGCAACATCGCTCGGTCGGCAACCACGCCTGCGGCTGCTGGTTCGACACGGATTGCATGAACATCGAAGTGGACGATCTGTTTTCCAGCCGCAATTACGGCGAGGGCCTCTTTATCGAGGCGCTGCAAGGCCCCGTGACGGTGACGAACAGCACGATTTGCCACAATCAGCAGGGGCCGGGCGTGTACACCGAAGGGGCCACGAACGTCACGTTGCAGGGCAATATTATTTACGACAATGGCGACGCGCAGATCAAAGCGTTGAAGGGCGCGCGCGCGATCACGGACTGGGAAACGCACAAGGCACAGAACTCCCCCGCTGCGCACTGGACCTTACAGAACAATGTGATTGTCGGCACGAACACCAAGCAAAACCTCATTGATGTCGCCAACAGCGCAGCCTTTCTCGGCACGCTCGATTCGGATGAAAATCTCTGGTTCAGCCCCAAGAAAGACTACTCCTTCATCATCGAGCAAAAAGGCGTGCGCTTCGACAAGTGGCAGTCCGTCAGCAAGCAGGACGGGAAATCGTTGCTTGCCGACCCGCGCTTCGTGGCCCCCGAGAAAGATGATTTTACCCCGCGCGACGATAGCCCGCTCAAAAACGGCAAGATGCCGTGATTATGTGCGTGAGCGACTTTTTCCCGCCAGCATCTACAAGCTTTGAGAAATTCAGTATTGTCGCTGTCTAGGCGAACAGGGGGTAGGACGTGGCAATGCGAGAGGGTATATCAGTTCGCTTCGCCACTGTTCGTGACTATTGTCAGGAACGGCACATCGACCAGCGGTTCGTGGTCGCGGTTCCCATCGTCGTGCTGGTTCTCGCGGGGAGTGTGTATGCGGCGCTGCTCGGCAATCGCTTACCGTTTCCCGACGAGCAAGAGTATTACGCAATTGCGAGCAATCTCGTCCAGCATCACCGCTACAGTCTGGACGGTGTGCATCCCACCGCGTTCCGTACTCCCGGCTATCCCTGGTTGCTTGCGGTGGGCCTGCTCCTGCACTTCCCCATCGTCTTGCTGCGCATGATGAACTTCGTCGCTCTTGGCGCCTCCGCCTACCTCCTCCATCAGGTCGTGCGATATGCCGGCTTTCCGCTCGCCGCGCGCATCGCACCCTATCTATTGTTGTGCTATCCCGTGCTCTTTTATACGGCGGGGACGCTGTACCCGCAGACAATTGGCACGACCTTGCTGTTGCTTGCGATGTACCTCGTGCTTCGTGATCCCGCGTCGTTGCGGGGTATCGCCTACGCCGGTTTCGCATTCGGCGCCCTGATCCTGTTCATCCCGAGCTTTCTGCTCAAGCTGCCCCTGCTCGTCGCGTTCATCCTGCTCGTACGCACATGACGGAAGTGGGGATTGATAACGATAGCTAATATTTTTACTGTCTCGGCCCTTTGTATCGTTGGCCTTTGCCCATTGAACAACTACGTGAACATGAAAACGTTCATCCCCCTCTCCACGAACACAGGGATCAATTTCCTCATCGGGAACTCCGAGCACGCCACGGCGAATGGCGGCCCGAACACCGACATTTCCCAATACGCGACCAGCGCGCAGGGAATGGATGAAGTGCAACAGGATGCGTTGTATCGCGCGCAAGCGTTCGCCTGGATTCGCACCCATAAAGCGCGCGCGCCGCAACGTTGTATGGGGAGAAAGTGCTGGACTATTTCAACTACCGCAATGACCTCCTGACCGCAAGCGAGGGGTCCAGAGGAAAAGACCTCCTGCTACTTGCGACGTACGGCCCCTTGCTACTTCTCGCGCTCGGTCGGGTGGCGATGCGGCGGTGGGTACCGCTTACACGGTTCGAGATCGCGTGTCTCACCCTCTATGTCGCGAATGCCTTCGTTGATGCGATTGTCTTCTCCCGGATCCGCTACCGCCTGCCCTTCGATGTCCTGCTGATCTGTCTGGCAGCAACCGCGCTTGAAGTGGCATACCGACGACTACCGGTTGTCAAACAAGCGGCATCGTAGTGTGCGACAACGAGTGAGCGACACGTTTCCGTCCGTTTCGGCAATCATTATCGGTTCTCATGCGAACAGCCGCTACACTGCACGCAGACTCAACCACATTTCCGCATCAATGACCACAATACAGGATAATACTTTGCTACGCGTAGGAACGAAAATTGATTGCACTCCCTTGACCGATCTGCTGCATCTGGTATGAACCAAAAATGGATTGGCTTCTTACAAGCATGACGTACAATGCAAGAAATCGAGATGGTTGAGGGGAGGGATGGGAATTGATAGCGAAAACATTAGTACACCACCAACATCGCAGTCGTCCCCCTAAAGTCACGGCGCCCACAACGGAGAGCACCCTGCACTCTTTCCCGTTCCCGCATCATACTGGGGAATACCCGGAGCATTTCGATGATGCGCGGCGAGAGGAAACGTGGCTGGCGCTCCTCGACGCATCGCGGCGTTCCCACCCGCAACGCTTCCGCTACTACTTGCGGTGCAAGCGCGGGTTCGATATTGCGGTCGCGGCAATGGCGATTGTTGCTTTTTCCCCCGTCTTCGCGCTTGCCGCGCTCGCAATCTGGTCCGAGTCACGCGGCCCCATCATTTTCCGGCAAACGCGGATTGGTAAAGACGGCAAGATTTTTACAATGTATAAATTTACCACAATGATCTCTGATCGGCGCAGAACTTTACGCTCTTATTATGGTCCCGAACGCCGGGTGACGCACAAAACAAAGACCGATCCGCGCGTTACCCGCGTGGGGAAGTTCCTCCGTCGCACGAGCATTGACGAGTTGCCGCAATTGTTCAATGTCTTGCGCGGTGAGATGAGCCTGGTTGGCCCGCGACCGGAGTTGCCGCAGATCGTCGAACGCTATGCGCCCTGGCAGCATTTGCGCCACCGCGTGCAGCCAGGGATGACCGGCTGGTGGCAAGTCCAGGGGCGCAGTGACTTGCCAATGCACGAGCACACCGAACTCGATTTGTACTATGTGGTCCATCAGTCGTTCACGCTGGACCTGCGTATCCTGTTTCATACCACCCGGGCCGTGCTCCGACGCTCAGGCGCATTCTGATGTTCGGTCTTTCGTGACAACGGCATCACCGCCGCTCGCCCATAAAATCGCATGTACAGGGATCGAGAAAATGCGGAAACATCGTCGTCTGAGGGTACTCATCCCGCTCATTGCCTCGCTCTTGCTGCTTGCAGCGTGTACCGTTGACCCCGCAAACCCGGGATTGGCTCCCAACATTCAGCCCGCGACCGCGACCGCGTATGCGGCGTTTCTCATGACGCGACGGGACAGCACGAACGTCGCGCTTACCGCATTCGTGTCGCCGCGCACGGCAACCAGCACCAATCGCGCTGCCACGCCGCGCACCCCGGTCAGCACGGAAGCGGCGATAAGCGGTACTGCAGCAATGTCATCGGTGCCATCAGTGCCATCCACGATGGTGGTGGCAATGAACACCTCACAAACAGCGGCGCCCGCGTCCTTGCCGTCGGCCACACTCCAACCGACTCCCTCAATCGCCGATTTACCCCCTACGGCAGCGCCGCCAACGGCGGTTCCTCCCACCGTTGTTCCGCCACCCGTTGCCGTGCCCGCGACCAGTGAGGGAACACCCGTGAGCACCGCAATGGGGCAGGCCGGTGAACCCGTCACCCCTCCTGGCGCGGCAAGTACGGTGATTGATCCGTACCGGCAATTCTGGTTTTCTCTCCCACCGGGATGGCAGGTGCAGCAACCACCGCCAACGGAAGATGCCCTGGAACTCGACATGCCTTTCCCCGTCAATACGCGACGCTTTCGACCGAAATTGTCCGCGACGACGTGACGCTCGATGAGTATGTCACTGTCTCCCTCGCACGGGTGCAGCAGAACCACCCGCAATACCGCCTGGACCCGGCCACCGTTCAACCGATTACCCTCGGGGGGAAACCCGGACGGACGTATAGCCTTTCGGATGAGCAGGGAGGGGTTCCAATCCGGGTGATGCGGTTCGTGACGCTCGATGCGAACGTGGCATATATGTTCACCCTGATTGCGCCAGAGACGGATGCGGACGCATTTGCGGCCCAGGCACAGGTTATGTGGGATACCTTTACCTTCACCACCTCGCGCTGAAGCCATGGCGGCCGGGTACGACCCTTGAAAACGGGCGCATTATCAGGCGGCGCGGACCGAGGCTGAAGCTGACGCATTCCTCTCAATCAAATCAATCAAAACCTTGCAAATTGGCGGGACATTTGCAACAATGTACGTACACGGCGTTCGTTCGCCCTGTTGCTTCGGCAATACACGAATACCTGGCCGCGTATATGAAGCAAATGGAGCTTTCATGCAGATGTATTCTGAGGGAGAGCGCAGCATTAACCCTTCTGAATACGTCGGCATCCTCAAGCGACATTGGTGGTTGCTGCTCCTCCTTCCCCTGCTCGCGGCGCTTGCGGTCTATGGATACATCCTCCTCAAAGGGCCGACGTATAGTGCCACAGCGACCCTGCTCGTGACCCCCGCATCCGCCGCGAGCGGTGACTTTTCCAACGATGCCAATGCCGCGAACCTGCTCACGCGCACCTACGGTGAACTGGCGAAGTCCCCCGTGATCCTGCGCCGGACCCTCACGGATCTCAGGCTCACGCGGACGCCTACCCAACTCGCGGCGAGTGTCACGGTGCTTCCCCAACCCGCGACGCAAATTATCAGTATCTCCACAAAAGACCGTGACCCGCAGCTTGCGGCGGACATCGCCAACACGATCGGCGACCAACTCGTCGTGCTTCTCACCGGTATTCAGCAAACGGAATCGAGCCAGAGCAGTCAGGCGCTGCAAAGCAGCGTTGACAAGGCACGGATGGACCGGGACAACGTGTCCGCGCAGCTTGCCGCATTGCGAGGCGCGCCGGGGATGCGGACGCCCGACGAAACGATCCAGATCGCGAACCTCGCGTCACTCAGTGATCAGTACCAAAGCACCTATAGCAGCTTGCTCGAACTCCAGCAACGCTTGATCCTCACGCAGGCTGCCGCACAGAACCGCGTGACCGTGGTGGTGCGCGCGGAGCCGTCATTACGGCCCGTGGATAATCGCTTGCCGCTGTATCTGGCCCTCGCGTTGCTCGGCGGGCTTGGCCTCGCGGCAACCGGCAGCGTGATCCTTGACCGGAGCAATGCGCGGGTACGGTCATCAGCGGATCTCCGGCCTCTCACCGATCTCCCCGTACTAGCGACGATTCCGCGCGCACGGAGCAAGCGGGGAAGCAAGCAGATTGCGCCGCCACGATCACCGATGTACGAAGCGATTCACTTACTCCGCGCGCGGATCGAATTCGCGACGAATGATCGGAAAGGCGCGACCATCGTGCTTACCAGCCCCCAGGTAATGGAGGGCACATCGGTCGTCGCCGCGAATCTCGCGGCCGCGTTCGCCGAGGCCGGTACGCAGGTCATCCTCATTGACGCGCACTTGCGCGGCCCACGCCAACACGCCCTTTTCAATAAGCAGGAAAGCGAACCGGGCCTCTCGGACCTCCTGACCACGCTCGCCACCGATGACCGTGCAATTCCCGTGGGGAGACCGGATGCATCCGGTTCCTCGCGCGTCGTCCACATATCGGCCCCCCTATCGCTCTCGGACATGCTCGTCTGTAGCCCCTACCCGACGTTGCGCCTCATGCTCGCGGGGACGAGCATGCACGGCCCGATGGAACTCCTGACGAGTGCGCGTGTGGCACAGGCGCTCGCGCTCGTCCGCGAGGAAGCCGAGGTCATCATCATTGATGCCCCTCCCCTCCTCGGCGTCTCGGATGCGCTCTTTCTCGCGGCGGAAGCAGATCACGGGGTGATCGTGATCGAGGTGGGGCGGACACGTCCGCGCGTTCTTGAGTCGGCGCTGACGGAGATTCAGGCAACCGGTGTGGACGTACTCGGTTTCGTGCTGCTCAACGATGCGTGGAGACGTACGGCACAAAGGTAGTAAGTACCCAATGCAACCCACGCCCTGCCATCTTCCCCTTATCAGCATCGGTCTGCGCATGTATAGTGGGCTGTGGAGAAGTTGCACGCGAATACACGGCGCTGAGAGCCTGGGAAGACCGAGAGTGCATGGCGATTGAGGAACCACGGCGTCTGATACCCCCGCCACCTGTGGCCCTCCCTGGCGTCCTCTCTCGTGGCAGCCTCTGGGGAGTAGGTGATCAGGCGCTCATCTCCGCCACCAATTTCCTCACGCTGATCATCATCGCGCGCAATCTCAGCCCAACCGATTTCGGGGCCTTCACGCTCGCATATACCGCGATTCAGTTCGCAAACAGCCTCCAGGCGGCGCTCGTGACACAGCCGCATAACGTGCTCGGCGCCACACGAAGCGGGAACGAGTATGTATCCTACACGGTCGCTACGGCAATCAGCCAGGTCTTTTTCACCGGGATCGTTGCCTTCCTCGCCGCCGCTGGGGCGGTCATTGCCTACCTCGCGGGGTGGAGCATCGCTCCCCTCCTGCTCGCGCTGATCCTCGCGCTCGTCGCGTGGCAACTACAAGAGTTTGCGCGCCGTGTTTTTTACACCGAAGACCGGCTCGCGCTTGCCTGCACGAACGATCTGGTCAGCTATGGCGCCCAGGCAGTCGTGATTTTTGCCCTCGGACGCGCGGGGAAATTGACGGGTACGAGCGCGTTGTACACCGTCGCGATCACCTCGGCAGTGGCGGCGGTATGGGGATTCTGGGAAATCCGGGCCAGGCTTCCGCGTCGCGCGGCGGAGCCACGCCTGCTGAAAACCGTCATCGCGGAAAACTGGCGCTTTGGCAAATGGCTTTTTGGCGCGGCACTCGCGGCGTGGACCTCCGACCAATGCTACCCGGTACTCGTCGGTGGGTTCGTGAGCGTCGCCGCGACCGGGAGCTTACGCGCGGTACAGACAATTATGGGGCCGACAAACATCCTGCTCCGGGCGATGTCCCAATCGCTGACGCCGCGTGCCGCGCGTATCTATGGTGCGGGCGGCTACCGCGCACTGCGCGCCTTTGTCCGGCACATCATCCTGCTCACCGCGCCGTTCATGCTCGCGTACTGTCTGCTGATCGCGATTTTCGCCCGACCGATCCTCACCGTGCTGTACGGCGACCGCTATCGCCAGTATGACTGGCTTCTCGCACTCATCGCCCTCAGCTACGCGTTGATTTACACGCGCACTCCTGCCATCATCGCCCTGGAAGCGCGGGGGATCAGCCGGCCCGTCTTCCAGACGTACCTCTGGTTGACGCTGATGGTATTTACTGCGGGAATCGGGGCGATCTACTGGCTTGGGCTGGCCGGGGCCGCGCTCGGGCTGGTCGCCACTGGGGTGGTGTCGAATGGCATTCTCTGGTGGTGGTATCACCAGATGGCCGAAACGGACAGACCGGACGAACCGGAGGGAGCGCAAGGCGATGATTCCGCATTGCTCATGGAAGATGCCGTACCGCCGCTCTGATAGACGTGCGGCGAGTGAACGATTGACCGTATTCGGCGGCACACGATGACGGGGGAGCGCCTGGAACAAACATCCCGGTTCGTGCCGACCGAGCAGACACGGGCCATGAACCGCACCGGCATTCCGCGATGGGAACAGGCCTTT
>JAABUQ010009126.1_pt1 | contig 13545 bp, 14 predicted proteins | sample 5560001 | NCBI WGS metagenome assembly JAABUQ01 (sample SAMN10711888, study PRJNA513371) | rock metagenome | isolation source: Antarctica rocks | place: Antarctica: Victoria Land, Finger Mt nord | collected 2015-12-18
TAGACAGGTGCCGAAATAATTATCAGCCAAGCAACGTTTAGAGTCTAATGTAAAGAAAGTTTTAGTTACACAGAGCGATCGCCCTCACTTCCTTCAACTCCAAGGAGCGAGAGCATCGCACAAACCGTCACCTAGAAGGAGCCGCCATGACTGATACTCTCATCCAAAGTCCGGATCGAGTCATCCTCCCGAACATAAGCTGGCGCACCTATCAGTCCCTCATTAGAGACTTTGAATCTGAACCTGCCATTCGACTGACCTACGATCGCGGCTCACTTGAAATTCGTATGCCTCTCGACCCCCATGAAACATACAAAAAACTTCTCGGTCGTCTCATTGAAGCTGCAACAGAAGAACTCGATCTAGAAATTCGCAGCTTAGGCTCACGTACCTGCGATCGCGAAGACCTAGCAAGAGGATTGGAACCAGATCAGTGCTATTATATACAGAATGAGGCATTGGTGCGAGACGTTGAGCAAATTGATTTAGCTCATTTTCCACCCCCCGACTTGGCGGTAGAAGTTGATATTACCAGCAGTTCACTAGATCGATTTTCGATTTATACCGATTTGGGAGTTCCAGAAATCTGGCGCTACGATGGGCGATCGCTGACCATTTATTACTTAGACGAAGATCGTTACCAAATCTGCGATCGAAGCATTGCATTGCCTCTGGTCAAAGCAAGTGATATTACCCGATTTCTTGAACTACGCTTTCCCAAACAAGAGACGCAAACAGTAATAGGAGAGAACAGTTTAGTCAAACAGTTCCGACAATGGCTCAAAAGCCAACAGGCAAATTAATGAAGTCAACGCCTCAAACTGCGAGGAGCGAGGGCCGAAGCGATCGCGCCGATCGATCAACGCTACTAAAACACCTGTGTCAACAATTACCTGATGGAGCATTACTGGCCGTAGCCCTGCATATAGTCTGGATTCGTCGAGAGATCGCCTGGTCCCTCCCCTGCTCTAATCGAAGCCTGGGCAACCTCAAAAAAGGAACCCACCGTTTCAGCTTCCATAGTTCTTGCTTGCTGCCGTTTTGCCCATAGAAACTCGACAAAATTTAAAACCTGCCACTGATCTTCTGCCGGTAATGCTTCTACAGTTTGTAAAATTTGTTCAGATAAATCAGACATGACAATCAACTCTGAACAGACGATATTCCTATCATGATAAACCAGGCGCGATTGTGGGCGCGGCAAAATCTTTGAGATGCGATTGCCTTGCAAAACCATGCCAGATCCCGGCTGTTAAACTCAGCTCTGGGAATGTAGAGGAGACAATTCGATCGCCATCTCGAAATTGGCTAACTTGGTATTCATTCTCAACCAACTGATAAACCAATACAGTCGGCTGCTTCGGAGTGCCGATATAGCGGGCTGCATCCAGAGCCTGATAGTCTACAATCCAGTATTCAGAAATGCCTAGAGATTCATAATCAGCCAGTTTTTTCAGATAGTCGTCTCGCCAGTTTGTACTAACAATTTCAACAACCATTACTGGGGGTGATTCATCAAGCGCGATCGCCGCCGTCCGCTTTCTCATTTTTTCCCAAAGCTGAGCATCAACTACACAAACGTCAGGGATTCTAGCTGTGTCTTTGCCTTCAACTTGAGGCATAGCTAGCGCGATTGCACCTTGTTTTGAAACTAGAGGTAGAGCCAGTTGTTTAATGTGATTCCGGAATTCGTCATCAAGAAACTCAGCAATCTCGGCATATTGCCCAGTCGGTTGCCCCATTGCTACTAGTTCCCCATTGACTAATTCATAGCGGGTATCCGTCCCGTCCTCATAATTCAAATATTCCTCAAGCGATAGGTTTTTCGGTAGAGCTTGGAGCATCGCTTGTCTCCATCTATGTGAGTTTGCTGTGTGAAAGTGCGATCGCCTGCTGTAAACGGAGCTTATCTGAACCCACCTGATTAAGGAGTAGCCAAGATTGAATCAGATCGGGACCGTGTAAATCTCCTGTTAGGGCTGCTCGAAGACTACGCATCACCAATCCTTTCTTCAGGTTTTGCTGTTTAATCACCTGCTTAATCATCTCTTGAGCGTTTGTTTCCGTCAGTTGTTGATCCTCTAAAGCTGCGAGAATTGCCTCAATCCCAACGCTAGCTCCTTCCTGCTGTAACTGAGCTGTTGCCTCTTCGCTGTAGTCTACTAGCTTAGTAAAAAACAGCCGACTCATTTCTACAGCGTCATTCAAGCGGACTAAACTAGGACCAATTAAACTTACTAGCTGCTCTAGCCAAGCACGGCTCATTAAATCAAGCTCATACCCAGCTTTCTGCCAAAAGGGAATTAGCAGATCTGTTAGCTGAGCCGCAGGCATACTGTGGAGATACTGACTGTTGAGCCAATCCAACTTATCCCAGTCAAACTTGGCTCCAGCCTTGTTGACACGCTCAAAGCCAAACTGAGTTGCTGCTTGCGGTAGAGTAAAGATCTCTTGAGTTGAGTCTGGTGGCGACCAACCCAACAGTGTCATGTAGTTAACTAACGCTGGGGCAGTATAACCCATCTGCTGAAAGTCAGAAATAGAGGTTACGCCATCCCGTTTAGAAAGCTTCCGTCCCTCTTGATTTAGAATTAGAGGTGTATGGGCAAACTCTGGTACTTTTGTCTTCATCGCCTCGTATAGTAAGATTTGCTTGGCTGTATTGGCAATGTGGTCTTCTCCTCGAATGACATGCGTAATTTTCATTTCTATGTCATCTACCACTACGGCAAAATTATACAAAGGCTGACCGATATCGCCTCCGATTGATGCCCGTGCAATCACCATGTCGCCACCCAAATCGCTGCCACGCCAACTTACTTTTCCTCTTACCAAATCATTCCAGACAATCTCTCGCTCGTCATCAATTTTAAAGCGAATGACGAAGCTACGACCTTCTGCCTCAAAAGCTGCCTGTTGCTCTGGCGTTAAATCTCGGTGGCGATTGTCGTAGCGGGGTGCCTCTTTTCTCGCCGTTTGAGCTGTTCGCATTTCCTCTAATTCAGCCGCAGTACAGTAGCAGCGATATGCTATGCCCTGCTCCAGCAAAGCTCGAACATCCTGCTGATATATTTCCAAACGCTTGGATTGAAAAATCGGTCCTTCATCCCAATTTAGCCCTAGCCAACTTAGTCCCTGAAGGATGTTGTCAGTGTATTCTGGACGCGATCGCTCTATATCTGTGTCTTCAATCCTCAGAATGAACTGACCACCGTGATGTCGGGCAAATAACCAGTTAAATACAGCCGTTCTCGCTGTACCAATGTGTAAGTTCCCAGTGGGACTAGGGGCAATCCGTACTCTTACAGACACTCTATCCAATTCCTCAAACGTTCTACGGGACTGACGGGGCTCGAACCCGCAACTTCCGCCGTGACAGGGCGGTGCTCTAACCAATTGAACTACAGTCCCTTAATTCAAGCGTTCTTAACTTTAGCAACTAATCAATGCTTTGTCAAGTTATTCAGATACTTGTACAGATACAAAGTTCGTTAACCAATCCTTGACGCGGTGGGTAGCGCGGCAGTCATCCTCATTGTAGCGTCGAATAGTATCAAGCAGAGTGCGATCGCTCGTTTCTAACCACTGTTTATACCAATAAATGCACTGGGAACCGTTTGCTTGAGGATCGCGCCAACTAAAACCCAGCCAGCGAGCAATTGATTTAAGGGCATAGCTTTCGACTGGTAGCACTACTGTTTGCGTCACTTGTTCATATACATCCACAAAGCGATTCATCAGGGGTAGGATTCGCTCTGGTGGTGTGTGGTAAAGCTTTGCTAATCGTTTAACTGTATCGACTTCGTAGGAACAAAAATGAAAAATTGGCGCTTGGGGGTATTGCCAGACTAAATCGAGAAATTGTTGCCAGATTAACTCTTCAGCTTCTGGTTGTTCTGCTAGCAGGCAATGGAAGGTTTCAGTTTTGGCGAGCCGATCGACGACTAAGATGCCTAAGAGATAGTCCAGATTTAGATCTGGCTCGGCTTCAATGTCGAAGTAAAGCTCTACAGGGGAATTGAGAGGGAGGGAATGAGGAGGGGGAGAGAGGGGCAGGCTTACTTGCGACTTGCAGGGGAGTAGGATTGGTTGTTGTTGGAGTATGGATTGGGCTTGTAACACTAGGTGTTGTGCTGCTGGTTTGTTACTAAAAACTGGTGCTAGTTGGGCTAGAGTAGCATTGGCAAGAGATTGAATTGAAGTTAGGTTAAGTGCTTGTAGTTGAGCGTAGCGACTGGGTGTAACACCTGGTAAAAGAGAAAGGTGTTGCTGGGATTTGGCGCTCTCATAACAATAGCTGTACCAGCGACAAAGGCTGCACCGTTGGCGAGTGATGAATACTTCGGGAGTTTGGGGCGATTGTAAGGTTTCAATACAATCCTCTAGCACTCGGTACATCTGAGGTATCCATTTGCTCAAATACACCACATAATATCTGGCGGCATTATTTCTAGCACGTAAAATTAAATAGGCTGTCTGGGGTACGGCTCCTTGTACTGCTGCCAATACCTGTGCATTGTAGGCGGCAACAATTTGATATTCTTGCTTGGGACGCTTGCCTAGTTCTATCTGAGCTGGAATGTAAATCCAATCTCCTAAGTTAGACTTTCCTGGCTGTTTGATCAGTAAATCTGGGCGGCTAATGAGGGAAAAGAGTGCGGCACCGAGTCTTAGCTGTGATTTCCTTTGCTCGGAACTTTGTGGTGGAGAGCTTGGAATATACGGCGTATAGGGAGAAGACGAACTTGTTATTTCCTCTGAAGGTTGGAAGTGTGATAACAGGACTCCTCTATGAATTTGGTCAACTCCTTGTTGCATTAGTGCTAGAGTTGCTTTGCTACCTGCCTCCCAGTCTCCTTTGGGATAATCTGGTTGGTGATATGCTTGCTCACTTAAAACAGCTTGCCGATGAGCAGCACGAGCTTGTTGAAGTTGGAGCAGTAAGTCACTAGGAGTATCCCGTGCTTTAGGATCTCCATAAGTATCTAGAAAAGTCCGTCGCCGACAACGTTGGTAGGAAAGCAGCAGTTCAGCATTTAGCAGCATAGTTCTAGACTAGCAACAGAAACCCCATTCCTGAATTATGCCGACTCAGCTAGAACAACACCGACAGCAATTTCTTGCCTTGGCAAATAAGAAATATTTTAACTATGGAGGGCAAGGACCAATGCCCCAAGCGGCAATGGATGCCGTTAATAGCGCTCAAAAGTACGTCCAGTGTTCTGGTCCCTTTACAAGTGAAGTCAATTCTTGGGTAACACAGGAAATCCAGGAAACTAGAAGTGCGATCGCTTCTGAGTTAGGAGCGCCAACTGAAACAATAACGCTAACAGAAGATGTGACGGTTGGCTGCAACATTGCTTTATGGGGTATTGACTGGCAACTTGGCGATCGCTTGCTGCTATCAGACTGCGAACATCCAGGTATTATCGCCGCCGCACAAGAAATTTCTCGGAGATTTGGTGTAGAAGTTTCAACTTGCCCCCTCATGGCAACTCTGAACGACGGCAACGCAGCAACTGTAATTGCCCAACACCTCAAACCCAATACTCGGATGGTGGTGTTGAGTCATATTCTCTGGAATACAGGTCAAGTTTTGCCGTTGCGGGAGATAGTTGAGGTCGCGTCTCTATATAACTCTCCTAAACCAGTCAGGATTTTAGTTGATGCGGCTCAATCGGTTGGTCAATTACCTCTAAATTTAACCCAATTGGGAGTTGACTTTTACGCATTTACTGGTCATAAATGGTGGTGTGGTCCGGCTGGGGTAGGCGGTTTGTATGTACGACCAGAAGCAAGAGTTAGTTTACAACCAACATTTATTGGTTGGCGCGGCATTGCGCTCGATCCAGCAGGTAAGCCTGTAGGTTGGCAACCGAATGGACAGCGATACGAAGTTGCCACTTCAGCTTACGAACAGTACAGTGGACTGCGGAGTGCGATCGCGACTCATCAGCAATGGGGTACTGCGGCAAAACGCTATCAACAGATTTGTGAGTTGAGTAAGTACCTCTGGCAACGGTTAACTCAGTTGGCTGATGTTACTTGTTTGCGCACTGCTCCACCAGAGTCTGGGCTAGTTTCTTTCCAGCTATCCAGTAGCAAGCAAGCCGCCTCTATTCATCAAGATCTGGTAAAGTTTTTGGAAGCTCAAGGCATAATGACTAGGACGATACTCGATCCGAGTTGTGTCCGAGCTTGTGTTCATTACTTTACTCTCCCAAGTGAGATTGACCAGCTTATTGAAGGAATTCAACAGTTTTGTCGCGATCAGAGGTGAAGGTGAATGTCTCGACCGATTCTATATATCGCCATCACTAATCACGGATTTGGTCATGCTACCCGTGCTGCCTCAATCGCAGCAGTTATTCAGCAGTTGTGTCCAGATATCCTACTAATTTTAGTGACAACAGCACCCCGGTGGTTGCTAGAGTCATACATCCCAGGGGATTTTATTTATCGCCCCCGCGCTTTTGATATTGGTGTTGTGCAGTCAGACAGCTTGACGATGGATAAAGCTGCCACTCTAGAAAAACTGCAATTATTTCGTTCTAAGCAGCGATCGCTTGTCGCGGGTGAAGTTAACTTTATCCGTCAAAACCGAGTAGGTTTAGTCTTAGCCGATTTACCACCTTTAGCCGTAGAAATTGCCTCATCATCTGGAATTCCCTGTTGGATGACTAGTAATTTTGGTTGGGACTTAATCTACCGAGATTGGGGTGGTGAGTTTGTCGAAATGGCTGATTGGATTTCAGCTCGTTTTGCTCAGTGCGATCGCTTGTTTCGTCTGCCTTTCCACGAACCCATGAGTGCTTTCAAAAACATCACTGATGTAGGTTTAACTGGCGGATCTCCTCGCTATCACTTAGATGAACTACGAACCCGTTGGGGTATAACTGCCCCTCCAGAGCAGACTATTCTCCTCACCTTTGGCGGCTTAGGCTTACAACAAATTCCCTACGACAACTTGCAACACTTCCCCGACTGGCAATTTATTACTTTTGATTCTGGCACGCTTCCGGAGTTAGCGAATTTAATCAAAATTAGCGATCGCTCTTACCGTCCAGTAGATGTTATGCCGCTCTGTGGGCGGGTACTTTCTAAGCCAGGTTATAGCACCTTTGCTGAAGCTGTACGACAAAAAGTGCCAATTGTAACTATGACTCGCGAGGATTTTGCCGAGGCAGCTTTTCTGCTTGAGGGGATTACCAATTACTCCCAGCATCAAATTCTCTCTCCATCTGAGTTTTTCCAGAGCCAATGGGAGTTTCTACATCAATCACCGCAAATGCCACAGCAAACTCAACCACTGCCGACGGATGGGAATGAAGCGATCGCCCACGCTGTTGTCAACTATTTTCAGCATCACTAACAAGCGACACATGCATTATCAACAACTGCTCAAAATTCCCACGGTTGGTAAATCTTTATGCAATATCACTTCTAAGGTTGAAACTGTAGTTGCCCAGTCAGGAGTGAAAATCGGCCTTTGTCACCTCTTTCTCCGCCATACTTCAGCCAGTTTACTGATTCAAGAAAATGCCGATCCAGATGTCCTTCAAGATCTAGCCAACTTCTTCGCTAAACTGGTGCCATCTGAGGGATACATTCATAATGCCGAAGGACCAGACGACATGCCAGCTCACATTCGCACAGCTCTCACTCATACATCAGAGCAGATCCCAATCGCTCGCGGTCAATTATTGCTGGGAACTTGGCAAGGCATCTACATCTGGGAACACCGACAAAACAGCCACCTTAGAGAAGTTGTTGTTCACATCCTGGGTGATTTTGAGAGCTGAAGTAAAAAGCAATTACCTTTTTGAGCAAAAACACTTAAAATGAATAGTGTATTTTATACTAGTTATTAGATGTGGCACGGTAAGATTTTTCGGCTCTGCGATCGACCTTAGCCTTGTCTACCAAGGTTGTTGAAAAATCACTTATAGCTCTTGTCTAAAATAGTGAAGCATGACAACATAATGAGTTAAAATAGGTTAAGTTGGAGCGAGTCACAAGCGGAGTCCCTAGACTTCAAAACAATGTGAATCAGTACCAACAGGCTACTTAAGTAACCGCCTTACACGGAAACAACGAGTAGCTCAAATTCAAAGTGAATGGCGAAGCATTGACAACTATGGGTTTGGTTACGGCAAACGTCTAGATCGTGTATTCTCAATCAAATAGACTTTCCCTATAAGGAGCGGTAAGCTATTGTCTTGGAATCAGGAGCAACTAACAGGTAGCGGCTCAAAAATTAAATGAGACGAGAAAAAACCAAAAAGTCGCTTGCTCAAACTGTGCCACCCAATCATCAGGTTGGGATAGACTTGCCCGAAATGGGCATTTTACCCTGGGGTCAAACCCTAAAATCCACAAATTCAACTATTTTGAAAAAGGCAGAAATAATACATGCTACACCGCAAGATTTATCAACTCTGTTGCGATGGGCGTGAGGTATGTGTTTTCTTGCGAGATCAGCAACGCTGGATTGAACGCGCTCGCATCCTTGATATAGAAGGGGACTTAGTTACCCTACGCTACGAGACAGACGAAGAAGAGGAAGTTTGTTCCTGGGAAGAAATGGTTCGTTTGGAAAGCATTGGCGCTGTGACTCAGAAATTAGCTTCGGTGTCACGCGGCAATGTCGAACCTCTAGTTTCAGAAGACTGTCCAGAAGCAGAACGAATTCGCAACCGCCACCCAGAGCAAGAAGGCTGAGGGGGACAAGAGGAGGGGGAGCAGGGGAGAAATAAAGGCTGTTACAACAACTTATTTCTAGTTAACATCAGTTGCTCTTAGAGCTAATCTCTGTCTTCCTCTGCATTAGCAATAGAACAAAGAAAGTTAAGAAGATTCTTTCTCCCCCTCTCCCCCTCCCCCCCTCCCCCCCTCTTCTTCTACATGGCGTTCAAAAGCTGGACAGTAGCCGTCAGGTGTTACTTTGAAGCCATACAACGGGGATGCTTGATTTAAACAGCGCTGCCCCCGCAAAAATCGGCAAGTAACGCAGCATTCTACGCCAGCAGGCATCAGGCGATCGCTACTCTGGTTCATCAGTTCCCGTTGCGACAAACCACGTAATACAAGTTCTTCTCCCTGCCAACGGGCTTCTACTAAACCTGTATCAGCAAACTGCCGCCAACGCGGAGTAGCAGTAATGGCATCGGGTAGGGTAACTGTTACTACTGTACCTAACTCATTGAGTTCGCCTTCGTAGTTGACTTCTGGTGCTGCGGGTTGCAAGAACGTCTCACCAATTGGCAGTTCCACCATTACTCCAGCATCGGGAGTATGTAAATGGTAGCGGTTTTGCAACTCCTCTAAACTTGTTAGATCCGCTAGATATGTAGGTGAACCGTGAACGAAAATGACGTGTTGGGGTCGCAAATTGTGAATCAGTTGAGTGCTGCCGGGACCATCACTATGCTGGGCGAGGAAGTAAGTTTCAACTACAGTCGAGGCATCTGGTGCGAAGCGTGAGGTATCAATAGTGACCGAATAACCTGGCTTCTCTGGTACAAGAATCACCCAAGGACCAGTGTTCGGCTGGCAGTAGATGCTTAAATCCGCTGTTTCATCTGTCATCACAATACAGGGATGACCAATGGTGGAACTCTGCTGTGGGTTTAATCGACGCATTCGGGGACGTACTCTCTGGTCCCAAAACAGGGGTTGATGTCGAGCAAAGTTCTGTACTGCTAATGGGAAGTAGGGTAACAGTTCTAAGTAGGTATCACAGCCAAAAGCAACTGTACCATCAACCCAAATATCCAAGTCGCGTCCAGTGAAGTTATGATGACTCCGCAGTAGCATTAGTATTTCTTGCCCCAGCCCTAAAGTCGGTGTGGGTAATAAGACAGAACAAGAACTAGCGATCGCGCGACTGATGCGCTCTGCTAACTGATTTTCTTGAATCCGGCGATGAGGATGGCGAGACGTTCCGTAACTGCCTTCCACAATTAGCACATCGGGTTCTAATCCCCGCAATTCCTCTAAGTGTAATCCTTCTACCAGCCGCGAATTTGATAAAAAGAAGTCGCCCGTATAAAACAGCGTATAAGACCTTTGCGGGCTGTTATAAGTTAGTAAAATCGCGGCTGCGCCTGGGAGATGTCCAGAGGGAAATAATTCTGCACTCAAGCCATCTTGGAACTCTACTGGCGATCGCCACGGTAGTGCCTGACAAAATTGAGGTATTTCCTGCTGATTTACCTCTGGCCAATTTAGCGGCAGTAACTGAGTTGTGACATCACTAGCATATATAGGTAACAGTGGAAAAGCCTGATGGAGTGCGAGTAAGCCTTGGGCGTGATCTGGATGAGCGTGGCTGCAAAGCACTAAATCTGCTGGTACAAAGTCCGAGGAAGCATTTCCTCCTGTCTGTAGTGGTGAAATATCTGCTAGCCCACAGTCGAGCAGAATTCGGTGTGGTCCCATCCGTACTAGCAAACAGACACCTTCGCCCTCATGGTGTACGCCATAAGGGAAGCATTCCAGTTCTAAACCATCACTGTTGTTAAACTGAGGATATATCTGCACTCGACTCATATTTCTTTCCGCTGATACCGAGCCTGAGAGCGGGCTAGGGACAGAAAGTTATTCAATGAGCCGAGCCATTACCGTGATAATTGTCCGAGTCATAGAATCCGTTTTTAGTGCCAAAAAATAGGCACAACACAGTAAATACTACTGTTAATCCCAATAAAATCAGTTTGACATCCATTAGTTTGTGGGAATTTGACTGTATTTAATCAGATTGTAGAACCGAACTGGCTTGCGCGTCCATCTACTGAGGTTGCACCTGAGCTACTTGGCTGTACGCTGGTGCGGCAACTCTCAAACGGACAGACTATTCAGGGACTAATTGTGGAAACTGAAGCTTACGCCCCTGGCGATCCAGCATTCCATGCTTATCAGCGACGTACAGAGCGAAATGCTGTAGTCTTTGGTTCTCCTGGAAAGAGCTACGTTTATCTCATCTATGGTATCTACCACTGTTTTAATGTGGTGACGGAGCCAGAGGGAATTCCTAGCGCTGTTTTGGTTAGAGCTTTACAGTTAAAGTCTATACCTCCTGGGATAGATATTAAGCAGTCGGTTAAGCTAGAGCGCATAGCTGCTGGTCCTGGTAAACTGTGCCGTGTGATGCAAATTGACCGCAGCTTGAATGGAAGTATGCTGCAAGCAGGTGAACCATTATGGTTAGAGCATCGCAGTTCTCTATTTCAACAGGCTCTAGACTGTGAGACTATTACCATTAGCCAAACTACCAGAATTGGCATATCCCAAGGAATAGATTTGCCTTGGCGGTGGTACATCAGCAACTGTCCGGCTGTTTCTAAACGTTAAATGGGCATTCTAACTAAACTTCTTGAGCAATGGTGGTTATCCAAGATGGCGATCGCGATCGCCTTTGGAGTAGTTATGTACCTGATCGAACACTTTAACTGGGAGCAGGGCAAATATCGGGCAGTGATGCTGGCGATCGTACTTGTAACTACTCCCATCCTGATGCGCGATCGTATTCCGGTCTCGGCTCCGGTAGTATGGTCGCGAGTATTGATAGTTGCTGGCGCGATGGCACTATCTTTACACTTGATTCATTTTGTTGAATTTTTCCACAAACCCCATCTATTTGATATTGCTACTACTACCATCTCGGCAGGAGAGGCAATCCGCTCAGGCAGAAATCCTTACGAATTACCGATCGACGCACACCCCGAACTTTCCCAAGGAGCGCTCACCTTCAACGGGTATAAATATTTGCCTATGATGGCGATTACTTACCTGCCCTTGAGTACAGTACTAGGAGAGCGGGGCGTTCTCGTAACTAACTTACTGCTAGATCTAGCTGTAGTAGGGTTAGTATTCCGGCTCAGTCGGCAAGGAGGTACAAAAACTGAGGGTCTTTGGGCAGCTTTTCTCTACCTAATGCCCTTATTGGTACCGCGTCAGCTTTTTCATAAAGGTGTTACCGATTTAGCAGCTATAGTCCCCTTGCTAGTTGCCCTTTTGTATCTAGAAAAGAAACCAGGTTTAGCAGGTTTATGCGTCGGCTTATCCATTTCCACAAAGCTCCTACCCGGCATCTTATTTATCCCCTGCTGTTTACCTCAAGGAAACCCATCCCAGTTAAGGTGGCGCTACGCTGCTGGGATTGCTCTAGGCTTGGTGCCGACACTATTGTTTCTCCTCTGGTCACCAAGAGCGCTATTTTCTAATACTGTACTATTCAACCTCCAACGGCCAACAGACTCTACTAGCTGGCTGTATGAGATGCCGTCTTTCATCGGTCTAATTACCCGTATCAGCTTTGCTGTCATGGTTTTAGGGATAGCGATTTATATCTGGTTCAACCATCCCACAATAAAAACTCGGTGTGGGCTGGGTACAATTTGCATCCTGGGTACCATCCTGAGCGGACCAATAGTTCATAGCAACTACCAGCTATGGTGGCTACCAATGTTAGTGGTACTACTAAGGTAATAAAGATATTTACGATACTCTGTGTTATTGGTACAAATAGCTCAACCTGAAGGGATTTAGTTTGCGTGACTCTTAGTTAAGCTATTTAGGTTCCGACACACTTTTCGCTTGAGGTAAACCCTCCACAGGTGGGTTTTGATTCTTCTCAAGCTCAATTATCTGTTGGAATACATAACCAATTCCTCGCGCTGTACGAATCAGCTCAGGATGACTCGGATCGTCTTCTAACTTTGCTCTTAGCCTTGAAATGTGAACATCCACGAGGCGATTGTCTATATACTGCGTTGTCGTATATCCCCACACTTGTTGCAGAATTTCAGAGCGGGAAACAGCTTTTCCCAAATGACTGACCAACAACTCTAGGAGAGTAAACTCCATTTCAGTCAGGCGAACTCGCTGTGAGTCTTTGTAAACTCGTCGCAGGTTCGCGTCAATTTTCAAAGTTCCTACATTTATGACACCAGAATGGGCAATGGTAGATGGGTTCGTTTTGTCCAACCGCCTTAGCAAAGCCTTAATCCGAGATTCTAATTCTTTGGGAGAAAAGGGTTTAACCATGTAGTCATCAGCACCCAGTTCCAGCCCAGTGATTCGATCAACTACATCTACCAGTGCTGTAAGCATAATAATTGGCACGTCAGATGCTTGGCGTAATTCTTGACAGACACCGTAGCCATCAAGAAAGGGCATCATTACGTCTAAGACTACCAAGTCGGGATTGGCTAGACGAAAAACTTCTAAAGCTTCTTTACCATCACTGGCTGTAACAACATCATAACCAACCATAGAAAGCCGGAGTGCCAAAATGCGGCGAATGTTAAATTCGTCGTCCACTACCAGGATTTTTTGTTTATTAGTTGACAAAATGCTCAACGCTCCTTCGGAGAATTTTGGTTTATTTAGCTATATGAGCTAGCTGAGAAAGCGTAACAAACTGTCTGTCTAATTTTAGGTAGGTCAATAAGGAAAAAAAACTAGGGCGCGATCGCTCCATACAATAATAAATCGACAGTATTTTCAATCAACTGAGCTTCAGTTCTGGAACCATATCGCTTG
>JAABUQ010009127.1_pt1 | contig 13545 bp, 15 predicted proteins | sample 5560001 | NCBI WGS metagenome assembly JAABUQ01 (sample SAMN10711888, study PRJNA513371) | rock metagenome | isolation source: Antarctica rocks | place: Antarctica: Victoria Land, Finger Mt nord | collected 2015-12-18
CTGCCAAAGCGCCTGGCCCGCTTCAACCGCCGGGTGACCAACCGCGTGCTGGGCCCGCTGGCCGAGCGGGCGCCTGGATTCGGGCTGGTGGGCCACCGCGGCCGCCGCTCGGGGCAGCTCCACTGGACGCCTGTCAACGTTCTTGCGATTCCTGAGGGATATGTGATAGCTCTCACTTACGGGCGGGTGAGTCAGTGGCCGAAGAACGTGCTGGCGGCCGGCAGTCTCGAGTTGCGAACCTATCGGAGCACGTCGCACCTGGGCGGAACGAGGCTGATTCGGGATCCCAATCTGAGATTGGTGCCGCTGCCCGTGCGGCTGGTCCTGCGCGCCCTGAAAGTGGACGAGTTCGTCTTCGCCTGGCCGTAGCCGGCTCGGCGGCACAGGAGTGAGGTCCCGTCAGCCCGATCCTCTTGGCCAGAGCGCCCGGTGGGGCGCCTTTGGAACGGCTAGAATCGGCCCACGTTTCTTTGTTCAACCATCGTGAGTAATAGGGGGCTGCGGGATGGCTGGCGCAACAGGAGCCGGTGATGATTTCGAAGTCGGACGTACGAACGCGAGCGAGGAACGCAGCCTGCTGGTCGCCATCAACGGTGATCCAGATGGATATCAGACGGACTTTGTCCTCGACGTGTCGATCGAGGGTAATCAGGTCCTGACGAAGAACCCCGATGGCGTGGATGCGATTCATGCCACGGGCACCGTGAGTCTTCCGACCGGCGGCGCCATCGGAACCATTCCGGAGGGAAACGGCGTGGTCGGCCGTGGACTCAACGGATTGGTGGGATATGTGCATGCGGCGCCGCGGGACCGCAACGACGAGAGGAACGTCCATGCCGGCGCGCTCGGCGTGGGCGGCAGCGCGTCTCCCGGCCTGTTCGGGCGTGGCGTGATAGGAGTGCTCGGCTACGCGGACGGCGTGCCCCGCGACCCGACCTGGGAGGGCGCCGATACGGCCGCCGTGGCCGGTGACGGCGGCAACGCGGGCATCGGCTTACGGGGCACCGGCGGCAACGGCGGCGTGAAGGGTGAAAGCGCGCAGAGCGTCGGCGTCCATGGCATCAGTCAGTTGGCTCCCGGCGTCAATGGCACCAGCACCGAAGGCATCGGAGTCATCGGCACCAGCCAGCGCGGCCCCGGAGTACACGGAACCTCCTTGGAGGACAACGGTGGTGTTTTCGAGTCAAGAACTGCGGCACAGGTGTTTCTCATTCCCACAGACGTCGGTCCCCTCAAACCGCCTTCCCCCATTACTCCGCTGGCGATCAACGTCACGCCCGACGAGGGGCCCCCACCACTTCCGAGGCGCGGCCGCGGAGGGCAGCTGATGGCGGTGAGGGACAAGCAGAGTGGCGCCTGCACCCTTTGGTTCTGTGTGAAGCACGGACCGCCCGCCCGCTGGACACAGGTTCTCCTGGGAAATGAGTTAGACGGCACTGGATGAGTCTGGCTGGTCCTCAAGCGACCCGGGCCGGACACCTCAGTTGCTGCGCGCCGTGAAGGCGGACGGGGTTGGCTGCGCCTGGTCGTAGCGGCCTCTGGCCGTAGGTGACCTGAGCCCGGTCAGCGAAAAGACCGGGCTCGGGCGCACCTAGATCCGGCCGCCGGTCCCTCGGGAGAGGCGGCTCTCCTCGTCGGCGCTGAAACTGCCAAGCGCCACCCAGCGCTTCAGGGCCGGGCGCATTCGCTCGGGCAGACCGACGCTGGCTCGGCGCCAGATCACCTCGGGCAGGCTGAGTTCGATCATCTTAGTTCCTCCGCTAACCATCGTACTGGGCACGATGGTTATTATAACCCACAAATGGGTTTCGCTGGTGACGGCTGGTGGTAAGCTCCCGGCAGAAGCAAATGGCCACACCTGTAGAACCCGAGGCGGCCGGCTTTGTGGCAGCCTTCGTGAACACGCTTGATCGAGAGGAGGGGCGGGACGAGCTGGCGACCCCCCACGAGCTGGCCGCCTGGTTCCGTGCCCGGGGCTTGCTCGCCGCTGAGGTGAGGACGAGCGCCGCTGACGTCAACCGGACGGCTGAGCTCCGAGAGGGCCTCCGCGAACTGCTGCTCGCGAACAACGGGGCGGCGGAGGTGGCCCTCGACCTCAGCGCCCTCAACCGATACGTAGACGACTCTTGCGCCCGCTTCCAGCTGCGCTTTGAGGGCGATGATTGGGTTCTGAAGCCGCTGGCCGAGGGATTCGACGCGGCGTTGGCGCAGATCCTGCTGGCGGTCGGACAGTCTGTTGCCGACGGCAGCTGGGCGCGACTCAAGGCCTGCGCCGACGAAGGTTGCCAGTGGGTGTTCTTTGACCAGTCCCGAAACCGTGCAGGCCACTGGTGCAGCATGCGCAGCTGCGGCAATCGGGCCAAGGCGAGACAGTTCCGCGCCCGCCGGCGCCCTCAGGCGGCGCCGCTCAGTAGTTAGATTCGGGCAGTGGCCCGGGACCGAAATTACCTGCATCGGCGCTTCCTGGCCGGACGCTATTGACCCGGGCGGGAACCTCAGTCTGGCGCGACTGGTGCGTGCGCGCGCTCACCTTTGACTTCTGGGACACGCTGATGCAGCAGGTGCCGGCCCTCCAGCTTCGGGCCGCGGCGGTGGCGGAGCACTTGGGGATCGAGGAGCTTGCCGTCGCCAGGGCAATCGAGGACGCCTTCGTGCTGCACAAAGAGACGTGGCGGTCGGGCCGCGAGTTCGGCCTCAAAGGACTCGTCCGGCACTTGAGCCAGCAATTCCAAGTCAGCTCGCCGGCGGAGCTGCGCTCGGTTATCGCGGCGCCCCACTTACTGTCGGCCAGCCGGCCGGCCCCCCATGCCGCCGAGGCTCTGGCGGAGCTCAGAGCGGCGGGGCTCCGCCTTGGCATCGTGAGCGACACAGGATTCTCGCCGGGCAGCACCCTGCGCCAGCTGCTGTCGGAGCACTGTCTGCTGGATCATTTCGAGCCTTCGGCGCTGGCCTTCTCTGATGAGGTGGGCGTGCCCAAACCGGCGGCCAAGATCTTCCGGGTCGCTCTGGCTGGACTTGGCACCCGGCCGGAGGAAACTGCTCATATCGGCGATCTACGCTTTACCGACGTGGCGGGGGCGCGCGCGCTCGGCATGATCACAGTTCGCTACCGCGGCTGCCACGACGACCTGGCGGGCGCTGAGGCGGACATGGTGGTGGACGATTTGAGCGAGCTACCTTCACTGCTTCTGCCAGCCGCTAGAGGCAACTAGACTCAGCGCCGTGAGCTCTTCTGAGCTGCGGCGGCGGTGGCCCGCTGTGGCCGGTCTGGCGGTCCTGCTGCTCCTGGTAGGGCTGGCCAGCCGCCCTGACGGCCTGAACCCCGTGCCGGTGGGAGCGCGCGTCGGAGGCCTGGTGGTGGACACTGCGTTCTACCTCCTGCTCGTGCTTCTGCCGCTGGGCTTGGCAGGACTCATCTGGCTGCTCCACAGCCGGCCGGACGAAGCGCCGCTGCAGTTGGAGCGGCAGCGTCGCCACTGGCTGCTCCCGATTCTCAGCGGCCTCGCTCTGGTGGTCATCCTCTGGCTGCGGCCCGGCCGGTTGTTTCATCTGCCCGGCTTCTTGGGCGCCGGCAGAGCCGGGCTGTTCGGGGGGTCAGCGGGAACGGCGCTGGGCGGTCAGGGAGGGGGCGGCTTCGACTGGCCTGCCGCGCTCATCGCGGCGGGCGTCATAACAGTCTCCGGCTACCTGGGCTGGCGAGCGCTGAGGACGCCCCCCGTGCCCGCACCTCGCGCAGCCGAGGCTGTATACCAGGCGCTGAGCGATGCGCTGGAGCTGAGCGACGATGGCGCCGGGAGTGCGGATCCGCGCACAGCTGTGATCCGGGCCTGGATCACCGTGGAAGCCGTCTTCCTCGCCCACGGCGTGCCGCGCCTGCCCTCTGAGGCGCCGTTTGAATACGCCCGCCGGGCGCCGGCGCGCGCGGGAGTCAACGCGGCGCCGCTGGAGCGGCTGGCCGAGCTTTACGAATGGGCGCGGTTCTCGACTCACGACGTGAGTGACGACATGCGTGTCCGCGCCCTGACCGGGCTGCGCTCGATCCGGGAGGACTTGGTCAGTGCGGCGGTCTGAGAGCGGCACGCGCAGGCTCTGGGGCCTCCTGGCCACAGCCTTGTTCATCACCATCGTGGTAGGGGCCGCCGAAGCGGCAGGAGCTCCCTACGGCGGGGTCTTGATCAGGCTCTGGCTGGTGGCCCTCGGCGGCCTTGCCGTCTGGGCTCTCGCGAGCGCGGCTCTCCTCGGTTGGACCTACGCCGATCCACCGCGGCGCCGCTTCATCCGGTCGCGGCCGAACCTGCAGCAGGTGCCTGATCTCGTCTCTCTGGAGCACGCCATCGAGTTCTCGCGCGCCACCGCCTTCGACCTCCATTACCGCCTGCGCCCGAGACTAGTGAAGCTGGCGGAGGAGCGTTTCGCAGCGAAGGGTCTAGACCCACGGACACGGCCCGCCGCCTGCCGGGCCCTGGTCGGCGACGAGGCGTGGGAGATACTCCGCCCGGACGTCCCGGCGCCGCCTCGGCGGGGTGGGCCGGGCATCCCTTTCAACACACTGCGACGAGTGGTGGAGCGGCTCGATGCCATCTGAGCCGGCGCGGCTCTCGAGCTCTGACGGGACCGAGCTAGCGAGCCGGATCCTTGATGCAGTCCAGCTCTCGGTGGTGGGCAAGCGGCAGGCGCTGGAGCTGATGCTGCTGGGACTGCTCACCGGCGGGCACGTGCTCATCGAGGACTTTCCAGGACTGGCGAAGACGCTCATGGCGCGTTCTCTGGCCCAGGTACTCGGAGTTCAATTCAAGCGGGTTCAGTTCACACCCGACCTGATGCCCTCCGATGTGACAGGTTCCACCATCTTCAATCCCCAGACTTTGCAGTTCGAGTTCCGGCCCGGACCTATCTTCACGAACATCCTGCTGGCGGACGAGATCAACCGGGCGCCGGCCAAGACTCAGGCGGCTCTGCTCGAGGCGATGCAGGAGGGCCAGGTCACTGTTGACGGCCGTTCACATCCTCTGCCTGAGCTCTTCACTGTGCTGGCGACACAGAACCCCATCGAGTACGAGGGAACCTACCCGCTGCCAGAAGCGCAGCTGGATCGCTTCCTGCTCCGCATCGCCGTCGGCTATCCGGCACCCGAGGAGGAGCTGGAGGTGCTGAGGCGGCGGATTGAGCGCCGTCGGGATGAACTGCCCCTGGACGCGATCACCGGGGAGGTTCAGGTGCTGGCCCTGCGCGAAGTGATCGAGCGCGTGCACGTCGACCAGGGGCTGAGCCGCTATGTCGTCGAGCTGGTGGGGGCCACCCGCGCCAGCCCCAGTCTGCAGGTGGGAGCGAGCCCGCGCGGCTCACTAGCCCTGCTGAAGCTGTCCCGGGGCCTGGCCCTGCTGCGAGGGCGCGACTTCGTAGTCCCAGAGGACGTGAAAGCGCTGGCGGTGCCGGCCCTGGCCCACCGCCTGACCTTGAAGCCGGAGCTGTGGGTCCAGCGGCTGCAGCCGGAAGACGTGGTCCGCGAGTGTCTGGACAGCGTGCCGGCGCCGCCTCCCGATTGAGCCGCCCAGCCACGCGCGTCATCGCTTCACGGCGGCTGGCGGTCTATCTCGGCATCGGCGCGGCCGGCCTGCTGACCGCCGTTCTCTTCGGCCGGCCGGAAGCTGTGGCCGTCGTGGTGCCGCTGTTGCTGCTACCTGCGCTGGGTCTGGCGGCGGCGAGTTCGCCGGAGCTGAGCATCTCCATCGGCCAGGCGCGCGAGCGGGCAATCGAGGGCAGCGAGGTGGAGCTGTCGGTGTCCCTTCAAGCCAGCCGGGCGCTGTGGGGCCTCCGTTTGGAGCTCGCGCCAGGTCGCGAGGTGACGGCCCGACTTCTGGGCCCGTCGGTGAGCGAGCTGCGGCCCGGAGCGGCGGCTGAACTTCGCTGGGCGCTCAGCTGCCGGCGCTGGGGGGGCCGGCGGGGCGGCACCCTCAACGTCTCAGCCCAGGATCGGTTAGGTCTGTTCGGCTACCACTGGGCTGAACTGCGATTGCCAGGACTCCGCATCTATCCCGCCGCCGACAAGCTGCGGCGCCTCATTCCGCCGGCGCGGCCGCAGATGTCTGCCGGCGACGACGTTTCCAACCTGCGGGGCGACGGCATCGAGTTCGGTGGCATCCGCCAGTTTCTGCCCGGGGACCGGGTCCGGCACGTCAACTGGCGGGCGACTGCACGGCGGGGAACACTGCAGGTGAACGAGCTCAGACCGGAGAGAAACGCTGACGTGGTCATCTTCCTCGACACCTTCACGGAGCTGGACCTGGGAAAAGAAAACAGCCTGGATCGCGCAGTCCGAGCGGCCGGCTCGATCGCCGGCACCTACCTGCGCAGCCGCGATCGCGTGGGCCTGATCGGCTTCGGCGGCACGCTGCGCTGGCTGGCTCCGGGGTTGGGGGAGCGGCAGGCCTATCGAATCGCCGATTCGCTGATCGAGAGCGAGGTGATCTTCAGCTATGCCTGGAAGGGGCTCGAGGTCATCCCGCCGCGCACGCTGCCGCCCGGAGCGCTGGTCGTCGCGGTCACTCCCCTGCTGGATGAGAGAAGCCTGCGGGCGCTGCTGGATCTGGGTGGCCGCGGCCACGACCTGGTGGTGCTGGAGGTGTCCCCGGTCGACTTTCTGTCACCTCCCCAGGACGAGCCAGCGCTTTTGGCCAGGCGTCTGTGGGAGATGGAGCGGCAGGCGCTGCGCACAAGCTTTGTGAGCGTTGGCGTGCCCGTCGTGCGCTGGGACGCCGATCGGCCGCTGGCCGCGCCGCTGCTTGCCGCTTCTCGCTTCCGCCGGGAGCGGCGGCTGGTGGCGCCCAGGTGAGCCGCTGGCAGCTCTCGGCGCTGGCCGGCGCAGTTCTGCTGGGCGCGGCCCTGTCGGTGTTGCCAGTGTCGCTGGGCGGACTGTCGCCCGCGGTGGCGATCTTCTGCGGCGGGCCGGCGCTGTTCTTCTTCGCCCTGGCGATGAGCCGGATCTGGCCTGCCGCCCTCTGGCTCGCTCTTGTGCTGCTGGCCACCGAGCAGCTCCTGGCCGCCGTGCTGAGTGATGCGATCGTCATCGATGCGCCGCTGCGGGGCGCCGCTCTGCTCTGGTTCGCCGAGCTGGCCTGGCTGGCCGGCCAGCCGCCGGGCCTGCCGCCGCCTCGCGCTCAGCTGCTGGCCGGGGCGATGGTGGGGCTGGTCGGGGCAGCCTTGGGCTGGTTGGTGCTGGCCCTGGCCAGCGTGCCGCTCGCCGGCGGGCCGCTCCTAACAGGTGCCGGTGTGGTGGCGGTGGTGGCGGTCTTCACAGCGTTCCTCAGGCTCAACCGGAGCGGCCGGCCGCCCGAGGTGGACGGCTGACTCTGGCTGGGCCGTGGACAGGACGCTCACGCCAGCTCGGGGCTGCATACTCAGCAGCCATGGAGATCGAGGCGGTGATCGGGGACATCACGCAGGAACGCGTGGACGCCATAGTCAATGCGGCCAACTCCAGCCTGCTCGGCGGCGGTGGCGTGGACGGCGCCATCCACCGCGCCGCCGGTCCCGAGCTGCTGGCGGCCTGCCGCCCACTGGCTGGCTGCCCGACGGGCGATGCCAAAGCGACCCCCGGCTTCCGCCTGCCCGCCCGCTGGGTGATCCATGCGGTCGGTCCGGTGTGGCACGGCGGCGGGCGAGGAGAGGCCCAGCTGCTCGCCTCTTGCTACCGGCGGTCGCTCGAGGTGGCCGACGAGCTGGGCGCCCGAAGCGTCGCCTTCCCGGCCATCTCAACCGGGATTTACGGTTACCCGAAGGAGGCGGCCGTCAGGGTCGCGGTCAGCACGCTGCGAGAGACCGCAACTCAGGTGAAGCTTGCGCGGCTGGTCGCCTTCAGCCACGAACAGCTGAGCCTGTACCAGGATCTGCTCGCCGCCGTACAGTAGGCCCGATTTCGACTAGGCGCTGAAGAGCGTGATTGCCCCGCTCAGCAGGAGCACTGTGGTCCAGGCCAGGTCCAGGTTCAGCCAGCCCCTGCGCAGGAAGCCCAGACCGAGCTTCTCGTAGACGACCACCGAGAGCACGCCCATCACCGTGACCATCGCGGCCACGTGGACGGTGGCTGCCAGCGCCGCCGTGAGACCCAGCTGGCTCGGATTGGAAAAGTGGTCCCCGACCGGCAGCCCGAGCAGAACCGGGGCCAGCATGAGCCCGGCGCCGTGTGCCGATGACATCAGGAACGACCAGGCGACCAGGCCAAGAACGCCCACCCGCATGCCAAAGCCGCGGGGGTGCGCTCGGGGCCGGGCCAAGGTCCAGAGACCCACGCCGACCAGGGCCAGGCCGGCCAGCAACCGCACAGTGTGCGGCGGCACCAGCTGCTGGGTCAAGCCGATCGCCAGCAGGACCAGCACAATCGACATCTCGTGCCCGACAGCGATGGGCACAAGTGAGCCGAGAACTGCTCGGCGGCTGCTCTCCTGCAGCCCGCGGCCTACAGCGAACAGCCAGCCCATCCCCGGGTTGACACCGTGATAGGCGCCCAACCCGATGAGCGCCAGCCACGGCCAGGCCTCGCCCCAGCTCATCTAAGTACTAGCAGTACAACTAGGGATAGCAGTACGAGTCCGAGGAAGCGTCACCGCCTTCAAGGTGGATCTGGTGAGCGCGCTGCTCGGTGCGGATGAAGAACTCAGGATCGATTCTCAGGCCGCCGTTCTCGTCCGCGTCCAGCTTGACCAGCCAGCTCTCCACCCCTTCCGGGTAGAACTGCGCGTCCCAGGAACCGTACAGTGAGTTGGAGAGATACACGTGCTGGCCGTCGCGGCTCACCTCCACCATCTGCGGTCCCCCGTTCAGCGTGCCTGAGCCGTTCCAGCCAGTCCGCTTCACAATCCCGCCCAGCCTTACCGACCCGGTCTCCCGGGGGTTGAACGGGTCCGAGACGTCATAGCGCTTGATCTCACCGGTGCCCCAGGCTGACACGTAAAGCCAGCGGTCATCCAGGGAGAGGTTGATGTCAGTGATCAGCGGAGCCACGGCTTTGAACGGCTGCAGGATGGGCGGCAGCTGCGAGGGATCGGCGGGCTCGGCGGGGACCTCGATCACCTTCTTGACAGCCCAGCGGGAGCCTTCCAGGTACCACAACCAGACAGATCCGCTGAGGTCCTTGAGACTTGTCACCACCCCTACGAAGCCATGGGCGCGGGTGGGATCGTGCGCGGGACGCAGCTCCAGCACCATCTGCTGGTCGGCCCCCAGATCGAGCGCCTGCTTATGGCGCCGCCGCGGCAGGTCCCAAACGTGAAGGTGGTGGCCGTATTCGCCGGCCAGGAGCAGCTCGCCGTTGACACCGTCCTCGATCATCTTGGGCGTGCCCCACTCGCTGGTCAGAGCAACGTCATAACCGAGGTGCCACCAGAAGTCGTAGGCGAGGAACTGAGGACCGCGGTCCAGCTCGAAGCGGCCCTTGACAGTGAAGTTGTCGTGGTCGAGGATGAAGATCCCGCCGGGGCCGCCGCCGTCGGGCGCGCCGAGCGCGCTCACGTAGACCCCGTCAGGGCCGCAGTGGAGGGTGTGCGGGCGGCTGTAGTCAGTCTTGTTGGCAATCTCTTCGGGCTCGATGGTCTTGACGATCTGGGGTCGCCGGGGATCCGGCTTGGTGTCGATCACATAGATGCGGCTCGAGCGCAGACCAGGGACCAGCAGGTAGCGGCGCTCGATGTGCGGGTGAGGGGCGTAGGGGCACAGGGCGGAGCTGCAGGCGTTCCAGCCAAAGTGATGCAGTTCGTCACCCAGGTTGGGCATGTCGAGCTTGTTCACCACCTGGCGATAGCTCGGCGAGCCGGGATCGACGTCAACCGTCAGGAGGGCATCAGGACTCTGCGCGGTGGGGTCGAAAGTGACCATGTAGGCCAGCGTTTCGGCGGGCGCATCGCCGGCCAGGCGCGGCGACGGATAGAAGGTGGGGTCGGGTCGAAGAAGCGTGGCCATACGTGCCTCCCTTTCAACTCTGAATGGTGGTCAGGAGTACGTGCCGGCCGCACGGACCGGCGGCGCTCTTTGAGGAGCGCTCAGGCGCAGAAGACGGCCGGGGCGTAGACGACCCGCTGGGCAGGCCAGGCGGCCTCGGGCGTCAGCATGGATTCGATTCTAGCGACGGCAGCCTCGTCAGCCTGGAGTTCAGGCGCGCCGGGCCAGGATCACTGTGCCGCGCAGGTGGCGCACCATGCGAGCGAATGCGGCCTGCACCAGCACCGGTGAGTTTCGCTGCTCAGCGAACGCGCCCAGCACGGTCGTCTTGTAGGCCTGGGAATACTCCAGAATCGTGGCCGCCGCGCTGTCGGAGCTGCGCTCCCGGATCTCCACCCGCTGGTAATGGATGCTGTCCACCAGCTCATGAAAGCGCTCAGACATTGCGGCCCGGAGGCGGTGATGATGCCGGTTCTCGACCACGTGAAGGATGGTCAGCAGGCCCTCTCGAGACTCCGCCAGAGCCGCTCCCAGCTTGACCGCGAGCGGAGCGTTGGTGCCGCCGCGGACCGGCACCAGGACTCCCTGACCGCCGCTGGAACCGTCAGGATCCGGCCGCACCAGGGCCAGGTTGGCCGGCGGGTCGGAGACGAGGTCCTCCAACACCGCAGCGAGCAGCCGAGGCCGCCGGCTGGTCAGCCCAGGCCATTCCACCACCACCAGGTTGCTGCCGTTCTCGTAGACGGCCTCTCTGATCCCCTGACGCACGTCGTGGCTGACGCGTGTCTGCACGTTGAGACGGCTGGCCCGGCCGGAGGTGTCGATGCTTGCGATCCAGCGCAGCAGATCCCGCCGACGCTCCTCGAGGACGTGGGGAAGGTTGGGCAGGTTCGTCCGCGGCACCTCCACGATGCCCAGCACGTCGCCGGAGCTGCGCGTGCTCGCTGATAGGAGGTCGGCGATCTGGAGCAGCGGCGTTGCGGTCTGGGCGCGGATCACTGGCACCAGCATCCGCCACTCCTCCAGACGCGGCTCCCAGTGAGCCAGCTCGGTCGCACGCTGCCGCGCCGCCGCTTGCATTGGGAGCAAGGCTACCGGCGCGCTGCCGTTGCTTGACAGTGCCCGCCCAGATGCCTACACTATCGGCAGGGTCTTGCACGGTTGGCAAGAATATGCAGGATTCGCGGGCGAAACCCCGGGGTCGCGGCTGCGGGTGGCGTTGCGGTCGGCAGGTCTCGACCGGATGCCCATGGCGCGCATGGCGGGCGGGTCAACCGCAATCGCCGAAGGAGAATAAGGAGAACACTAATGAATAGACTCAGCTGGCGGCCTGCCGCGGCGCTCGCGTTGGCCCTCGGGCTACTAGGCCCCGCGTGCGCCTCGTCCGGAGGTGGTGGGAGCTCGGGCTCGGGCAGCCAGAACGCCAAGATTGCGTTTCTGATGCCGGATATCGCATCGACCCGCTACGAAGTATCCGATCACCCGTTGTTTGAGGCGAGGATCAAGTCGCTGTGCTCAGGCTGCTCAGTGATCTACGCCAACGCCAACGCGGACGCGGCAACCCAGCAGCAGCAGGCGGATTCCGCATTGGCTCAGGGCGTCAAGGCAATGGTGCTCGACCCGGTGGATTCGGCGGCGGCAGCGACAATTGTGAAGAAGGCGCAAGCCCAAAAGGTCCCTGTCATCGCCTACGACCGCCCGATCCCGGCGGCCAAGGCCGACTACTATGTTTCCTTTGACAACCAGAAGATCGGTGCCTTGATTGCTCAATCGTTGGTCGACCATCTCAAGGAGACCAAAGCAAACGGTGGACTGCTCGAGGTCAACGGGTCTCCCACCGATGCCGCAGCAGGTCTGATCAAGAAGGGTGTCCACTCCGCCGTGGATCCAAGCGGGTTCAAGCTCCTGGCTGAGTTCGACACGCCGAACTGGGCTCCACCCAAGGCGCAGGACTGGGTGAGCGGTCAGATTACCCAGTTCCGAAACCAGATAGTGGGTGTGGTGGCGGCCAATGACGGAACCGGTGGCGGCGCGATTGCAGCATTCAAGGCTGCCGGCGTCAATCCCGTTCCTCCAGTGACTGGCAATGACGCCGAACTTGCTGCCGCTCAGCGTATCGTCAACGGCGACCAGTACAACACCATCTCGAAACCCATCAAGATCGTCGCTGAAGCCTCAGCAGATATTGCCTACCAATTCGTTCAAGGGAAGACACCGGCTGCGAAGACCACTCTCTTCAACACACCCTCGGAGCTCTTCGTCCCGACCGTTGTCACTATCAAGAATCTCAAGGAGGCGCTGATCACCAGTGGCCAACTGAAAGCCGCCGACATCTGCACCGCAGACTACGCGCCAGCATGTGCCAAAGCGGGCATTCAATAGCGAGGGAGGCTCCTCATCGGTCGTCCCGATGAGGAGCCGAACGCGCCAGGTCATAAACTGAGCGGTCGTCCACATTCAGAGGGGCTCGATGTCATCACCGACCAGTTCGATAGTTGGGGGTAGGAGCAGCAACGGTGTTCTAAGCCTCCGAGACATCAGGAAGACCTTTGGCGCGGTTGCCGCGCTCACTGACGTCAGCCTCGATGTTGGCGCCGGTGAGGTGCTGGCTCTCGTGGGCGACAACGGCGCTGGGAAGTCGACACTTGTGAAGATTCTCTCTGGGGTCCATGCGCCGGACTCAGGGACCATCCAGTTCGAGTCCAAGACCGTCACCATCCCCGGGCCGGCGGCAGCCCACCGGCTGGGCATCGCAACGGTTTTCCAAGACCTTGCCCTCTGTGAGAATCTCAACGTGATCGATAACCTGTTCCTCGGTCAGGAGCTGCGTCCGTTGCGGCTCAATGAAGTGAGGATGGAGACGAAATCGTGGGAGCTTCTCGGCCAGCTGTCAGCGAAAGTTCCCACGGTTCGAATTCCGGTCGCCTCACTGTCGGGGGGCCAGCGACAGTCGGTGGCGATCGCTCGATCCCTGCTCGGCGATCCGAAGGTCATCATCCTCGATGAACCGACTGCGGCTCTTGGCGTTGCTCAGACGGCGGAAGTCCTGAACCTCATCCGGAGACTCAGGGAGAGAGGTCTGGGCGTGATCATGATCAGCCACAACATGGTTGATGTTTTCGAGGTTGCCGATCGTGTCGGCGTCCTGCGGCTGGGCCGGAACAACGGCGTTTTCAATGTGAGGGATGTCTCTCTGGAGGATATTATCGCCGCCATCACCGGAGCCAGCGAACACGGAGTCGGAGATCCACCAGACGCACGGCCCCCGGAGGCCGGGCAGGCCATCGACGAGGAGGATCGGCGTAATGAGTAACAAGGTCGCCCAATCGCAGCACCCCGTCGCCGCGGACCGTCGAGACGAGCGCCTGCGCCAGAGTGAGGGCATTCGGGGGACAATCACCGGATCTATCGACCGCGTTCGATCAGGCGACTTGGGAATGATCCCAGTGGTCGCAGGACTGGTGGTTATCTGGACGGTCTTTGAGATCCTGAACCCGATCTTTCTCTCCAGCGCCAACCTCAGCAATCTTGCGACGGAATCCGTGCCCGTGGGTGTTCTTGCCCTCGGCATCGTAGTTGTCCTTCTCGTAGGTCAAATCGATCTATCGGTCG
>JAABUQ010009128.1_pt1 | contig 13542 bp, 10 predicted proteins | sample 5560001 | NCBI WGS metagenome assembly JAABUQ01 (sample SAMN10711888, study PRJNA513371) | rock metagenome | isolation source: Antarctica rocks | place: Antarctica: Victoria Land, Finger Mt nord | collected 2015-12-18
CCCTTCTCCCCCCAAACTAACCTGAATTTAGTCCACTGCATCAACCTCCTCCGCCAATCCTCCCAATGCCACGCCGACACAAGCCTCATCCCCTTCCACTGGCCCAACCATACCGCCGCCCATCCGTCCGGGATCCTGAATCGCAACCCGCACCGCTGTGCAGATTGGGGGGTGGTGAAAACGTGGATGAAGGAGAGGGAGGTGGGGAGGGAGGTTTTGGAGGTGGTGCATCGGCCGGGCCTGGGGGGTGGTGTATGAAGCTACTTTATCTAATTCTTCCAGTGGCACGTCGACACAAGCACCGCTACGCCGACCATGCTACTATCAAAACGTCAATACGGAATGAGGCGGTAGAGAAGAAAGTACTGGAGGTAGTATATTGGCCTACTCATGAAAGGGAACTCATTATCCGAATATCCTTCAACGCTCCCGATGCCACGCCGATACAAGCCTCATCTCCTTCCTCTCCTCCAACCCCACCTCCTTCCACTCCACCCAACAACACCACTACTAACCCGTCAAGGTTATAACCGCAACCCCTACTACTGCCCTGAATATCCTGCTACCAAAACTCAGGAACGGGAAAGGGCGGGGCGAAAGGAAGGGTTGGGGGCGGAGCATCGCCCGAAATGGTGTATCGCCCGGAACAGGTAGTGCACCGCCCGGAAGGGTTGAGCGGCGGGGGGGGGATAGGCCCGAAAGGAAGTTGAGGTTGGAAGCAGGAGCGGGGAATAGGTTTGACAGTCGGGGGAAGGCATTGCTTTGGTTTAGTCTGAACGCGTTGTCCATTTTGTTTCTTTGGGACAGTAGATCCAGCATATAGATGCGGCCGGCAGTGGGGGATCGAGACCGAGGTTTGGGGCCTCTAAGGTACCTTGTACAGAAGTTACCCGGGGTCGCCCTACTGGGAGACCGTACCGTGGATATCATGGACTTTTTCCCAAGGCACGCGGGCGGACTAAAGAGCCTGCCAAGGCTGTATAATTTCGGCTCAATATGGTATCCAGCTCAATTCCACCTCGCTATGGAGCTACAATGGTAGATTTGAATACGGAGTCTTTGCGTGATGAATGATAGTTATAATCGAATATTCATTGATATAGTCTAAGGTTTTTCTATCAAAGCTCTATACGAAGAGCTATAAAGTCGGAGGCAGCCTTTGCAAGGTCTACGGTTTTTTCCATCACCCGTGAGGGAGGATCAGGGATGGCTTCAATATCGACCCAAGGCTATTTACTACCGCTCACGCATTGTTAAACAGAATCAGATGCTGGAACACCTACATCTGTATGCCCTTGGTGCACATCGTCAAAAGTGGATTGGTGTAATCAGGCAGATTGAGACCTTCTTCCCGCTTGCTCGCTGATGGGCAGGCAATGCAATATTACATACATCCACTCTTCCATACATACATACATATCAGACCCCGAAGACCTATAAATGATTCCATTTCCGCTCAGACAGATGCTCCAGTGTGTGATGAAACGCCCTCCGCTTCAATCTTCAGTGCTACTTTTTTGAGCATTCAATGCCGTCGCATACTCATCCTGTCGTGCCGTCGTAGGTTCATGCTGTCGTGATGATGGTGCTGGGATGGGGGGTGCAGTGATCCCTCCCTTCGTCCCGGCCTTGTCTATAAGATTTCCTTCGTTTTGGTCGTTGCCTCGTACTTCTTCTTCCCCTTCCACTTCCGCTTCCGCTTCCACTTCCCCTTCCACTTCCGCCGCCACAGCTCTTGTTGGTTCCGGCACCAGTCTAGCAATCGCCTCGGCGTTCCTCTCCAAGGTGTCCTCGGGCCTTGGAGCGGCACCAGCGGGAGCCAGCTTTTCCCCAGGGGTAACGGCGATTGCATCCGCTGGATCGATATGCTTGACGCCGAGGCTTATACTTGCGGGTCCAACGACAATGCCCACGTCTCCGACACCGAGTTCCATATCCGCCAGCCCGGAATCCACATGCTCGAACTCCCGCTCCTTCTCGCTCGTCGCTTCCGCGATCCCGGCTCGTTCCCCTCTCAGCCCCACCATCTCGGCTTGCTCTTTGGTGTCGGGCAAGTCGGCGTCGAAGTCGTCGCTGTCGTCGTCGTCGTAGGAATCGAGGATATCCCGGGGGACGAGGTAGGGTGCGCCGCCCATGGTGATCTCTTCCCATTGGCGGCCGCCGTTGGGGGAGATGGGGACGATTTGTGGTTCGTCTTCTGAGAAGGGGCTTCGCGGTGGTGAGGAGTGGTTCGAGAGGGGAGACTGAAGCGGCGGGGTCGTCGGTGGTTGCCTGCCGCGAGGGGCGTGGGTGGGTGGTTGTGGGAAGCCGGCGTTGAAGGGGGATTCGTGGTTGTATGGGAGGGGCGAGTTCTCGTCGTGTCCAGGATTCGGCGTGGGGGGATGACTATGGTTTTCGTGATGGTCTGGTGAGGGTTTGACGATTGAAGACACGTCTGCTCGATGGTATCCACGTTCGAAGCCTGTAGGATTTGTTTCATTGTTGATCGAATCTGGGAGAGCAGCTTTGGTCGCTCGCTGTTCTCCAGTAAAGGCATCGATTTCTTCACCTGCTGTCTTCGTAATCGGAGCAACGCTGTCCTCAATGTCTTCGTCGCTGACTTTCCGTGGGTAGTGGGCATCTGAGCCGTAGACGATCGCAGATGAATGGTTGGTATGAGGATTCTCCAATTCGGGAAACAGATTCAGTGCATAGCCCTCGGAATGCAGGTCAGGAAATAATTTGACCATCTCCGTAGCTGATTTCCTTTCTGCCGGTCTCCTGTTCAGACAGCTTGCCGTCAGAGCACGAAAGTAGTCAGGAACATCAGGACCTGCATTGTGCCACGCTAGTGGCTTCTGCTGTCGCTCCGGTTCATCTTCCTCCATTGAAAGACCCCAAAGAACCATGCCGAGTTGAAAGAGGTCCGACTTTACACCTATGAACATGGAAATCCTTTGCCCGTTCTCGATAAGACTTGTAATCTCTGGAGGTTCCCAGCCGACAGGACATCCTCTCCGATTTATGTCAATGATCTTCACATCATCGTTCTTGTCGATCACAATGTTCGAGAGCGTAAAGTCCCCTTGCACAAAACCAGCTTCGTGGATCTCCGACAAACCCTGTACAATCTGCTTCGCCCACCTCTCCTTCCTCGGCCACGGGAGTTTGCCTTGGTTGTCATAGATGACCTCGACCAGTGCGTTCTTCTTAGCATACCCGATCAGGAGCCCTTTGACTGTCTGCCCATCCTCGCTGACCACGATTCCCTTAAGCTGAATTACATGTTGGCAACCAACGAGACTGCTGAGAGCGTTGACCTCGTACAGAAATTCTTCCACGCTGTCAGGACCAGGTATTTCCTTCTTCACCCATGTATGCGTGCCAACGTTCACTTTGTAGACGAAGCCCGACATGTGTTCCACAAAGTGTAGTTGGCTTTCCTTGAACCGCGGAGCGTTGAGATGCGCCACAGAGCATTTGAGTGGGTAGGGAATGATTTCGTTGACGTCCTCGGTGACATGCACGTGTAGTCGATCATCTCTTGTCTCAAGCTTGAGGTTCGTGACGGTGTCGTAGAATTGAATGTCAACAAGCGACATGCGTATCGACTCGTAGATTCGAGCGCTCTTGTCTCGTTGCGACTGTAGAGCTTGCAAGTCGGCCTCGAGTGAATCGGGAGGGGCATCACGGTAATCGCAAGAGACTGTCACACGACGCCATTTTTGCGGGGTCTCAGCGTAGGTCAGGAAGAATTTTTCTCGTGGTGTTTTGTCTCTGAAGTGCATGCTCAGGTTGAGGATCCATTTTTTCTCAAGTTCTTCCCGGATCTCCTCGTCGATGGCATCTTCGTACGTAGTCTCGGAGAGCATGTCTTGGTTGTCTGGTGAGTTCGGATCTTGTGGTGGAGGATGCGGTGGAGGCGGAGGCGGTGGTGGGATTTGATCGTCTTGTGCGCTGTGGAGATTGACCATTGCGTTCGAATTCATTCGGCTGTCGGTTGAGGAATACTCGCCAAAGGTGTAGCCGACTTGTGGTGCTGATCTTTTTCTTTCCAGTGTTCGGTGAGGGAGAGGTTGGGCGCTGAGGGCACGTTGCCGAACTTGTAATACATCTTTCCGATCTTTGATGGTAGGTTGCACAGGCTCAAGATTCTTTCGCTGCTCGTCTTCCTGCCTCTTAAACGTCGTGGACCTTGGAATGCCCACGTTCAATTTCCGTGAAAGACGACGCGTAAAGCCTGGTCTGGTCGGAGTCTGTGGTGGAGTGTCTGGTCTTTGGGTTTGATTCGGACATGCTGTTGGCTCAGCACGCTTGAGCCTCATCCAGGCCCACCGACTCTTCTTCTGCTCAATTTTTTCCGATTCGTTCTCCGGATCGACGTCGACCGACATTGGCGAACTGGGTGCGGTGGCCACGGACAGGCCCATTGATGAGGAAGATGATTCGGTAAGGCAAGCATCGAGGAGCTTGTCATTGGACAGAAGGGGTGATTGGGCTGGAGGTTCGTCATGCGGCTACCCAGAGGAGTGTTTTATAGGTGGAGAAATGTCAGGGAATGATTTGCGTGAAAGCAACAAAGTGACACCAAACGTAGAAGACATGTATGGGGGCAAATTATATATACAAATAAGAAAGAGGTTGGGCAGAATTGTTTATTCGACGCCCTGAGGGGTATACTATTAAAGAATATTGTCGCAGGGCAAAGCACAAAGTATGTTGATGGTAGGATGCGAAGATGTTTGTTCAGCGTTTTGAGGTGTTTTGCTAGTATCCTATGATACTCTAGTTTTAATTCTTCAATCAATCAATCCTCTCATTACTGTATATTATATGCGTTGCTACCCGAGGTACTTTTCTCGCCCTTTTGCCGCTATATTCGGTGCAATACCTCGTACCTCTCTCCCTGTACCTCCGTACTCCTATCCTCCTTCTTGACTCGGCTTCACGCAGTCTTACCGGACTCTTGCCTCGATTACAGCCTCGGCGGCACAAACATACGATGAAAGACGGCCCCCCAGCCCCAGTGATTACGCGCCTCTTTAAGAGAGAATCCAACTTGGTGCGCGAAATCCATCAGAAATGGCTCTCACCGCCACTCGCATGATTACTGGTATCCCGTATTCGTCCTGCCAACTACAGCCAAGTTGCTGCCTACGTCTTTGCCATCCTACTAATATAACATCACGGTCCTGAAATATCTTCATACTTTTGTCTCAAAGTCACCTTTCTTTCATTGGTCTGCAGAAAAAAATAAATACTTTACCCAATTCAATATTGGGCGCTCAAGGTATCAATGTCCGCCAAACGTCAATCACATCCGCCTGCATTGCATTAGTTAAGTCTCCAATTGAGTTTCACGACAACGTGGCAAGCTCATGGCCATATCTACGCCTGTTGCTTCACGTCATAGCTTTGCCTTCTGCACCATGGCCCTCCCTTCTACCCTTCTCCCTCCCGTCGCATCAGGTCAGATTCGGTTCCCTCTGCCACAAAGACGGGGCGGGCTAGTCAAAGTGTCAAGAGGACTTGGTGCCATGTGCGTTGATCTGACTCGTCGGCCCGCTGTTTGGGCCTGCATGAGCACCGTTGGCCATAATGCGATCGAACGTTGAATGATGTTGGAAGGTTCGAAGCGACCAGTTGTGATGCGATGCTACTGCATTGAGTGTGAGGCTGAGGCTGTCGGTGCCCAAGGGGTATTGCGTTTCCCATTGTTGGAGATGGTGAGGCGTTGCCACGAATTTTGACGCTACGAATGGTATGGTCTGACTGGCTCCCGATGTCCCCGAGACCAGTCCGATACTTGAAGTAACGTTGGGTCTCGTCGAATTCTCTGGCTGTACTGAAGGTAGGAACATACAGTTTCTCAATTTCTTCTCAATTGCGATTGGTAAAGCATCAATCACAGCGACAGCTAAGTGACTGGATCCCTAAGTGCATTTGGGCTTCCTTCGAATGGAGCCGATATTAGTGACGTCTATATCGTTCGTCCCCTATATACATCGTTCTTGCGAGTGGAGCGGATCATGCATGCTCCAAAGTCCCATCAGTAACCCCCAAAGACCCGCCTTGGATCCCTTGCCCCGGATTTAATGCCAAGTGCTTATCGGTACCCAAGACGCCTCCCCCATGCCGCACTAATGCTCTTTACACACCTGCAATCGAGTAAGGCAGGCTAATCATAATGCTCTACAAAGTTCAGTAAAGTTTCCCGTTCTCATTCACGCTTCGCTGTCCGATGCCTCCTTTATCTCTCCATGTTTGTGCTGCGGGGCGAGCTGGGCTTTCCATAGATTGTTCGCCTTCTCAGTGTCCAAATGTGGAAAGATGAGACCAAAGACGTCAGAAAACCATTCCACTGGATGACCATCTATGCCTTCCTTGATATTCTGCGATCGTTGTCAGCATCTACGTGCCTGTTACACAGGTTGATTGGTGCTTACCTCGGGCAATTCGAGCCAGTCGGACAAATTGTCCGCTGGGAATATGATGGTCTTGGCACCAGCTCTACGAGCAGCCACTGTCTTCTCTCGCAAGCCTCCAATACGTAGTACTTTACCTGTAACAGTCAATTCCCCCGTCATTGCTATCGTAGGGTCCAAAGATGTGTCCAGAGCCAACGAAAGCAATGATGTTGCCATTGTTATCCCAGCTGAAGGGCCATCTTTCTGGACAGCCCCTTCTGGGCAGTGCAAATGAACCTTTGCCTTCTCGAAAAACTTGTTATCTGGGTATAATCTTGCCACCACCGACTTTGCGAACGAATACGCAATCAAAGCTGACTCTTTCATTACGTTCTTCAGGTTGCCTGTTCGTTCGAGACCAGGGTGTGATCGGGAATTAAGCGCGTTCTCGAGAATCGACTCAACATACAAGGCAGCACCGCCCATGCTTGTCCAGGCAAGGCCCATTGCTACTCCGGGTGGCGTTGTCTCATAGAGGCGATCGGATGTGAACACAGGAGGGCCAACGTAGTCCTTCAGATTGTCTCGATCAATGCTCACAGACACACCATCGGGCACCTTCATGCTCTTCCTCGGCGTTGGTGTCGTCTCCTTCTCGATATTGTTCGGGGTCTCTTTGACATCCGACTCATCCTTCTTTGCTTCTTCCTGAGCAGCTTTGCCCTCTTCAGTCAAAGCCTTGTCCTCGGAGAAGACCTCCTCCCCAAGATCCTGAATGATGTTCAAGGCTGATTTGCGATAGACCTTTTCGATCTGCTTCTTCAGATTACGTACACCGCTCTCACGACAGTACTTGTTGATGAGCTCCTCAATTGCGTCTTTGTGCAGAACGACGTCCACATCCTTGAGACCACTCAAGTCTTTAGCAACTGGTGCAAGGAACTTGTCTGCGATAGCCATCTTCTCATCAGCGACATACCCTGAAAGCTGGATGAGCTCCATTCGATCGAGAAGCGGTCTCGGTATTGTGTCGGTCATGTTGGCGGTGCAGACGAAGAGCACCTTTGAGAGGTCCACGGGCACATCCATATAATGGTCAAGGAAGGAGTTGTTTTGTTCGGGATCGAGCAATTCGAGTAGAGCAGACGACGGATCACCTTGATGGCCTCGGCCAATTTTGTCCACCTCATCAATCAAAATAAGGGGATTCTCGGTCTGGCATTTCTTGAGGGCTTGGATTATACGGCCAGGCAGAGCCCCAACATATGTACGTCGATGACCTTTGATCTCGGCGACATCTGTCAGACCACCCACACTGAAGCGGTAGTATTGTCGATTGAGTGCCCGAGCAATAGATTTTCCGATACTGGTCTTCCCAACTCCAGGAGGGCCAACGAAACAAAGTATTTTACCCTCGACGGTACCTCGTAGCTTCCCCACAGCAATGAATTCAAGAATACGATCCTTGACATCTTTCAGTCCATGATGATCCTCGTCCAAGACTGTCATAGCGTTCTTGATGCCAAAATTTTCTGCGCTTTGCTGACCCCATGGTATCTGAGTGAGCCAATCCAAGTAGTTTCGAGTGACGTTGAATTCCGATGCTGCTGGCTCGAGATGCGCCAGCTTGCTGAGTTCCTCATCGAATGTCTTCTTAACGGCTTCTGGCATCGCCAATTTGTTCGCTTTTTCTCGAAATTTCTCAACCATCTTATCTTTGCCATCAGACTCAATTCCTAGCTCCCGACGGATGCCTTTCATTTGTTCCATTAACCAGTATTCTCGTTGCCGCTTTTGGATCTTGCTCTCAACATCTTTGGAGATCTTACTCTGCAGCTGGGCATTCATAAGTTCCTTTTTGAGAACCATCAATGCCTTGGACAATCGCTCTTCTATATTCATGGTCTCAAGGACGTCCTGTAACTCGCGGACTTCACCGGCAGATACGGCTGCAGCAAAATCTGCCAACTTTGCCGGATCCTCATGAACATTGCCAGTAGATTGAGTCAATGTGAATGTTGATATCTGGTCACGAAAGAGGTGGTTGAGGTTCGCAACCTCTCTAAAGACACTGATAATCTCACTCGTGACTGCTCGGAGCACAGGACTGTTCCTGTCATAGTTCTCTTCCACCATGTTGTCAACATTGACAAGACTGACGGGATAATCTCGGAGGAAGGATGTGACCTCGTAGGGTTGTACGTCGGTCACTTGTGGAGTTGTATTAAGCTCCTCGAAACTCGCTACCACATCACCAGACTTCTCTGGAGGTTTCTGCTGGTCGCCAGGAGCCTCGCTGTCCGATGCTTGTGCCTCTATGACTGTTGGTCCTGTCCCCTCGCCTGAACTCTTCGGAGGTAATAATTTTGTGACTTTAATTCTTCGATGAGGGTACAGAACGACGGTAAGACTTTCGGATTCGCCCGTAGCCGGAAACGCGCTCGTTATCTGCGCAAATACGCCCACATCATAGACATCGTCCATGCTCTCGATAATGTCTTTATTTGACTCTTCATCTTTAAACAGAAAAGCCCCAACATATGGCTGCCCCCGCTTCAACATTTCCTGTATCGCAGCCGTGACGTTCGGATCTCGCACGGTGATTGCCTTGTAAAATCCGGGAATTAGAGGGCGCTTGGCTATTGGTATGGCCATGACTTGGGGGTAGATCTCTGGGATAGACGGCTTTGATATTGCTCGCTCCGTTGATGTTTTCCGTCCCCCTTTTCTCCCACCATCGCCACCTCCAGACCCCGATTCACCTCCGCTTCCTGCACCGCTGCTTCCTTTTGCATTGCTGCCATCATTTGAGCCAGCAGATGGCGAAGATTCGGGAGCTTTCTTCGCCTCTGAAATGTTCTCCTCTGGTTGGACATTACTCTCTCGCTCTTCTTTGACGTTCTTCAGAGGTATTGGTTCCGGTGCGTCTTCTGGAGCACGTTCTTTCCGTCGAGCAGGCGAGGTGGTAAGAGGGCGGCTTAATCTAGGAAGCAAGATGTAGCGCGGCCACGCATGGCTGGGGTTGTAGGAATTTCGAGGTCTCAAAGCATAGCTCGGGGTCTGTGAATACGACCTTGAAGCCAGCTGATATCCTAGGGCGCTATTGCGAGCGCTGCGGAGGGTTGTCCTCCATGGTAGGATTTGACTGCAGACCATACTCTGCAAGATGTGCAGAGACGAGATCGAGAACCCTGGGAGGAAGGGCTCACTTTGGATTAGTACAGATAAATGGCATCAAACATACGGTATGGGAAGGAACCTAGGGGAAAACAGTGAAGGTGGCGGTTTGTAATGCACAACGATGGAAGCTTTCGAAAAGTCTACCAATGATGATGCCCTCGGATATGGCTCTGATATGCGCTAGCGTTAACTCCGATCTACCCATCTATGCTCTTCCACTCCTCCATCCACTTGGCACATCTCAGTCTGGCAAGTTCGTCGTCAGCTAACAGTCTATGGCATGGGGCCTACAAGTGACTATGCTGTTCGCCGTTCCGGGAATCGAGCTAACTGACCACAATATCTGCCGCTCCACCAGCAAATCTCGTGGTCGTCGCGGCAGACCTCAACGACGACGAGTCTTCGGATCCGATCTGCATCTTTTCGTCTTCTCCAAACAAGGAAGGAAATGTTGGCTTTGTATTCTATTGAGTGGGCCATTGATGGTGCCTCGTTGATGATGTCAAGAATGATGGACACAAGGGCATCAGCTCCATCCACAGAGATCAATATTGCACCGGCCTTGCTACGAACAATCAAAGGACTGTGACCCAGCAGTACTAGAATAGTTGATTTTCCCATGGAGCTTTCCATACTCCTTACCTCCCATCTCTCCGTGCAGAGTGTGATGGTATCCAATTTTGATAGACGACGCCCCTGGGATCACGATGGAGTGTCCCATTCAAGAACGGAGACAAAGACATTTCCAAACCCCCGCAGAATCTCTTCCACATCCACCTCTTCTTCCATGCGCCCCTTCTCTATTTGAGAGACACCACCACACGTCCAATCGTGCTTGCCTCTTCAGCTACGATCAATCATTCCGATCTTCAAAGTTCCCTTACATTTCGTCGTTAATTCCTAACCTCAACGCACAACAATGCCTTTCACCTACTTCCTTTTCTTCCTAATCGTTAATCAAATATTCTTAGACAACCAATATGCCAGGACTCCATCGTCCCAACGCACCTGACTATCTTCCCAAGGCTGATCTCGCGAATCTCTTCTCTCGCTCACAGAGCCCTACGGCTCGCGCGCCTGGCCACGTCAGAGAAGCGTCTCTATCTCCACAATCACCAGTCTCTCCCAAGACTGTGGTCCCTCAGCGAGGGGGCACATTAGCAGATAGGAGAAAGCTAAAATCCGAAAGCAGCGTTAAAAGTCCTCTGAACATAGAGAGAATCGCTAGAACCTCCGCTCTTGAGAACGTATCTTCTGGAATACTCGAGGGAAATACTGCGATCAAAGTCCGAGCTTCGTCAGATTCGCTTTCAACTGGTCACAATTCACAACACTCATCGATCAGTTCCCGGGCTCGAAAGATCTTCAACCTTCCCAATATTCACATTTCAGACGAACGACCGGCTGCTCCGGCCAAGACTGGATTCAAATGGAAACGTGATCTATCTGGATATTGGCTTGAGGTTCAAATTGGAAGGAAGCGACCATCGGATGAGCAGTCGCAGACAGCAACGGAAACAAAACCATCGCCGAGCCAAGCTGGTACAAGTGAACCGCTTCTGCGAGACCGTGGCGACTCGGCTCCTCCGAGTGCTGCGGCGATCCAATCCTATTTACCTACTTTTGACAATCCCAAGAGCCCTGAAAGCATCCTTCTGCCCCCCAAAGAAGGTCTCTACTGCCGAACGAAACGCTATCTGGGGCTCAAAAGTGATCTCAGCGATCCGTTCTACGATGAGCTCGAAGAAAAAAGTATGACCGGCCATGTGCTCGATAGAGCTTCCAGTGCCCTTAACCTAGTGGAAAGAACACGAACCCCAGCACTGTTGAACCCCTCAATCAAATCCTCCGCGACCAGTGTGAGCAACCTTTCCATTGCTGGCCACCGCTGGGGGAGGTTTGGGGCAGGACATCGCCCTTCTACTTCAAGCTCAATACGTTCATTGTTGATGGGAAAGCCTCCATTGAATACGCCTGACTCGGAGTTGATGTACCAAGGATCAGACACACAAGATTACTTCAGTGTAGAGATGACACAGCCCGACGCCCCAAGTTTCATACCATCAGAGGCACGAAGGATCAACACACCCCCGTTACCGACCGGGTCAAGAAAAGGTCGCCGTGGGTTCTTCTTCGATTACAATGCTCCTTCCGAAGAGGATGAGACTCCTGATTCTTCAAGGTCGGACAACACTGGACGAGGTGCAAATGGAAAGGAGAGACAGGAGGAGAAAGAGTGGTACAGGTTCAAGCTGGCTGAGATAGAGGCGGAAGCTCAGCCTCGAGAAGAATTTGCGTCGACCGTTCCAGATCATCTACCTAACAGTCCACTATGTCCCAAACATCCCAAACATAAATCTGGGGGCTTCGGCACTTGTCCATTGCATGGGCGGAGGAAGTCTTTGTCAAGCGAGCAATCGACAACGCCACAGACGAGTTTTTCCGGTACTGTGTTATGGGAAAGTTCGCGGAGTTGATATTGAGGAACTAGTGGACCTACTTTTTGTCCTGTAGTAGGAAGGGTCTACTTTCCTCTCTAGCTCTTGAGATTCAGATAGAGTGTACCTCTGTAATATACAAACATTCCAGGAAATGAATTTCGAAGCTGACTTGTGCCAGCTTACAAGGATTCCACTACCATGCTCGTGTGGCGTAACCCTCTCTTCCTTTCTACTTCGTCGCGTTGGACACAATATTTTGGAGAGCCGAGGTTTACCCACCTAGACACCGGAATTATCGATATTTCCACCAGAGGAGCAAAGCTGTTTTACTATTACTGCTCTGTGTTCTCACACTCCAATCTTCCCAAACATGGCCACAACTACGCATGACCCACTAATCAGCCTCCGGCGATCCATTGCCACCGACACCCCTCCCACCACCACCGCCTCTCCCGATAAGACCGCCTCCCCAACCTCCAACCTCACCCTCGCAACCCACCTACACTTCACATCCCCAGACCCCCACAGCTTCCCCCTCTCAACCCCCACCCGCTTCACCTCCTCCGAAACCGCGGTCGACCTCCGCAGCATTTTGTTCGCATGGCAAAAAAAGGACGTCAGCATCCCCGACTACATCGCCAGCGCCCAAGCCCTCAACGATGAATTCGCCTCCACATCCCAACCCGGCGCCCGGGTGCAAAACCTCGTTTTCGTCGAACGATTGGATCTGATCACTTGGCTGGAAGGCGCCTCGGATGAGAGCGAGTACATCAAGGGTCTCGAACCCGACAGCTCGGCCGCCAAGTCCGCGCAGCTTGCCTCTGGCGCCGCCGGGGGGGTGTCGACTGTGCCGAGCAGTGCAGCGGGCGCCCGGGGCGGGAAACAGGTCGATCCGCGGCTGCAGGAGATTTACAATTTGGAGCGGAGGATGGGCGATCGGAACAGCATCCTGAGGGGCATAAAACCTACTGTACTTCCCCTCCACCTTCTCCCTTCCCCGTTCTCCGGGCGCTACCGCAAGATGCTAACCGCAGAGAACCCAGGATTTCTCCCACGTGCGCAAGTACTCCGAACTCTTCATGAAAACGCGCAAACCCACCGCCAGCAGCACCGCCCCCAGCACCCTCGCCAGCCGGGACAAAAAACCCGCCCGCCGCCCGGATCCCATCATCCTGCTCTCCCCCTCCGCCTCCTCCCTCCTGCGCATGAGCAACATAAAATCCTTCCTCGAAAGCGGCACCTACATCCCCGCGGACTCCAACCTCCCCGGCGCCTCCGCCAGCGCCAACATCCTGCACATTTCCCGCCTACTCCCCTCCATCGACCCCGCCCGCGCCTTCCGCTTCATCATCGTCGACACCCCCGAGCAGTTCAAACCCGACTACTGGTCCCGCGTCGTCGCCGTCTTTACCACGGGGCAGACCTGGCAGTTCAAGAGCTACAAGTGGCAGCATGCGCCCGAGCTGTTTCGGAATGCGTTGGGCGTTTATGTAGGGTGGAGGGGGGAGGAGGTGCCGGCGACGGTGAGGGGGTGG
>JAABUQ010009129.1_pt1 | contig 13541 bp, 13 predicted proteins | sample 5560001 | NCBI WGS metagenome assembly JAABUQ01 (sample SAMN10711888, study PRJNA513371) | rock metagenome | isolation source: Antarctica rocks | place: Antarctica: Victoria Land, Finger Mt nord | collected 2015-12-18
CGGTGGAGTGGGGGCTGGAGAGGTCGATGGGGTTCGAGGGGGAGGTACCTGGTGGAGGGTTGGTTGGTGGAGGAGAGCCGTGCGAGGGGGGAGGGGCGTTGAGGGTTTCCCAGCTGTGGTTCTCGAGGGTTTCCCAGCGGTGGTCCTCGGTGGTTTCCCAGCGGTGGTTCTCGGACTGGAAGTCATTGCCGTAGACGGCGGAGGGGAAACCTGCCGGGCTGGTTTCGGGAGTTCGGAATGGGGGGACAGGGGTTGGGTTTGGAGCCCAGTGGGGTGGAGGCGCCTGTGCTGGTTGATGGCGCACGGACGGCTGGGAGCGCGGCGGAGGGAAGCTTGGTTGGCCGTGCATGAAGCCTTGGTGCGCCTGCTCCGGCGCACCTGCTCGCTGGCCATGTACGGAGGGGCGGATGCGGTAGGGAGGCTGGGAGGCGGTCGCTGGGCGGGCCTCGAAGTGTTCGTAGGTTGGGGGAGGTTGATCCCAGGACGGACTTGGTCTGTAGTGGTTGGGGGGAGGGTGAGGGAAGTTTGCTCCACTACGGCTGGAGCATTCGAATCGGGGAATGGGTGTAACCTCTGTTGACTGACCCGCTATGTAAGGGGTGTGGGTGGGCAGAGGATATCCCGCTTGGGGATGTTCGAAGCCTTGGGGGGGCGTGACGGGGCTGGGGATGGGGGTAGGTGCCCACTGAGGGGACGCTTGCGGGTAAGTTGGTCTTGAATGGGGAGCTGCCATGGTAAGTATCGTACGTATTGGAGGAATGCTACTGGTACGGAGAGCACGGTGGATGGTACAGTAATGACAACAACTTGCGCAGTGAGACAGTTGGTTATCAGAAATTGATTGTATTGTGCAAAGAGGCGTATCGGTACGCAATAACTATGGGTGGTGTATGGTGAGGAAAGAAGAAGGGAAGACTGGGGGAAGGGGAATGTATGCTATGATCCTGAAGATGGAAATGCCTCAAAGTCTATACAGAAAAAAAGAATTGGGACCCAAGAATTCAGCGGTTAGCGGGAACCTTCTTTGGCAAATATGGAGTCATTGCAACCAGATGGCAGTCACTGTGGCCTAGAGACCCATAGGACTTGACCGGCTGTAGACGTACTGAAAATCTTGTAAGATAATGCAAAGCAAGATACGGAATCATTTGTCGTCGGTAATGTTGGAGAAGAGAAGTGCAAGACGGGAAGGTTCAAAGTGCATATCCCACTGAATCAAGTAATTTTGAGCCACCCTCGATAAAGAGAGCAGAAAAAATGGGATTGTATCGGTCAAAATCGCAGTATGAAGCGCAGTATAATACGGATTCAAAGGCGGCCAACGCGAGAGATCAGCGCCCGGAAGGGCATACTTTCGAAGCCATTAGAAGGTACTTCTGACTCAAACTCTCAAAAGGAAGTTATTGGCCTTCTTGACCAATGACACGATAGCGACGTGAAGTGAAATATGAGAGACGGATGAGAAATACGCAACAGTGATCGGGTTTTGGCGCTCAGGAGCTATTCAACCAATAGCGTTATTGCTCGCAGGAAAGACGCAAGATTCCACGACTTCAAGCAGGCTATACTGATGAGTTACGGGGGATACCTCTCTGGAAATTCTGGCTGAGGCCACAGTGCTGAGGTTAGGTTTCCCTGTCAATGCTCAACTGGCTGGTTTGGTGGACTGTAAGTTGTTGAGACTCACTGACGGAGTCGCTGGTTTCTTTTAATTTTAGTGGCTTGTAAGATCTACTCTTTAGGGAACCGCGGTAGCAGACTGTAAAATTAAGTGAATGTAATGATATAACAAGGTGCAAGCAGTCTGATCGAGCGACGAAGCGCGCTAATACTTCGGCTGGAGGCAGTCAAGAGTCCTTCCGCCAGATTCCGGCGACCACGTTGCCTGGCAAAATGTTGGATGCCTAATTTTAAGCCAGGTCAAAGGTCTGCTAGGGTGCTAGGACTGATGAGTGTATAAATTTTGGCCTTGATCCATGTACTATTGCCAAGCAAAGATGGTGAAGGAAGAACTTGGGCAAGTATGGTAGAGCCAGAATCCCCAAGTCAGAACATGCTTGTCAGCCCATAGGGAAGGGACTGGCAATGATATCACGACAGACTTCTCCGGTTCTGAGCGAGGAATGATGCAAGTGATATCCACGCGCAAGAGCATAAATCTATGCAATGGGAGCGAAGTCAGGCATCGGATAAAGACATTGCCGGCGTCTGCACATTATGTTTTGGCTCCACATAACAGCTTTTACAGTGCTTTGACTGACTGGAAGAATGGGTTCGCCAGTAGATTCGGATTGCCTTTGACCAATTGCCTCATCTTTTCCACCTGATCATCCGTGCTCATGTTTTTGCCTTCAGTCTCGGCTTTCCACTGCACCAGCATCTCCTTCAGCAGCGCGCTCCCTTCCTCAGCATCCTTCTTCGAGTGCTTTATCGTAGATGCCTCGTGTTTGGTTGAGAAGTCTTCCAGCTCATCGGCTTTCCGTTTCGCCATGTTCACCACTTTCTGTGGGAACCTCACTAGCTCAGCGACATGGATGCCGAAACTCTGATCGCAGACTCCCTCTTCGACCTTGTAAAGCAGAGTGACTTCTCTCCGATCTCGCTCGGTCGTGTCCCCGATATGAGCTACGACGTGTAGATTTTGTACCTGTGGGTACTCATCAACCAGAGCAGTCAGTTCGTGGAAATGCGTAGCAAACATCGAAAAACATTTGATCTCTTTAACAATGTGCTCAGAGATCGCCCAGGCAAGGCCGAAGCCATCGTAGGTGCTGGTGCCACGCCCAAGCTCGTCGATGATGATGAGAGATTCTGATGTTGCTGACTTGAGAATGTTCGCTGTTTCTAGCATTTCTGCCATAAAGGTTGAGACGCCTTTGAGCTGCGAGTCACTGGCGCCAACACGAGCCAAGATGCTGTCGAATAGTGTCAGTTCCGCTTCGGAGCACGGCACGAAACACCCAACCTGTGCCATAAGAGCGATGACGCCGATTTGCCGAATGTACGTTGATTTACCACCCATATTTGGACCAGTGATAATCAGGAACTCAGAGCTTCCTCGAACGAGTGAAACATCGTTCGTAATGAATTGAATATCATCCTGCATCTCCATACAAGGGTGGCGTGCTTGTTTCAATATTGTATTACCTTCACCCCTTGGATGCATCTTCGGACGCACATATGACGACGGCGCATGTACTGAAACATGGGCGAAGCTGACAATAACATCCAGGTGGGAGAGCACGCCTGCCAGCTTCTCGAGTACAGGGCAATATGAGGCGGCTACGCTCACAACCTCGCTGACGAGGCCGCTCTGAGTGCGATTGTAATTCTCTGACAGCTGATCGTGTTCCCGTCTCAGGTCTGACATGGCGTTTGTAGTAAAATAGACACCGTTTTTCTGCGTTGAGCACTCGCGGTATTGCTTTTGATTCCGAATACATCCTGCTTCAGTCCTTGTCAATCGGAAGCACCATCCGTGAACACGATGATTCTCGAGAAACAATTTTTTCCCAACCTCCTGGTCTAAATCCTTACTGACTCTTCTGTGCTCAACGTCCATCTCGTATTTCAGCTTATCTAGGCGCCTGCTAATGATTCTCAGGCTCTCGTCGAATTCTGGTTTGATGATGAACTCATGACGATCCATGGCGTCAAGGTCAACGGTTGTCTCCACCATCTCCTGCAGCTTGACCAAGCTATTGGAGTATTCGACCAACTTAGAGGTGTATTCAGCGTCCAGTGAATCCTTGTATTCTTCGTCCATCACCCCTTCGAGCGCACCGATAAATCCCGGGATCCGAATGGCAACTTGATATGCTCGGACAACGTCCTCTAAGCTTGCCATTTTCCGTTGGAACCTCTTTGCCAGCCTATAAAGATCTGGTATGGAGCGGAGGTGTTCCTCTTGCATGGTTTGTCTCAATTCCGTGTCAACTACGAAAGCCTCAACCAATTGCTGCCGTCTTTGAATCTCCTCCAGATTCATTAACGGCTGCTTCAGCCATTGTGCGAGCAATCTGCCCCCAACAGGAGTCTTGCAGTGATTCAAAAGTCCGTACAGGCTCGTGTTCTTCGATCCATCTCGTGGTCCTGGCATGAGGTTGAGCGCTTTAAGTGCGGAAGCATCTAACTTCATGTACTGTGATAGGTCGTGCTGGAACAGCTGGTACTGTCCGAAATTTGATGGGTCGGACAGCGCACCAAGGTACTTAATCAGAGATGCTGCTGATCCCATGGCAAGCTTCAGATCCGTTTGTGGAAGTGTGCCCGCTGCGCGTTCGTCTCGAATGAGCCTTGTCAGGTCCTGCTCGATATCTTTAGTGCCGAAGTCTCCAGCTGCTCGCTCCGAAACAGCAACGCCACAGCTTTCAGCGATGGACCTCAGCTTGGACAACTCGGCGTCTTTGCGTTGCGAATCAGCTTGAATCAAACATTCTTTGACTCCAAGCTGGATGAGAAGGGATTCAAAATTGGAATAGAGGTCGTTGTCGAGGAATTCGCTGACACCAAGCTCTCGTACGCTGGCGTCGGCAAAGCAGACACCAACATTCCTGGCTTCTGATGCCTTTGCAGAGACCTTCACGGCCAGTATGATAGGTGCAGAACTCTGCTGTTCACCCAGGTCATCCTCAACATCTTGCAAGTTCCCGGGAGAAGCTTGCTTTTTCAGCTTCCATTGCATGCGGCCTGAGGCTTCCCATATTTCGACTCGTTTGCCTAAAACAAACAGCGCTTCTCGAAGCAGATTTCGGTAGACGGTGTAGGTCATTGTCACGGAGGGAAGGCCTGTGTCTGATTTGCCAAGCTGACGGAGGACAGTCGTTGTCTTATAGACCTAGCATGTGTCAGTCAGTAGGATGGGAGAGGAAGTATATTATGTCTGTGGAGTACCGTCCGAGCAATCCAGGCAGCGTCGTCTCCATGAGATGTGTACCAGTCACCACGGTCGAAGATTCGAACCGTCTCGTCATCTTTGGTAGGAAGTCCCCGAAAGAAACGGATGAAACCCTGCTCATCCTCCATCTAGTAAATCTCAGCTTCGGCACTTACTATTTGCGTGTTATTCAAGGAGGCTTTACCTTCAATTCTGGTCTGGAAGACATGACTGGAGTCTTTCCCGCAGAGGGACTGGCGATCCAAGCGAGACGTGTACCTCACTTTCTCACTCTAGTGAAGAAGTGCTGAGAGAACTGAGATCCTCGAGAGGCCACTTCCACCTGGACTAATTGTCAACGAGTGCTATGCCAGCCAGGTGTTCAAGATGATCGAGACCAGAATGAGGAGCCCTTGAGGTGACGCGCCGAGGGACCCCGTAAGGCTGGAGAAACGCGCTAAATTATGGACGTGTTCTACATATCCGTACCTATTCTTGCTCTCATGGTATCTACACCCTCTCTATCGCTGATGTTTACAGTTGTCTACATCTGTCCATCATCGGATAGTTGTGTTCCAGTAATGGCCTCCAAAATGGATTGGCTTTTCGGTAGTGCCGTAAATCCGATCCCCTTTGCCTCCAGATGTAGGAATGCAAATGACATTGCTCAAAGCAATGGATGTCTCTCATTTCCCATAAAAGTCTGGCAGTCCCAGATACCTAGGACATGTCAGTGCCATTATGAAGGAAATGGCCTGGATGCCACCTCCAGACCCAAAGTCTTCTCGCTTACTTTTCGTCTATTGTGTCATCTCTACATTGTTTTGCTTTCGGTTCATCCACCTGGCTAAGGAAACCGTGTCGTCTTGCGAGCAACCCATGACCTCCCTTACTCGAAACCTATCTTCTGTTCCTGAGAACTTCCCTCGCAAGATCTGGCAGACATCCAAGACAAGCGCCGGTGGGTTGGGAGAGGACGACAGAAGTTCAATTCAGTCTTGGGCAAAGTTGAATCAAAAACACCGTTATGAAATACTTACAGCCCATAGCGCGGAGAGCTACGTCAGAGATAGGTTCGCTCATCGACCAGACATCGAGGAAAGCTTCGTGGATCTACAGGATCCCATCCTGCGAGCCGATTTCATTCGATACCTGGTTTTGCTTGGAGATGGAGGTATTTATAGCGACCTGGACACCAAGTCTTTGAAACCAATTGAGGACTGGATCCCTCACACCTTCCGGGAAAAGACAAATCTGGTAGTGGGTGTCGAGTATGACAGCCTTGGCAAGGGAAAGTGGGTTGATTGGACGTTGGAATTGCAGTTCGCTACCTGGGCTATGATGGCAAAACCTGGGCATCTCGTCTTAGAGATCACTGTGGATCGTGTCATCAACCGGCTTAGGAACTTGGCCCGGAAGCAAGAGAAGACCATCTCGGGCATCAAGGCGTCCTTTCATGAGGTCCTTGACACAACTGGGCCGGCTCTTTTCACGGAAGCGGTAATGGAGGCCATTTCATTCACCACTGATACAGACTTCACATGGCAAAACATCACAGGACTTACCGTTCCAAGGCTGGTCGGCGATATACTCATCTTACCTATCAATGCCTTCGGCTCTGGTCAGTTACATTCAAATAGCGGTAGTCCGGATGGGGACACTGCCTTGGTTCAGCATCTGTTCAGAGGATCCTGGAAGAGCGAGCATCCTTTCGAGGAGAAAAAGGACGAGAACGCAGATGAGGAAAAGAAGGAAAAAGAGGAGAATAAGAAAAAGGAAGAAGACAGGAAACAGGAAGAGGGGAAGAAAGACACCACAGCGCAATGATTATTGCGGGTCTACATTGGTCAAGGACTACGAGCCTTGTTGGGGTGATTCCCTCGACGCACAACGCGAGTTTCCGAGCTTTTCCAAGCCATGCACGTCCTCGGAGTCCCAACGCGCATGCACATGATCAAAACGAGATACCTCCTGATGAAGTTGTTCATGGAAGAGGTAGTACGGGGCGGGGAGGCAGACCACATCATATAATACGGAATCCACGCAGTAATTTAATTGGCGCGCGAACCATCTAACCCCTCAATAGGAACTATAGGTGCATGAACAGATTTTCAATTCGAGCAAAGTATTAGGACTTCTAGAAAATACATGACTCGGCACCTCGGACCATTCGATTTCACATCTTCCCGCCTGTAGAACTTGGAGATTGAGGGGAGTTGAGTTCAGCACATTTGCAATTGCTCGATACCTTCAACTGAATTTCTTCTCCTCAGCACTTCTATTTGCATTATTCCTTTTGATCTTCAGCTATCTGCTGCAGTATTCTAATCACAAACTCAATCTCTACTTTCCCTCTCCTCGAAGATCCTCCCGCCCAACTCAGCCATGGGGGGAGAATCCGGCTTCAAAGCTGTTACCTATTACGTGAATTGGTATCCTTGTATCACCCGCGGCGAACAAGTATCTCGAGGCTGAAACGTTCGACAAGGGCAATTTACGGCAGAAACCACCATCCCCAGGATCTCCCAGCGGATAAACTCACACATGTCCTCTATTCTTTTGCCAATGTCCGCCCGGAGAGCGGTGAAGTGTATTGATCGGCTACATCCATTCTATACTTTTATTCTCACCATCGTGCAGCTATCTCACCGATCCCTGGTCTGACACAGACAAAGTACGCACATGTCCTCCGTTTTACTCTACGCTTTGAACTCACTGAGCCGTCAAAGCACTACCCAACCGATTCGTGGAATGACACCGGCAAAAACGTTTATGGCTCTATCAAGCAGCTCTTCCTCCTGAAGAAGAAGCACCGGCAGCTAAAGGTGCTGCTCTCCATCGGCGGATGGACTTACTCTTCAAACTTCGCCCAACCAGCATCCACTCAAGCCGGCAGGGAGACATTTGCAAAGTCAGCCGTGCAGCTTGTCAAGGACTTGGGGCTTGACGGTATTCGCTCCCTAAACAACATGCCATCCCACCTAATTCCGGCAACGCAGGATTGGACATCGACTGGGAGTACCCCAAAGACGACACCGAAGCACGAAACTTCGTCGACCTTCTGAAAGCGACGCGACACGTAAGCCTACCACCTTAACGAAATCATCCCGCAAAACCCCTGACCCGTGCCAGCACCTCGACGCCATCCCTCCCACCCCATCCTCGGGGAAAATGCTCCTCACGATCGCCTGCCCAGCCGGCTCACAAAATTACCGCAACCTCCACCTCGCCCCCATGGACGCCTACCTCGATTTCTGGAACCTAATGGCCTACGACTACGCCGGCTCCTGGGACACCCATTCAGGCCACCAAGCCAACCTGCACCCCGACCCCCACAACACAGCCTGCACGCCCTTCTCCACCGCCACCGCCGTCGCCCACTACGCCCGCTTCATCAGCCCACACAAACTCGTCATCGGGCTGCCCCTCTACGGCCGCGCCTTCACGAATACCGCTGGCCCGGGCACGCCGTTCAGTGGCGTTGGCGAGGGAAACTGGGAGAACGGGGTGTGGGATGCTAAAGCGCTGCCGCGGCCTGGGGCGGAGGAGGTTTGTGATGAGAGGATTGGGGCGAGTTGGAGTTATGATGGGGAGGGGAGGGTGATGGTTAGTTATGATACGAAGAGGATGGCGGAGGTGAAGGGGCGGTGGATCAAGGAGAAGGGGTTGGGGGGGGGGATGTGGTGGGAGAGTAGTGGGGATAGGAAGGAGGGGGGGTTGATTGAGGCGGTGAGTTTTGGGTTTTGTTTTGTGGGTTGTGGGGGTTTTGTGATGGGAGGGGCTGATGAGTTGACAGGTTGTGGGGGAGTTGGGGCGGATGGATAGGAGTTTGAATAGGTTGGAGTACCGGGCGTCGAAGTTTGATAATTTGAGGGAGGGGTTTCCTGGGGAGTAGAGGCGGGGTGTGTGGGATTGTGGAGGTTGGGAGGGAGAGATCCAGGATCTTGCTAGGCCTGGGCGGCAGTATTGGGGGATGGCGTGGTGTCTGAACGGGGAGGCTCAAGGCTCGTTTTTGTGGGGTGTTGAAAACTTTCTCTCAAAAAGTTTCGGTTCCATTCAAGATAGTTCAGTCACTTGCGTGGACGCGTGAGAACAGATTGGAAGCCGAGGATGCCACCATAAAGTACATTGATGGCTTAATGAAACACAGCTACATGGTCGAATGAGACAGACTACGGAGTATTTGATTCCCAAGAGAAAATCTATCCCGCAGGACCTAAACCCCCACGACTTCGAACACATCAAGAAAATACTGAGCGCAACTTGCAACATCTTAACGAGTAAGAAACCGCATCTTGAAGAATACCCAAGCTGGCAACATCTCTTCCTTGGAACAAATGTCAAGATCTCACATTACCCAAGGCTGGGATCTCGCATCGGCAGTCATCCCAATCGAGCTAACCCGTCCAGCTCCACTGCAGGCCGGATCTCGCGGTCCTTGAGGTACAGGATCTTGCATGAGCCCCGCAGAAATGATCTGTTCTCAAAATCAATAGGTAGAGAGGTGTGAGAGGGAAGTCTGGACCGAATGTCTCTAGAGCCTAGACTGCGCTCTGTTGAGCTCATCGCCGATGCTGGGTTGGTGGATGGCCTATCGGAGTGATCTCCGGTTTGCTGCATGTGGGCAGAGGGAGGTTCCGGGGGGGAAGATGGGATGAGATGGGTTTTACGTGCTTCGTGTTCAAAAGCAGCGCGTTGTGGTTTGGCAGCCGCAGGTTTGTAATCTAAGGTACTTGAGTATTTGGATTGGTCTTAGTTGGGTGAGGCGTACAATTGGAGTGGATGATGGATTGGGAAGATGTGATTCAGGCAGACACCACGCCTACTTGCTGCGAGGTCTTGTTTCTGAGCTCCGTCTCGAGCTTCTCGAAGAGGACAATGCAGGAGTATGGAGCCCCAGTCTTGTTTTCTGCCCAATCAGGAGTGGTGAATGTTGCCAGTGACTTCTGCTGATGATTGCCGCTTGTGACGATGGAGGCTGATGGCACCGCATTGGAATCTGAGAAGGCTAATTCCGCGCTTTGCAACAGGCATGGCCGACCCTTCACTTCATATCATCGCGGGGCTTTTCCGGTAGATTTGGCATCGTCAGGACTACTTTTTCGAATGGAGGTCAGTCCAGTATGACAATTCTCTTGCGTTGCACATCCGCTGCGCCATTGCCAGCCGCTGACAATCCAAGGGTCGAGATCGGAAGGGAGATGGTCCCATGCTAGTGCCATACCGTACATCTATGGCTTTTTTATGGACCATCGCCGAGTTCTCGTCGTGACTACAAGGATCATATGCCGGAGCTACGTCCGCTGATCGAGATTTGGAAGTAGTTACGATCTCGACACCAAGCTTTGATCGTCCCGGATCGCTCACAAGAGGTACAGCGAGTCAAGCCGACAGGTCTCCGGGTATCTACCTAAGGCACTCTCCAGCACCGCTCTGTCTCAATGCTTCTTCTTCTTCTTCTTCTTCTTCTTCTTCTTCTTCTTCTTCTTCTTCTTCTTCTTCCCCCCTTCTTCTTCTTCTTCTTCTCCTTCTTCTCCTTCTTCTCCTTCTTCTCCTTCTTCTTGCTGCATCATGAGCACAGCAAATGGGAAAGAACAGGACAGGAGATGCTCGTTGCCGGGATGATGTAACAGCCTCCTCGGTCGGCCTTGACCGTCTCTTCGTGTAACCGATTGAAATGAGATCCCGCTAGCAAACCTAATCTGAAGCTTGCCTCTAGCGTTTCGAATGGGGCCAATTAGAACATAGTGATTTCCGATTCGGCCGGGACAGATGAAGCCGACAGGGACTGGCAATTGTGTGACTGCCCCTCACTTACCTCTTTACGGACTTCGCTTACAGCCTCTGCGCCCTTTGGACCCTCGATCTGCTCTCTTCAGAAACGAGTACGAGGGACGATTGCATGGGACCCCAACTCCCAATCGCCCACATTCCCCAATTGCCGTTGTCTCAACGCCTGCTTCTCCCCAAGGAAGGTAAATAGTCCAAAGCGTATTGTAGGTAGGCTGAGTGCGAACAGATCTCACACATACCTTCTTATCTCCTTCCGTCAAGCTTGCTTCCCCCCCCCCTTTCTGAATTTTTAGAACGGCCTATATTATCTTTCGCCCCCCCCCCTCAAAGTGCCTCTGCTTCCAGTACTTTACTTTTCAACTGTTCATACAATCACTGCTCTTCGGCCAAGCGATCCTTTTATTTTCTATAGCCGACTGGTATTGTTACAGACCACGATCTGTACCCGACTCGGCAGTTACGCGCATCTTCTAAAATTACCTGATCGATCCGAAGGGGCCGCCGCCCTCGTGATCGAGACGCTCAATATCGCCCTCCACCAAAAATAATAATACAAACCAACGGAAATTTCAGCGTCTTGCTGCCATTGACGCTTCATTGTTTCATTCTTCTTTTCAACGGGCGCTTTGAAGTGAATCCTCAGTCGCTTCATCGCGTGTATACACCTGCATTCGATTTGAACTTCGTTTTAACGGCTCCCTCGGAATCGAATCTTCTATTGACAATCAAGAAACAAACAACACTGACTCCGCACTACTCCTTATCCCAAAGCCCAAAAGCCACTCGTCCCCGGATTTTACTGAACCTTGGCTGCTCGGACGTTTGACATCCCCGCAAAGTATCATTCTGCTACATTGAGTGATACCACCATATCCCAAAAGGAAGATCGAGCCAGACGAAGGCATTGTTATGCCTCCTCAGCGCACCATGCCTCCCGCCAAAGTCTTGAAGACGGAGAGGACCCACGAAGAAAATCAAGAACGGTATGGCTTACTGTGATGCTCGTCATGCTACTTTGAAGTTATACTCATTCACGTCTTCCATAGTGCATATATCGCGGCTTCCCGGAGAAGTGACCGAAGCCTTGAGGCTAGAGTTGAGTCGGCACGCAGAGCATCGGAGATCCACAAGCGACGAACAGGTCGCTCGTTACGAGTCACCGAGCAAGATGTCGTTAACGAAGAGATGTACGAGGAAGAAGATGACGACCTACCCATGCAGTACCGACGCCTTACGGCTCACCTTCAGACGGGTTCCGCAGATTTCAACCGACGACTGTCTGCGTATCTTACCAACCATGTTGCCATGAGAACCGCTCTTGACCAAGCCATCACCAATTCCTACGCGCAGCATTACCCCAACGCTCCCCAGTTCGCTCATAATCAGAGCATGTATCCATCCCCATTCATGCCGCAGAACTTGCCTCGGCAACCAGCGTCGCAGTCTTATGGCCAACCCTATCCATCACCAGGAACGCCAAGCTACAGACCCAGCCAGCAGGCACGGTCCGCTTCCGTCTCGCAGACTCATGGAACGCCGACTCTCCCAGCCAGCATGCCTACTCCAAGCCCTTCCCAAGCTCCGACTCCGTTGCCCAATCGTCGAACGTCCGGCTCGTCCAACGCTTCATCGCATTCCCCAACCGCCATGGCATCATCCCCCACGTCCATGCCGCAGCATCCGTCGAGCCATCATAGGACCTCTTCCCACTCATCACCACAGCCGCAGCAGCAGTCGTTTCAGAACATGAATGGTTATCCTAACATCGGTCCGTTCACGACCGCTCTTCCGGTAGAGTCCCAGATGTTTCTCGGCGGCGCGCTCGACCCGAACGACCCGATGACATCTATGCTCATGGCTGGGAGTGAGAACATGCCCAACCCGTTCAATTTCTCTGCACCTTCCTTCTCAAAGCCGCGAAATCCCGCACGATCGTTTGATGGCATGAGTGCGACGCTCGCACCAAGCGCGTTGGACATGTCTCCCCACGATTCAAACCATGGCCATCCCCCATCGACTCTTTCAATGCCGTCTCCTGCAACTGCTATGCATCTGGGACTTGACGGTACAGTGCCCGACTTCTCCAAGGATCCCATATTTGCTTCAGGCGGCAGCTCGACCGGAAGCGGTACGGCAACGCCTGCAGGTCTCGATGGCGCCTGGTCCGCCTTTATCCATGATGGCTCATGGGGAGAGAATGTCACCTGAAAAGGTGACATGTGCATCACACCCCTCATCTCAGGTACTCTTTGGAGCGTCGACGACCCGTACACGTATCACACAACATTGGCATCATCTACCAATCTGTATGCCTTTCGGACTCATGGCTTTGTTACACCGTACACAACAAGCGATTGCTCTGGCCGGCGGGTCGCGGTTCAACGATGTCAACGGCCATCACTATCCTAGCGATAGCACTCCACCTGGCTGGATCCTCGATCCTAGCCCTTTCCTTGACCATGTTCTCAATTGTTATTACAAAACCAATCTCAACTCCCAATCTCAACTTAACATCACTCCGGACTTGTGATGGGTGCGACAGTCTCTCGGATCTCGCTACCTCTTGCCCTGGCTGCTACTTCTTGCACCGCTCTCACAATATCGGCTGGCACTGATATGTTCATAGCCGACGATGGAGGGCTGCTGCTGGCACCGAGCCAAGAGCTTAGTACGATAGCGGATGATCGTATAGCTTAATATAGTAGATGCAATCGTACGCATTGCAAACCAATGATCCACTCCATCCAACCCGCATTGCCCCTCACCTCCACCCTATACTCTCACTCACTCCCCATCCCTTCCCTACGCTGTCTCCAGTCCTTCCATCCCTCCCTTTCGCCTCACGCACTCTCCCTTCCTTCCACTCCCCCTC
>JAABUQ010009130.1_pt1 | contig 13538 bp, 13 predicted proteins | sample 5560001 | NCBI WGS metagenome assembly JAABUQ01 (sample SAMN10711888, study PRJNA513371) | rock metagenome | isolation source: Antarctica rocks | place: Antarctica: Victoria Land, Finger Mt nord | collected 2015-12-18
ACAGCTACACCGCGATCCTCGACGCCTGCTGCAACGCCTGGAACAGCCTGATGAGGGACGCCGAACGTATCACCTCCATCACAACCCGGACTTGGGCACAGGTCAAAACTTAAGCCGGTTGGTATTAGAATGACCGAACTGCTGATCAAGGGCGGCTGCGTGGTGACGATGGACCCGAGCATCGGCGACTTCGCCAGCGCCGACGTGCATGTCCGGGACGGACGGTTGGTAGCCGTAGCGCCGCAACTTGATGTTCCCGGCGCGGAGGTCATCGACGCCGTGGGGAAGATCGTCATCCCAGGCCTGGTGGATGGGCACCGGCACGTTTGGCAGAGCCTGTTGCGCGGCGTTTCGGTGGACTGGTCGCTTTCCGAATACATGATCGAGGCACGATCAATGTATTGTGGGTGCTTTGAGCCGGAGGACGCCTATGCCGCCAATTACCTCGGCGGACTGGAAGCTGTCGCCGCGGGCATCACGACCCTGGTCGATCACAGCCACTTGCAGGCGAGTCCGGCGATGTCGGACGCGTTGGCTGCCGGGCTGCCGGGCTGCCGGGCTGCTCGCCAGCGGCGTCGGCGGCATCTTCTGCTATGCCTTGCAGAACGTGCCTGCGTATTGCGACGGCGCCCCGATCGACAAGGATGACGTCCGCGACATGCTGATGCGGGTTCCGGATGCCTGGCACGACGCGAATGCTGCGCGTGTGCAGGCCGCCTTTAGCAGCGCCAGCCCACTGAAGTTCGGCGTTGCACTTCCGGAGACCACGCCCTATTTGCCGGCCGAGATGGCGGAGGCTGCGTTCAGGCGGGCGATCGCGCTGAAGCCCAGCTTTATCACGGGCCATTGGAACGCCACGATGCAGGACGGGAGCTATGCATCAAGCCTGCCGCACTTGGTCGAGGCAGGCGTGTTCACTACCCCCACATCGCTCACCCACTGCAACGATCTCAGCGAGGCAGACATGTCGCTGATGGCCGCGAATGGCATCGGCTTGTCCACCTGCCCAGATGTCGAGTGCGGCATGGGGATTGGGCGTTTGCAGGCGCGACGCTTCGGCGAGTTGGGCGGTGCGTCCAGCCTCGGGCTCGACCTATCATCCTACGCGCAGTCCGACATCCTGAAGCAAGCTCGGCTTATGCTGCAGACCGAGCGTAAGCGCCTGGCCGACGCGGCGGGGCACATGCCGGCCAAAACCGGCTGGGCAGCGCGCGGTGCGCTAGAGATGGTGACGATCAAGGGCGCGCAGTCGCTCGGGCTGGACCACGAGGTGGGCAGCCTGACGCCAGGCAAGCGCGCCGATGTGGTGATCGTGGCGCCAAACCCGGTCTTGGCGATGCCGGTGATCGATCCCGTGGCGACATTGCTGTTCTACACCGACGCCGCCGACGTCGAGACGGTCATCGTCAATGGCGATGTGCGCAAGAAGGGCGGTTACCTGGTCGGTGTGGACCTGAAGACGCTGCGGCAGAACTGCGCCCATGCCGCCGCCCGCGTGCAGGGCCGCTACAAGCTGTTGCCGCGGGACACACTGCGGCAGGTCTGGGCCGGGATGTTCGGCTGATCAGATCGGCAAGACATGCAGTCGGCTGTCGGGTGCTTTCCTTCTCGGCGATCCATCGCTTGACGGAGCGCCTCCATCTTGCCATGCCCCCGACGGCTCGGTGACGCTGGCGTTCTGCTGGGCCCACACCAGACGAACGCAATCGTGGTTTGGCCGGCGGAGTGGCCGTGTTGCACAGACCAGGGAGTGGGCGCAGTGATGGCGTTGTTGCAGGGATCCGGCTGGTGGCAGTGTGGTGCAGGGAGCAGGGGCGCGGGCGCACTGACCCTAGCCCCGTTTGGGGTCAGGCGACGTGGGCGTAGCTTGGGCGTCCCAGTTCAAGCATGCGGTTGAGCGCGTGGACGGCAACCGCCACCTCGGTCACCCGGCGCTCGTCCGTGTGCGCGCACAACTCGGCGCCGATCACCTGCTTCCACCGGCTCATAGTGGCTTCGACCCGGGCTCGTTTGTTGTATCCAGACGCGCTCTGCCACGCCATCCGCCCGTGCCGGGCTGTAAACCAGCGCAGGCGTGGGACCCAGAGGAACTCTGGCTTTTCAACGCGGTGTGATGCTGATCAGCGCCGAAACCCGCTGCTGACCCACAGTCTCGTCTACGACGCAGAGCACCGTCAGCTTCTGCGACACGTCCAAACCAACAAAACGGGCCATCGAACCGCCTCCCATGGTGCGAACCGCCGGGCCACAGCGCCCGGATCGCGGCACCATGAAGAACCTATGCCCCCACCGCGATTACCCGATGCGCGATTACCCGATGTGCACATATAGGTCAGGGCCAAGTTGGACCATGGCGACGATCTGGTCCAGATCCTCACAATTGAGACACATCATGCGGCGTGACGGCTGGCCTTCACCTCTCGGCGGGGTGGTGAGCCGAACCGCTTGGCATAGTCGCGGGTGAACTAGGGCGTGCTCTCGTAACCGACCGCGAAGGCGGCGCTCTTGGCGGTTGCGCCCTCGCTCACCATCAGCCGGCGTGCCTCCAGAAGTCGAATCTGCTTTTGAAACTGTAGTGGCGAGTAGGAGGTGACCGCCTTGAAGTGTTGGTGGAAGGAAGAGGGGCTCATCCCTGCCACTGCGGCAAGGGCTTCAATGGGTAGCGGCTGAGGGAACCCGCTTCGCAGCAGGGCTACGGCCCGCGCAATACGCTGAACATGGCTGTCCGGCCGCGCAAGCCGGCGCAGCTTTGTCCCAAGCCGTCCAGACAGAAGCACGTAGTGGATCTCCCGCACGATCCCGGGCCGCAGGATCGGCTCCGCCTCGGGCCGCTCGGCCAAGCCAATCAGGCGGGCCGCACAGTCGATCAGGTCTTCACCGGTCTCCTCCATGGAGAGTATCGGCCCCGGCTCAGGGTCTCGAAACTCCTTCGCCGCGACCTGACCGGCCAACTCATGAAGGATGGACGGCTCCAAATCCAAGGCGAGAGCGAGATATGGCTCCTCCCGGCTGGCCCGGGTGACGTGGCTGACTACAGGCATGTCCACGCTCACTACGAGAGCTTGACCCGCCGCGTACTCGCGGGCGCCGTCGCCAATTGTGACCTGCTTGGCGCCCTGCAGCACGAGGCAGAGCACCGAGGTGTAGACTTCGTGCATGAGGCCGCGCGGCGTGTCGAAACGCATCACCGATAGGCCGGGCACGGAGGTTCGGACACAACCGTGGTGCGCGCCCGCGGCCTTCATGACTGCGCCTTTCAGCTCCCCGGCTGTCCTGCCCATACCTACCCTCCAGCTTGACGTCGCCCACGTTTGGAGGAACGGGCAACCTTCTCGTTGGTTCTAGCAAACACATCAGCCGTCAAACCAGCTAAATCTACCCCGGTAAGGAGACCGTCATGCTAGGATCGAACAAGATCGCCGTCATAACCGGGGGTAGCCGAGGGCTCGGCCGCAACACCGCCGTCCACCTCGCGCGCAAGGGAGTGGACGTGGTCCTGACCTATTACTCGAACCAAACCGAGGCCGACGCCGCCATAGGGGAAATCGAGGCAGCGGGCGCCAAGGCGATCGCACTCCAACTCGACACGGGTAACGTTGCAGCGTTCACCGGCTTTGGCGGGCGGTTGAAGGAGGCGCTGGCAAGCGGCTGGGGCCGCGACAGCTTCGACTATTTGGTCAACAACGCCGGCATCAGCGTCATGGCAAAGATCGGGGAGATGAAGGAGGCGGACTTCGACCGGCTGGTGGACGTGCATCTCAAAGGCGTGTTTTTCCTGACGCAGACCCTCTTGCCTATGATCGCTGATGGCGGCCGCATCGTGAACCTGTCGAGTGGATTGGCGCGGTTCTGCACCCCGGGCTTTTCCGCCTATGCCATGATGAAGGGCGGCATCGAGGTGTTCACCCGCTATCTCGCCAAGGAATTGGGCGCGCGCGGCATCACCGCCAACACCGTGGCACCCGGGGCCATCGAGACCGACTTCGGCGGCGGGCTGGTGCGCGACAATCCCGAGTTCAACAAAGGGGTTGCCAGCGTCACCGCCCTCGGCCGCGCCGGCCTGCCCGACGACATCGGCCCGATGATTGCAAGCCTGCTTTCCGACGATAACCGCTGGATCAACGCCCAGCGCATCGAGGTCTCCGGGGGCGCGTACCTGTGAGCGGCTCATCTCCCAAGCAGGTGGCCATGGTCACCGGCACATCTTTGCTGCAACGCCGTGTCTTGGCGGCGACCGCCCTCAGCTACGTCGTGGTGATCCTCGACACCTCCATCGTCAACGTCGCCCTGGAGCGAATCGCGGAGGCGTTCACGACCGGGGTGGCGGGCCTGCAATGGGTCGTGAACGCCTACATCCTCAGCTTCGCCAGCCTGCTGTTGACCGGCGGCGCCTTGGGCGACCGGCTGGGTGCCCGCAACGTCTACCTCGCCGGCCTCGTCGTGTTCACCCTCGCCTCGGCGCTCTGCGGCGCCGCGAGCGGCCTGCCGATGCTCACCGCCGCCCGCGTCCTGCAAGGGATCGGCGCCGCCATGCTGGTGCCGTGCTCGCTGAGCCTGATCAACAACGCCTATCCCGATCCGGGGCAGCGGGCCGCCGCGATCGGCCTCTGGGCGGGATTTGGCGGCGTCGCTTTGGCCGCCGGCCCGTTGGTGGGCGGCGTGCTGATCCATCTGCTCGGCTGGCGCGGCATCTTCCTCATCAACGTGCCAGTCGGGGCGGTGGGGGTCTGGCTGACGACGCGGATCGAACGCGATGCAGGGGTGACGCTGGGCCGGCACCTGGACCTTGCGGGGCAGGCGGCGGCGATCGTGGCGCTGGGCTTGTTGATCGCTCCTCTGATCGAAGGGCCGGTGCTCGGGTGGCGTTCGCCTCTCGTTCTCGGAGGTTTTGCCGGCAGCCTGCTCGCTTGGGCGGCTTTCCTCAGACTGGAAACAAGTCGAGCCCAACCGATACTGCCGCTCACCTTCTTTAAGGACCGGGTGTTTTCCGCCTCGGCCCTGGTGTCGGCGGTGGCCGCGCTGACCTTCTACGGGCTGATCTTCGTGCTAAGCCTCTATTTGCAGCGCATCAGGGGCCTCTCACCGTTGCAGACCGGGCTAGCGTTCCTGCCACTGACGGCGCTGGTGGCAATCAGCAACGTGCTGTCCGGCCGTGTCGTCCGGGCCTATGGGCCGCGCCGCAGCGTTTGCGTCGCGTTCGTCATCTATATCGCCGGCTTTCTGGGGCTGATCGCGGCGCTTCCTCATGCTACGATCTGGCCCGCAGCCCTAGCCATGCCGCTTATCGGCTCTGCCGCTGGCTTCATCTCACCGGCGGCGACGGCCGCGATGATGGGCACGGTGGAGAGAAGCCGGGCCGGTGTCGCGGCCGGTGTGCTGAACGCCGCCCGCCAGACAGGGGCTGCGCTTGGTGTTGCGATTTTCGGTGCCCTGGTCACGGCGCAGGAGGGGTTTGTTGTCGGCTTCCAAGCTGCACTATGGGGGGCGGTTGGCCTGTCTCTGTTTGCGGCTCTGGTCTGGTGGACGGCTTTTGGCGCTCAACTTCGGTCGGTGTAAATGGGGTCCCTCGGGAACTGGCGTTGTTGCACCGGTCGGTAAGGTGGACGCAATAACCACACCCCCTGTCTGCGGTCAGGCGATGCGGACGGAGTGCGGGCGTCCCAACGCCAGCATGCGGTTGAGGACGAGAGCATTCAAGATTGTGGGGTGCTGATCGGGTCGGGTTAGGGTCCGGGCTCACGGGACGAGGGTGGGCTGGTGCCGAAGCTGGTGTGGCGGGTGAAGCTGGTTGCGGAGCTGCGGCCTGGGGTGACGACGGAGACCGAGGTCGCCTGCATCGAGCGCGACGAGCAGGCCGGCTTGGCCGAGCTTGGGCTCCGGCTCGCCGAGGCGAAGCAACTCACGGCAGCACTCCAGGCTCAGATCGTGCCGGCCCAGGTGGCTGTGGTGGGTGAGCGCCGTCGCTCGTGCGTCGCGTGCGGGCGCGTGCTGGCCAGCAAGGGCCACTATGGGGCAAGGTTTTGCTCCCTGTTCAGCGACGTGCCGATCCGGGTCCGCCAGCTACTCGTCTGCCTCTGTCAGGATGTGATTGAGGGCGGGGCAAAGAGCTTTGCCGTACTGGACCTCGGTGGGGATGCGGTCGCACCTGAGCTGGCCTACGTGACGGCCCGGTATGCGGCGCTGCTGCCCTTTGGCAAGGTCGCGACCTTGCTGTCCGAGCTGCTGCCGATCGGTGGGGCGCAGAACACGGGCACGGTCCGGAACAGGACGCTGCGCGCGTCAGCCAGGATGTCGTCCGCCAGCATCTCAGCGAGACCGCGAAGCAACCTGTGGTGCAAGCAGGCTGATGAAGTTGACCCGCTCTGGTGAAGTGTTGGTAGGCTTCGGTGTCTACGCCTGTGCTTCGGCCATCTCCGTTGCTGCTGTGGCTGCTTCGTATGCCATAGGCGAGCGGTAGCCCAGGCTGAAATGTAGGCGCACGGGGTTGTACCAGCCTTCGATGTCCGGCGAACCCCTTGGTTCGACGTAGCTGAAGCAGGCCATCTTGGCCTCGGCTTGGGACGTGAACCGGCGGCGGTCCAGCAGCTCGCATTCCAGGGTGGCGAAGAAGCTCTCGCACATGGCGTTGTCGTAGGCGTCGCCCACCGACCCCATGGACGACCGCACGCCGGCCTCCTTGCAGCGGGTGCCGAACGCCAGAGACGTACACTGGCATCCCTGGCCGGAATGATGGATCACATTGCCCGGCCGGCGCTGGCCGATGGCCATTTCCATCGCGGCCAGCACCAGCTCGGCCCGCAGGTGGTTGGCCATGGACCAGCCAACGACCTGAGACTGACGCTTCGCGTCTGGCTTGCGGCTCCAGGCGTCCAGGCCGACGGCAAGGTACAGGAACCCCGTCGCTGTCGGAACAGACGTAAGACACTGTCGGCGAATTCCCGGCCGACTTTTTCAGCAAGGGGGAGCACTCCATGAGCCTTCATCCGGAGCCGATCGGCGAGGTCCCTGCCGAGACCGCGTGCGTGTCCCGGGCGGCGTTCCCGAAAGGCACCCTCGTCACCCGGCTGCGCGACGAGTTCAGCGCCCTCTACCAGGACGAGGACTTCCGCAGGTTCTATCCCGCCCCGGGACAGCCTGGCCTTGCGCCGTGGCGCCTGGCGCTGGTCACGGTGTTCCAGTTCCTCGAGCAGCTCAGCGACCGTCAGGCCGCCGACGCCGTTCGCGGCCGGATTGACTGGAAGTATGCCCTGGGGCTGGAGCTGACCGACCCTGGGTTCCACTTCAGCGTGCTGACGGAGTTCCGCGCCCGCCTCGTGGCGGGCGGGGCGGAGCACCTCCTGCTGGACACGATGCTGGAACGCTTCAAGGCACGCGGGCTGGTCAAGGCGCGCGGCAAGCAGCGCACCGACAGCACGCACGTGCTGGGCGCCGTGCACGACCTGCACCTGCTCGAACTGGTGGCCGAGACGCTCCGCGCCGCCCTGGACGACCTGGCCGCAGCCGTGCCGGACTGGCTGCGCGAGGTCGCCCAGCCAGCCTGGTTCGAGCGGTATGGCCATGTCGCCGGATTTGCCTGCTACAATGACGGCAGCGTGCGCGACTTCCAGCGCCACACCCACCAGTTCACCCCGGGTAAGAACTTTCCCGACACCGGCGCCTTCGGCCCCTGGATGGTGACGCCGGACGAGATGGGCGAGATCGGCCCGCAGCGGCTGCAGACGCGGTTGAACGGCCAGGTCGTGCAGGACGCGTTGCTGTCGCAGATGATCTTCGGCCTACCGCAGCAGATCGAGTACTGCTCGACATTCACCCGGCTGGAACCCGGCGAAGTCATCGTCACCGGCACGCCCGGCGGCGTTGGCGCCAGGCGCACCCCGCCGCTTTGGATGAAGCCCGGCGACACGGTCGAGGTCGAGATCGACGGCGTGGGCCTGCTGCGCAACCCGGTCACCCAGGAAGCTGCGTGACCACGCCGGGGGTTCGCGGAGCACGCCGCCGGAAAGGTGGCGCGAGTCACCCCGGGGGGCATCGTGACGGAGTTCGCCGGCTTCGTGTTCGGAGCCCGGCCGCCGGCGCCTACCGCCACTGCCGAATGCGTGTGGTTCATTCCACCCTGTTATAGGGCCACGAGAATACCAGCCACCCAGCATTTTTGACGCTGTAGAGGCTGTAAACTGCTGATTATGAGCCGTCGGTGTCGGATGTGTGAGAATCGCGGAGGAATCCTCGCCAAGGTCCGATATGTGTTCACATAAACCACCAGCACCTTGGACGGAGGACACATGACATTCAGCAACGTACTTGCAGCTACCGCCGCCGCGCTTCTGCTTGCAGCGTCGGCTGCTGCACAGGCCCTCTCCCCCACTCTGGCTCCTGCTGGCGCCGTGGTGCGGATGGCCGAGACAGGCAACACGGGCGCGGCCAACCCGGATTTGCTGCTTGGCCCGGTCACGACCTTCCGGTCCGCCGGGGCGGCCCGCACCGCCTGCGGTAGTGACCGTGTGGTCTGGGCGGACGGCTATGACGGTTACCTGTATGACAGCACGGAGGCGCGCTACGGCACGACGCCCACCGGCGCCTATGCGTGCGAGCGGGATGCGCGAAGCGCCAACTACTGGGACACCAAGCCGCAGACCGACATGGCCGGGCACCCGGGCCGGGTGTTCCCGTTCACGCCTGTGTTCGTCGGTTCCTGAGAGCGGCCATCCCTAAAAGTCCCGCGATCACCTGGGCAGACCTGGCCGCCCAGGCCGAGGCGGCCCATCAGGCTGGGGACGGGGACCGCGCCCTTGTTCTGGCCCATGCCGCGCGACGCGCCGGGCCAGGCCAGGCCGCGCCTGCCTTCCTGCTGTGCATCCTGCTGCTGGAGCGCGGTGATCCCGAGGCTTCGGCGCTTCTGGGCACGCTGGACGCATTCCCCGGCTACCCCATGGGATGGGAAAGGCTGGGCCGCACGCTGCAGCCCCGCCAGCCCGCGGCGGCCCGTGTCGCGTTCGTCCGGGCGGCCCAGGGCTATGCGACGCTGGAGACGGCATTGGCCCAGTCCGGGGCGGCCCACCGCATGGGCGTTGCGCTTCGCGCGGCAGGCGACCTGCCTGGCGCTCGCGCCGCGCTGGAGCGTGCCGTGGCGCGCGACCAGTCCCTGGCGGCAGCCTGGTTCGCCCTGGGGCTGGTGTGCCAGGACCAGGGGGACGCCGCACCTGCCATCGCCGCCTTCCAGGCTGCCTTGGCCGCACGGCCCGGCTTCCACGAGGCTGCGTTCAACCTGGGTGTCGCCTTGCAGGAGGCGCGGCGCCTACACGATGCGCTAGACGCCTACGCCGCGGCGTGGCGCCTGCGCCCGGACAGCCTGGGGCGTATCGCGCAGGCCCTGGCCTCACCGGCGTCCGGCCGCATCTGGCTGCACCCCGGCGCCTTGCAGCGGGAGCTGTCCGCCCGGACCGGGGCTGCCCAGGATGGGATTGGCAGAGATGGGACCGCCCGGCCCAGGTCCGCCGGGGCCTGAGCGGAACTGGCGCCGATACACGCCCGGGCCGCCCAGCAACTGCCCGGCCAGCGCGTCGTACTCCTGCGCCGCACCGGCGTCGAACGCCTCGTGCACAAGCTCCAGCGGCACGCGCGGCACCGGGAAGCACTGGGCGATAGGCATGCCGCGGGGCAGCGTGCCCTCCCACGCCGGGTCCAGCCACACCGCCGGGAACAGCAGGCCCACCGCGTTGAACCGGTCGGCGTTCACCAGTCCCGTCAACAACCGGAACGGCAGGTCGGCGCGGTTCACCGGGTGCGTGGCGAACAGCGACCAGCCAGGCTCCAGCGCCACGGTCCAGAAGCTGTTGAACTTCACGATCACCTGGTCGCCATCCCGGAACGGCGAGCCTTCCATCTGCGCCGCTGCATGGAAGCTGATGGGCGCGCGGGGGTGGTGCGACGCGGCCAGCGGCGGCATCTCCCAGTCCCAGGACAGGGCGCCCCCGCGTACCGACACGTCGCAGGGCAGCGGGATTATGAAGCCATGCGCCATGGCGTCCACGAAGGGCGGGCACTGCTTGACGGTTCGCACGGGTTCCGGGTGCAGGACGGACGGAGCGGTCCGCGGCATCGTCCGCAGCCACTCCGGCAAGGCGGCGGCGGCGGCGTGCGGGCGCGGCAGGGAGCCGTGCAGCGCGGGGTCGCAGCGGAACACCACGCGCAACGGCGTCAGCCCGCCCGGTGCAAGGCGTGCTCGTGCAAGGCAGGCTTGTGCATTGCCGGCTTATGCAAAGTCTGGGCGACAGCGGCTTGCCAGCCCGCATACTTCGTGGCCCGGGTACCGTCCGGCATGGCTGGCGTGAACCGCCGCTCCCGTGCCCAGAGCTGCCCGAAGTCAGCCGGCTCCGGATACAGCCCGGCGTCCAGCCCGGCGAGGTAGCCAGCCCCCAGCGCCGTCGTTTCCAGGCACAGCGGACGCTCGACCGGGACGCCGAGCATGTCGGCCAGGAATTGCATGGTCCAGTTGCTGGCTGTCATGCCGCCATCCACGCGCAGAACCACATCGCCCTGCATCCCCGCATCTGCCAGCATCGCATCCAGCAAATCGCGCGTCTGGTAGGCCACGCCCTCCAGCACCGCGCGGGCCAGCTCGGCGCGGGTGGTGCCGCGGGTCATGCCGGTCAGCGTCGCACGGGCCTGGCTGTCCCAATGCGGCGCGCCCAGCCCGGTGAAGGCCGGCACCAGGAACACGTCCTGCGCCGGGTCGGCCTGGGCCGCAAGGCCGTCCATCTCCGACGCTTGCCCAATCAGGCCGAGACCGTCGCGCAGCCATTGCACGCCAGTGCCGGCGGAGAAGATGGACCCCTCCAGCGCATACTCGCGGACGCCGCGGTGCTGCCAGGCGATGGTGGACAACATCCGGTGCGTGGATGGCACCGGCTTATCGCCGACATGCAGCAGCACGAAGGCGCCGGTGCCATACGTCGCCTTCACCATGCCCGGCGACAGGCATGCCTGCCCGATCAGCGCCGCCTGCTGGTCGCCGGCGATGCCGCGCACCGGGATCTCGCCGCCAAAGGCGCGCGTAGTGCCGAACGCCCCGGCGCTGTCGCGTATCTCCGGCATCATGGTGCGCGGGATGCGGAACAGAGCCAGCAGCTCGTCATCCCAGGCGCCGCGGACCAGGTCGCACAGCAGCGTGCGGGATGCGTTGGTGGCGTCCGTCGCATGGACCGCCCCCTCCGTCAGCCGCCACAGCAGGAAGCTGTCCACGGTACCAAAGGCCAGCCCGCCCGCCTCCGCCCGCGCCCGTGCACCAGGCACGTTGTCGAGCAGCCAGGCTATCTTGGTGGCGGAGAAGTACGGGTCCAGCCGCAGCCCGGTCCGTGCCGCCGCCATCGGGCCGTGACCGGCAGCCTCCAGCGCCGCACAAGCGTCGGCGGTGCGACGGTCCTGCCAGACGATGGCATTGGCGATGGGCCGCCCGGTGGCGCGGTCCCACACGACCGTCGTTTCGCGCTGGTTGGCGATGCCGATGCCGGCGATGTCAGCGGCATCCACCCCAGCTTTCGCGATTGCCTCCCGCGCCGTCGCGAGCGCGGTGTCCCACAGGTCCTCCGGGTCGTGCTCCACCCAGCCTGGGCGGGGATAGACCTGTGGGAACTCGCGCTTCGCCGCGGCGGCCACCCGCAGGTCAGGCCCGAACAGCATGGACCGGGTGGAGGTGGTGCCCTGGTCAATAACCAGGATGTATGGGGTCATCGCCGGCAGGCTCCCTTTTCCTTCGGGAGAGGGTTGGGGTGAGGGGGGCTTCCAGGACCACCGTCGCTCCATGTCAGCGCGTGCTTGCGGCACTGCCTGGGCTGCCGCGCCGCAGCCCAGGTTCCCTGACCCCAACCCTCTCCCTGCGGGAGAGGGAGCAGGGAAAGCAGCCCCACCTAGCCCTGCTTGGGCCGGGGCGTGGCGGCCCAGGTCTTCAGCAGCTCGTCGTAGTCCACGGTCTGGCCCGGCGGCTTTTCGTTGGCCAGCTTGCGCTGTGGCGCCAGGTTGCCGTCCTTCTCGGACTTGGCGTACCAGTACTCCGCCGGCTTCTCCTCGTTCATCACCGGACCCAACTTGCCCTGCACGCCGGAGCGTTGCAGCCGGGTCATGATGGCGTCCTGGTCGCGCGCCAGCCCGTCCATCGCCTGCTGCGGCGTGACCGCGCCGGACACGGCGTTGGACACGTTCTGCCACCACACCTGCGCCATCTTGCCGTAATCGGGCACATTGACGCCGGTGGGCGTCCACTGCTTGCGGGCGGGGCTGCGGTAGAACTCGACCAGCCCGCCGACCTTGGGCGCCAGTTCGGTCATGGCCTGGTGCCAAACGTCGCTCTCCCGGATCAGGTGCAGGGACACCAGCGCCTTTTTGAGCGTGACGGTCTTGGACGTGCAGAACTGGGCATACAGCCAGCCCGCCTGGGTCTTCTCCGGCGCCGCATACTTCAGCATGGTCCAGCAGCCCACGTCCTGGTAGCCGAGCTTCATGCCCTCCTTCCAGTAGGGACCGTGCGGGCTGGGGGCCATGCGCCACTTGGGCGTGCCGTCGTCATTCATGACGGGCAGGCCGGGCTTGGAGAGGCTGTCGGTGAAGGCGCTGTACCAGAAGATCTGCTGCGCGATCTGGCCCTGCGCCGGCACCGGCCCGGCCTCCAGGAAGTCCATGCCGGCGGCCTCGGGCGGGGCATACTTCTTCAGCCACTCGACATACTTGGTCAGCGCATAGACGGCGGCGGGTCCGTTGGCGTCGCCGCCGCGGCTGACGGACGACCCCCGCGGGATGCCGTCCTCCATCCGGATGCCCCACTCGTCCACCGGCTTGCCGTTCGGCAGCCCGCGGTCCCCGGCGCCCGCCATGGAAAGCCAGGCGTCCGTGAAGCGCCAGCCAAGTGAGGGATCCTTCTTGCCGTAGTCCATGTGGCCATAGACGCGCTTGCCGTCCAGCTCCTTGACCGTGTTGGTGAAGAACTCGGCGATGTCCTCATAGGCGGACCAGTTGACCGGCACCCCCAGCTCATAGCCGAACTGCTTCTTGAACGCCGCCTTCAGATCCGGGCGCTGGAACCAGTCATGCCGGAACCAGTACAGGTTCGCGAACTGTTGGTCGGGCAACTGGTACAGCTTGCCGTCGGTGAAGGTGCCGAACGACAGCCCCATGAAGTCCGGCAGGTCCAGCGTCGGGCTGGTCACGTCCTTGCCGCTTTTTTGCATGAAGTCGGTCAGCGAGCCGTCAACGATGTCGTTGTAGCGCGGGTGGGTGCCGATGAAGTCGGAATCGTTCATCCAGAAATCATAGACCGGGCGGCCCGACTGCATCTCGACCCCGATCTTATCAACCAGCAGGCCCTCGTCCATCATGTCGTGGTTGACCTTGAGGCCCGTGATCTCGGCGAACGCCCGGGTCAGCACCTTGCTCTCGTAGTCGTGGACCTTGAGGATTTCGGACACTGTGTTGAGCTGCATCCCCTGGAACGGCTTGGACGCCTTGATGAACCACTCCATCTCGGCCATCTGCGCGTCCTTGCCGAG
>JAABUQ010009131.1_pt1 | contig 13538 bp, 12 predicted proteins | sample 5560001 | NCBI WGS metagenome assembly JAABUQ01 (sample SAMN10711888, study PRJNA513371) | rock metagenome | isolation source: Antarctica rocks | place: Antarctica: Victoria Land, Finger Mt nord | collected 2015-12-18
AGCACCGCGATCGGCTGCATCTCCTTCACCGGCAGCGCGCTGACCTTCGCCAAGCTGCAGGAGATGATGACCACCCGCCCGGTGCTGCTCAAGGGCGGGGTCGCCCTCATCTACGCCGTCGTCGCGGCCGTGGTGGCGCTGCTCGTGCTCGTGCTCGTCCTCGGCAGCGTGCTGTCGCTGGTCCTGCTGGCCGTCGCCGCCCTGACCCTCGGGGTGCTCATCGTGCTGCCAGTCGGCGGCGCCGACGTCCCCATCGTCATCTCGCTGCTCAACGCCTTCACCGGCCTGGCGGTAGCAGCAAGCGGCGCGGTCCTCAACAACACGCTGCTGATCGTCGCCGGCACGTTGGTAGGTGCATCCGGAGCTCTGCTCACCTACCTGATGAGCCAGGCGATGGGCCGCTCCATCGCCAACACCATGTTCGGCGCGTTCACCGCGACACCGCTCGCGGCGCTCGACTCCGGCGGCGAGCAGCGCTCGTACCGCACCGGCACCGTCGACGACGTCGCGATCATGCTGGCCTACAGCCGCAAGGTCGCCATCGTCCCCGGCTACGGGCTCGCCGTGGCGCAGGCGCAGCACACCGTGCGCGAGCTGGCCGACCTGCTCGAGGAGCGCGGCGTCGACGTGACGTACGCCATCCATCCGGTCGCGGGCCGCATGCCCGGCCACATGAACGTGCTGCTGGCCGAGGCCAACGTCCCCTACGAGCAGCTCAAGGAGATGGAGCAGGCCAACCCCGAGTTCCCCCGGACCGACGTCGTCATCGTCGTCGGCGCCAACGACGTGGTGAACCCGGCCGCACGTGACTCGCCTGGCTCGCCGATCTACGGCATGCCGATCCTCGACGTCGACACCTGCGAGCAGGTGGTCTTCCTCAAGCGCAGCATGCGCCCCGGTTTTGCCGGCATCGACAACTCGCTGCTGTACGACCCGCGCACCACCATGCTGTTCGGCGACGCGAAGGACACGCTGTCGGGCCTCCTCTCCGCGGTGAAGGTGGCCTGAGCCCCAGATCGCCGCTGCGCTTGTCCGCCCCCGGAAGGGCTCGCGTCCCGGGCATCGCATCCGATGAGCCTGGAGGGGTAGATCAGTTCCCGACGGGCGGGCCAGCCGCCGTGAGGAGCGTGCCCCGTGCAGGTGCTGGTGGCCGGCGCGACCGGCTTCGTCGGTCGCCGACTGGTGGCCGCCCTCGTCGCCGGGAGACACGACGTGCGCGGGCTGACCCGGCATCCTGAGACCTACCAGGGGATGGCGACGCCCGTCGGCGGCGACGTTCGCGACGCGGCGGCGCTCGACGCCGCCCTCGTCGGCTGCGAGGCGGCGTACTACCTGGTGCACTCCCTCGACGCGGCCGATTTCAAGCAGCGCGACGCCGATGGTGCGAGGACCTTCGGCGCCGCTGCCGCCCGGGCCGGCGTCCGGCAGATCGTCTACCTCGGTGGGCTGGGGGTGGACGGCGACGCGCTCTCCGAGCACCTGCGCAGCCGTCGCGAGGTCGAGACCATGCTCGGCGAGTCCGGCGTGCCGGTCACCGTTCTGCGGGCGGGCATCATCGTTGGCCACGGCGGCCTGTCCTGGGAGCTCACCCGCCAGCTCGTCTCGCATCTGCCGGTGATGGTCACCCCGCGCTGGGTCAGCACCCGCTCGCAGCCCATCGCCGTCGAGGACATCGTCTGCTACCTGGCCGCGGTGCTGGGCCTGGAGGCCGCGCGAGGCGCGGTGTACGACGTCGGCGGGCCCGAGGTGCTGACCTACGCCGAGATGATGCGCCAGGTCGCACACGTACTGCACCGCCCGCTCGTGGTACTTCCTGTACCACTGCTGACCCCGCGGCTGTCGTCGGCCTGGCTCTCGCTGGTGACGAGCGTCGACAAGCAGACCGCCACCGCCCTGGTCGACTCGATGACCAACGAGGTCATCGTGCGCGACACCACGATCGAGCAGCTCGTCCCGCGTCAGCTCATGACCTTCACCGAGGCAGCCCGCCACGCCCTCGACGAGCGCGCACAGGAGCGCACAGAGGTGCGGGGCGAGCGTGCCCCTGCTTGACCTGCTGCTCCCGAGCCGGACCCCGCACCACCGCGAGACCCCCGGCGTGCAGCAGCACCGCCGCGTTGTCGTCGTCGTCACCTGCGTGGTCGGGGCGCTGCTGCTGGCGCTGGCGCTGGCTCAGCCCTACGGCTCGACCTCCTTCGACCTCGTGGCGCTCGCGCTCGGCGCCACCTGGGTGGTCGGCGCAGTGCTGTCCGGGCCGCTGCACCTCGGACGGGTCGGAGGGCGCCGCGACGTCGTCGGCCCCGCCATCCTCGGCGTGCTCGCCTTCGCCGTTTTCGCGGTGGGGATGCTCGTCGTGCGCGAGATACCAACCCTGCACCGGGCCGTCTCCGACGTACTGCACCGCGCAGATGTCGGCCCGCGGGTGCTCGCAGTTGCTGTCGCGGTGGGCAACGGGGTGGCCGAGGAGGTCTTCTTCCGCGGCGCCCTGTACTCCGCGTTCGGCCCCCGCCGTCCGGCGCTCTACTCGACGATCGTCTACGTGCTCATCACGGCAGCAGCAGGCAATGTCATGCTGGCGCTCGCCGCAGCGATCATGGGCACGCTGTTCGCCCTTGAGCGCCGGGCCACCCGCGGCGTGCTCGCCCCCATGACCACGCACGTCGTCTGGTCGACACTGATGATTTTCCTGCTGCCTCGCTGAGGCGATGCCCGGCGCCGGAGGGCTAGACGATGGTGAGCCCCCCGTCGACGGCGAGCGTCTGCCCCGTGACATAGCCGCCCGCGTCACTGGCGAGGAAGATCAGCGCGGCTGCCAGCTCCTCGGATTCCCCAACGCGCCCGGCGGACACCCGCTGCAGCTGCTGCCCGATGTACTCCGGCGGGTACTGGTCGGTCATCTCGGACTGGAAAAACCCTGGCGCGAGGGCGTTGACGCGGATGCCCTTTCGGCCCGTCCACTGCTGGGCGAGGTCGCGGGTGAGCCCGATGAGCCCGGCCTTGCTAGCGGCGTAGGCGGCCTGCGGCAGACCAGCGGTGGTGATGCCGAGGACGCTGCTGATGTTGACGATGCTGCTGCCCGGCTTCATAACGCGCCCACATGCCTGCGCCATCCAGTAGCAGCCGTTGAGGTTGACGTCGATGACGCCGCGGAACTGCTCCGGGGTCTCGCGGGTGGCTGGCACCGACGTGCCGATCCCGGCGTTGTTGACCAGGATGTCGACGCGGCCGAACTCGCTCATCGCGGCCTCGACGAGGGCGGTGCAGTCCTCGGGCTTGGAGACGTCGGTTCCCACCGAGATGCACCCCTTGCCCTCCGCCACGACCAGGCCCTTGGTCTCCTCCAGCCGCTCGACCCGCCGTGCGCCCAGCGCCACGTCGGCACCCGCCTCGGCCAGCGCCTTGGCGAACCCGACGCCGAGCCCGGAGGACGCGCCGGTGACGACGGCGACCCGGCCGTCGAGGCGGAAGCGGTCAAGGACTGTCATGCGGGACCTCCATGGTCTCGGTCGTGGCGGCGGCACGCTGCCGGAGTGGCCGTGTGCTCCTACGGGCGCTGAGCGTAGCGGGGGCGCTCAGGCGCCAGGCCGCCGCTCCGCCTTCCGCGCTGCCGATCGTGCCCTGCTACGGCCTTCGTTCGGCCTTTCTGGTCGTCGTCGCGCGGGACCGTAGCCGCTGGACAGCCGTAGCGCTGGCTGTCGCAGACCCGGTCCCGTGCCACCGCTAACGTGGCCCCACATGGCGCGCGGGCAGTCCACGGCACATCCGATCCAGCCGGGTGACCTCGACCAGCTGCGCGAGCGAGTCGCTGCCGGGGAGGCACCTACCGCCTACCTGCTCGTCGACACCGCCCTGGCGGCGGCGGGGGCACGGATCCTCGTCCTGCGTGTCGACGGGCCGGAGGCCGGGGACGACTGCGTTCTCGTACGGCTCGGCGACGACGAGCTGCCGTTCGCACCGCATGAGCTGTCGCTGACCCCGGTACGCCGCAGCCGTCAGGCGGCCGCGAGCGCCCGCGAGACAACAGCGGCACGGTCTCGAGCGCCCGTGGGGCCGCGTCGTGCAGCCCCGGGCATCGCGCCGGCAGCCGTCCCGGCGCCAGCGAGCTCCCCACCATCGGCGCCGGAACCATCGCCGCAACCATCGCCGCAACCATGGCCGCGGCCCAAGGCGCCGTCCACCCCGGAACAGCCGATCTCCTCCCGACGCGGCGGGGGCCGTCCGCAGCCGCTGACCGTGACCCTGCGCTTCTCGGGCACCGCATGGACGCTGGAGCACGCGGGTGGAGGCCGCAAGAGCGTGGCCCAGCCCGTCAGCCCCGCGGCGGTACGTGCACTGGCCGACCGCGTCGACGACATGGCGCTGCGCAGCACGCTGCTCGCCGCGGTCGAGCAGAGCCGGCAGCATGCGGCCGAGCACGCCGTCGTCCTGCGTGCACAGCTGGCAGCGGTCGAGACTGTCCTTGCCGAGCTGGACGACTAGCGCGATCAGCGGCTCGAGCGCAACGGCAGGGCCACTTGGCGGCAGGGTGCTCCGTCAGCGCTCAAGGCGCCCGGGAGGGTCTGACCCTCAAGCGACCACTCGTCCCCGCAGCACGATCCGCGCCGGGGTGCGCAGCACGGCCAGGTCGGTCCGCGGGTCGCCGGCGTAGACGACGAGGTCGGCCGGGTCGCCGTCCTCGAGCGCGCTGTGCTGGTGCAACCAGTCGCGGGCGCCCCACGATGCGGCGCCCAACGCGCCAGCAAGGCCCAGGCCCGCCGCGGCGAGCTCGACGACCTCGTCGACGACCCGGCCGTGCGCGAGGCTCCCGCCGGCGTCAGTGCCGGCGAACACCGGCACGCCCGCCTCGACGGCGTCCCGGACGACTCCCCGGCTGGTCGCGTGCAGCCGGCGCATGTGCTCGGCGTAGGCCGGGAAGCGCTCCGCGCGCTCGGCGATCGACGGAAACGTGTCGACGTTGATCAGCGTCGGCACCAGGGCGACACCGCCCGCGGCCATCGCCTCGATCGTGCCGGCATCGAGGCCCGTGCCGTGCTCGACGCAGTCGACTCCGGCCGCGACAGCCTGCCGCACGGCGACCTCGTCGAAGGTGTGCACGGTGACTCGGGCGCCGGCCTCGTGCACTGCGGCGACGGTGCGCGCCAGCACGTCCTGCGGCCACAGCGGGGCGAGGTCCCCGGTGTCCCGGTCGATCCAGTCGGCCACGACCTTGACCCAGCCGTCCCCGCGGCGCGCCTGGTGCAGGGCGGCCTCGGGCAGTTCGTCGGGCTCGACCTCGACCCCGTAGTTGCGGATGTAGCGCTTCGGTCGGGCCAGGTGCCGCCCGGCCCGGATGATGCGCGGCAGGTCCTCGCGCTCGTCGATCCAGCGGGTGTCGGCCGCAACCCCGCAGTCCCGGGCCAGCAGGGTGCCCGCGTCGCGGTCGGTAAGGGCCTGCCGCTCGGTCTCGTCGTCGTCGACGGCGCCGTCGGGGCCGAGGCCGATGTGGCAGTGGGCATCGACCAGCCCGGGGACGACCCAGCCCTCGGCGACGAGGGTGGCGCCGGCGACCGGCGTCGTGGTGATAAGCCCGTCGACGACGTAGAGGTCACGGTGCTCGCCGCTGGGAAGGACGACGCCCCGGATCCGCAGGGCTTCAGGTGCGCCGGGAGTGCCACGGGTGCCCGGGGCGCCGGAAGTCCGGTCAGCAGTCATCGGGTGAGGTTAGCGCCAGCGCCAGGCCCAGCGAGGCCGGCGTCCACCTGCCCACGGCTCCGCGAAACACCCCGGGTAGGCGCGCTGGCACCGTCCAGCAGCGGCGGCTCACCCGCGGTGACGTTCGTGGCTCGCGCTGTGTGGTGAAGTGGCACCGGTGAAGGCCGCCGAGCAGCTGCTCCCGCTCGTCGAGGCGCTGCTGGATGGGCCTGCCCCGTTTGCCATCAGGTGCTGGGACGGCAGCGAGGCCGGACCGCTCGGCGCAGCTGCGGGCGGGGCGACCCTCGTGTTCCGCAACCGCCGTGCGCTGCGGCGTATCGCCTGGCGGCCGGACGAGATGGGCATCGCCCGCGCCTACGTGGCGGGCGACCTCGAGATCGAGGGCGACATCTACGCCGTGCTCGACATGGAGGACGTCGTCGAGCGGCTGTCGACGAACGACGGGCTGACCCTGACCGGCCGCCAGAAGCTGCGTGCAGCGCTTACGGCGGCACGCCTGGGCGCGCTCGGGCCGCCGCCGCCGTTGCCACCCGAAGAGGTGACGCAGCGCCGGGGCCGCAAACACAGCCGGCAGCGCGATGCCGCCGCGATCAGCCACCACTACGACGCCGGCAACGACTTCTACCGCCTTGTCCTCGGTCCGAGCATGGTCTACTCCTGCGCCTTCTTCCGGCGACCGCCGGGGCCGGACTACGGGCTCGACCAGGCCCAGCACGACAAGCTCGACCTGGTCTGCCGAAAGCTCGACCTGCAGCCCGGCCAGCGGCTGCTCGACGTGGGCTGCGGCTGGGGCGCACTGGTGATCCACGCGGCGCAGAAGTACGGCGTGCAGGCCGTGGGCGTCACCATCAGCGAGGAGCAGGCCGAGCTCGGGCGTGCCCGCGTCGCCGAGGCAGGGCTCAGCGACCGCGTCGAGATCCGCGTGCAGGACTACCGCGAGGTCACCGGCGGCCCCTACGACGCCATCGCGAGCGTCGGGATGTCCGAGCACGTCGGCGCGGAACGCATCGTCGAGTACGCCCGCGGCCTGCACGCCCTGCTGCCGCCCGGCGGCCGGCTGCTCAACCACGCCATCGCCTCGATCCGTCCGCTCGTCGCGGAAGAGGAGGCGCGCTCGTCGTTCATCGACCGCTACGTGTTCCCCGACGGCGAGCTGCTGCCGCTGTCGACGACCGTCAGCGCGCTCGAGCACGCCGGGTTCGAGGTGCGCGACGTCGAGAACCTGCGCGAGCACTACGGGCTGATGCTGCGCGGCTGGGTCGAGAACCTGCAGCGCTCGTGGCCGCAGGCGGTTGAGCTGGTGTCGCCCGCCCGGGCCCGGATCTGGGTGCTCTACATGGCCGGCTCGGTGCTCGGCTTCGAGCTCGGGCAGATCAGCGTCAACCAGGTGCTGGCCGTCAAGCAAGGGCCGCGGGGTGCTTCCGGGCTGCCGCTCACCCGCGAGGGCTGGCTGACTCCTGCTCGCTGAGTGCCCACGAGGTCAGCTCGGGGCGCTTGGCGAGGACGGCATCGCCTGAGGACTGTCCGCGCAGCCGCCGCAGGAGCCAGGGGCGCAGGTATCGCCAGCCCCAGCGGGCGTCGGCTGCCCGGCTGCTGAGCCAGCTCGGAACCGGGGCCGGCTGCTGGGGCATCGGCCGCACGGCGTCGTCGTCGACCCCGAGCGCGGCCAGGACGGCAGCCGCCACCTGCCGGTGCCCTTCGGAGCTGAGGTGGATGCGGTCGACCGACCACATCCGCGGGTCCGCCAGCACGGGTAGCTGCCACAGGTCGACGAGAGTGCCGCCGACCTCGTCGGCGGTTGCCCGGCAGGCGGCCGTGAGGATGGTGGCCCGCTCGGCCAGGCTGCGTAGGGGAGCGAGCCGGGTGGGGTCGAACCCGGCGAAGACCAGCACGTGCGCCCTTGTCGCGGCGAGGGTGCGGATGGCGTCCCGCATGCTGGTGGCCAGGGCAGCTGCGTCGCAGGAGCGGCGCAAGATGTCGTTGCCGCCGCCGGCGATGCTGACCAGCGCGGGGCCCATCGCCTGCGCAACCGGGAGCTGCTCCGCGACGATCTCGCCGAGCAGCTTGCCGCGGACCGCGAGGTTGGCGTAGCGGAAGCCGGGGTCGGCGGCGGCGAGCCGCTCGGCCACGCGGTCGGCCCAGCCGCGGTACCCGCCGCCCTCGTCGGCGGGGTCGTCGAGCCCCTCGGTGAAGCTGTCGCCGACGGCGACGAAACTGCCGTACACAGTGACCCCCGGGGTTCGCCCTCACGCGCGACGCTACCCGTGCTCACCACAGCCTCCGGAAGGGCTTCGACCGGGCTGGCGTTGCCCTGCAGGTGAGCCCTCTTGCATCGTCCGCCGTATCAGCTGCCGCGTCATCCGCCCTCTCGCCCCGCTCCGTAGCGGCATCGCTGCGCGTCCCGCTGTCGGTCCTCGACCTCGCGCCCGTCGCCGCCGGCTCCACGCCGGGTGAGGCGCTGCGTGCCACGCTGGCGCTGGCACGCCGGGCTGAGCAGCTCGGCTTTACCCGCTACTGGGTCGCCGAGCACCACAACATGCCGGGCATCGCCAGCTCTGCGCCCGCGGTGCTCGTCGGTCAGCTCGCTGCCGTCACCGAGCGGATCAGGGTCGGGTCGGGCGGGGTGATGCTGCCCAACCACACCCCGCTCGTCGTCGCCGAGCAGTTCGGGATGCTGGAAGCCCTCCACCCCGGCCGCATCGACCTCGGCCTCGGGCGGGCGCCCGGAACCGACCCGGCGACCGCACGCGCGCTGCGCCGCGACGCCGGGGGACTGTCCGCCGAGGACTTCCCGCAGCGGCTGGCCGAGCTGCGGGCGTTCTTCTCCGGCGGCTTTCCCGAGTCGCACCCCTACCGGGGCATCACCGCGGTGCCGGCGCTCGGCTACCCACCTGAGGTGTGGCTGCTCGGCTCGAGCGGCTACAGCGCGCAGGTCGCTGGCCTGCTCGGGCTGCCGTTCGCGTTCGCCCACCACTTCAGCGCCCACACCACGCTGCCCGCGCTCGAGCTCTACCGCTCCCGCTTCACCCCTAACGGGCAGTCGGGTGCGCTGGAGCAGCCGTATGCGATCGTCGCCGCAGCCGTGCTCGTCGCCGACACCGACGAGCGCGCTCGCTACCTCGCCGGCTCGGCCGGCCTGTCGTGGCTGCGGCTGCGCGCCGGCCGGCCCGGCCCGACGCCGACGCCGCAGGAGGCCGAGCGCTACCCCTACCAGCCACACGAGCAGGCGGTCGTCGACGAGCGGCTGTCGACCATGGTCGTCGGCAGCCCGCAGACGGTCCGGCAGGGGCTGCTGGAGCTGCTCGAGGCGACCAGGGCGGACGAGCTGATGGTCACGACGTCGACGCACGACCCCGCCGATCGGCTGCACTCCTTCGACCTGCTCGCGGGGCTGGCGGAACTGCCCGGCTCCTACGCCTCGGCAGCGGGTGCCGGCTCTCGGGCACCGGCTGCGGCAGCTACTTGAGGATGTTGACCGCGCGCGCGATGACCAACGCGGTCGTCGAGAGCGCGACGATGCTCTGCAGCGCCATCAGACCCTTGGCCCAGCGGCTCAGCGGCATGGTGTCGGTCGGGGAGAAGGCCACGACGTTGGTGAAGCTGACGTAGAGGTAGTCGACGAACTGCGGTCTCCAGTCCTTCGGCGCGACGTCGGGGCTGGTCATCTGCGGGAACAGGAAGTCGGGGTGCGGCCGGGTCGCGGCTGCCCGCGCGAAGGGTCCACCGCGGTCGAGCTCCCAGTACCAGATCCCGAACGCGATGATGTTCGTGAGGTAGATCGTCACCCCGCGGGAGAGCAGCGCGCCCGGGTCGTTGCCGGTCGCGCTGGTGAGGATGGCGTGGTCGAGCAGGACCGAGCTGACGACGTTGTCGACCGTGATGACCGCGACGAGCGCGCGGCTCAGGACCGACCCCACCCGGGTCGCGCGATCGAACCGGACGGGGTTGATGGCGACCAGTACCACCAGCAGAACCAGCTCGAGCGCGGGCAGCAGCCAGCGCGGGTGCAGCCCGTAGCGCCGCGGGAGCGAGAGCTGCAGGCCCACCGCTGCAAGGATCGCGAGCGCGACCGGGATGCGGTTCTCGGCCTGCGTGGAGCGCAGCCACGCCGGCGTGTCCTGCTCCACGCGCTTGAGGTCCGACTCCAGACGTTCGGTGATTCCGCGGGCCTGCCGCCTCGAGCCGGGCACGGTCAGCGGCGCCGGGGGCGGCCGTCCCGACTCGTCCCACTTGGACCCGCTCCGGCGGCGACAGCTCCAGCGGGGGTACCGGACCGATCGTCGCGCTCACCTGCGCCGCCGTGGCCGTAGGCGCCACCGGAGCCGCCCGAGCCGCCCGAGCCGCTCGAGCCGCCCTGGGCGTTCTCAGCTCCGACGGCCCGGTCGGACGGCGCCCCACGCAGGTAGAGGTACCAGTAGGCCAGCGCCACGAACAGCACCGCGCCGACGATGTTGCCGATGAGCGCGAAGAAGATGTTGTTGAGCGCATGCGCCCACGTCATTCCCGGCACGTGCGCGAAGATCGCGGCGGGCAGGAAGAACATGTTGGCCACGACGTGGTCGAAGCCCATCGCCACGAAGGCGGTGATCGGGAAGAAGATGCCGAGGATCTTCCCGCCGATGTCATCGGCGGAGATGGCGAGCCACACCCCGAGGCACACCAGCCAGTTGCAGCCGACGGCGCGTAGGAAGATCTGCGTGTCGCTCTCGGACAGGGCCTTGAGGCTTGCGATCTTCGACAGCCGCTCGAAGGTCAGCAGGGCTGCCTCCTTGGACCCCGCGTGCCCGATGACGCCGGTCTTGACCGCCAGGAAGTAGGCGACGAACAGCGAGCCGAGGAAGTTGCCGACGAACACGATGGCCCAGTTGAGCGGGATCCGCGCGACGGGGATGCGCTTCTGCAGCGCCGCGAGCGGCAGCAGCGCCATGTTGCCCGTCAACAGCTCGGCGCCGGCCAGGATGACGAGGATCAGACCGAGGCTGAACACCGCGCCGAACACCAGCGTCGGCAGCGTCCCCCAGGTCTTGGGGTCGAGCCCCGAGGTCGTCGCGATGGCCACCAGGCTGCCGAAGGCGATGTATGCGCCGGCGAGGAAGCCGCCGACCAGCGCCTTCGCAGGTGACAGCCCTGCCTTGGCCACGCCGGACTCGACTGCTGCCTGCGCGGTCTGCGCGGGTGTCTTGTATGCCATACCGTGTCCTGTCCGCTCCGCCCCAGCCGAGGCATCGCATGATCGACGCAGTGGGACTGCCTGTAAGCAGTGCTGCCGCGAGAAGGTGACCTGCGAACACCGACTGCTTATCCACGGACGACTGGTTTGTAACAACTGCGTCGCCGGTGCTGCCCCGCCTGTGCTGCCTCACCGCCGGCCGGCGACGGCCGCCGGCGGCACGACCACCGCGTCGCCTGCCCGCTACCGTGCGATCATGACCGCCTCCCGCGGCGACGCCGACGAGCCGTCCGAGCGTCCCCGCGCCCGCGACCTCGTCCGCCGGCGCAGCGGCACCTACCGGGCACCCGAGACCGGTCGACACCATCACATCGGTGCGGCGCCCGAGCGCCAGCCGGTGCTCGGCGAAGCTGGGAGCGCGGGGGGTTACGTCGAGGTTGCCGCCGTCCAGCTCGCCGGCCGTACGCTCGTCCAGCTCCGCCGGCAGCGCGAGCGGCACGCCCGCCTGATGCAGAGGGCCGCCGCGGACCTCGACTTCGAGGAGGCAGCCCGGCAGCGCGACGCGGTCGCAGCAGTTGATGCGGAGCTGGAGCGCCGTGAGGGACAGGACGGCCCGACCGCCTTCGGTGACGGCCGCTAGTCGGCCGCGGGCGCGCAGTCCGAGAAGGTCCGCACGGCGATGACGGCGACATCGTCGGTATGCCCCGCCTCGACGAGCCGTCCGAGCGTGTCGTCGATGCAGCCCTCGAGCGGCAGCGCGGCAGCGGCGCCGAGGGCCCGGCGCAGCCGCGCGAACCCCTGGTCGATGGTGCTGCTCGCACGCTCGATCAGCCCGTCGGTGTAGAGCACGAGCGTGGAGCCCGGCGGGATGCTGACCACGTGGTCGGTGCGGGCCAGCCCGGCGTCAACTCCGAGGAGCAGGTCGGACTCGCCGGGCAGCAGCCGCACGCCGCCGTCCGGGTCGATCAGAGCGGGCGGCGGGTGGCCCGCGCTCGACCATCGCACGGTGCGCCGGTCGCAGTCCGGGTCGGCCGGGTCTCGCTCCAGTCGGGCGACGAGGCAGGTCGCGAGCGCACCGACGGGCAGCGCGGCGATGAGGGTGTCGAGCCGGGCGAGCACCTGCGCCGGCGACTCCTGCCGGTCGACAGCCACGGCGCGCAGCAGGTTGCGCAGCTGCGCCATGTGCGACGCGGCGACCATGTCGTGGCCGACGACGTCGCCGATCACGAGCGTGGTGTCGCCGTTGGGCTGGACGAACGCGTCGTACCAGTCACCGCCGACCTCTGCCCCCTCGGCGGCCGGCAGGTAGCGGGCGACGAGACCCAGGTGCTCCGGCTGAGGCGGCACGGTCAGCAGGCTGCGCTGCAGCGACTCGGCTGCCTGGCGCTGCAGCCCGTACAGCCTGGCGTTGTCGAGCGCGAGACCGGCGCGGCGCCCGATCTCCTCGGCGAACTCGATGTCGCTCGGGCCGAACGGCTCGTGCGGGTCACGGCGAACCCACGTCATCGCGCCGAGGACCTGATGCCGGGCGGTAAGCGGAATGACCAGCGCGGACGCGGCTCCCAGAGCGTCGAACAGCCGCGCCTGCTCGACGTCGAGCGGGTCCGACCAGCGGCCCATCTCGCCCGGCCGCAGCCCGGTGACGTGCAGTGGCTCGCCGGCCAGCAGCGCCCGGGCCAGGCTGCCCGACGAGCCCTGATCGAGCGGCGGCATGGGCTTGACGAACTGGCCGTCCGGGACTGCGGCCGCGTCGGTGTGCGTCACGGCGACCCGGCTGACCTGTCGTCCGTCGACCCGGTTCATGACGCACCAGTCAGCCAGGGGCCCGACGACGAGCCGACCGAGCCGGCGCAGCCCCTCGTCGATGTCGAGCGTGGACAGCACCTCACCCAGGCGCGCGAGCATGACGAGCCGCTCGTGGTCGGCAGCGACCTGCTCGTGCTCATCGATCCGCGTCCCCTGCTCGCTGCGGTCGTGGGACGCGATGGTCGCCAGCTTGGCCTCGTACTGCCGGCGGACGGTCGCGTCGTCGAAGATGACGACGGCGCCGAGGACGCGCCCGTCGACCAGCACGGGGGAGGACAGCCACCAGACGGGCAGGGCGCTGCCGTCCGAGCGCCAGAACGTGTCGTCGTCGCTGCGGACCCGCTCCCCGCTGACGATCACCTGCAGCAGCGGGCACTCGGCGGCGGCACGCGGTTGCCCGTCGAGCCGCTGGTAGTGCAGCGTGTCATGGGCGCTGTGGCCGACCAGCAGACCCGCCGGCGTGCCGAGCAGGTCCTCCGCGGCGGGGTTGGCCGCGACGATGACGCCCTCGCGGTCGGTCGCGTACACCCCAGCCGCGAGGCTGTCGAACAGCGCGCGCAGCATCCCGGAGTCGAGCACCGCGGGCGTTGTCCGCGGCTGCTGCTCCACTTCGGGGGCCGGGCTCACGTGCCCATCATGGACTGCGGTCACCCCACGGGGTCGCGTGGGCGGTCCGTCATCTGGCACGTGTGTGACGCCCGCCACGCGGGGAGGCTCACGTCGCCGTGACACTGCCGTCGCGGCGCCCTGTCCCCCCACGACGCGAAGAGAGGTCCGCATGGCCGCGAACCTGGCGAGCATCCTCACCGACACCGCCGCACGCACCCCTGACGCACCTGCCGTGCGCCTGGACGACAGCACGCTCACGTAC
>JAABUQ010009133.1_pt1 | contig 13536 bp, 12 predicted proteins | sample 5560001 | NCBI WGS metagenome assembly JAABUQ01 (sample SAMN10711888, study PRJNA513371) | rock metagenome | isolation source: Antarctica rocks | place: Antarctica: Victoria Land, Finger Mt nord | collected 2015-12-18
TGGAGAACAAGCGCCTTGCCCTGCGCTACGACCGGCTCGGTTTCATCGTTCAGGCCCTGCTCCAGACAGCGTGCATACTCCTGGTTGCAGGACGCCTAGCCCGTGAATTGTGAAAACCGCCTCTTAGGAGGGAAGTCCATGATGGATGACCCGCGAGCGCCGGCGCCCATCGCAAGCGCCGCGGCGGACGGGCCGGCCTTCCTCGGCGCAAGCCAGCATGAAGCGGCCAACGCCATCCGGCGCGCCATCGCCGAGCGGCACGTCTTCGTGGCCGTCACCGGGGCGCCGGGGTTGGGCAAGACGTTGGTGCTGTCCACCGTGGGCGCGGCGCCGTCCGGGCCGCCGCTCCGCGTGGTCAGGATCGGTCAGCCCGACCAGGTCTCCGGTGAGCAGAACGCCCAGATCTCCGGTCTCCCAGGCCATCCCGACGCGATGCCTGGCTCGTGCCACACCGTGCTCGTCGTTGACGATGCCGACCGGGCGCCGTCCACGCTCCTGCGTGCCCTGACGCGCTTTGCGGACAGCCCGTCGTCCCAGGTCATCCTGGCCGGCCGCCCGGAGCTGTGGGACCGGATCGCCGCCGACGAGTTCGCGCCGCTGCGCGAGCGGATCACCGTCCGCCCGGTCCTGCGGCCGATGAGCGACGAGGATGCGCGCGCCTTGATCCGGCACCTGCTGAACGAGCCGCGCAAGATCTTCGGCCAGGCCTTCGCGGACGATGCGGAGCGGGAGGTGCTGGGCCTTGCGGAGGGCAGGCCAACGCGGATCGGAGCGCTCGTGCGCAGCACGCTCATGCTTGGGGATCTGCAGGTCAGGCCGCAGCTTTCGGTCGAGATGGTCCGAGCCACGGCCGACATGCTGGATGGGCGGCAGCAGCCGGGCGGCAAGCGCCGCATCGGGGTCCTGCGGCCCGCGCTGGCGGCGGCCTTGGCTTTGGCGGTGGGCGGCCTCGTCGTCGCCGCACGCGACGGACAGCTCGATCCCGTGCTGTCTGCCTTGCGCGGCGCGGGCGCCGTCGCCGGGTGGATGCGGCCGGCGGGGAGTGGCCCCGCAGTTCTCGCCGGGGCGCCTGGAACCATGCCGGCGGAGCGTTTGGATGCCGGCACCCCGCCTGGCCCGGCGCCTGACGTTCCGCCCGCCGCACCTGTGCAAACGGCGGCCCCGGCATCCATGCCCCCGGCCGCTGCGCCGGCAGCATCCCCCCCAGAGCCTGCGGCGGCGCCCGCCGCGGAGGCCGAGGCCGAGCACGGCCTTGAGGCCGAAAGTCAGCCGCCGCAGGTGACAGAGCCGGCGCCGCAAGCCGAATTGCCCGCGCCCGTCCTTTCGGAGCAGGAGGCGCCGGCTGCCGCGGCAAGTGCCGCTCCCGTTCCCGACAGTCTGCCGGAGGCCGGACGGGCACCGGACACGAGCGCCGCCTCCGATCCCGCGTCGGCGGTCGAAGCTCCTGCATCGCAGCCCGACGCTCCGGCCGTCGAAGCTGCGGCGCCGCCACAGGCGGTCCCCGAGCCCGCGCCAGCGCAGGCGCCAGAAGTCGCGGCCTCGGAGCCGAGTCCCGGGCCAACTGTTCCGGCCTCGCCGGAACGCTCGCCGGCCACGCCCGCGCCCGACGTGGTTGCGACCCTGCTGCGCCGTGGCGACGAGATGCTGGCGCGGGGCGACGTGTCCACGGCACGCCAGTTCTACGAGCGCGCCCTTTCATCCGGCAGCACCTTGGGCGCGCGCAGCCTGGCGCGGACCTACGACCCGGCGGTGCTCGGCCGAGGCAGCCCGGCGGCTGATCCCGACGCGGCCGCGGCCTGGTACGACCGGGCCGCCCGGCTAGGGAACAGCGAGGCCAGCGCCCGGCCGTCACGCCGGGCGGCGCGCTGAGCGAAGCGGCTCACGCACTCGTATCCGGCGCCGCGTCGTCCAGGGCGCGGCGCAGGTCGGCGACCCGCAGCGCCGGGCCAGGCAGCGCCGGGCCGTGCAAGACCCGGCAGGGCGCGTCCGCCTCGCCCAACCCGTCCAGAACCATGAGCGCACCGTCGAACCCGGCGGTCCCGCCATACAGGCTCGTGGTGATCACGGCCGCGATCCCGGCGCCCAGCGCGGCCCGCAATCCGTTCGGCGTGTCCTCCACCGCCAGGCAGCGCCCAGGCGCAAGGCCCATCCGGTCGAGCACGAAGCGGTAGATGTCCGGCGCAGGCTTCTTCGCCGCGACCATGTCCCCGGCGCCAATGCACTCGAACAGGCCCGCGGCGTCCGGCCCGAGCGTCGTCCGCAGCAGCGCCGTGACGTTGGCAGGCGTCGTGGTCGTGGCGATGGCGAGCCGCAGGCCGGCCTCCCGCGCCTCCTGCAGCAGGCGCGCGACGCCGGGGCGCAACGACACGGCGCCGGCCGCGACCGACGCCACGTAGCGCGCGGTCTTGTCGGCGTGCAGGCGGGCGATGGCGGCATCGCCGATGGCCTCGCCGTGCGTGTCCGCATAGCGGCGGATGCGCTCCTTGCCGCCGGTCACGTCCAGCAGCGTGCCATAGAGCGCCTGGTTCCAATGCCAGCCGAGGCCGGCCGCGGCGAAGGCGGCGTTGAAGGAATGGCGGTGCCACTCCTCGGTCTCGGCGAGCGTGCCGTCCACGTCGAAGATCAGCGCCTCAAGCGGCATTGCCGACTCCCTGAACCGATTCCTGGGCAGGCCGTCCGGCCGACGCGATCCGGGCGTGGTCCCGGCTGATGTCCTCGATCACGGTTTGGCCCACCTCGATCAGAAAGCCGCGCAGCCGCGCCTGCACCGGCAGCAGCGGCAGCGTCCGGCGCTGCACGATGTACCAGGACCGCATCAGCGGGAAGCCCTCGACCGGGAGCGTCACCAACAAGCCGAGCGCCAGCTCCAGGCTGACGGTGTGCTGGGAGATCAGCGCCAGGCCCATCCCGGCGATCACCGCCTGCTTGATCATCTCGTTGCTCGACGACACCATGACGGTGGGCGGCGCGAACCCGGCCTGCTTGAAGAACCCGTCGGCCATCGCCTTGGTGCCCGACCCGTCCTCCCGCACCACGAACGGCTCCCGCGCCAGCGCCGCGGGCGGCAGGCGGGGCGTGCGGCCGAGCCGGTGGCCGGCTGGCGCCACGATCACCGACGGGTGCGGCGCGAACCGCTCGGCGATGACGTCCGCGCCCTCCGGCGGCTGGCCCATCACCGCGAGGTCGATGGCGCCGCTGGTCAGCAGTTCCAGCACCCGGCTGCGGTTGCCCTCCGAAAGCTGCACGGTGACGCCGGGCACGGCCGCGCGGAAGCGGGCGATCATGTGCGGCACGATGTACTTGGACGTGGACACCAGCCCCAGCCGGACCCGGCCGCCGGTCAGCCCCTTGAGGTCCGTCATCGCCTGGTCTGCGTCCTGCAAGGAGCGCAGCACCAGCCGCGCGTAGCCCAGCAGCAAGCCCCCGGCGTCGGTCAGCGCGACCTTGCGCCCGACGCGCTCGAACAGCGCGAAGCCGGTCTGCGCCTCGATCTGCTTGATCTGGAACGACACCGCGGAGGGCGTGAGGTGCAGCCGCTCCGCCACGCGCGCCAGGGATAGCCGCTCCGCCGCCTCGACGAACACCTGGAGCTGGCGGATGGTGACGTGGCGCATGGAATTGGCAAGCGATCCCTTACGTATGTCGTAAGTGTATTTTGCTTTCCCTTGCGAAGTCTATCCGCAAATCTTCCGTCAACAGGGGCACCCTGGGCCGCACGGGCCAAAAAAACACACGGGATGGAGGCAGTCATGAACAAAGCGCTCGACGTGAAGATCACCGACCTCAAGGAGCGTTACACTTCCGGCGTACTCAAGTATCGCCAGATGGGCTACTGGGAACCGGACTACGTGCCCAAGGACACCGACATCCTGGCCGTGTTCCGCCTGACGCCGCAGGACGGCGTCGATCCCGAGGAGGCCGCCGCCGCCGTCGCCGGGGAAAGCTCGACCGCCACCTGGACGGTGGTGTGGACCGACCGGCTGACCGACAGCGAGTACTACCGGGCCAAGGCGTACCGCGTGGACCGGGTGCCCGGTTCGCCCGACCAGTACTTCGCCTACATCGCCTACGACCTCGACCTGTTCGAGGAAGGGTCGATCTCCAACCTCACCGCGTCCATCATCGGCAACGTGTTCGGCTTCAAGCCGCTTAAGGCGCTGCGGCTGGAGGACATGCGGATTCCGCCGCATTACCTCAAGACGTTCCAGGGGCCGGCGACCGGCATCGTGGTGGAGCGCGAGCGGATGAACATCTATGGCCGCCCGATGCTGGGCGCCACGATGAAGCCGAAGCTCGGCCTGTCGGGCCGCAACTACGGGCGTGTCGTCTACGAGGCGCTGAAGGGCGGCCTCGACTTCACCAAGGACGACGAGAACATCAACTCGCAGCCGTTCATGCACTGGCGCGACCGCTACCTGTACTGCATGGAGGGCGTGAACAAGGCGCAAGCCGAGACCGGCGAGATCAAGGGCACCTACCTGAACGTCACCGCCGGCACCATGGAGGACATGTACGAGCGGGCGGAGTTCGCCCGCGACCTCGGCAGCGTCATCGTCATGATCGACTTGGTGATCGGCTACACCGCCATCCAGTCGATGGCGAAGTGGGCGCGCAAGAACGACATGATCCTGCACCTGCACCGGGCGGGGCACTCGACCTACACGCGGCAGAAGAACCACGGCGTGTCGTTCCGGGTGATCGCCAAGTGGATGCGGATGGCGGGCGTGGACCACATCCACGCCGGCACCGTGGTCGGCAAGCTGGAGGGCGACCCGAACGTGGTGCGCGGCATCTACGACACCTGCCGCGAGACCTACGTGCCGCAGAACCCGCAGCACGGCATCTTCTTCGACCAGCCCTGGGCCAGCCTGAAGAAGCTGATGCCGGTGGCGAGCGGCGGCATCCACGCCGGGCAGATGCATCAGTTGCTGCATTACCTGCAGGACGACGTGGTGCTGCAGTTCGGCGGCGGCACCATCGGGCACCCCATGGGCATCCAGGCCGGCGCGGTCGCCAACCGGGTGGCGTTGGAGTGCATGGTCAAGGCGCGCAACGAGGGCCGCGACATCTGGAACGAGGGGCCGGAGATCCTGACCGCCGCCGCCCGCTGGTGCCAGCCGTTGCGCGCGGCGCTCGATACCTGGAAGGACGTGAGCTTCAACTACGCCTCGACCGACTCGGTCGATGTCCTCCCCACCCCCACCGCGTCCTGAACGGGAGAGCAACCATGAAGATCACCCAAGGGCAATTCTCCTTCCTGCCGGACCTGACGGACGGGGAGGTCAAGCTGCAGATCGAGTACGCGCTGAACAACGGCTGGTCCATCGCCGTCGAGCACACCGACGACCCGCATCCGCGCAACTACTACTGGTCGATGTGGGGCACGCCGATGTTCGACCTGAAAGACCCGGCGGGTGTGATGATGGAGCTGAACGCCTGCCGCAAGGAGTTTCCGAACGACTATGTGAAGGTGCTCGCCTTCGACAGCAACAAGGGCTTCGAGTCGATCCGCATGTCCTTCATGGTGCAGCGGCCCGGGTTCGAGCCGGGCTTCGAGCTGATCCGGTCGGAGGGGCCGGGCCGCACGATCAACTACACCATGCGGAGCTACGCCACCGGACGCCCGCCGGGCGGCCGCTACAGTCCGGCGGACGCGCCGTGACGGCTTACCGGATCGCGCCCAGCATCCTCTCGGCCGACTTCGCCCGTTTGGGCGAGGAGGTCGGGCGGCTGGAGGCGGCCGGCGCCGACATGGTGCATTTCGACGTGATGGACAACCACTACGTCCCGAACCTCACGATGGGTCCGATGGTGTGCGAGGCGATCCGCCCGCATACCTCCCTGCCCATCGACGTGCACCTGATGACGACGCCGGTGGACGACTTGGCCGTGATGTTCGCCCGTGCGGGCGCGGCCATCATCACGTTCCACCCGGAAGCGTCGCAGCATGTGGACCGCACCTTGTCGCTGATCCGCGAGCACGGCTGCCGGGCGGGCCTCTCGCTCAACCCGGCGACGCCGCTTGAGCACTTGGACCATGTGATGGACCGGCTGGACCTGATCCTCGTCATGGGGGTGAACCCCGGCTTCGGCGGGCAGAGCTTCATCCCGCACGCGCTGGCAAAGATCGCCGCGGTGCGCGGGCGGATCGACGAGCACCAAGCGACCGGCGGCCAGCCGATCCTCTTGGAAGTCGATGGCGGCGTGAAGGTCTCCAACATCCAGGCCATTGCGGAGGCCGGGGCGGATACGTTCGTCGCGGGATCGGCCATCTTCGGGGCGCCTGACGCGGACGGCGGCTATCACGGCGTGATGGGCGCGCTGCGGCGCGAGTTGTCGGACATGGGCCAGCGGGAGCGGGCAGCATGAGCGCGGCGATGGATGCGGACGAGCGCCGGGTCGATCTGGGCAAGCTCTATGCCGAGAGCAACATCGGCGAGACCATCGACCAGTTGGAGAACGACCTCGTCGGCCTGCTGCCGGTCAAGACGCGCATCCGGGAGATCGCGGCGCTGCTGCTGGTCGAGAGCGCCCGGCGCGGCCTGGGCATCGAGGCGGAAGCGCCGTCGCTGCATATGAGCTTCACCGGCAACCCCGGCACTGGCAAGACCACCGTGGCGCGGCGCATGGCGGACGTGCTGCACCGCCTCAAGTACATCCGGCGCAACCATGTGGTCACGGTGTCGCGCGACGACTTGGTGGGCCAATACATCGGCCACACCGCGCCGAAGACCAAGGAAATCCTCAAAAAGGCGATGGGCGGCGTGCTGTTCATCGACGAGGCATACTACCTCTACCGCCCGGAGAACGAGCGCGACTACGGGCAGGAGGCCATCGAGATCCTCTTGCAGATCATGGAGGACAACCGCGACGACCTCGTGGTCATCCTGGCGGGCTACAAGGACCGCATGGACACGTTCTTCCGCAGCAACCCCGGCATGGCGTCGCGCATCGCCCACCATATCGACTTCCCCGACTACTCCGCCGACGAGCTGTTCCGCATCGCGGAGCTGATGGCGACCTCCATGCACTACCGGTTCGACGAGGCCGGGCAGGCGGTGATGCGGGAGTACATCACGCTCCGCATGCAGCAGCCGCGCTTTTCCAACGCGCGGTCCATCCGCAACGGCATCGACCGGGCGCGGCTGCGCCAGGCCAACCGGCTGTTCGCCGGGCGCGGCGAATTGCTCGACCGGGCGGCGCTTGAGACCATCACGGCGGAGGACATCCGGGTCAGCCGGGTCTTCACTCAACAATAAGACCGGCCAAAAGGCCCCAGTAATCAAGTCCGGCCAAAAGGCCGGGAAGACTGCGCTTCAGGGGAGCAAGCGATGCCGTACCGCCGCACGACGCTTTCTAAGTTCATCATCGAGGACCAGCGCCGGGCCGGGTCGCCGGAGCCGGAGCTGACGTCGCTGCTGAACGACATCCAGACGGCGTGCAAGCTGATCGCCGTGGCGGCTTCCCGCGGCAGCATCGCGGGCGCGGGCGACGCCCCGGCGTCGTCCGTGCAAACCGCGGTCAACGTGCAGGGCGAGCAGCAGAAGCCGCTCGACGTCATCGCCAACAACATCATGATCGGCACCTGCGAATGGGGCGGGCAGCTCGCCGGCATGGTGTCGGAGGAGATGGAGCAGCCGTACGAGATCCCGGCCCCGTACCCGCGCGGGCGCTACCTTCTGGTGTTCGACCCGCTGGACGGCTCTTCCAACATCGACGTGAACATGCCGGTCGGCACCATCTTCTCCGTGCTGCGCTGCCCGGACGGCGTGACCGCGCCGACGCTGGAGCACTTCCTGCAGCCCGGCACGGCGCAGGTCGCGGCAGGCTACGCGATCTACGGGCCGACGGCGATGCTGGTGCTGACGCTCGGCCAGGGCGTGCACGGCTTCACGCTGGACCCGGAGATCGGCGCCTTCACCCTGACCCATCCCGGCATGGCCATCCCAGCCGATTGCCACGAGTTCGCGGTCAACGTGTCGAACGAGCGGTTCTGGGAGCCGCCGGTGCGCCGCTACGTCGACGAGTGCGTGGAGGGCACGACCGGCGTGCGCGGCGTCGATTTCAACATGCGCTGGATCGCCTCGATGGTCGCGGAGGTGCACCGCATCCTGATGCGCGGCGGGCTGTTCATGTACCCGCGCGACACGAAGGACCCGGGCAAGCCGGGGCGGCTCCGCCTGATGTACGAGGCGAACCCGATGGCGATGATCGTGGAGCAGGCCGGCGGCGCCGCATCGACCGGGCGCGGGCGCATCCTGGACGTGGCGCCCGACGCCATCCACCAGCGCGTGCCGGTGATCCTCGGCTCCCGCAGCGAGGTCGAGCGGCTGGTGCGCTACCACGCCGAGTACGACGCAGGCGAGGACACGCCGTTCAAGACGCCGCTGTTCAACGCCCGCAGCCTGTTCCGCACCGCCTGACGGAGGGCGCCCATGTCGCAGAAGCATCCGGTCGTCGCCATCACGGGGTCCTCGGGCGCCGGCACCACGACCGTCACCACCACCTTCGAGCAGATTTTCCGGCGGGAAGGCGTGCGCGCCGCCATCGTCGAGGGCGATTCCTTCCACCGCTACGACCGCCTGGCGATGCGGGAACTGCTGGCGGACGCGGTGGCCAAGGGCCAGAACCTCAGCCATTTCGGGCCGGAGGCCAACCTGTTTCCTGAGCTGGAAAGCCTGTTCCGCTCCTACGGCGAAACCGGCTCCGGTCGGTCGCGCAAGTACCTGCACAACGACGAGGAAGCGGCACCCTTCCGGCAGGAGCCTGGCACCTTCACGCCCTGGGAGGACATCGCGCCCGGCACCGACCTGCTGTTCTACGAGGGGCTGCACGGCGGCGTCGCGACCCCCGAGGTGAACATCGCCCGGCATGCGGACCTGCTGATCGGCGTGGTGCCGATCATCAACGTCGAGTGGATCCAGAAGCTTCACCGCGACAAGAAGGCGCGCGGCTACTCGCACGAGGCCGTGGTCGACACCATCCTGCGCCGGATGCCGGACTACGTGAACTACATCTGCCCGCAGTTCTCGGAAACCCACGTGAACTTCCAGCGCGTGCCGACGGTGGACACGTCCAACCCGTTCATCGCCCGCGACGTGCCGAACGCCGACGAGAGCATGCTGGTGATCCGCTTCCGCAACCCCAAGGGCATCGACATGCCGTACCTGCTGTCGATGCTGCACGACAGCTTCATGTCGCGCGCCAACACCATCGTCTGCCCCGGCGGCAAGATGCCGCTGGCGATGCAGTTGATCTTCACGCCGATGATCCTGCAGCTCATGGACCGCAAAAAGCGGCTGTAACGCAACAACAGGGAGAAGACACGTGGCACTCGTTTCGATGCGGCAGTTGCTGGACCACGCGGCGGAGCATGCGTACGGCATCCCCGCGTTCAACGTGAACAACATGGAGCAGGTGCAGGCCATCATGCAGGCGGCGCACGAGTGCGACAGCCCGGTGATCCTGCAAGGCTCGGCGGGCGCGCGCAAATACGCCGGCGAGCCGTTCCTGCGCCACCTGGTCGAGGCCGCGGTCGAGACCTGGCCGCACATCCCCGTCGTCATGCACCAAGACCACGGCGGCAGCCCGGCGGTGTGCCAGCGCTCCATCCGCTCCGGCTTCACCAGCGTGATGATGGACGGCTCGCTCCATGAGGACATGAAGACGCCGGCCGACTACGCCTACAACGTCCAGACGACGCAGCGCGTGGTGGAGATGGCGCATGCGGTGGGCGTGTCGGTGGAGGGCGAGCTGGGCGTGCTCGGCTCCTTGGAAACGGGGGAGGCGGGCGAGGAGGACGGCTCCGGCGCCGAAGGAAAGATGTCGCACGACCAGTTGCTGACCGACCCGGAGCAGGCGGCGGAGTTCGTGCGGGACACCGGGGTGGATGCGCTCGCCATCGCCATCGGCACCAGCCACGGCGCCTACAAGTTCTCGCGCAAGCCGACCGGGGACATCCTGGCCATCGGGCGCATCCGGGAGATCCACGCCCGCATCCCGGACACCCATCTGGTGATGCACGGCTCGTCCTCCGTGCCGCAGGAGTGGCTGGACGTGATCCGCGAGCACGGCGGGCAGATCAAGGAAACCTACGGCGTGCCGGTGGCGGAGATCCAGGAGGGCATCCGGCACGGCGTGCGCAAGGTGAACATCGACACCGACGTGCGCCTGGTGATGACCGGGGCGATGCGCCGGCTGATGGCGCAGAAGCCCGACGAGTTCGACCCGCGCAAGTTCTTCGCCGCCGCCGTCGCGGCGACGCGGGAATTGTGCCGCGAGCGGTTCGAGGCGTTCGGCTGCGCCGGGCACGCGGGCCGCATCAAGCCGGTGCCGCTCGACCGGATGGGCGAGCTGTATGCCAAGGGGAGCCTGCGCCCGGCGGTGCATTAGAGCGGTATCGTTTCAGGTTGTCTTCAACCTGAAACGAAGTTCCGCGTTCTTCATCAAGATGCTAGAGCCTGATCGCTTCTCCTACCTGAAGCGATCAGGCTCTAGACGCTGGATAAGCAAGCATGTGCCGGACGCAGGGCGGGGAGGGAATGGAACCCGCCTCCACGGGCTGACGCATCCGGGGCCGGTTCAGGCAAAATTGCCTGAACCGATCCTGCTCATTGATGCGCGAAGGCGCCGGCCTGGGGCCGCATGTCGTCCCGCGAGATGCCGGCGACCGCGACCGGCTTCTTCATCGCGTCGCGGCGGAACGGCTCGCCCAGCTCCTGATTGAGGATCACCTCGATGAAGGTCGTGGCGCCCTTGGCCTGATCCTCGCACGACTGCTTCAAGGCGTCCGTCAGCTCGGCCTGCGTCTTGGCGACGATGCCCTTGAACCCGCAGGCTTCGGCGACCCTGGCATAGCTCAGGTGCGGGTCGAGCTCGGTGCCGACGAAGTTGTCGTCATACCAGAGGATGGAGTTCCGCTTCTCCGCCCCCCACTGGTAGTTGCGGAAGATCACCATGGTGATGCCCGGCCATTCCTCGCGGCCGATGGAGCTCATCTCGCTCATGGAGATGCCGAATGCGCCGTCCCCGGCGAAGCCGACGCAGGGCGTGCCGCGGTTGCCGATCTTGGCGCCGATGATGGACGGGAACCCGTAGCCGCAGGGACCGAACAGGCCCGGCGCCAAATATTTCCGCTCCTGGTCGAACGACGGGTAGGCGTTGCCGATGGCGCAGTTGTTGCCGATGTCGCTGGAGATGATGGCGTCCTTGGGCAGGCCGGCCTGGATCGCCCGCCAGGCCTGCCGGGGCGACATGCGGTCGTGGTCCCGCTGCCGCGCATCCGCGTTCCAGGTCGTGCCGGGGTCGTCGTCCTCGTGGTCCATGCCGGACAGGGCCTGCAGCCAGGCGGACTTGGTCTGGTGGACCAGCTCGGCGCGCCCGCTCCGCCCCTGGTCGCCCGCGGACGGCGACATCTGCTCCAGCAGGGCGCGGGCCACCAAGGCCGCGTCGCCGCAGATGCCCACCGCGACCGGCTTGGTCAGGCCGATGCGGTCCGCGTTGATGTCCACCTGGATGATCTTCGCCGTCTTCGGCCAGTAGTCGATGCCGTAGCCCGGCAAGGTCGAGAACGGGTTGAGCCGGGTGCCGAGGGCCAGGACCACGTCGGCCTTGGCGACCAGCTCCATCGCCGCCTTCGAGCCGTTGTAGCCGAGCGGCCCGACAGCGAGGCGGTGGCTGCCCGGGAAGCTGTCGTTGTGCTGGTAGTTGTTGCAGACCGGCGCATCGAGCCGTTCCGCCAGCGCCACGCAGTCGGCGACGGCGTTGCCGATCACCACGCCCGCACCCGACAGGATGACCGGGAACTTGGCCTCCGACAGGAGCTTCGCCGCCTCGGCGATCGCGTTGGCGCCGCCGGCCGGGCGCTCGAACTCGACCATGGCGGGCAGGGCGACGTCGATCACCTGGGTCCAGAAGTCGCGCGGGATGTTGATCTGCGCCGGCGCGGACAGGCGCTTCGCCTTGAGGATCACGCGGTTCAGCACCTCCGCGGTGCGTGAGGCGTCGCGCACCTCTTCCTGGTAGCAGACCATGTCGCGGAACAGCGCCATCTGCTCCACTTCCTGGAAGCCGCCCTGGCCGATGGTCCGGTTCGCCGCCTGCGGGGTGACGAGCAGCATGGGGGTGTGGTTCCAGTAGGCGGTCTTGACCGAGGTCACGAACCCGGTGACGCCCGGGCCGTTCTGCGCGATCGCCATCGCCATCTTGCCCGTCGTGCGCGTGTAGCCGTCGCACATCAGGCCGCCATTGGTCTCGTGGGCGACGTCCCAGAACGTGATGCCGGCTTGCGGAAACAGGTCCGAGATCGGCATGAACGCCGACCCGATGATGCCGAAGGCATGCTCGATGCCGTGCATCTGCAAAACCTTAACGAATGCTTCTTCGGTGGTCATCCTCATGGGGGCATTTCCTCTTCTGGAACCCTTCCCTTCGGGTCGGCCGGGGCGGGTGGCCGCTTCAATGGCACGGTCGCCAGAGGCCCGCAAGCAACTCTTGGATTCTGAGCTGTTCTGTTCCATATTCCGGAATTCCACGCCATTTCAGGCTCGATGAGACGCCGATGACCGTCCCCAAGCTGTTCTCCCTGCTGGAACTCGTCGCGGCCCGAGAGCACCCCGTCACGCTGGCCGACCTGGCGGCGGCGTGCGGCGCGCCGCGGCCGACGGTGCATCGCTGGCTGGCGTCGCTGACGGACGCCGGGCTGCTGCAAAGGGCGCCGGACCGGCGGCGGTTCGAGCTGGCGCCGCGGGCCTCGCAGCTCGCGTTTTCCATCCTGGGAAACCAGCCCGGCGCCGCGGTGCGCCATGACATCCTGCAGCACGTCGCCCGGAATGTCGGGGAGTCCTGCAACCTCACGGTCCTGCACGGCCTGCAGGTCACGTACATCGACCGGGTCGAGGCGATGTGGCCGCTGCGGATCTCCTTTCAGCGCGGCTCCCAGGTTCCCGTGCATTGCTCGGCGAGCGGCAAGCTGTTCCTGGCCATGATGCCGCCCGCCAAGCGCGACGCGCTGCTGAACGGCTGTCCGCTGGACCGTTTCACCGACAACACGCTCGGGGACCGCGACGCGCTGATGCAGGAGCTGAAGGCCATCCGCAAGCAGCGCTATGCGCTGGACCGGGAGGAGTACCTCGCGGGGCTTGTGTGCCTGGCGGTCCCCATTTTCTCCAAGGCCGGACGCATACGGTCCTGCATCGCCGCATTGGCGATCCAGGCGCCGGTCGGCCGCCTGGACAGCGAGCGCATCCTCGACAAGCTGCCGAAGCTGCAGGCGGCAGCCCAATCGCTTGCCGACACGCTCGATCCTTAGGGCCCAGCCGGATACAAGCGCTCGAGTTGACAGAAAAGTATCAAGCGTTTTTAGGTGGTTGAAGTATTCAATAAGAGCGGTTATTCCCGGCTGGGCCCTTAGCTCGACTTTGGCCATTTCCGGCTGGCCTGACGGTGCGATGGGCGGCGAAGCGGGCGGTGCGTTAGGATGACGCGTTCCCGCCAAGAGACATCGCCATGCCCTGCCTGCCGCTCCGCTTCGCCGCG
>JAABUQ010009134.1_pt1 | contig 13536 bp, 12 predicted proteins | sample 5560001 | NCBI WGS metagenome assembly JAABUQ01 (sample SAMN10711888, study PRJNA513371) | rock metagenome | isolation source: Antarctica rocks | place: Antarctica: Victoria Land, Finger Mt nord | collected 2015-12-18
CGCGCGTGACTCAACGCGTGACTCAGCGTGACTCAACGAGGGGGGGTCGTGACTCAAGGAGTGACATAGGGAAATAGAGTCACGCTTGAGTCACGAATCGGCCCCTTGAGTCACGCCTTGAGTCACGGGGGGTGACACAAGGCGTGACTCAGCGAATCGGCGCTTTTCGGCTCCTTCGGCTCATGTCTCACCGTGAAACTTCCTTGTTTATCGCCCAAAACCCGCCGTTGGCGCACTGCTCCAATCCTTGAGTCACGCCTTGAGTCACTGAGTCACCCCTCTACTACTACTACTAATTAAGAATCTTCTTATAAGGGGGTATAAGACTCTGAGCCGGAGCGGGGCATAGAAACGAAACGCCTTTCAAGTCGCCATGCAGACAAAGATTCTGGAACTGGATAACTTTCGCAACTATGCGTCTCTGCATATTGAGCCTATCGGGGGACTGAATATCTTTGCCGGTCGCAATGCCCAGGGCAAGAGCAATCTGCTGGAAAGCCTCTACATACTGGCGACGAGCAAGTCCACCCGCGCCGCCAAAGACGCCGAACTGATCCGCTTTGACCAAGCCTCAGCCCGTATCAAAGCCGAAGTCCACCGCGACAGAGCGCCGGACTTAGACATTGAACTGCTGCTTTCGCACACGGAGAAGAAAGCCGCCCGCATCAACGGCCTGCGCCATACCCGCCTGGCCGAAGTGATCGGGCAGGTGAACGCCGTCCTGTTTGACAGCGGCGACTTGGAAATAATCAGGGGCGAACCGTCCGTGCGCCGCCGCTTTCTAGACCTGGAGATCGCCCAAACGTCCCCGCGCTATGTGCATGCCCTGGGCGCGTACCGCAAAGCCCTGGAACAGCGCAACCGCCTCTTGCGCGACAGCCGCGACGGGCGCATGACCCCCGATACGCGCGGGTCGCTGTTTGCCTGGAACGAGCAGCTCGCCCAGCACGGCGCGCGCCTGATTGAACGCCGCCGCTTGTTCCTGGAGCGTCTGGCCGCCATCGCGGAAGATGTCCACCAAACCCTGAGCGACAAGCGCGATCATTTGCGCATCGTCTACCTTCCCTCGTTCCCTTTGGATGACAGCGCCGATGCCGACGCCATCCAGGTTCGCTTTCTGCAGGCCCTAGACGCCGTTGCGCAGGATGAGCTGATGCGCGGCACCACCCTGCGCGGCCCCCAGCGTGATGATGTCTCGTTTACGGTCAACGATCAGGACTGCCGCGCATTCGGCTCGCAGGGCCAGCAGCGCACCGTGGCCCTGTCCCTGAAACTCGCCGAGCGTCAACTGATTGAAGAACTCGTGGGCGAACCCCCTTTGCTGCTCTTAGACGACGTGCTGTCCGACCTCGACGACGCCCGCCGCCGCCTGCTGTTTGACCTGACCGCGCAGGCCGGGTCGCAGACGTTTCTGTCCTGCACCAACCTGCGTGCCTTTTCCAAAGGCGTTTTGGAGCGCGCCGCCGTCTACGACGTAAACAGCGGCATCGTGACACGGCAGGAGTAAGGAGGCCCCCCCGCCCCAATTCTGGGGAGCAATACGGACCAGAGAAAGCCGTTCCTATTCCCTCCCGTTTCTGCACTGGCTGGCCTGGAAGTCTGCACTAGCAGGCCCGAAGGGCAGGAGGGGCCGGGGATAGGTTCCCTCTGGCTCCCCAAAATTGGGGCGGGGGGGCCTCCTATGCACCCCAAACTTGACACACTGGGGCCTCCCAGCCATTCTTTCACTTCCAACATTCCACCAAGGAGCCGCACCCATGCTAACCCCGCAGCAGCGCGACGAGTTCGTCCGTCAAGGCTTTCTCGTCATCAAAAACGCCTTTCCGCGCGAGGACGCCCTCGCCTGGGTGCGCGCCGAATGCGCCCATATCGGCTATGACCTAGACCACCCGCAGACGTGGGCACAGGAGTACCTGCGCATTCCTACCCAGCGCCAGGAAACCTTGCAGGACTACGCGCCCGCCGCCTGGGACGCCTCCCTCGCCCTGCTGGGCGGGCCGAACCGCCTCGCCAACACGCCAAACATCCACCTGTTCGCCATGAATTTCCGGCAGGGGGCCGACCGTCCCTACCAGCCCGCCTCGGCCCAGTCTCCCGGCTGGCACAAAGACGGCTGGATGTTCCGGCACTTTCTGGACAGCGCCGACCAGGGCCTGCTCGGCATCCCTCTTTTCACCGACGTATTGCCCCAGGGCGGCGGCACCTTTGTCGCCGCCGACTCGGTGCCCGCGATGGCCCGGTATCTGGCCGCGCACCCCGAAGGAATCCTGCCGGACGACTTTGACCTGCCCGCCATTCTCGCCGAGTGCCGCGACTTTCGCGAGCTGACCGGCGAGGCAGGCGACTTCTTTCTCATCCACCCGTTTCTGCTGCACGCCGTCTCGCAGAATAGGCTTTGCCGCCCCCGCGCCATCACCAACATGCTGTTCGCCCTGCGCGAACCCATGTGTTTCCACCGCACCGACGGCTCCGAATACTCCCCGGTGGAAGCCGCCATCCTGCACGGTTTGGGCGTAGACTATTACGATTTCCAGCCCACCGCCCCCCGCTTCCACACCCCCGACGGCGGCCCGATCAACCCCGCCCTCCGCTGACGCTCCCGCATCGCAAAGGTGTCTTTTGCGCCTTGCGAGCGCGTTTCCAGCCTGTACCAACGACGGAACAATTTCGTCCGTCGTTGGTGCGCGCTGGGAAAGCGATGGAAACGAGAGGGCAATGCCTGTGCCTCCCTTTGAGTAAGTGCGAGGATTGCATGATCTGCGCCCACTATCTGCGCCCACTGTTCCGGTGGACATTGATGTGCAGCAATCATGTACAGAGATATGCAAAAGATTGGCAGACAATAGCCGCGCGCTTATCAATTCTGAGAATTGTTGGTGGAGTCGTGAAAAGTCACGTAGTCAAGGCTGTTTAGGTATACTGCACACATGAGTTTTGTGCCAGGTGAAGTGATTTCTTATCTGGAGATGTGCCGTGAAGAGGGTGTACAACTACAACGCGGCATGAACTACCGGATGCGTGGCAAGCACAGCGTCATTCTGATGAGTGTTCGCCGTGATGCACCTTATGCTGATCGCTTAGAACAAAATGGAACGGTGCTTATTTACGAGGGGCATAACATTCCCCAAACGCGCGGCGGAGCTGACCCGAAAAAAGCGGATCAACAAATAGTCAGTTCTATCGGCTCGCTAACACAAAACGGCCTGTTTTCTGAAGCGGCGCAAGATTATAAAGTCGGTATACGCAACCCAGAGTTGGTCAAAGTGTACGAGAAAATCCTTTCTGGAGTTTGGGTCTACAATGGCTTGTTCTCGCTAACGGACGCTTGGCAGGAATGGACTGGAACGCGGCACGTGTTCAAGTTTCGGATGGAGGCTGCGAGTTACGAGCTGCCAAGGCCGGATGCGGAACCCGAAGCATTGCAGCACACGCGCCTTATTCCAACCGACGTAAAACTAGCCGTGTGGAAGCGTGATAAAGGGCAATGCGTCCTCTGCCACAGCCAGGACAACCTGCATTTTGACCATGTTATTCCTTTTTCCAAAGGCGGCTCGTCACTGGTTGCAGGCAATGTCCAACTTCTTTGCGCCCGACACAACCTGAGCAAAAGCGACAAGATAGAGTGAGCAGACTATGGACGATGACACTATTATGAACACTGCATTAGGTGTGGGCGTCGAAGGCGAAACCGTAACGCTCAAGTTTGACGGAGATGATTGTGCTGCTCAGACTTTGCTGATGCCGCCTGACGAGGCGCGTTACATCGCAAGCGAGTTGTTGCGGGCCGTTGCTTTCATTGAAAAGAAAGCAGCGCATGCTGAAAGCGAAGTGACAGTTCAGGCCGCGCGCGTTCCTGATTGAGAACGTCGCGGGCCTGCTAGGTATGGACGCGGGCAACCAATTGGCGGAGGCTATCGGCTTGCTGACGGCAAACGGTTATGACGTGACTGCCCCCACTGTGCTTAATGCCGCCGATTATGGCGTTCCACAGAACCGAATGCGCGTCTTTATCTGCGGGTCGCGCACGTCGCGCAAAGTGGAACTGCCACAAGCAGAAAGTGTGCGCGTGGCGTGTGCATCAGCCCTCGATAAGCCCTACACGAAAGTAGAAAACCATGTCACGCGGCAACATAAAGCAGATTCCATCTTGCGGTACATGGAACTGCGCTATGGACAGCGCGACCCGCTGGGCCGCGTTGACCGACTGCACCCCTCCCGCGCCTCTAAGACAATTATCGCAGGCGGCTTGAAGGGCGGCGGACGTTCTCATCTGCACCCGGAAATCCCACGCACGTTGTCTGTGCGGGAAAGTGCGCGCTTGCAGACGTTTCCAGACGACTACGTATTTCATGGGCCAGTTGCGCGTCAGTTTACACAAGTTGGCAATGCTGTTCCGCCTCTGCTGGCAATGAAGATGGCACGGGCATTGTATCAAGCAATCTACTTTTAGTGGCAAGCAACGCTTTTGGATACTCTTACTCCTGCACAGTGCCGCCTCCGCATGCAAGCCATCCGTTCCACTGGCACCAAGCTGGAGCGTATCGTCTTCGCCGCCCTCAAAGCCCGCAAAATTTACTGCGCCCCGCACGTCAAAACCCTCCTCGGCAAACCCGACATTGTCTTTCGCCGCAAGAAAGTCGCCGTCTTCATAGACAGCGACTTCTGGCACGGCCACCCCGAACGCTTCATTCCTCCCAAATCCAACATGGACTACTGGCAGGCCAAGATTGCCCGCAACCGCGCCCGCGACTTAGCCGTCACCGCCGAACTGACGCAAAAGGGCTGGACGGTTCTGCGCCTGTGGGAGTGGGACATTCGGCGCGACTTGGACAGCCAACTCGCCCGCCTGTTGTCGGCAATTGGGCGCGGGAAGGACGCGCCCTCCAGCGTGGAGGTTGTTCTGCGCTGAGGTATACTCAAGCTCAGCATGAGCCGCAAACCCAAAACTCTCGCATCCGCGTCCGCCGGGGTGCAGGCCGTCCTCAAGGCGGGCGACTTGTGGCAGGCCCTGCGCCCGCACATGGCGAAGGTCAAATGGGCTGAGATTGTCGGGCCGCAGGTGGCGGCTGTCACCCAGGTGGAGAAAGTCCAGGGCACGGAACTGGTCGTGCGTGTCAAGAACAGCGTCTGGGCCAATGAATTGTCCCTGCTCAAAGGCGACATGCTGCGCCGCCTCAACACGGCATTGGGCGGGCCGGTACTGTCCGACATCCGCTTTAAAGCCAGTGGATTGGCGCAAAAAAAGGCCCCCGCGCGGGTTTCTGCCATTCCCAGTCTGCCGGACGCCGACGCATTGGCCCAAATCCGGCTTGCGGGGGACGCTCTGGGGCGCGTGGAGGCTGTCGTGCAACCTATCTCGGACGAGGCTCTACGCGCCCGTGTGCGGGCTTCCCTGCTGCGCGCCGCCCGCCTGGAAGCCTGGAAGCGCGCCCACGAATGGCGGCCCTGCGTGCGCTGCAGCGCGTTGTCTCCACTGGCCGGGACGCCGCATTTGTGCGCCTTGTGCCGTGTTGCCCCAACCAATTCGACGGCTCCCCGTTCTTGAAGCGGCTCCTCGCTTGGGGGCTGGCCGGGAAAGAACCCCCGCCATTGGGAAGAATACCCCCCTCCTTGTGAATTATCCCGGCCTTGCATGCGCAGACGGAAAGGATTCGGCGCGCAAGTGTCGTATAATAACAAAAAGACCGGCGTCGTATAATAACAAAAAGACCGGCGACCTTCCGCCGGAACGCTGACACATTGCCGGGGAAGCCGACACGATGCTGCTGCTGATCTTCGGGCTGATGACTGTGCTGCAAGGGACGGGCGCATATCTGACCCTGCGAATGTTTATTCGCTACGGGCGGCGCTGGCCCTGGCTGGGGATCACTCTGGTGCTGCTGCTGGCGGCGGGGCACAGCGTCGCCCTGCTGGCATGGCACCTGCCGCAGCGCCGTAACACCGACACGACTGACTTTGCGGCGTATGGGCTGGATGGGCTGCTGTCGCTGCTGCTGGTGGCGGGCCTGGGCATGGTGGAGAATATGTTTGGCGCGGCCCGCCGCGAACAAGAAGTGCAGCACAACGAAAAGCGGCGACTGACCATGCTGATTGATCGCCGCGTGGCTGATTTGGAGTCGGAAGTGACCGAACGCCGCCGCGCGGAAGACCAGCTGCGGCAGGACGGGGAACGATTTTCGTCGGTGATCTCCACCCAGCAGGATGTCGCTACCGCAGACCTGGACCTGGACGCCGTGCGCGATCTGATTGTCACGCGGGCGGAAGCCCTGACCCACGCCAGCGGGGCGGTGATGTCTATGTCCGAGGGCGACACCCTGGTATACCGCTCGGCAAGCGGGCGGGCTGCGCCCTATGTGGGACTTCAGCGTCCGCGCGATGCGGGGCTGCCGGGCCTGTGCCTGCGAACGGGCGAACTGCTGCGGTGCGACGATGTGGAACGCGACCCGCGCGTTGACCTGGACGAGTGCCGGCGTATCGGGGCGCGCTCGCTGATTGTTGTCCCCTTGAACTTTGAGCGCCATGTTATCGGGGTACTCATGGTCGTGTCGCCGGAACTGTACGCGTTCGGCCCGACCGACGAGCAGACATTGCAGCTGATGGTCGGCTTGATGGCGGCGGCCATGAGCCACGCCGCAGAGTTTGAAGCCAAGCAGGCGCTGCTGGGCGAACTGACCGCCACCCTGGACGCCCTGCGCGACGCCAAAGAAGCGGCGGAAGCGGCCACCCGCGCCAAGTCCGAGTTTCTGGCGAACATGAGCCATGAAATCCGCACGCCGATGAACGGCATCCTGGGCATGACCGAGCTGGCCCTGGACACGCCGCTCAACCCCGAACAGAATGAGTATCTGCGTCTGGTCAAAGACTCGGCCACGTCCCTGCTGTCCATTATCAACGACATCTTAGACTTCAGCAAAGTGGAAGCCGGGAAGCTGGAGCTGGAGCCGATTGCGTTTTCGCTGCGCGATGCCCTGGACAACGCTCTGCATCCGCTCGCCGCCCGCGCCCACGCGAAAGCCCTGGAACTTGCCTGCCAGGTGCGCCCCGACGTGCCGGACGCGATCATTGGCGACCCAGGGCGGCTGCGCCAGATTGTCGTCAACCTGGTCGGCAACGCCATCAAGTTCACCGACAAAGGGGAAGTGATTGTTTCTGTGCATACCAAAACGCGGGCCGGGTCGCACACGACACTGCACTTTTCGGTCACAGACACGGGCGTCGGCATTCCCCCGGAGCGTCAGGAGCATGTGTTTGAGGCATTCACGCAGGCCGACAGCTCGACCACGCGCAAGTACGGCGGCACGGGCCTGGGGCTGGCGATCTCCACGCAATTGGTCGAACTGATGGGGGGCCGCATCTGGATTGAAAGCGAAGTGGGGCGCGGCAGCACGTTCCACTTCACGGCCAAGTTTGATATTCAGGCCGTGCGCGCGCCCGCCAAAGATGTGCATGCCCTGCACGGCCTGCCCGTGCTGGTGGTGGACGACAATGCCACCAACCGGCGCATTCTGGAAGAAACGCTGGGCAACTGGCGCATGACCCCGACCCTGGTGGATGGCGGGCGGGCGGCATTGGCCGAGCTGGTGCGCGCCAAAGAGCAGGGAACACCGTATGCCTTGGTGCTGCTGGACGGCATGATGCCCGAAATGGACGGGTTCCAATTGGCCGAAGAAATCAAAAAGCACCCGGATTTGGCCGGGGCGACCTTGATGATGCTGTCGTCGGCAGGGCGCAAAGAGGACGCCGACCGCTGCCGCGACCTGGGCGTGGCCGCGTACCTGACCAAGCCCGTCAAGCAGTCCGCCCTGCTGGACAGCATCTTGATGACTTTGGATGCCCAGGCGCCTGGCCTCCGCTTTGCCGACGCGCCGCAAAGCCCATCCTCAGCCTTGCCGCCCGCCCGCCCGTTGCATCTGCTGCTGGCTGAAGACAACACGGTCAACCAGCGTCTTGCCGTGCGTTTGCTGGAGAAGCGCGGACACAGCACCCATGTGGTCGGCAACGGGCGTCTGGCTCTGGAAGCGTGGCAAGCCCAGTCGTTTGACGCCATCCTTATGGACGTGCAGATGCCGGAAATGGACGGCCTGGAAGCGACGGCGGCCATCCGCGCCCGCGAGCGCGAGACAGGCACGCATGTGCCCATCGTCGCCATGACTGCCCATGCCATGACGGGCGACCGGGAGCGATGCCTTGCGGCGGGCATGGATGCGTACCTGCCCAAGCCCCTGCAGCCGCAGGAAATGATGCGCGTGATTGAGGGGTTTGCGTCCCCTCACGCAGCGAGTGCCGACGTCACCACTTCAGCTGCTGCACAGGGCGAAATAGAAAAAGAGGAGCCTGCCCGCCCGGCCTTTGACAAACAAGGGTCGCTGGAGCGCATGGACAACGATCGCACATTGCTGTGCGAAGTGATCGCCCTGTTTTTTGAGGAAGCGCCGCGCCTGCTGGGCGTGCTCAGCCAGGGCATAGAAACAAACGATGCCCATGCCGTCGAGCGGGCCGCGCACTCGCTCAAAGGCGCGGCAGGCAGCTTTGGGGCAGAAGATGTCGTCGGCGCGGCGCGCGAACTGGAAGCGCAGGGTAAGGGCAGCGACCTGGCATCGGCGCAGGATACGCTGGCGCGTTTGCAGGTGGGCACGGCGCGATTGATGGAAGAACTGAAAGCATTTATCGCTCACGAATAGCCGAGCGACAGCGGGAGAACAAAGTGAAGATACTGATTGCCGAAGATGATTTGATCCCCCGGCGGCTGCTGGAAAGCATCCTGCGCAAGTGGGACTACGAGGTGGTGCTGGCCGCCGACGGCGAAGAAGCCTGGCGCATTTTGCAGGAGCCGGACGCCCCGCGCCTTGCCATCCTGGACTGGCTGATGCCGGGTTTGGACGGCCTGGAAGTGTGCCGCCGCGTGCGCGCCCGCGCCGACGCTCCTTATGTGTACGTGATCCTCCTGACCGCCAAAGACCAAAAGGAGGATGTCATCGCGGGCATGGGGGCGGGCGCGGACGATTACCTTATCAAGCCCGTGGACTTTTATAAATTGGAAGTGCGTCTGCGCGCGGGACGCCGCATTTTAGACCTTCAGTCCCAATTGCTGCAGTCGGCGGACGAGCTGGCCCGCGTGCGCCGCAGCGAGGTGGAATTAGGCGCGCACATTCAGCAGACTCTGCTGCTGGGCAAGCCTCCCACCGACATGCCCGGCTTGCAGATTGCCGCGCTGACCGTGCCCTCGCAGCAGGTGGACGGCGACTTTTACGACTTTTTCCCTCATGGCAATCAGTGTCTGGATGTCGTTGTCGGCGATGTGATGGGCAAAGGCGTCGCCGCCGCCCTTCTGGCGGCAGCCACCAAAAGCCAGTTTTTGCGCGCCTTGAGCGACCTGACCGCCTCGCTGGACAAGGGCAATGCTCCCCAGCCGCAGGAGATTGTCGCCGCCGTGCATGCCCAGGTCACCGAGCAATTCATCAATCTTAACAGCTTTGAGACCCTGTGCTATGCCCGCTTTGACCTCGCCCAGCACCGGGTGGATTTTGTGGATTGCGGCCATACCGCCACCATTCAGTACCAGCGGTCGCGCGACAACTGCCTGATGCTTCAAGGCAAAAACATGCCGCTTGGCTTTGACAAAGCGGAAAAGTATGAGCAACTTTCCCGGTCGTTTGAGCCGGGCGACCTGTTTGTGTTCTACTCGGACGGCATCACAGAGGCTATGGATGCCCAGGGCGAGCAGTTCGGAGTAGAACGCATTCTCGCGTTCCTGCGTGCCCACAACGACCTGCCGCCCGCCGAGTTTGTCCCCACCCTGCGCGCCGAAATTGCCCGCTTCACGGGCACGGACATTCTGGCCGATGACATGACCTGCGTGGTGGTCAAAATGGAGCGCGTGGACGATGATTATCTGCTGGCTCAGTCCGTCCCTTTTGCGCAGGCTTCGCTGGAAGTAAGGGCTGACCTGTCCGAGCTGACGACAATCTGGACTTTCGTGCGCGAGTTCTGCGCAAGCAGCATTCACCCTGTCCTGGAAGAAGACCTCATCTACCAATTGGAGCTTGCCGTGGTGGAAGCGGCGAGCAACATCATCAAGCACGCGTACCACGGTATTCCGCCGGGCAGGGTGCAGATTGAAGCGCAGGCGCTGACAGACGGCATCGCCGTGGAGATGTACGATTGGGGCATCCCCTTTGATGCCGATGCCCCGCGCCCGCCCTCCTTTGACGGCTCGGCGGAAAGCGGCTTCGGGCTGTATATCATCGCGCAAAGCGTCAACGAAGTGCAGTACTGGCGCGAAGACGGCGGGCGCAACGGCACCCGCTTGGTGCAGCGTCGTCGCGATCTGTTTGTTCATGAGCGCATTGACTTAGACCAGGAAAGCTAGACCTATGGAAATACAAACGCAGACAGCGGGCGATGTTCTTGTCGCCACCCCGCAGGCCGAAACGCTGATGGCGGGCAACGTGGAAGAGTTTCGGCAGAGCGTGCTGCCTCTGCTGGAGCAGCCCCAGAAAGTCGCCATCAATCTTGCCCAGGTGCAGTTCATGGACAGTTCGGGCGTGGGCGCGATCTTGTCCTGCCTGCGCCTTTTGGACTCGCATGGCGGCAAGCTGGTTTTGTTCGGCATGAACAAGGCTGTCAAGGGCGTCTTCCAGATCACCCGCATGCATCGCATCATTGATGGCTTTGACACGCGCGATGAGGCAATGCTCGCCTTTGGCGTCTCCGTCGGAGCCTGACGAATGCACGACATTTGCCATCGGCCCCTGCTTTGCGGGGTCGTGGGCTTTGCCCTGGGCATTGGAGCGTGGGCAGCCGGTGCGCACAGCCTCCTCTTTGCATTTGTCTGCGTAGCGCTTGGCCTAGGCCTGCTCTTCACCGCCCGCCCCACGCTCGCGCTGGTGGGCATCGTGCTGGCATGCATGGCTCTGGGGTCTTTACGCCTTGCCCTGTTCCAGACCCGTTCGCCCGCAGATGTCTCGCGCTGGGCAGACCGTGCAGGCCCTGTCTTGGTGACCGGCATGGTGGACAGCGACCCGGAGCAGCGCGCGGGGCATACGTCGTTTACCCTGCGCGCCGAACGCATTGAGTCTCGCGGCCAAGCCCAGCTTGTCACGGGACAGTGCGTGGTTTCCCTGCCCGGCGCCATTCCGGTGCTGGACTACGGCGAACGGGTCACCCTGGACGGCCTGCTGGAAACCCCGCGGCGCGCCACCAATCCCGGCGCGTTTTCCTGGCGCGATGCTCTGGCCCGGCGCGGCATCTACGCCGTGCTGCATCTGCGGCGGGCTGGGGCATTGCAGATGCTTGGGCCTGCGCCGTCCAATCCCTGGCTGCGCTTGGCATGGCATGTGCGCCACCATGTCCTGCGCGGCATCGGGCACAGCCTTCCCGCTCAGCAGGCCGCCGTGCTGGGCGGCATTCTCATTGGGCAGCGGGCCGACCTGCCGCCCGCCCTGCTGGACGATTTCGTGTGCACGGGCACGGTGCATATTCTCGCGTCGGCGGGGCTGCATGTGGGCATCCTTGCCCTGTGCCTGCTGGGTTTGTTTCGCTGGGCCACCGTGCCGCACAAGCTGAGCGCGCTTTTGCTCATCTTCACGCTGGCGCTGTATGCATTGGTGTGTGGCGGCAGGCCAAGCGTGACGCGGGCGGTTGTTGTCGCTGTTGTCTACTTTGGGGCGCAGCTTTGCGGACGCGACCCGGACGGCCCGACCACGCTGGGAGCCGCCGCCCTCGTGATTTTATTTCTTCAGCCGACCGCGCTTTGGGAGTCCGGGTTCCAATTGTCGTTCCTGACCGTGCTGACTCTCGCGCTGGGCATGCCCCTGTGGAACGCGTTCTGGCACCCACGGCTAGAACGCCGATTGGCGCGCGGGACGGGACGCAGGGCAGCCGTGTGGGCGATGGAGCTATGCGGCCTGGCCGTGCTGGCGCAGATGGGCGCGCTGCCGATTGTCGCCCGCGACTACAACCAGGTGTCCCTGCTGAGCGTGCCCGCCAATCTGCTGGCGGTGCCGCTGTTGTTTTTGGTGGTTCCGCTGGGCTTTGCGGGCGCGCTGCTCTGGCCTCTCTGGCAGGGTGCGGGCGCGCTGCTGCTCTGGCTGTGTCATTTTGGGCTGCTGTGGATCGTCGGCACTGTGCGGGTGTGCGCGGCCCCGCCGTGGGCATCGCTTGCCATCGCGTCTCCCACACCGGGGCTGATCGCGCTTTATTATCTCACGCTGGCCGTTTGCGCTGTGAGCTTGCGCCGTGCTGTCCTACCCCGTGGCCTGTCCCCGTCTCTTTCCGTTCCCGCGTTGGCCCCATGACTTTCCCGTTCTCACTGTTCATAGCGCGCCTGGCCCGCCTAACACTGTGGCAAAAATGGCTTGCCGTCGCTGCCCTTCTCCTTGTCTTTTCCCCCCTGCTGCATCGCGTTCTGCTGCCGCCCGACCCGGATGCGGGCAAGCTTCGCCTGACCGTGCTGGATGTGGGGCAGGGGGATTGTCTGCTGCTGCAAACGCCGCAGGGCCGCACGGTCTTGATTGACGGCGGCGGGGCCAACGATGAGAAAACAGCGGGCCGGAGCGATGTGGGCGAGCAGGTCGTGCTGCCCTTTCTGCGCGCGCAGGGCATCGGGCATCTGGACGTTCTGGTCATCACGCACCCGCACGGCGACCATGTCGGCGGCCTGGCCGCCGTGCTGCGGCAGGAGCAGGTCGGAGTCGTGCTGGACGGCACGTGTCTTGCGTATCCATCACCTGCCTACACCGAGGTGCGCGCCCTGATCCAATCCCACCACATCACATACCTGCGGGCCGTGCGCGGCATGACTCTGCAATTGGACCCCGCTGTCCGGGCCGACATTCTCAACCCGCCCGCGCAGGGCGACATCTATGGGACGACGCCGGACAATGCCACCGTCAACAACTACAGCGCCGTGCTGCGCGTCGGCTACGGGCGCACGCACTTTCTTTTGGACGGCGACGCCCAGAGCGAGGCGGAGCAGTCCATGCTCGCCGCCGGCTCCGACCCGTCCGCCGATGTGCTGAAAGTGGGGCACCACGGCGCGGGCAATGCCAGCACCGATGCCTGGCTGACCCGCGTTCACCCCCGCTACGCCGCCGTGTCCTGCGGCCTGCACAACCACTTCGGCCACCCGCATCCGGCGACCCTCGCCCGCCTCGCCGCGCACAACATCCAGGTCTTTCGCACCGACCGCAACGGCGCGATCCTGTTTGTCAGCGACGGCAAAACAGTGACGGCTCGGCCCTTTATTCGCTAGGCGGCGGGTTGGGGAACTGCGCATCCAAGTCGAGCAAAGAGCCGGGGGTATCAAACCCCCGGCAGAGATGAAGCCAGGCCCTCACGGGCGTAAGACACGGTGATAGATGTCTTTCTTCCGTCCGAAGGACGTGGCTTCGTCCCTTGCCGGGGGTTTTATAGTCCTAAAACCCTGGGGCTTGCCCCAGCGGAGCCAGGCCCCCGGCAGGACGAAGCCACACCTTCACGGGGGTCACAAACACGCGATGGAACCACACTTTCCATCCTCGTCCTTGCGCCTCTGGA
>JAABUQ010009135.1_pt1 | contig 13535 bp, 2 predicted proteins | sample 5560001 | NCBI WGS metagenome assembly JAABUQ01 (sample SAMN10711888, study PRJNA513371) | rock metagenome | isolation source: Antarctica rocks | place: Antarctica: Victoria Land, Finger Mt nord | collected 2015-12-18
GCGTCGACGAAGAGACCCGCTCGGGGTTGCGGGCGCTGTTTGACGATGAAGACTTGCCGCGAACGGTGACATTCGGCGACGGCACGGCGATCCCCGAAGACGTCATGGAGCACATTACGGCAGTCTACGACCGGATCGCGACGCGCTTCACCTGGGAGCTCGGCGACATGCTAGTGCTTGATAATATGCTTGTGGCGCATGGTCGGGACACATACGTGCCGCCGCGCCGCATCGTGGTTGCGCTCGGACAGATGTTCGATGGTAATGCGCTCGACCGATAAGTCGAAGATCCCGTTTTCCTGCGTCGTCATCGGGCGCACGACCCTGGCGGTGGCATGTGTCGAAAAGCTGGCGGCTCGCGGCCACCGGGTCTCGGCACTCGTCGCGCCAACGTTGACGCCCGACTCGTCACGCATCGCCGCGTCGTTTAAGATTCCGGTTGTGCAATCGATCGATGAGTTGCTGCGAACACTCGGCGCCAGCTCGGTCGACTACCTCTTCAGTATCGTAAATCCAACGGTCCTCGATCAGTCGATCTTGTCGCGCGCTGCACGACGCGCGATCAATTTTCACGATGCACCGCTGCCTCGATACGCCGGCGCTTATGCGACGACATGGGCGATCATGGCCGGCGAAACGCGACATGGCGTGACGTGGCACGAGATGACTTCCCGGATCGACGGCGGCAACGTGTTGAAGGCGAAGACCGTGACCGTCGACGGTGACGAGACGGCGTTTTCGCTGAACGCGAAGTGCTATCAAGCGGCTCTGGATTCGTTCGGTGAACTCTTGGGTGATCTCGAGGCTGGGCGAGATGCCGGCTCGCCCCAAGATGTCGAGCAGCGTTCGTATTTCGCACGCTATCGACGGCCGGGGCTCGCGTGTACGATCGACTGGCGGTGGACCACGTCGCGGATCGATCAGTTCGTTCGCGCGCTCGACTTCGGCGGCTACGACAATCCGATCGGGATCCCGAAGATCCGAATCGACGATGCCTATTATTTGTGCCGCCGCGCGCGCGTCGAGGCTCCGACTTCCGGCGCGCAAGGTACCCTCCTGGCTGTCGGGAGCGACGAACTGACAGTCGCAACGAGCGACGGCTCGATCGCGCTCTCCGCGTTCGCGACGCTGGACGGCATGCAGATCGCGGTCGATGAGCTCGTGAGTCGCCATGGCATTCGGCCTGGAATCGTCCTACCACCGTTTAACGATGACGAAGCGGGACGCATCGCGCCGTTGGAGATCGCGGCCGCGCGGAGCGAAGCCGCGTCCGTCGCATTGCTCGCGGAGTTGCGGCCGGCGAACTTCGCCGGCACGACGTATGGTTCGTCGAGTGCGGACGCACGTGAGCGAATCGATATTCCCCTGCCGCTCGGCGATGAGGTCGCAGGAGATGCGGCGAGCGCGCGTCGTTCAGCGCTTGCGGCGTTCGTTTCTGCCATCGCGCGATCGGGCCCCGATCGAAGTGCGGACGTTTTGCTCGAGGGCCCTATGCAGCACGAGCTCTACCGTACGCCGATGCCGTTGCGCGTCAAGCTTGACCCGCACATGCCGCTCGAAGCGATCGCACGGCAGGTTCAAGATGCGATGGACGATGCGGCGGCGCGCGGACCGATCGCCGCCGATGTCGGCGCGCGCTACCGCGCGTTGCGCGTTTTACAATCGTCTCGTAGCCACGTGCCGTCGATCGTTACCACCGGTGACCTTGATTCCTCGCTGCAGACCGTAGCGTTTCACGTTACCGATGATGGCCGGTGGGCGCAACTCAGCTTCGATCCGAGCCACGTCGCTGACGACGCTGCACGGAATGTCCTCCAGCGCGTGCGTGCAGGCTTCGTGCGCGATCGTCTCGCATCGTCGGCTGACGTCACTGCCGAGACGCCGGTCGACGTTCGCTTTCCGTTCGATAATTTGGTCGAATTGTTCGCATCGACCGTACGCCGTTCACCCCAAGCTACCGCGCTTGCAAGCGGAGATCGACGGTGGACGTACGCCGAGGTCGACGCGCGAACGAATCGACTTGCGCGTCGACTCCAAGCGCTTGGGGTGAAGCCCGGTGCGCTCGTCGGGTTCGCGCTCGAGCGGTCGATCGAGGCGATCGTCGCCATGGTTGCGATCGGTAAAGCCGGTGCCGCATACGTTCCTTTCGCCACCGATCAGCCAATCGAACGTCTTGCCCGGCAGTTCACTCAAAGCGGGTGCGTCCTGCTGCTTGCTCGACGCAGCAACGATGCGCTCACGCGCGAGTTGCCGGTGGTGTTGCTCGACGACGAGGAGGCCGCCGTTGCGGCGGAATCGCCGGAAGCGCTCGATGTCGTCGTGTCCGGCGACGCGCTCGCGTATGTGTTGTTCACCTCCGGCTCGACGGGTGATCCGAAGGGCGTCGCGATCACGCACGCGAGCATAGCAAACTACACGCAAGCGATCGTGCGCGAGCTATCGATCGACGCCGATGCGTGCTTGCAGTTTGCGGTCGTATCGACCCTCACGAGCGACCTCGGCTATACGGCGGTTTATCCCGCCATCGCGTCAGGTGCGACACTGCATGTCGTCGCTCACGACACGGCCACCGATCCCGAGCGCTTTGCGCGCTATTGTGCCGTCCATCCGATCGATGTGCTAAAAATCGCGCCGTCGCACTTCGACGCGCTCTGCGGTGAGTGGAGCGATCGTGCGCGTGCCATCGCGCCGCGGCGGACGCTCGTGCTCGGTGGTGAACGGCTATCGTGGGACCTCGTCGATCGGATTCGCAGCGTCTCGAATTGCGAGATCCGCAATCACTACGGGCCGACCGAAGGAACCGTCGGGTGCGCGACCTACCGCGTCGATGTCGATCTCGACGCGCGATCGACCAGCGAAAGCGTTCCGGTCGGGAAACCGCTTGCGAACGTCCGGTTGTTCGTGCTTGACGAGCACCGCCAACTCGTCGATCCCGGCGCGCCCGGCGAGTTATGTATCGCGGGTGCGGGGCTTGCGCGCGGGTATCACGCCCGGGCCGATCTCACCGCCGAGCGATTCGTCGACGTGGACGGCGTCGGTCGCGTGTATCTCACCGGCGATCGCGTTCGAGAACTGCCCGGCGGCGATCTTGAGTTCCTTGGGCGCAACGACGATCAAATCAAGATTCGCGGCTTCCGCGTCGAGCCCGGTGAAATTGAAGCCGCGTTGCGCGAGTATCCGGGCGTCGCTGCGGCGGCCGTTATTGCGGAGGGCATGACATCGACGCGCGATCCGCGGCTGATTGCGTTCATCGTGCCGCAATCCGCTGACGCAGCGGCGCCGGCGAGCGTGCGCGATTGGTTACGCGGCCGTCTCCCTGACTATCTCTTGCCGAACGCGATCTCGACGCTCGACCGTCTCCCGTACACGAGCAACGGTAAACTCGATCGCGCGGTGCTGCGAACGTTCGTTCCGGCCGCCGACGATCGGACATTCGTCGCACCGCAGACGCCGGTCGAAGCGATTGTCGCCGATGCTTGGGCCGACATCCTCGAACTGCCGCGCGTCGGGCGCGATGAAAACGTCTTCGAACTGGGCGCCAACTCGCTCTCCGCCATTCGCGTCCTCGGCCGTCTCGCTGATCGGCTCTCCGTCGCGTTGCCGCTCCGCGCCGTGTTCGAAGAGCCGACGGTCGCTGCGCTCGCACGACGGATCGCCGGCGCCACGAATCAAGCCTCCACCAACGGCAGCGCGTCGCCTGGCGTTCGCGGGCGTGACGAGGCGCCGCTCTCCCACGCGCAAGAACTGTTGTGGCTCTTGGACCGCGCATTTCCGGGGCTCGGCGCTTATAATATCTCGGAAGTCTTGCTTGTAAAAGGAGCCCTCGATCTGCGCGCGCTCCAGGCGGCGCTCAACGACGTCGCGGAGCGCCAAACGTCGCTACGGACGGCGTTTTTCGAACGCGACGGCGAGCCGTATCAGCGTGTTATGCCGGTCTCAGCGGTACCGCTTCGCGTGGTCGACAAACGCGGCGCATCAGACGCCGAGGTGGACGAGCTCGTGCGCGACGAAGTGCGCGTCGCGTTCGACCTGACGCGGGCACCGCTTATTCGCGCACTCGCCGTGTGGCGACCCGACGCGACGTGGACGCTGACGCTGGTGCATCCGCATATCGTCTCCGATGGTTGGTCGCGCGATCTCATCCTCGCCGAGCTCGCAGGCGCCTACGAGCGCCATCGCTCGGGTGACGATCGTCTTCCAGTACCGTTGGCGTTCCGCTCGACGGATCATGCGGCCGAGCAGCGCGAAGCCTTGCGCGGTGAAGCGCTCGATACGCTCGTAGGGTATTGGCGCGAACGGCTGTTGGGCGCGCCCGAAGTTCTTGAGCTTCCAACGGATCGACCTCGTCCGCCCACGCGAAGCTTCGACGGGGCGGTGCAACGCGTGCTGTGGCCGGCGCACACGCTTCGCGCCGCAAAACGATTCGCGCAGGCGCATGGCACGACACTGTTTATGGCGCTGCTGGCGGCGTTTGAGGCGCTGCTCGCGCGTTACAGCGGGCAAGACGACTTCGTGATCGGCTCACCGGTCGCGGGCCGGGCGCGCGTGGAGTCTGAGGAAGCGGTCGGTTATTTTGCCAACATGCTCCCGCTCAGAGCCGACCTTAGCGGCGACCCGAGCTTCCGCGCCTTGGTCAAACGTGTCCAGGCGGCAACCGTGCAAGATTTCGAACACGACAGCGTGCCGTTTGAAGCGCTCGTGACCACCCTCGGCCAGCGCCTCGATCCCGCGCGCGCGCCGATCTTTCACGTTGCCTTCGCGCTTGAGGGTTTGCCTGCGGAGTTGCGCTCGTTCGGAGGCGCGCCGGTCGTGCGAGAGCACGTTCACGGCGGGTTCGCGAAATACGATTTGTGGCTGACGCTCGGCGAACGCGCCGACGGCCTTTCCGCATCGATCGAATATCGAACCGATCTGTTCGATGCCATCACGGTCGAGCGGCTCTTAGAGCACCTGCACCTCTTGCTGGAAGGTGCTCTCGCCGATCCCGATCGGGCGCTCTCGGCGTTACCGATGATCACGGCTCGCGAACGCGAAGAGAGCGCGACGTGGAATGCGACCGGCGAGCGTTTCGAGCCGGCGTGCGTTCATCAGTTGATCGAAGCGCAATGCGCACGTACGCCGAACGCCGTCGCGGTTCGAGCGCGGAACGGTCAACTCTCCTATGCGGAACTCGACGCGCGTGCCACTCGTCTCGCCGAACATTTGTCGGTGATGGGCATCGGGCGCGGCGATTTGGTCGGCATTTTTTACGAGCGTTCGATCGAGTTGATCGTGGCGTTGGTCGGCGTGCTCAAAGCCGGCGCCGCATACGTGCCGTTGGATCCCGCGTATCCGCCGGATCGCATCGCGTTCATGCTGCACGATTCTGCGGTTCGCCTTGTGTTGGCTGACAGCCGTTTGCACGATTTGCTGCCGACGTTCGGCGGTTCAATAGTGACGATCGAACAACTAACCGCCGACGCAACGACCGTGCCGCAGCCTGCGCTCGTCGGCGCGTCGCCGGAGGATCTGGCGTACGTAATCTACACCTCCGGCTCGACGGGTGAACCAAAGGGCGCGATGCTGCCGCATCGGGCCGTCGCGAATTATCTTCAGTGGATGCAGAACGCGTTTCCGCTCGACGCAGGTGATCGCGTACTGCTCAAAGCCCCGGTCAGTTTCGATGCGTCGGTGTGGGAGTTCTATCTTCCGCTGATCAGCGGCGCGCGACTCGTGCTCGCCGGGCCCGACGATCATCATAACCCCGCAGCGCTTGCCGAGACGATCGCCTCGCAGCGCATCACGGTTATCCAGTTCGTTCCTTCGCTCATCGGCGTGATGCTCGAATCCCCCGATTTTGCGCCCGCCTGCCGATTTCTGCGACTGCTGTTTCTCGGCGGGGAAGCCGTCTCGCCCGAACTCGCAACGCGCGTGCGCGCCGCTTTACCGAACGTCGATCTGCACAACCTCTACGGGCCGACCGAGGCGGCGGTGTACGCGACGGCGTGGACGTTTCCGCCGTCGGGCCCGATCGGTTCCGTGTCGATCGGCGCGCCGATCGCCAACGTTGCCGTGCACGTGCTCGACCCCACGAGTCTTCTCCCGGTCCCCGTCGGTGTTGTAGGCGAACTGTGTATCAGCGGCGCGGGCCTCGCAACGGGGTACCTCAAGCGTCCCGAACTAACAGCCTCGCGCTTTGTGCGCAATCCTTCCGCGCCTGGTGGCGCACGCATGTATCGCACGGGCGACTTGGGCCGGTGGCGGCGTGACGGCACGCTCGAGTGCCTCGGCCGCATCGATCAACAGGTAAAAATTCGCGGGTTCCGGGTGGAACTCGGCGAGGTTGAAGCGACGCTATCCCGTCACCCCGTCGTGCGTGAGTGTGTGGTCGCAAACACCACCGTACGCGGAAAAGAAAGCCGATTGACCGCGTACGTCGTGCTACGCGACGGTGCCAACGGCGACCGTGCGGTGCTGCGCGAGTTTCTCGCCGCCGTCGTGCCGGAATACATGTTGCCGGACGCGTTCGTGTTTTTGGATGCGATGCCGCTCGGGATTACCGGGAAACTTGATCGCAAGGCGCTGCCGGCGCCCGACGATGACGACGAACCGCAGCAGTCCTACGTCGCGCCTCGAACCGATCTCGAGCGCATCGTTGCGATGATGTGGGCGAACGTGCTCGGACGTTCGCGGATCGGCGCGTTCGACAACTTCTTTTCGCTCGGTGGACACTCGCTCGGCGCGATGCGGATCCTCGTGCGCTTGGCGGAGCGGCTGTCCGTCCCGTTGTCGTTCAAAGTGCTCCTCGAGGCGCCGACGGTGGCGGCTCTGGCCCAACGGATCGCGGCGATGCTCACGCACGAGCCGCAGGCAAGCCGCAACGCCGACGCGCTGCGCGGTCGCGACGAATCGCCCTTGTCGTACGCGCAGGATCTGCTGTGGCTGATGAACCGGGCGTACCCGGGTTTAGGCGTCTACAATATCATCGACGTCTTCCGGGTCGAAGGAACGTTCGATGCCGCCGCGTTTCAAGACGCGCTCACCGATGTGACGGAACGGCAAACGTCGCTGCGAACGAGTTTTTCCGAACGTGACGGGGAGCCGTACCAGCGCGTGATGCCGGTGATACCGGTTCCGGTCCGCGTCGTCGAGATGACCGGTGCCACCGATGCGGAGATCGACCTGGCGGCCAGAAACGAAGTGCGCGTCTCATTCGATCTCGAGTGCGCGCCGCTTTTGCGCGCGCTTGTCATCGTACGCGGCGCAGGATCGCAGACGGTCGTGCTCGTCCATCCGCACATCGTCTCGGACGGTTGGTCGCGTGACTTGCTCTTGGTCGAACTCGGACGCGCGTACGCGCGACGCCGTGGGCGTGATTTCGCCGCGCTCCCGCCGCTTGATTTTCGCTATACGGATTTTGCGGCCGAGCAGCGCGAGGCATTGCGCGGCGAACAGCTCGAAACGCTCGTCCGGTATTGGCAAGACCGGCTCGAAGGCGCCCCCGATGTGCTCGAGGTCCCCACCGACCGCCCGCGGCCGCCGGTGCGTTCGTTCGAAGGCGACGCGCGGCGTACCATCTGGCCGCACGAAACGTTGCGCGCCGCCAAGCATTTCGCGCAAGCGCATGGAACGACGCTCTACCGTACGTTGCTCGCGTCGTTCCAAGCGCTGCTCTACCGCTACAGCGGTCAAGATGATTTCGTCATCGGTTCGCCGATCGCGCGCCGGACGCGAAAAGAACACGAGCCCGTTGTCGGATACTTCGTCAACATGCTGCCGCTGCGCGCCGACGTGAGCGGCGACCCAAGTTTCAGCACGCTGCTCGATCGCGTGCGTGAATCAACGATGCGGGACTTCGAGCACATCGACATCCCGTTCGAGGTGCTGGTCACGACGCACGGCGATCAGGCCAACCCCATGGACGCGCCGTTGTTCCAAGTGACGTTCGCGCTCGATAAGATGCCGGCGCCGCTGGTCCTAGAGGAAGCGGTGGTTACCCGGTTGGATGCTTATCCGGGCTCGTCGAAATACGATCTCGCTTTGTTGATGAGCGAGGTTCCGGAAGGACTGCGCGTCTCGGTCGAGTACCGCACCGATCTCTTCGACGCGGTAACGATCGACCGGCTCGTCGAGCATCTGCGCCTGCTGATCGAGACGGCGGTCGCCGCACCCGACCAGCCGATCTCAACGTTACCGCTGATCACCCAGCGCGAACGCGAGGCGATGGCGGCGTGGAACGCGACGGCGAAGGAGCGCCCGGATCTCTGCGTGCACGAGTTGATCGAGGCGCAAGCCGTCCGGACGCCGGACGCGGTCGCCGTCCGAATCGGCGAAGCGGATCTCACGTATCGCGCGCTTAACGAGCGCGCCGACCGTCTCGCAGCACGCCTGCGGGAGCGCGGCGTGCGGCGCGGCGACTTCGTCGGCGTCTGCATCGAACGCTCGCACGAGATGATGATCGCGTTCCTAGCGGTGTTCAAAGCCGGCGGCGCCTACATCCCGCTCGATTCCGAGAATCCGCCCGAACGGCTCCGCCTCATCCTCGAGGACGCGCAGCCGCGTATTGTCCTCACGCTCGAACGGCAAGCGTCGCGCGTACCCGCAGGCGATTTTGAAACGTTCATCATCGACGCCGACAACGGCTCCGCGACGATTCCGGGCGAGGTTCCCGAGATCCAGCGCGCCGGGCTCGACGACCTTGCGTACGTTCTCTACACGTCGGGTTCCACTGGGACGCCCAAAGGCGTCATGGTTTCGCATCGCGGGCTCGCGGACTGCCTGTTATGGCTCGGCGAGTTCATGCCGTTCGGGCCGGGCGTCATCTCGTTGCAGATGGCGACGATCACGTTCGACTTGTCAGTCGCCGAATTGTTCTCACCGCTGTGCTTCGGTGCGACGATCGTCATGGCGCTTCCGCGCGGTCAAAACGACGTCCACTACGCTGTCGATCTTCTGCTACGGGAGCGCATATCGGCGGTCCAAATCGTTCCGTCGATGCTGCGGCTGTTCTTGGATGTCGACGCGTTCAAGGAGTGCGTTCACCTCGAGCATCTCTTCATCGGCGGGGAGGCGCTGTCGCCGCAACTTGTGGCGGACGTGCGTCGGGTGCTGCCGCACGCGCGGCTTTCGAACGGTTATGGTCCGACGGAAGCGACGATTTACGCGACAGCTTGGCCGATCCCCGAAGAGCCGACGGTTATTTCGATCGGTGCTCCGAAGTCGAACACGTTGCTCTACGTCCTCTCGCCGCAACAGTACCTACAGCCCATCGGCGTGCCGGGCGAACTTTATATCGGCGGCACCGGCGTGGCGTTCGGCTACCTGCGCCGCGAAACGCTGACGGCTGAACGTTTCATAGACGATCCGTTTAGCGCCGAACCGGGAGCCCGCATGTACCGGACCGGCGATCGCGTGCGGTGGCGTGACGATGGAACGATCGAATTTTTCGGACGGGTCGACGATCAAGTGAAGATCAACGGCGTTCGGGTTGAGCTCGGCGAGATCGAAAACGCTTTGCTCGCGCAGCCGAGCGTCAGCGATGCGGCCGTGACGCTGTACGGTGATCCGGAGACCGGTGGGCGACGCCTTTGCGCGTACGTCGTTGGTAACCAAGGCCGCGCGCCGCGTATCGAAGACGTGCGCGCTGGGCTCGCGCAGACGCTGCCGATAGCGGTGATTCCGTCGGTGTTCGTGCCGATGGACGCGTTGCCGCTCACGCCGAGCCGGAAGGTCGACCGCAGGGCGTTGCCTTCACCGGCCGGCTTTATCGTCGCGGCGGATCGCCGCGCGCCGCAAACGGCGACGGAGCGGCTCGTTTTCGACGTATGGGCCGACGTGCTCGGGCACGATCGATTCGGCGCGGACGACAGTTTCTTCGCCATCGGCGGCAACTCGCTCTACGCGATGCGCGCGATGGTCCGGTTGGAGAACCGTCTCGCAATCCGGTTGCCGGTGCGGCGGCTCTTCGAGACCCAAACGCTCGCGCGGTTTGCGACGGCCGTCGACCTCGAGCTGGCACGCGGCGACGAAATGACCGATGTCGAAGCGCTGCTCGGCGAGCTCGACCTGCTCTCGGACGAGGAGGCGGATCGCCTTACCGCGGGTACGACGAGCGAGTTGTGAACGAACCGCCTCACGATCTCGGTGAGCGCATTGGCGATCTCTCGCCGCAAAAACGCGCGCTCTTAGAAGAACGGCTTCGGGCGCGTCGCGCGGCGCGGGCGATGCCGCGGCTCGACGAGCGCGAGCCGGCGCAGCTTTCGTTCTCGCAAGAATTGCTGTGGATGCTCGACCGCGCTTCGCCCGGGATGACCGCCTATAACGTCGCGGTCGGCTTTCGCCTGCGCGGACCGCTCGACCGCGATGCGTTCGGGCACGCGCTCGATGCGCTCGTCGCGCGACAATCAGTGTTTCGTACCACCTACGCCGCGCGCGGCGACGAGGCGGTAGCGATCGCGCACCGTCCCGTGCCGGTAGCGCTTGAAGAGATCGACGTTTCGGCAACGGACTCGCCGACGTCACTCGCACATGCGGTTGCGGAGCGGGTGAAGCGATCGTTCGATCTTTCCGCCGAGTCGCCGTTTCGTGCGACGTTGTTCCGCACCGGCACGGACGATCACGTGCTGCTCATCGTCACCCACCATCTCGTGTTCGACGGCTGGTCGTCGGTCGTGCTCCAAAACGATCTCGCGGCGCTCTACGATGCGTTCGTCAACAAGGCGTCGCTACCGCCGCCGTTGCCAGCCTCGTATGCCGACTTTGCGGCGTGGCAGCGGCAGCAACTCTCGGGTGATCGCCTCGCCGCCGAACTCGGGTACTGGCGCACGGTCCTCGACGGGATGCCCGACCAGACGAATCTTCCGTTCGACCGCCCGCGTGAGCGTTCGTGGAGTTTCGCCGGCGCGCAGCAAGGCATGACCTTGCCGCCCGACACGCTCGAACGCCTGCGAGCACTCGCGCAGCGTTCGGGCGCGACGCTCTACATGGTGCTCCTCGCCGCGTATGCCGCCGTCTTGCACCGCTACGACGGTGGCGCCGACATCGTCATCGGTTCTCCGAACGCCGCGCGCACGCGGGCCGAGATCGAGAACACGATCGGCTACTTCGCGAACGCACTACCGGTGCGCGTCGACCTCTCGGGCGATCCGTCGTTTAGCGAACTCCTCGCCCGCGTCCGCGAGCGTGCGCTCTCGACGTCCGAACATCGCGAGGTGCCCGTCGAAAAGCTCATTATGGAGCTGCGCGCCGATCAAAAACTCGGGCCATCGCCGCTCTTCTCGTGCGTGCTGACGATGCGCGACACGTTACCACAATCGGTGCGCGTCGCGGGGCTCACGATCGAGCAGATGGTGCTCGAAGATCAAATCGACGGCTCAGCGAAATTCGATCTCGTCCTGTTTGCGACCGAACGCGACGGGTTGCGCCTCCTCGCCCAATACGCGACGCAACTCTTTGACGAAGCGACGATCGTGCGGTTTCTCGGCCACCTGCGAACGGTGCTCGATGCGGCGGTGCATGATCCGGCGGCGCCGCTGTCGTCGATCTCGTTGCTCACGGCCGAAGAACGTGCGGAACGCGAAGCGTTTTTGACGACGCCGGCCGCCGCGACACCGGTGAACAGCGTCGCGGAACTGATCGATGCCGCAGCGGCACGACATGCCGATCGAACGGCGCTCGTGTGCGCGGAGCAACGCGTCACCTACAACGAGCTAACGACGCGCGCTTCGCGCGTTGCGCAGCATTTGCTACGCCTGGGTGCGCGGCCCGAGCAGCCGGTCGCGATCGTCGTCGACCGTTCCGCTTCGACGATGATTGCGATCGTGGGCGTGCTCAAGGCGGGTCTCGCCTATGTTCCGGTCCCCGGCGACGCACCGGCGGCGCGCATCACGGGCCTGCTCCTCGAGAGCGGTGCGACGATCGTGTTGACTGCAGTCGGCGTCGATCGGCCTAACGTGCCGGCATCGGTCCACGTGCTGCCGATCGAGGATGCGGACGATACCGCCGTTACGGATGACGAGCGCGCATTGCCGCCGAGCGATCCTGACGCGCTCGCCTACGTGCTCTTCACGTCTGGTTCGACGGGCGCTCCCAAAGGCGTGGCGGTTTCCAACCGCAATCTCGTACACTACACGTCCGCGATCGCGCAGCGGCTGACCGGTGAAGGCCTGACCGCGCTCGCGGATTGGCAGTTTGCGCTCGTGACGTCGCTTGCAGCCGACCTCGGCTATACGAGCCTCTTCCCCGCGCTCTGCGCGGGCGCGACCGTGCACGTGATCCCGAGCGATGCGACGACGGATCCACAATGCTTCGCCGACTACTTCGCGCACCACGCAATCGACGTGCTCAAGATTACGCCCGGACATCTGAGCGCGCTCGGCGCATCGCGCACGCTTCCCAATCGGTGGCTCGTGCTCGGAGGTGAGGCCGCTCCGTGGACGCTCGTCGACGAGGTGTTGTCGTCTCCGACCGCGATAAAGTCCGGCTTGCGCGTACTCAACCATTACGGGCCGACGGAGACGACGGTGGGCGCAACCACGTTCGCATGCACGGCCGGGTCACGCGAAGCGGCGCTCGCGCAAGGTGCGCGTTCGGTGCCGATCGGTGTTCCGTTGCCCGGCGTCCGCGTCGATGTGCGCGATGCCGCTGGCCAGCCGGCGCCGCTCGGCGTCGCCGGCGAACTCTTCATCGGCGGCGGCGGTGTCGCCCAGGGGTATTGGAATCGGCCCGATCTGAGCGCGGAGCGTTTCCTCCCGGACGGACTTCTCGGCATCGCGTATCGCACGGGTGATCGCGTTCGGCGGCTAAGAACCGGCGATCTCGAATTTCTCGGGCGCTACGACGAGCAGGTCAAGATTCGCGGTTTCCGCGTCGAGCCCGGCGAGATCGGCGCATTCGTGCGCGCGCAACCGGGCGTCACCGACGCCACGGTCGTCGCCTCCGAGGATCCGCCCGGTGAATTCTTCGCGTACGTGGTACCGCAGCACGTGGAGCAGACCGACGCGTTGCGTGAAGCGCTCAGCAGTGCGGTCGCCGCGCAGCTTCCCGACTACATGCTGCCGTCGGTTTTCGTTATGCTTCCTGCGTTGCCGCGGACGCCGAGCGGAAAAGTCGATCGACGCGCGCTCCCGCTTCCCCAGCGCAGCGCGACGAACGTCTTGCGGGTCGCGCCGCGCAACGATCTCGAAGCGGCATTGGTAACGATTTGGTCCGAAACGTTTAAGCGCGAGCCGGAAACGCTGAGCGTAACGGACGACTTTTTCTCGCTCGGCGGTCACTCGCTCTTCGCCATCCGGATTCTCGGCCGCATCAGCCGCACGTTCGGCGTGCGTCTCCCGTTGCGCACGCTCTTCGACGAGCCGACGATCGCACGCCTCGCGGAGACGATCGAGTTCGAGCGGCGCATGAGCGCGCTCGAGCAAATCGATGAAGGTGAGGCCGCGGCGCTGACCGGCGCGCACGAACAACCGCCGGGACCGGCCTAATGCATGATGCCACGCGGGCAGAACGCGAGAGACGCCTTGCCGCGCTCTCGCCTGCGAAGCGCCGGCTCTTCGAAG
>JAABUQ010009136.1_pt1 | contig 13534 bp, 23 predicted proteins | sample 5560001 | NCBI WGS metagenome assembly JAABUQ01 (sample SAMN10711888, study PRJNA513371) | rock metagenome | isolation source: Antarctica rocks | place: Antarctica: Victoria Land, Finger Mt nord | collected 2015-12-18
TGGGCCCGAGCGGCACGCGCGCGCGCCAGGCCTGCTGGGGTACGGGGCGTTGGCGGCGCTGGCGGCGCGCGAGTTTGCAGCGCGCGCGTCGCGCCGGCAGCGCTCGCAGCGGGAAGCCAACCTGGCGCGCTACGCGACGCTGGCCGCGGGCACCGTGCTGGCGTCCACGAGCGGCTACCTGCTCTTCATCCTGGCGACAAAGTTCCCCGGCGACTCGTGCACATGGTGCCTGACCTCGGCCGCGCTCTCCGCCGCCGTGTTCGGCTCGGCGCTGCGCGGCTTCAGCGGCAGGTGCGCCGGGCCACCCCGCGGCCAGCAGCGCAGGGCGCCGCCAGAGTTTGCGGCTGCCTCTCTTGCGTACTTACCGTCCTGCTCGCGGCGCAAGTGCTCGCTGCTGATGGTCTCATCGAGTACTGTTGGGGCCGGTCGCCTGGGCCTCCTAAGGACCGCACAGCATGTCAGCTTGATATGTAGTTTGCAACTCCTACAACTTCTGTCGTGTCGTCTGTAAGTTCTGTAATCTCTATGATTCTGCCGTCCGCACCTGGCAAGCACCAGGCTACCGACTTGCAGCATGCTGTCTTTTTGGGAGGGCACCCCCTGATGTGGCCCTGCTGCGCAGCAGGGAGCTGACAGAGGCGGCGGCGCCGGGCGGGGGCCTCGCGGCGGCGACTGTGCTGGGCCTGGCGCTGGCGTGGGCCAACGTGGTCCCGCCGGGGTCTGCCGCCGACTTCGAGCTGCCCTTCTTGGTGCGGCCCCGCTCCCCGGGCCGCCCGCGCGGAGCGGCCTTGGGCACTGGCCGGCGCATGGGCGGCCGCGGCGCTCGCACGGCCCGGAATGCAGCGAGGCGCGCGCTCGAGCGCGCCGCCGCGCGCAGGAGCCAGAGGTGAAGACGGAGAGCAGCGAGCGCACGGTCGACCTGGCGCGGCGCCTGCGCGCGGCGGGCGCGCGCTTCTACGGCGCCTTCTGGTGCTCGCACTGCTTCGAGCAGAAGGGGGAGTTCGGCGCGGCGGCCGCCAAGGAGCTGCCCTACGTGGAGTGCTACCCGGACGGCTTCCACAAGGTAGCTCGCTCAACCCTAACCTTGTAAACATAGCCATCGCAGGGCTGCCGCGTGCCTGAGTGTCAGGGCTTGTGTTAGAGTTGTCGCGGTTCTTGCCTTTGCAGCTGTCGGTCGCTGGTTGCCCCACAGCCGTTGTCGACCGCTGGTGCCGGTGCGGAGCCACGAAGGGTGCGCGCACGGCGCGCAGGACGTGCGGCTGGCGCAGGAGTGTGTGGACGCGCGCCTGACAGGCTTCCCGGCCTGGATCATCAACGGGCGCACGCTGAGCGGCGCGCGCACGCTGGAGGAGCTAGAGGCCGAGCTGCGCCAGGCGCCTGCGCCGGCGCCCGCGCTCGCTGGCCAGTAATGCTCTGCCATCGTCGCACCTCATGCGGGTGGGCACAGCAGCGCTGGACCTTGCGCAGTACGCCTGCGCCTGCGTAGGAACGTGAGCGCTTGCCGTGCTGCAGATGAGGCGCGGGCTGGTCGCTTCGCTACTTGCCACTTGACTGTGTGGGGCGGAGCTCCCATGAGTGGCTGTGCATGTGCGTGCCGGACCATCTGCAGGCAGGGCTGCAGGGACCTTGCTTCTGTGGGCTGTGACTGCACAAATTCGTACAGGTTTGAACTCTGATGTGGCTGATGGCGGGCATGCATGCGCATGTGCATCACTGTCGGGCGTAGCTTTCACAATGTGGGGAGGGCTAAGTACGTGACACAAGATGGCGAGCTGTCACGCTGCCCACTGTAGACGCGCAGGATTCATCTCAGTGTTCCAGTCTGTGACAGACCGTCAAAGCCCAGCCTGCTGCAACTCTCAGTAGCTAGCAATTCAGGCCCAATTGGACCGCCTGCGACAAGTAGCACACGCTCACCAGCTGTTAACTAAAATTCACCGATCGCACAATGCCTGCGCCTTGATGCTCACACTGTCGTAGCCGCTGAACGCGCTGCCGTGGTCTTACGCTTCGCGCCGAACTCCAGCGGGGTGTCGGGCCGCGCGGGCCCGCCACGCCGCGCAAGGGCAACTTCTCGGCTCGGCGCCAAGGGGTCAAGCGTGGGCGCGATGCCGGCCAGTGCGCCGCCGTCCTCGCTGCTGTCGTCCTTGACACGGTCCTTTGGAATTGTAAAGTACAAACCAGTGTACACCTGCCGGCGTGGCCCGCATCAGCTGCAGCTGCAATACACGCGCGAGAGCATGAGGCTACAGCACAGCTGACATATGGTACATGGCGCTTGACAGGTGAGGCCCATTGGCGTGAGAGAAAGGTGGCACCCGCCGAGTTGACGTCCGCAGTGTGCCAGCCGTGCACTGCCCTCTGGCTGCGCCTGAGCGAATGGGCGGGAGGAGGCAGATGGCACATGAGCTGCAAACCCCCGAGACAGGCAGGCGGCTGCTTTCCAAGGAAAGGTGCGCAAGAGCTGTGCCAGCCTGCATCGCGCTCCTCCGCCAACCCTGCCCAGCGCGCACCACAAACTTTGCACCGCACGCGACGAGGCTGATCAGCAGCAGGCTGTCCTCGAGCGCGCGCGCGTTGCGCACAGACTCGGCCGCGGCGGCCGCGGGCGCCTGCGCGTGCGGGTCGAAGGCCTGCCGGTAGCCGGCGCGCTGCGCGAGCACGCCCACCAGCGGCGACGACGCGAAGCCGAGCACGCCCGCGACGCACGTGTCCAGCGAGTAGGCTGTCGTGCGCAGGTGGCTCGGGATCACCTGCGCACAAGCACCGGGATGCTGTGTACCATGCTATTTTTGTTCCCATTTCATGTTTGGCTGAAGTCAGTAGAGCACCATTGATTCTATCAGAGGCTGAGGCAGAAAGTAGCTGTGTAGCTGTGCACCGCACCATGACATCCTCATTCACGGCATCATGCATCACGGCACGTCGAGCGAGCAGCAACGCATGTGTTGCGCAACAGGGGTGCTCGCGCAACGAGCACAAGGATACGGCATACAATGTGAGCGCCCGGCAAGCTGGCCGAGCTCTGCAGTCAGTCGGGCGGGGGACCGGGGGCGCGCCATGGCGACGATGGCCTGGTTGTTCGCGTTGCACCAGGAGCCCAGCGCCATGACGACGCACAGGAGCAGGGCGTACGCCCACGCCCACTTGTCGGCGGACCCGGGCACGCCCGTCGCGTGCGCGGATGAGGCAGGCATGCCCTGCACAGGAGCACAGTCCGCCGCTTGCGCTCCGCCCTCTGCCCCGGCTGAGGACGGCGCGAGCGCGCTGCAAAAGCCGCAGCACAGGGCGCGCTACCCGCGAGCTGGGCAGCAGGGAGCGTGCCGTATGTGCCCTTCTTGAAGCTAAGCAGCAAAAAGCTTTGACCATTCAAGGACGCTGCAGCAGGCACAACAGGCAGAGTGCGCTGGCCATTTGTCAGCCACTCTCGTTCTGAGTAGCTTGTTGCCCCACATCAGCGGACTCCGGGGTCATGCCTTGAGCGTCAGGTAGATGAGCGGCACGGTGAGCGCCAGGCTGAGCTGATTGGCAAAGGGGCGCGCGGCGTTGGGGAAGCGCCGCGCGAGCGCGTCGCCCGACGCGCCGCCCGCCAGCTGCCCCAGCGCCAGGCCGATGCTCACGCCGATCGTCACGCCGCTGGTAGCCGCATCGCTGAAGCCCAGCATCTGCGCGCCCGGCGCCATGCCTCTCGAGCAGCAGGTTCGCTGATGGCCAATCAGAGTGCTTCCCTGCCACACCCCTGCAGCTGTGCACCGCAGCTTGCCGGTGCCACGCTGCCAGTCATGCCTCTCAAGCAGCCGCCGCGGGCCGCGCCTGCAGGTAGAGGATCTGGAAGCCGCCCGACGCGCGCGTGAGGCTGCTGATGTGCTCCACGAGGATGACGAGGAAGCTGGGCGTGCGCAGCACGGCCCACACGCGCCGGCCGAAGTCGCGCGCCACCACGGCAGCCTCCCGGCACGAACATCCGGGTCGCCGCCGCCCCGCGCCCGCCGCCGCGCCCGCCGCTGCGTCGGCCCCGCCAGCAGCGCCCGCCGCGGCGCCGCCGGGACCGGCGGCCTTCCGCACGCCGTGGCCGATGTGCCGCGGCTCGCTGAGCGTGAGCGCGGTCACGGCCGCCGAGAGCAGGCCCAGGACGGCGGTTATGATGTACACGACGCGCCAGCCCTCGAAGCGGCCCAGCAGCCGCCTGTTGCTCAGGTTCAGCGCCATCACCAGCCCGCCCATGGTCGCTGCGCCGCAGCGCTGCCACTCTCAGGCACTGTGGATCCCCTTGCCTGATGGCTTGGAGCGCTTAGAAAGAATCACTCGAGGGGGAGGTGAGCTACCACCTTGCGAGCACAGGTGAGGCATAGGCCAGGCAGCAGTCCACAGCAGGGGAGCAGCACAGGCTCAGGCAACCAGGGGGCAACTATGCCCTGAGGTCTGCCGCAGCACGAGGCACGGGGCGCGCACCCAGGGACCCGAACATCAGCACCACACCAAACGCGCGGCCGCGCACGCGCTCCTCCCACAGGTCTGCAATCACGCTGGTCACGCATGGCGTGACCAGCGCCAGGCCGCAGCCGGACAGCGCCGCAAAGGCCAGCGCCTGCGGCACGCGCCTGCTCGTCAGAGCTGCCGCACCCCCGGCTGCACTGGCCCGCGGCGGGCGCAGCGCCTGGAGGAGCGCTCGCCACAGCAGCGCGGCCGTACCTCGCCGAACGTGCTCGACAGACCAAAGGCCACAGAGAACACAGTCCACAGCAGCGTGCCTGTCGCCCGCACTGCGTGTGAGCCGCAGCGTGCATGCTTGCATACGCACGCACCACAGTACTAGCTGGGCCACTGCGAGCTCGCAGCGCTGACACGCCGCACCTGCAGTGATTATGCGGCCGCGGTGGTAGCGGTCGCCCAGCGCACCCACGAACAGCGACAGCACGCTTTGCACGACCCCTCTCGCTGTGGTGAGGCTCCCCAGCTTTGCCGGGCCTATATGCAGCGCCACGGCCAGTGCTTTGTACCTGCGCGCTGCTCATGTTGGGCTGCATGCAGCTGCCACACGTGTTGGGACTGCCAGACAAGAGTGCCCAAACAAACGCTCGCGTGGCAGGCAGACGCACATGGAGTCGAGGATGACGCTCTCCACGCCCTGCGACACGGCGGCGACAGTCGCTGCGGCGCTGGTCACCAGCCGCGCCCTCTGCTTCCCCATGCTTGCCCCGCCCTGCTAACTAACTCACCATATTATATTGCGGGGCAGCTACAGTTCCAATGCACTGCGCAGCCCCAGCTAGGCATGGCAGTTGGGAGGAAGGATGCCTGAGTAAGGGGCAACTCAGCTAGCTCCAAAGAGACCTTGCAAGGTCGGGAAATGGGGGTTCTGCTCTTCCTGTTGAGCATCCATTCAGCAGGCACATGCAAGTCATTGCTTCCTGGCAGGCACACACCTCTTGGACGAATTGGTGACTTGCAACGTTGGTGATTCTGTTACAGCCTCTAGCAATAATCTGGGCCTGCTTAGGCCGTGCAGGTAAACACCACCCACGCTGGGGGCCGAACGCCTGTAGACACGTGCCAAAATTTCGTTCCAGAACACACAGTGGCAAGACCAGCAGCGCATGCCGCATTGAAGCTCTAAGTAATCGCCATGTCCTTGCCAACTGTGCATCTGATCTAAGGCACGTGCAGTGTACCCATGCAAGGCATGCATGGGCCACACCTCGCCACAGTGCGCCATACAATCTCACAGCCTCATTTTCACAACAGACAGCAAAGGACCAGACCGGCAACTCCCCATGGTCATGCAGTGACCCTAAGCAAAAGCATGTCAGACTGCCAGGCAAATGCAAAAAAAGCCTACCTTGCTCTGGCAAGCGAGCTACCTAGGCTGCAAGGAGGTCAGCCTCCTCCTGCGTGCTTAGCACAGATTGCTGTTTGGCAAATAACTGGTAGCTTTCAATGCCTCGGCACGCCACACTGGCTTCAGCCAACATACAAGAGATGAAGTCGGACACAAGTGCCAAAAGAGCAGGGACTGCCTATGAAGACTTCCCAGACATGCTGCCTGGCCTTTGCCCTGTTCGGGCATGCACGGCGCACAAGCAAACACCGGTGGTGTGCAGACACGCACTCCACAACGTATCACGCAGGGGCAAGGCCACCCAGCGGGCTTGCTCTGCAAGAGCTTAGCCCGCCGCTGCTTGGGGTTGCGAAAGGTCGCCACGTCCCCGCCAACAGCGCCGTCCACCCATGGGAGGAGGGGAGGGAGCATGGGTCCTTTGCGCTGTCCAACCAGGTAGTCACCATCCTACCTACTCTAGCACGAACATCCAGGTTGCAGCAGGCCCGTGTAGAGGCGAGTACGGCCCCTCTGCCGCCACAGGTAAGGATGAGCAGACGCAAATGCACGCGCGCAAGCACGACTGTACGCCGCCGTGCATCAGCACGAGCAAGCAGCACCTGCGTTACTGCATGCACGGCGCTGGCCACGAGCCGCAACATGCGTAACCTGTCGCTCTGGAGAAGGCCGCCCTCCTGACCTCTAATAGCGCGAGCGCCTAGCACGGCGGCGGCGGCAGGTCCTTGGCGTGCACCGCAGGCAGCGACGTGGCCGAGTCCTTGGGCGCGAGCGCGCTGTGCGGCAGCAGCTCGAGGGCGCTCGGGCGCGGCTCGAGCGGCGGCGCCGGCGGCGCCGCGTCGCTCTCATCCTCCTCCTCCGCCTCCTCTACCAGCCGGTCGCGCGGCATGGTGTAGTACAGCGCGTGGTAGATCTGCAGCGCCCGCGCCCGCCATGTCAGAGCAGGCCCGGCCGCCTCATCCAGTGCTCGTGACGTGTGCACTCCGCTACAGCACTTAATGTGTGCATGCCGCTGCAGCCAGATGCTCGTGATAGCTGCTCATGCATATAGTCAGCGACGGCATATCCTGCCCGCTCACCTGCGGCGCCTTCATCCCACTTTTCCTCGGACCTTCTTTGGCTTGAGCAGGCCTTTGGTCTGATCTGAACGCACCGCAACAACAAAGCCCGCCTGTGTTCCCCAGAGACGACGGGCGTGGCCGGGCGCCGGGCGCGCACAAAGATCTTCACGCCATAGCTGATGAGGATGAGGTAGAGCAGCCCGTCCTCGATCGCGCGCGCGTTGGCCAGGTTGTCCGCGGGCGCCACCGCCGGCGCCGGCGCGGCCGCGTCGTCGCCGCCTGCGCCGGCCGCGGCGGCGACCTTCTGCACCGCGTGGCCGCCCAGGCGCTCGATGACGAGGCCCGCGACCGGGATGGTGCACGAGTTGATGAGGCCCGACATCCCGGAGTCCAGCGCATAGGCCAGGGAGCGGCGCGAGGGCGGGATGACCTGCACACAAGCGAGGCCCCTCAGATCACGCGGCGCAGCTGACTGCAACTGGGGTGCTACACTGTTGCGCAGAAAAATGCAAGCAGCTGTTCGGCAGCCGTTAAACGTGCGACACAATCATGCTACCCGCCACCTGTGCCGGGAAGCGCACATCATGTCAAGCTTTGAGCTCGTGCTGCTTGCCATGGCGGGCAGCTGCTGTGCACAGAGCGGTTCACGCGTGAGCCCCGCCCACACAAAGGTCATAAAAAGCACATCGCAGGGGTGCGCTACGATGGTGGGGGCTGACATGGGGCGTAGCAGGCGCACCTCCGCATAAATGGTGGAATTGTTGGCCGCACACCAGGACTGCAGCGCGCCCGTCACAAAGTTGAGCAGGCTGTAGCGCCAGGTCAGGTAGTCCATCGTGCCAGCCACGCCGGTCGCATAGCGCGCGCAGCCCGGCATGACCTTGTAGCCGACGTACACCAGCGGCATGACCAGCGCGATGCTGACCTGGTTGGTCGCCGGCCGCGCGGCGATTGGGAAGCGCCGCGCGAGCAGGTCGCCCGACACGCCGCCCAGGACCAGCCCGACCTGGGCGCCGATGGTGGACCACACGGACGTGATCACGCTCGTCGCGCCGTCGGAGAAGCCCAGGAACTGCGCGCGCGCGCCGCACGGCCCATCAGCGGTCGCACACAGCGCGCTGGCTGCGGCTGCGTCGCCACAATTGCACCGGTAGTTGCCACACGAGGCCTCAAGAGCCACAACGCTTGAGCACTGCAAGACCACCCAACACACAAGCTCTGCACGATCACTGACATTGGCGCAGAACGCTCGAGGCCTGCTACAGCTTACTTGAGCTGGAGGGCAGCACAAGCAAGAGGTTGGTGTTGACTACAGCTCAGCACCCAGCAACACAGATGTGTTTACCAGCATTAGGTTGTGGCGATGCTCCTAGCGGACTGCAACATCACATGCACTACATGGCAGCAGCAAAGGCTTCCAGGGCGTTGCGTCAATGGGGCCCGAGGCTAGGCCGGACAGCTGCATGCGCGGGCCAAAGGCCGGGCAGCTGCATACGCGGGCCAGAGCGCGCGCCTGAAAGTACTGCACCGCAAAGCCGCTCACGCCGCCGGTGAGGTCGGTGACGTGCTCCGCCAGCAGCACCAGGAATGACGGCACGCGCACGACCCTCCACGCATCCCGCGCGATCCTGCCCGCCTCCGCGCGAACCGCGGCCCGGCTCGGCCGCCAGCGCCGCCGCCGCGCCGCCGGCGGCCGCTCGGCGTGCACCGCCGCGCGGCGCGCCACCGGCGGCCGCTCGGCGTGCACAGCCGCGCGGCGCGGGGACGCCCTGCTGCCATTGCGCGGCTCCCAGATGCCGGGGAACGCGGCCAGGCCCGTCAGCGCGCCCAGCCCGGCGGACACCATGAACGTCAGCCGCCAGCCCTGCACGCCCGTGGCCGCGCGTCAGGCCCTGCTGGGTGCTGGCGCCTGCCGCCGCATGCTGCGCCAGTCCGTGCTGGGCCGCAGGAGCCTCAGAGAGGCTACCGACCATCCGCAACCAAGAGTGCCCAACCTTGCCCACACCTAGGAAAAAAATCCCTTATACTCAAGCAAACAAAGCTCGGAGCTATGCAGTGCTGGTGCACGGCTGCATGCAGAGCACAATTCGACCCGCACACAATTTTTTCCTGTAAGGGGTGCGCACAGCAAGACTCCCATAGACCTGGTTGGCAGCGTTCACCGCCCATGCGCCGCCGCCAAGGGTCCCTGCGGGCGCGCTGCTACGTTTGTACTTCAGACACCATATAGCAAAACTGCCAGTATGCTAAATCTGACATATATCAGACAAGTGCTGCCCACGGGTGACAACGGGAGACTACAACCAGCAGTCCGCGCACCTAGGCCGCTTATAAAGTACATTAGTCCAAAAGCAGTCCCGCGACTGCTCTCTGGGAACATGTCTGCAAGGATAGAGCTGGACGCTGGCCCCGTAAGAGCGACACCAAAGCCCATCAGCGCCATCCACGCCACACCCTACACACGAGCACTTTGCTTTAGTAAGTGTAGGACGATGCGCACAGGCAGTGAGCCGGCAGTAAGACCTTCCTAACACATAGCTGCTGCGGCCAAGCACGGGGGGGGCAGACAGGCGCTTACCTGGGAAAATGTTTTCGTGGACCCGAACAGAAAGCTGAAGGCAGACCATAGCAGCGTGCCAAGAGCTATGAGGAAGCCGCGGTGAAAGCGGTCGCCCAGCACGCCTGCCACAGGACTGAACAGGCTCTGCGCAGTGGCGCAAACGGCTGTCAGCAAGCACGATACACAGTGCCAGGTAGATGCCAAGCGCCGTGAGCCTCGCCACCCGGCATGCGGGGGAAGCTTCAGCTCTGCTGTACAGCGCTTGCCACGCCTAATACTCTCGCAAGACAACGCAAAGCAGGCACGCCTCCCAGCAGAGTGCCCCTCTAGCAGCTACGCGCATGCGCGACAACGGCTGGGCCCGCACGGTGGACAAAGAATTCGCCGTGTCGAACAGTGTCAGCTGCGTAGGGCCCAGGTCAAACTCCTGGCTGAGCGCGGTGTACCTGCGCCGTCCACGTTTGCTCACACAGGTGGCCGACCACAGGTCCAGCCCCGCCGTCGGCACTCGGGTCCACCCATCAGGCACGCAGCGGGCTGCCGGAGCAGAGGGCCTCGCATGCAAGAGGGGGTGCGGAGCGGGGCCCGCTCACATGGAGCCGGACAGCGCGCCGTTGATGGCTATTGAGACAGAGGTCAGCCCCAGCACTGCAAAAGTGCACACGGTCGGCCAGGCGGCCATGCGCCACCGGCGCCCCATGACGCAGGAGTATTCACGCGCCACTCACTTATCACGGGTAGTTATCAACCACCCATCCCCTGTACTTGTACGTGTGTCCACAGCTACTTTGCTTACACATACCATGCGCTCTACCTGGCCTACATCATATAGCCTTGTGTCCCGTAAAGGGAGAGTGGACCTTGCAACACGCGGCACTGTGACACATCATTGATGGGCCTAATAGGGGCTAGGGTTAGGGGCAGCTTCATGCTGGTGCGCTTTCACTGAGAGCGGCGTTACGGCATGTGTGCAGGCTCTCAGCCCCTTGTGAGAGTTGCGGGGTGCATGCCAGGACGATCCTGGGAACAGCCGTATTGTTGGGGAGTTTTGGAAGCGTGATGGACAACAAGCAATGCGGTGACGTGGGTGCGCACCCAGAGCGCTATACCTCGAGTGTGTTTAGCCGAGCGACTCTCTAAAGCTCGCCGTGCCGCGCAGCCCTGCGCGACGGCCGACTGGACGACGCCGCCTACTACCGCATCGCGCTGTCCGAGCACCCCGGGGAGCCTCGCCTGCTGCTCAACTCCAGCCTGGCCGCGCTCAAGCTCGGCGCGCCCCAAGCCGCGCGCGCAGCCGCGCTGCCGAGCGCAGCCGCGCCTGCTCACGTCTTCATGCCGCCTCACGCCCGCCCAGGCAACTTCCTTCTTTTTCTCCTTGTTCAGGTAACGTGGAGGGCGCGCTGCAGCACGCGAGCTGCGCCGCCGAGGCGCTGGGCGCCGCGCACTCGGCCGCAGCGCGCAAGCGGCCGCCGGGGCCCTTTGCCTGCGCGGCCGACGCGCCCGCGGCCTGCCGGCGCGCGCGCTCGCAGCCGGCGCTGCTGCTGGCCAAGGCGCAGCACCGGCGCGGGCTCGCGCTGAGCGCGCTGGGGCGGCCTGTGGAGGCGCTGGCGGCGCACCGCGCCAGCGCGCTGGCCTGGCTACGGCGCGGCGACGCCGCGGCCGCGGCCGCGCTGCGCGCGGCGGCCGCCGCCGCGAGCCCCGAGCACGTCGCTGAGGCGCGGCCTGCGGGCCGTCCTGCGGCGCCGGCTGTCTCTGCATGGCCACGCTTTGCGTACCTGCATACCCGAGCGCTGGCTTGGCATACCACCACGGTGCAAAGCGTCTGCACGTGCCAGCCGCGAACCAAGAGCACGCGCCGCTGCCAACGGCTGCGCTGCGTCTTAATACATTATACAGACACTTGTGGGTGTGTCAGAGGCATGCCATTTGCTATGCCAGCGGAAGTGATCCAAAGCGCCAGCTGCCCCATTTGTCATATTTACTTCAGAGCGCGCCTGGGGCGCACACGCGGCATGGATGGGCGCAGCTGTGGGCGGCGCGCGTGGAGGCGGCGCAGACGCCGCTGCTGCTGTCCAGCCGCGACGGGCGGCTGCTGCGGCCGGTGCCGCCGGAGGCCCGCCTGGCGCCGGCCGCGCTGCACGCGGCGCTGGCACGCGCGGCCGGCGGGCGCCTGGCGGCCGACACGCGCGACATGCTGTGCGACGCATGGGAGCGTGGTGCGCGCCAGAAGGCGTGCCGTGCAGCCCTTCCACCTTGCCATGGTCTTCGGTTTGGAGGCAGGGAGCCTGAGCGCAGCAGGGGCGCATGTGTTACATCGTTGCCACCGCTGGCCGCTGGTTTGCCCACCTTGGTGATCATGCATGCTTCACAGGGCTGCGGCAGGCACGGACCGCAGAGCCGCGCCTGCGCGCTGCAGCGCACTAGCCCGGCGCTGAGCCGGGCGTCCTGCGCGTGACAAAGCTCGCCGTCCCGCCGCGATGCGCGCGCGCCGTTGCGCAGGCGCGGAGCCGGGCAGGGCGGAGCTGGCGCTCGTGCGCGCGTACGCGTACCTGCTGACCGGCGGCGCCGCCCAGGCGCTCAAGGTGCGGCAGCCCCCCTGCTGCATACCTCGGCTGTGTGGAGCTGTGTCAGGGGATGCGCGTCTGCAGCGATGGCCGACAAGGCCGGGCTGGGCAGGCCATGCCGGCTACTGGCGCATCAGGCAGGCCGCCTACCATGGATGCATGGCGAGGAAATGGGAACGGAAGGTTTAAATGCGCACGCTCTCCGACAGGCACGCTGGGCATGTCATCTGAGGGATTTAAGGCAAGGCTGCCGACACTGAGATCTGACATGCCCTGCGTGGCACTGCCTTGGGTCAGTGCAGTGAGTGCGCACCTCAACGGCACCTCTGAGTATCAGTGGGGCATGCACATAATGCCCAAAGCACAGTTACAGGCCATGTTTATCAGCGTCCGTACACGCCACATATTTTTCTCTTCCCTGCCCCAGGCCTCTCACACCATGGACATGTGACATGGATGTGCATGCTGCCTGCTGGAGCACACGCTGTGAGCATGTGTGCTCAGCACGCTGCTGCCGCGCTCAGGACTCCCGGGTCGCGATGGGCTACGGTCCAGCGGTGGATGGGCGCTGCTGCTGGCCGCGCGCGCTCGCCGCGCACTCCGCCGCCCTGGAGGGGCTCCATGTGCGGCGAGCTCTCAGGCCGCATCCAGGTCGCTGTGCTCGTGCTGCGCTGTGGCATGCGCCCACAAGCAGATGTCCAGAAGCTCATCTGCAGGAAAGCATGGTTGCCGCGAAATGCTGTTCAGAACATTAACAGCTCAGCGAAGTGACGGGCCGGCGCTCGCTTGGGCGGCCCTGCATGTCTGCGCGCGCGCGCGCGCCCGCAGCACGGCCAGCGCGCGCAGCCGCCAGCCGCGCGCGCGCCGCGCAGGACAACCTGATGGCGGCGCTGGCGATGCAGCGCGCCGCGGAGCTGGCGCCCAGCTGCGCGGAGTTCGCGGACGACCTGGCGCGCCTGCTGCGGCGCATCCCGCACCAGCACGCCGACCTGCTGCAGGTTTTGTTCTTGCGGGCGCACGCTTTGGTCGAGCGATGCCGACGCTTGCCACACGAGTGCTGCACATGGTCGGGCAACGCAGACACGTACACATGACAGGAGTGGAGCGGCATCCCTGCCGACCCTGCTGCGGTCTGCCGATCAGGCACCAGGCTCGGCCACTCGGCCTAACATGTTATGGCAGTATGTGTGTGTAAGCGGCCCCGCTCTGTAATATACGCATGCCAGGTGAAGAGCATTCGGCTTGCTGCAGTGCCAGCCTGTTCACGGCATGTAGAGGCCGGCGCTGTTTGATCGCGCCTGCCTGCGCGCCGGCCAGGCGGCGGGCGCGGCGGGCCTGGAGCGCTGGCTGGCGGCGGAGGCCGAGCGCCGCGTGCCTGACTACAAGAAGCGCTGGCCCAAGTACCACTACTACTACGAGTGGATGCGCGAGCGCGTGGCGGCCGCGTGCGGCGCGCTGCCGGCGCCCGTCCTGGACAAGCTGCTCGCGCAGGCGCGCCCGGGGCAGAGTTCCC
>JAABUQ010009137.1_pt1 | contig 13533 bp, 11 predicted proteins | sample 5560001 | NCBI WGS metagenome assembly JAABUQ01 (sample SAMN10711888, study PRJNA513371) | rock metagenome | isolation source: Antarctica rocks | place: Antarctica: Victoria Land, Finger Mt nord | collected 2015-12-18
CTACCCGGACCGATGCGGACGGCTCGGAGCCGGCCGCGATGCCGGCGCAGATCGGGACGGGCGGCGTGACGATCGATGCCGGGCCGGAGGCCGCCTCGGAGCCGGAGGACGATGAGGGCATCAAGCCGCTGCCCGACCGGCTGCTGTCCGAGCTCTCCGCGCACCGCACGCTCGCCCTCAGGCACGCCCTGGGCGGGGTGCCCCATCTGACGGTGCTCGCCGTTCTGCACGCGCTCACCCTGCGGATGTTCTACCCCTACGCGCTCGACACCTGCCTCGATCTCGACGCGAAGAGCATCGGTTTCGGGGCGCAGGCGCCGGGACTGAAGGACACGGCGCTGGCCCGTAGCCTGGAAGAGCGGCACCAAGCCTGGGTGGCACGGCTGCCTCGGGATCCGGCCGAGCTCTGGGACGCGCTCGCCGACTTCGACGCCGAGAACCGGCTGGGGCTGTTCGCGCACTGCGTCGGGCTGACCGTCAACGCTGTCCATGAGGCTTGGAACCGGCGCCCGCGGGCGCTGGCCCATGCCGACAAGCTGGCGCGGGCGGTCGGGCTCGACATGGCCGCGACGGGGTGGGCGCCGACCGTGGACAATTACCTCGGCCGCGTCACCAAGGCGCGCATCGTGCAAGCGGTGCGCGAGGCCCGGGGCGAACAGGTCGCCGCGTCGCTGGACGGACTGAAGAAGGGCGACATGGCCGAGAAGGCGGAGGAACTGCTGGCAGGGTCCGGCTGGCTGCCGGAGCCGCTGCGCACGCCGGGCCAGGTTTTTGCGGCAGCGGCGGTCACGCCGGATGCCGAGGCGGAGCAGCCCGCTGGTCCGGAGCAGCTCGCCGAGATGGAGCAGCCGAACCCGGACGCGCCGGCCGAGGACTGGTCGGCGGCAGCCGAGTAGGCCCCCTCCCCTTCCCTCCTGTCCCTGGGCTCGCCGGCAACGGCGGGCCCTTTCCTTTTCGGAGGCCATCATGCCGGACACGGTGTCCGAGCTGGCGCGCCGCCTCGCCGCCAACTCCGAGGCGGTCTGCCGCCACTACCTCTCCAACGGCCGCCGCGCGGGCGGCTACTGGCTCGTCGGCGACGTCCGGAACACGCCCGGGCGCAGCCTGTACGTCCGCCTGCGCGGCCCGACCACGGGCAAGGGGGCCGCCGGCAAGTGGACCGACGCGGCGACCGGCGAGCACGGCGACCTGCTCGACCTGATCGCCGCCACGCAAGGACTACACGCGATCGGCGACGTCCTGGACGAGGCCCGGCGCTTCCTCGGGCTGACTCATGCGAGGCCGACCTCCCCGCCTTCCGGCGAGTCTGCCGCGAGCTCCCGCTCCACCGCGACCGGTTCGCCCGAGGCGGCACGGCGCTTGTTCGCCCTGTCGCGGCCAATCGCCGGCACCTTGGGGGAGGCGTACTTGCGAGAACGCGGCATCGACCGGTTGAGAGATGCGCCCTCGCTGCGCTACCACCCGCGCTGCTTCTACCGGCCGGACGACGACAGCCAACCCGGCGACGGCGCGGCCTGGCCGGCCCTGGTCGCCGCCGTCACCGACCTCCAAGGCGCCATCATGGGCGTGCAGCGCACCTGGCTCGACCCGGCCGGCCACGGCAAGGCTCCGGTGCCGACGCCGCGGCGGGCGATGGGCCACCTGCTCGGTCACGCGGTCCGCTTCGGTACGGCGGAGCCTGCGAAGGCGGGGGGCATGGCGCACGGCGTCATGGCGGCCGGCGAGGGCATCGAGACCGTGTTGTCGCTGCGCGGCGTGCTGCCCACCCTGTCGATGGCCGCGGCCCTGTCCGCCGGGCACCTCGCCGCCCTGCTGTTCCCGGCCGGGCTGCGCCGGCTCTACGTTGCGCGCGACGACGATCGCGCCGGGCGATGCGCGGCCGATAAGCTGGCGGCCCGGGCACGGGAGGTCGGGATCGAGGCGATCGTGCTGGCGCCGGGCCGGGGCGACTTCAACGACGACCTTCGGCAGCGCGGGCTCCAGGCGCTGGCAGCCACGGTGCGCGGGCAGCTCGTCCCGGAAGACGTCGGGCGGTTCTGGCGACCGCCGGCGCGGGGTGGACGCACCCGGTGAGCACGGCGGCGGCACGAAGGCTGGGATGGCGGAGCCAGCGTGCCCCGCTCCGGCCGCCAGAGCCGCGCCCACGGCCTTCGGAGAGGGCGATCGGACCGGAAGCGGGCCGGCCCGGCAACGGCTCAGGGCGGCTATTTTCCGCCGCGCGCGAGCGCGCTTTGCATCGCGAAAACAAAATAGCCGCCCCACGCCGTCCTCCGCTGCGCTGCGGCCGCTCGGGCTGCGCCCGGCGGTGCAAGCCCGCGCCGCCCCCGGTCGTCGACGCCCGCGAAGGCCGCGATGGGCGCGGCCGCCAGCCGGAAGCACACCACGATGACCGACCACCCCGAGCCGCGCCACGCCGCATCCCCGACCGCCTCCCTCCTCGCCGAACTCCAGCTCTACGGCCACCGCCCGTTCCAGGACGAGCCCGACCCACGCCCGCTGCCCGAGGAGCGCACCGTGCGCACCGCGCTCGCCGACATCTTCGACGCCCTGGTCGCCACCCTCGCCGACACCCGCCTCGAGCCTGACCTCGAGGACCTGCTCTGGTCCACCGTCAACCTGTTCCACCGCGCCGCCGACCGGGTGGAACGCGAGCTCGACACGAACGAACAGGCGCAGCGCCGCAGCCAAAAGGAGCAGGACGGCTCCGAAATCCGCTCGGTCGAGCTGGAGCGGCTGCTGGTCGAGGGCACCACGCTGATCGAACGCCGCAACGCCCTGGAGTTGATGCGCGACGGGGCCGCCGAACACTTCGAAACCCACGCCGGCTCCACCTGGCGCCCGCGCGCGGGATCCAAGGTCAACCACCGCGCCCTGACCGCGTCGACGATCGACAGCCGCGACTTCCTCGCCGCCAAGCGCCGGGCAGAGACCGAGGTGATGCTGCCGCCCGGCCCGAAAATCGGCTTCGCCGGCGGCTACGAGTGCAACGACCACCAGGCGATCTGGGCGGCACTCGACCGGGTGCACGCCAAGCATCCCGGCATGGTGCTGCTGCACGGCGGCTCGCCCAAGGGCGCCGAGCGCATCGCCGCCTGCTGGGCCGACACCCGCTATGTGCCGCAGATCGCCTTCAAGCCCGATTTCGCCCGGCACAAGAACGCCGCCCCGTTCAAGCGCAACGACCAGCTGCTCGACGTGCTGCCGATCGGCATCGTGGTGTTCCCGGGCTCCGGCATCTCCAACAACCTCGCCGACAAGGCGAAGAAGCTCGGCATCCCGCTGCTCGACTACCGAGAGGGAGGCGCATAGCGCCGCCCCTGCCCTTCTCAGGTCCTTGCCTCTCGAGCCGCCGAATCCCGAATCCAAGTGGCGCTTCACCAAGGCCGGTGAGGCATAGTTCCGCTTCGCCGGGCGGAGCTGGCAAAGGTTCCGCCGGCGTCCAGCCGGTGGAAAGCCGGCGGAGGGTATGCGGCCGGCCACGGGCGACATGCCGGAAGCGTTCACCCTACGGACGACGGAGCCGGGGCCGGATGTGGCGCCGATCCATGACCGACAGATGGTGGTGCTGGAGCAGGCGGACTGGTTCGCTTGGCTCGATCGGTTGCGGCCGCAAGCGGAACTGCTGCGGGCTCTTCCCGCCGGTACTCTGGCCATCGAACAGGTGCGCTAGCGGATCGGGCGTCTCTCTGCGGTTCGAACCCGTGCTGATCACGATCCGTATTCTCCCCGCCTACGCCCTCCTTCACGGCCGCATCGACCCTGCCACTAAGACGTGCGTCGGGCGGGCGGGCGGTGTGCTCTGCGCCGCCAAGCCACCTGGGTTGAGCGAGCCAAGACCGCTTGGCAATCCGTCTCCCTTCTCCGGTGTGTGCCGCTGATCGCCACGGTCCCCTCCCCTGCCCCGGTCGACCGCGCTCCACGCCGCCTCGAATGGCTTGATCTGGCCGCAGGACGGCTGACGCCTCGATCGCCTCAGACGCAACGGCGGCCGGGCAACTTTCTTCCCCTGGCGCACGCGCCATTCCTCGCGAGACAAGAAAGCCGCCCGGCCGCCGTCCTCCGCTACGCTCCGGCTCGCAAGCGAGTGCGTCGCCGATCGCCTCCGGCCTGTCGATCGCCATCGAGATCCTATGAGTGGGTTGCAGCGGCTTATCCTGGGGCCGCGGCTGTCGTCGGCCGTGAAGGGAAGGAGGCGGGTGATGATCTCGACTGAAGACGCGAAGAAGTCGGCGCACAAAGAGGTGGACGCGATCTACGTGTCGATCGAGCTGAGCCGAAAGACATGGCTGGTCACGTCGGTGTCGCCGGGAGCAGGTGAGAAGCTTTCGCGCCACTCGGTCCCCGGTGGAGACATTGCTGGACTCCTGGAGCGCCTCAATCGGCTCGCTCAGAAGACCCTGCAGCGGACGGGACAACTCTACCCGCTCACTGTCATCCAGGAAGCCGGGCTTGACGGTTTCTGGGTTCACCGTGTCCTCCAAGCGGAAGGACATGAGAGCCACCTCGTCGACGCGGCCTCGATCGCGACCTCGCGTCGCAGGCGCCGGATCAAGACCGATCGGCTCGACGGAGAGACCTTGATCCGGGCCTTGCTGGCGTTCAGGCGCGGCGAGCCACGGGTCTGTTCGATGTTGCGCGTGCCGTCGCCTGCAGAGGAGGATCGTCGCCGGATTGCGCGCGAGCGGAAGGTGCTGATGCAGGAGCGCATTCAGCACAGCAACCGGATCAAGGGGCTGCTCTTCTCCCAGGGCATCAGGGGCTTCGAGCCGTTGCGACGCGATCGCCGCGAGCGGCTTGATGGCTTGCGCACCGGCGACGGCCGCGAGTTGCCCGAGCACCTCAGCCGCCAAGTGCGGCGTGAGCTCGACCGGCTCGAGATGGTGCTCGATCAGATCAAGGCCATCGAGGTCGAGCGGGACGCGATGCTCGCGGCCGAACGAGAGACGTCCCGCGAAGTCGAGATGCTGTCCAAGATCGTCGGCATCGGCCCGGAGTTCGCGGCCGTGCTCTGGACCGAGGGCCTGTTCCGGCGCTTCGACAACCGAAGGCAGATCGCAGCCTATGCCGGCCTCGCGCCGACGCCGTGGCAGAGCGGTTCGATTGACCGGGAACAGGGCATCGGGAAGTCCGGCAACCCGCGCCTCCGCTCGACGCTGCTCGAAGTGGCCTGGCTCTGGTTGCGTCACCAGCCTGGGTCTGATCTCAGCCGCTGGTTCAACGAGCGCGTCGCCCAGAATGGCGGCCGCTTGAAGAAAGTGATGATCACGGCTTTGGCGCGGAAGCTGGTGGTTGCCTTGTGGAAATACGTCAGCGCCGGCGTGGTGATCGAGGGAGCGGCCATGCGAGCCTGACAGCTAAACAGCAGTTCCGTCCGGGCCTGATCAGCTCGCCGGAAACCAGGTGGACGACCGCACCGCGGCATGGCCAACACGCCGTCATCGAGAATGGTATCGTCCCCTGGGCCCTTGCCGCCGCAGGCGGGATTATGGTGCAGCCGCATCGACGGCGACCGGATGTGAGGTTGATACGCGCACCGGCGCGGATCATGAACGGGCTCAGACCGTGGTTTCGGGTGGGAGCAGGCCGGTAGCGCCGGGCATGCGGGGAGGAGACCGGCTGGAGCCGTCTTCTCCAGGAACGATGTTGTCAAAGCGCCCAGCGGCCTCTCTTGGGGCTGGTCTGGCGACTTCCCGTTCTTCACCTGCAACGGCTTCGCCAACCTTCTTCCCCTGCGCTGGCGCGCATTCCTCGCGAGGCAAGAAGCTTGGCTGCCGCCGCCCTCCGCTAACGCTGCGGCCCTCTGGGTGCAGGCGTCCGGTCCGTCGCCTCTCGACCGCCGTCGAGGCCGCATCGGGCGGCTTCGGACAGCAGTCAGGAGATACGACGATGGCTCAGATCGGCACCTTTACCCGCGGCGATGACGGCTCCTTCACCGGCACGATCCGCACCCTCAACATCAACGTCAAAGCGACCATCAAGTCCGTGGCCAAGGAGGGCGAACGTAGCCCCGACTACCGGGTCACCGCCAACGGCGTCGAGCTCGGCGCCGGCTGGAGCAAGGCGGCGAAGGAGACGGGAGCCGAATATGTCTCGGTGAAGCTGGATGACCCGTCCTTCAACGCACCGGTTTACGCCACCCTGGTCCACGGCGAAGGCAGCGAGCACCGGCTGATCTGGTCGCGCTGACAGGCCGAGGGCGCTCCGCCCAACCCGTGGGGCGCCCTCCTTTCCACCCCATCAAGCCTCAGGGCGCAAACGCCTTGACCCCTCACCCCTCATGTGAGGCCGCGATGGGCGGGGTCCCGAAACACAACGGAGAACACCATGGCGACCATCGGCACCTTCACCCGCTCGGGCGACAGCTTCACCGGCTCGGTCAGGACCCTCAGCATCAACGCCAAGACGGCGATCCGGCCGGCCGACAAGGCCAGCGACAAGGCGCCCGACTACCGCATCTTCCAGGGCTCGGTGGAGTTCGGCGCCGCCTGGAAGAAGACCTCCGGCGAGGGCCGCGAATACCTCTCGGTCAAGCTCGACGACCCGAGCTTCCCCGCCCCGATCTACGCCACCCTGGTCGAGGCCGAGGAGCCCGGCAACTACAGCCTCATCTGGTCCCGCCGCAACGGCGACTAGCCCGGCTCACGGTGCCCCCGCGTCACCCGACGCGGGGGTTACCTCTTCGGAGTAGCGAGTTCGCATAGTAAGCTTGGCCTCACTCTCCATTGCGCCCGAGCCATCGCGGGCGAGCGGAACAGCGCCCCGCAGCCACTGCCCTCTTGCGGATCGGCAATCCTCGTTGGCAATCTATCCGTGATCCGTGATCCGTGATCCGTGATCCGTGATCCGTGATCCGTGATCCGTGATCCGTGATCCGTGATCCGTGATCCGTGATCCGTGATCCGTGATCCGTGATCCGTGATCCGTGATCCGTGATCCGTGATCCACGCGATCGATCATGAACCGCCAAGCGTGATGCACGCCCCTCAATTCATAAGGCACGACGCATAAGGATGCGGGCTCCGACCGCATCACGCACCGCGAAGCACGCATTGAGAGGAATGGCCAGGGTCGCCACCACGCATCACGAACCGTGCATCACCGCCACCTCTCTTAATCCCTGAAGAGTGCTGGACAACCGTTCGAAAACACCGGCATCTTACGTTGGCCAGCCGATTTGCAGTTCACGATGCGTGCATCACGAAGCACGATGCGGGAAGGGCCCATGCACAGGATTGTTCTTGCTCAGCAGAAAGGCGGCGCAGCGAAAACGACTCTCTGCGTCCATTTAGCAGTCGCGGCCGAGCTATCAGGAATGAAAGCTGCGATCATCGACACCGATCCGCAAGGGAGCGCATCCGCCGTCTGGGGAGCGGCGAGGGGAGGGGTCGCACCTCCGGTCGCAGCCATAATCGCCGCCGAACTACGCGATACCCTCGACGCCGCAGAGTCCGACGGCTATGACGTCGTTTTTATAGATACTGCGCCGCACACGGCACCAGCGATCGAGGCGGTTGCTCGGAACGTTGATTTGGCGATCGTGCCCGTCCAACCTTCAGTTCTCGACGTTGCCGCGACCCAGCGTACGGTCGACCTTCTACGGGCCGCCCGAGTGCCGATCGTAGCAATATTGACGCGCGCGCCGCCACGGCGGGACGAAGAGACGAACGAGACCGAGCGAGCTCTTCACGCCTTGGGCGTTCCGCTGCTCGATACCTGGATGGGTGAGCGTAAGGTCTATCGGCGCGCCTTAACCCAAGGTCAGGCGGTCGCGGAGTTCGATCCGATCAGCAAGGCGGCTCAGGAGATTCGGAAGATTTGGCTCGCGATCCAAAAGCTGGACCGGGCGGGCTCAACCCGAAAGGGGATAGCTGCGTGAGCGGCAGTCAGAAGAAGAGCTTTTCCTCTTTTCTGCGCCCGGTGCCTCCTGGCCCGACCGAGCCCTCCGAGTCTCCGCTGTCTCTGGGTTCGCACGTCGCGCAACCTGCGGTGGAGAGGGAGACCATTGATCCCGGCGTAACGAGTGATCCTGGCCAGAGGGCCCGCCACGTCACCGCGACTGGCCGAGTTCGTACACATAGCGCGACTCGCCAGCTGCCCGGCGTTACATTTCGGCTGACCGAGGACCGGTGGGAACGACTTAAAATGCTTTCGATCCAGACCCGTCGCCCGATCCAGGACATCCTCGGAGAGGCGATGGACGCCTATATGAAAAACCGCGGTCTTCCCTGGTGACATAGATGCGTGACTGGTGATGCACGCATCTATGGAAGGGCAATATCGCTCGGACCGCAGCTCGGGAGTCGGGTACTCGCGCTGTCTCAAATAGCAATACCAGCGCTGTCCCAGGCACGAGACAGAGGTTCTGCTCGTTCCTGGTGCCCCAAACAGTTACGAATTGCATTTGAGGACAAAGAGCGAAGCTGGTTCGCGAAAAGCACCGCGCCGAGTCGCTGGGGACTTTACCAGTGCGAGATAGCTGGATCGATGTGGACTTTACCAGTCGGCGCCGTGGACTGTTCCAGGTTGGTCGAGATGGCGATTAGCGCCCTGAATCAATGGTTTAGCCGACGTCTTCCCGAGGACTTTGCCAGTCCAAGATCTAATACTCAGAATCAAATACGCTTCCTAATATGACTCCTGGAAAAGTCCCCAGCGACAAATCCACCCAAGCTTCCCATCATGAACCTATGGGCACCGTTCACGAGATTCTTGAGCAGCGAGGAAAGCAGACTGCTCTACAGCTAGACTTGGACCGCCAAGTGGTGGAAGCCGCGGCCGCCTATATGGCTGATGAGGAAAGCGGGATCGGCTTCCTTTACTCGGGCTGGTGTCAGGCCGCACTCCCCCACCGTCGATTGCCGCCAGATCGCGGCTGGCAGATTGAGAGCGAACGAATCGGACTGATTGTCCAGCCAGGAATGAAAATGGGGCTAGCCGGTGTACCTGAACCGATCGGCATACCATTCGGTTCGCGGGCTCGGCTCATCATGCTCTATCTTCAGAGTGAAGCTTTGCGAACCGGCAGGCGCGAGATCGCACTCGGACGCAGCCTTCGCGACTGGCTCGAGCGCATGGGCATCCCTGCAGGCGGCAAGAGCATCAAAGATGTCCGGGAGCAGGCGGACCGCATCTCGCGCTGCCGGCTCACCTTTCTGGTGCGGCAGGGAAACCGAACCGGGCTCGTGAACCAAAACATTGTGGACACCGCCATGTTCGTAGACCCGGACGACATGAGTCAAGGAAGCCTGTTCGTCGAAACCGCGACGCTTAGCACAGCATTCTTCGACCAGCTACAGCGTCATCCGGTGCCGCTGGAAGAGGCGGCGATTCGGGCCATCAATAACAACTCGATGGCGCTCGACGTCTATGCGTGGCTAGCCTACCGCCTCCACGCACTTGACAAACTGCGGCCCGTCACATGGACCGCGATCAAGGCGCAGTTTGGGACCGGCTTCACGAGAATGGACAATTTCCGGATGCAATTCCGCTCGAGTCTCAGCCTTGCGCTGGCCGTCTACCGTGACGCTCGGGTCGAGGAAGACGAGAGAGGTCTCGTGCTCCATCCATCTCGCCCGCCGATAGCGCCGCGGTGTGTAAGTGTGCGGGTTCCTGGCAAAGTCCTCAGCCTGCGGGATTAGAGTTCCACACCGAGATATAAAAGGATCACGGCCCCAACTCCGTCTCTGGCGGCGGATGAGCAAAAGCGTTAATGCTGCCTCGGACGCACCCCGCAACATGGCGCACCGCACGAGGTGCTAATAACGCAATGCGCAGTCAGCGTGTTGAGACACATGCCGCGAGTCTGGCGGCGGGAAACGCCCAGTCGCCGCAAGCAAGCCAACACAGTTGATAAGCAGCCGGGTTAGGGCACGCATGGCTACCCACATTCGCGTAGCAAGCGAGAACTCGCCCTGCCGACACGCGCGTTTGTGGCGTCTCTGCGGCAGCTTGCTTCTTTAGTCGCGGCGGCGCACCCATATTGTCAAAGAAGACGGCGTTTCCTGGCAGATCCCGATCTATCCATCAACATCGACAAGGGCCTTGGTGACCATATGAACTGGGTGATGTTCGAGACCGACGGTGGTGGACTATTGAAGGTCCAGGCCTCACATATTGTGGCGATCTACGATGAACAGGGCGTCGTGAAGCTCTCGACCACCGCCGGGGGAGTTCATACCCTCGTCAGGGCCACGACCGTACAGAGTGCGGCACAAGTGATCTCGAACGCGGGAGCCGAGTGACACGGGGAGAAGGTTCGGGCGCGGCCGAGCGACGCATGATCGACCCCGGCGGCGACAGCAAGTTGGGCTAGAGCTTTGCGAATTTCAAGTTACAGGGGCGCGTGTGTTACGTTTCGCGCTGGGCTCGGTGCGCCGCATTGAGAGGGCGGGGGGTCTATCTTGTACATTGCCTCAAGCAGGCGGCTGCTTTCCTCTACCTTCTACTGGGACCGGAACGAACAAAACCCGCGCCTTCTCCAAGCGGATTTGGTCTGCCATAGGCAATGCGCCCGCGAACATAAGCCAGGCCGGCAACTACTCGGCCGTGCTGCACTATCTCTAGGCGGCTGCGGCGCTTGGACCCGCCGGGCAAAGAAATCGGGTCTCATAAGAGTAAACTGGATCCGGCTGCTTGCCGAGCGCAACACGGACGCGGCAATCAGCAAGCGCGTGGCGACCTGGGAAATTGGGCGACCCGCCCGACTATGAGCCACCGGCCGAGGCGAGCTTGGCGGCGCGGGCGCAGCTGGAGAGCATCTAGCTAGTCTGCGGCTCTCGCCTATGATCTACTAATGCGGGATGGCGGCCGCAAAATCCTGTATTCCCCGCTCAGCAATTACGCCCACGGCAATCTCGAAACCGTACGACAAATGATGCAGCATCGTCGGTAACTAACGCAGCCGTGCTGGGTGTCTGCGTGGACACTGATCGAATTGCCTGTCCATAGTTCGGTGAGCAGCGTCCTCCGGGGCGATGTCGAGCGAGGCGGACCAAAATGAACGATTCCGAGCGATCCTTCCTTGAGTTTCAGGCCGCGGAGCAGGCTCGACGCTCTGCCGAAGACTGGCTCGCGGCTCTTGAGAGGGCGCTTATTTCCCGGGATTTGGCGCTGATCGCCGCCTTGTTTCATCAGGACTGCCATTGGCAGGACGTCCTGGCATTCACATGGCACCTGACACCAGTCGAGGGCCGGGACAACGTCGCAAGGCGCCTTGCGGCGGAACAGGAGCACACCGCTGCCCACGGATTTCATCTGCCCGCAGACCGGAAGGCGCCTCGCGAGGTGAAGCGCCTCGGGATCGACAGCATCGAGGCAATCTTCGAGTTCAAGACAGCGGACGGTCGTGGCGCCGGTATCATCCGCCTTTCGCCGGAACGCGACACCGGCGGCGAGATAAAGGCGTGGCTCCTTTCAACGACGCTTGAGGCTTTGGATGGCCACGAGGAGAAAATCGGCGCCAATCGGCCAACCGGAGCCGCTTACTCGCGGAATTTCGGCGGCGACAACTGGGCGGACATGCGCAGGAAGGCCAGCGCGTACGGCGATCGGGAGCCTGCGGTTCTCGTGATCGGCGGCGCCCAGGCGGGTCTCTCGATCGCGGCACGTCTCAATCAGCTGGGCGTTGATACGCTCGTCGTCGAGAAATGGCCGCGCATCGGCGACAGCTGGCGGAAGCGCTACCACTCACTGGCACTGCACAACTCGATCCATCTGAACCATCTTCCCTACATGGAATTCCCGCCGACCTGGCCGAAGTATATTCCGAAGGACATGCTGGGGAATTGGTTCGAGTTCTATGCCGACGCCATGGAGATCAATTGCTGGACCGACACGGAACTCGTCGGCGGGACGTGGGACGAGACGGCCAAGTGCTGGACGGCCCGGCTGAAACGCTCCGATGGAACCGAGCGCGTCGTGCGGCCTCGACATCTCGTGTTCGCCAACGGCGTCAGCAGCTACCCCATGATCCCAGACCTACCGGGTCTGGAGGATTTCGAGGGAGAGATCATTCACTCCGAAGGTTTCGACAGCGGTGCGGCCTGGAAGGGGAAGAACGCACTCATCGTGGGCACCGGCACCAGTGCCAACGATATCGCGCTTGATCTGCACAGCCACGGCGTGAACACAACGCTCATTCAGCGCGGCTCCACGACCGTCGTCTCGATCGATCCGAGTGCCAGACTCAATGAAGCGATCTGGGACGAGGGGGGACCGCTCGAAGACTGCGATTTGATCGTCTCGTCCGCGACACCCCCGTTGATCATCAAGGCCTATACGGCCGTCACGGAGCGTATGCTCGATCTTGACAACGAAATGATCGAAGGCCTCAAGGGCATCGGTTTCAAGTATGATGTCGGCGAGGACGGGACCGGTCACCAAATGAAGTATTTCCGCCGTGGCGGTGGCTATAATCTCGACGCGGGAAGTTCGGCTCTCATGATCAAGGGTGAACTAGGCCTTCTCCAGTATGATCGTATCGAGCGCTTCAAATCGGATGGTGCATTGCTGAACGATGGATCTACGGTTCCGGCCGATCTTATTGTTCTGGCGACTGGCTACTATCCACAGATGGAGCTCGTCCGCCGCGCGCTCGGCGAGGAGATGGTGGAGCGCATCGGCCCGGTCTGGGGCATCGGCGCGGATGGTGAACTCAACAACATGTTCAAGCGTACGGCGCAAGAAGGCCTATGGTTCATTGCCGGCGGGCTGGCCCAATGCCGCATCAACTCAAAATATCTGGCCCTGCAGATCAAGGCCATGGAACTCGGGAAACTCAGGCCGCTTTGAACACGGCTGCCACGTGACGGATCAGCTGCGACCGTCGCAGCCTTCTCGCCGCTCGTTAGATCACGTCAAGACTTCTACACCGGAGTCGCTCGTGCCAGCCGATCCGATGGCCACCTCAGCCTGTACAGGAATCGTCCGACGACTCGGCAAAAACCCGGCAGAAGTCGCCGCGGCCCTTGAGCAGCGTTTCGGCGCGCAATGCGAGGGTTGAATGCGAGGCACGGCGGCGAATTGGGCGTGGGAGTCGTTCGCCGTCGCCCGCGATTTCGTCTACCAGCTCGGCGAGCTGATCGGGCCGCGGTTGCGGTCGCGAAACTGACGCGCGCAACGAGCGGAGACCGTCATCGGTATTGAGGTGCTCAACCGCATGATCCGGGTCGCAAAACCGGTTTCGGTTCGGGCCGCGTGAAAGGGCCGAGCCAAGGGACCAATGCGACTCCGGAATGCACTCCGTGCACCAGCGCCTCTCCGCCCTACACGGGGCCAGTCAGCGCAGCGCCTCGTTCAGCACCATGGCGAGCCGGAACCCGCCTTCTCGAGCTGCTCGGCCGCTACGTCAGGCGCTCGGCGCTGATAGGCGGAGGTTAGCCGATAGGCGGGCTGGTCGTGCTCGTCCGTGGTCTGCTCGCCGAGCTGGTAGGCGAAATCGCGCGCCACGGTGAACGACTCCAGCGCCCATTCCGATGCGGTTCCCACGATCCAGCCGTCGCACTGCGTCCCGAGCTGCTGATCGATGGACGCGGC
>JAABUQ010009138.1_pt1 | contig 13533 bp, 9 predicted proteins | sample 5560001 | NCBI WGS metagenome assembly JAABUQ01 (sample SAMN10711888, study PRJNA513371) | rock metagenome | isolation source: Antarctica rocks | place: Antarctica: Victoria Land, Finger Mt nord | collected 2015-12-18
GGATCGAAAATGAGTTTTGAGGATGGAAAGTCATCTTTTCACTCCTTCTTGCACATGATCACTCGGACTCTTTTTCTTATCCTAGCACATGCAATGGAAGGTTCAGAGGGTTTCCCAACAGTGTCAAAAGTGTGTAAGATCCAAGTGGGTGGGCAAAACTTGCTTACGTCGGACGGCATTTACCACCATTTCCCCAAGATTTGGGCCCTTGACGACAGCAAACTGGATCAGATCAAACGCTGGGTCGCCGATGCCCGTCAGCTTCCCAAAGGCGATCCCGCCTTGCTGGCTGGCTGCATGAGCGTGCTCTTCGACGTCCGTCGTCAGGCCGTTCGCCGTCTGCATCTGCTGCCCGATGCCATGGCTCATTGTCTGACGCATGCTCAAGAGATGGTCGAAGGCGTGGAGGCGGGAACCCTGCTGCTCTTCGATCTGGGCTATTACGCCTTTGAATGGTTTGATGATCTGAGCCGGCAGGGCATCTGGTGGGTGAGCCGGGTGCGCAAGAAAGCCAGCTACACGATCCAGCACGTTCTCATCCAGCGCGATGGCTACTTTGAGGCCATTGTGCAGGTGGGAGCCTATCGCTCGGATCATGCGGCCTACAGTGTGCGCTTGATCAGCTTCCAGTATCGAGGAACCTGGTATCGCTATTTCACGAATGTGCTGGAGCCGGCCCTGCTTTCGGGAGCGGATGTGGCTCGCTTGTATGCCCGGCGCTGGGATATTGAGCTCAGCTTCCGGTTGCTCAAAGATCATCTGAAGCTGCGTCTGCTCTGGAGTGCGAAGCCGGAAGTGATCAGCGTGCAAGTGTGGGCCTCGCTGATCCTGGCGCAATTGTGTCACAGCTACCAGGTCCAGGTAGCTCACGAGGCAGGTGTGGACGTGTTTGATGTCTCGCTTGATCTGTTGGTCCGGTATGTGCCTCGCTTTCTGGCAGCAGGGCTGGACCCAGTCAGCAACCTGGTGGAAGTGGGAGCTACCATCGGCATCATTCGACCCAGTACTCGCATCAAGCGAGAGGTTCCAACTTTTGATCTGTGGGAGTATTGTTGGCCTCCTTGCGATCTGCCTTTGCAACGTGAACCGCGCTACGACCATCGTCCAGCCGGGAACAGCAACCGCAACAAGAAGGCGACCGCTTGAATTAGTTGGAGTTGGTGGACCGCATGGTATCGCAAATCCGCTGCCACCTTCCATGATGTTCTTGCGACGGTCCGGTTGCAGATCTGGAAACAGCAGAGCAATCTGACATCCCCTTGCGAACCTGATGTTGGACTGCTTCCTCGTTCTGTGCTTGAACGGCTTCTCTATGCTGCCTGTTTTTAGTTGCAAATGTACAAAGTCGAGCTTAGAGAGTACAACCTTCGCGCAGCATCGCAACTCGCATATCTAAAGATCATACTGACAATAGCCACAGCGGTCGAACATCAGGGGGATGTGTGAATAGCCCAAGGAGCCTCTCTGATGAAGCGACACACTTGACAGCCTTTGAATCCTCAATAAAGAACCGCTTGTATGTCAGGAATGTCAACGTTGTTTCGATCGAGAACCACCAGGTCTGTCGTTATGTGTTTGGGCAAATCGTCAGTATTGCCGCTCAGAGCTTTGAGCGCGTAGTCTACAGCGACTTTTCCCATGTCACCAGGCTTCTGAACGATTGCCAGGTCAACAATACCGTTGCGTATGTCATTGGTGGTTTGTTCTGATAAGTCGAAGCGAGCAATCTTGATCTGCCCGCTCTTATGGGCAGACGTGATGACTTGAAGCACTCCTCGTGTACTATAGTCGCCCGTACTGAAGATGCCTGAGAGTGAGGGGACACGCTGCAGCATAGCCTCTGTCTGCTCGGCCGCAGTAGCAATGGAGCCTCCGTCATAATTCACTCCGGCCAGAGTAATGTTCCCAGCAGCCATAGCAATCGCGCTTTTGAAGCCTTCTTCGCGCTGATCTGTTGCACTAAGGCCTGGCCGAGTACTCTGAATATACACCGTTCCAGAGCCGCCTATAGTCTTAATCAAAGCTTCTCCAGCAATTTTCCCACCTTGTAGATTGTCCGAACCAATATAGCAGAGAGGGAAGCGCACAGGTCCTTGAGCATAGTTGCCATCGCCGATGAAACTATCGATAGTGATGACTTTGATCCCTGCGTCCTCTGCTCGCTGCAAGGGAGCGATCAGTGCCTGATTATCACAGGGCGCGATAAGTAGAGCATCCAACCCCATAGCAATGTATGTCTCAACAAGTGATATTTGCAGTGTAGCATTGAACTCTGTAGGAGCTTCTACGAGTAAAGAAGCATTTCGCGCACTAACTTCTGCTTCTGCTCCTAGCGCGATAGCGGTATAAAACGGTGAGTTTACTCCAAGGATAAGGCCGAGTTTATAGTGCTTGCCTGATTTCGTAGTCTCTTCCGTAGGTGCATTCATTGTATTATTTCCTCTTTCTCTCATTTTTCTGCTTATCGTCTTTTTCTCTCTTGGTCAATGTGCAACTATACGGGTTCGTCAGATGTATGCGGCATCCCTATTCTTTTGTGTCATGAATAGGTCGATGTTGACCTCCTGTTAACATAAGCTGACGCTTTCTATTGAGCAATTCCTTCTTCGACCAGCAAGGATATTTATCCATCATAGTCTGTGTAGCAATAGGCCGTAGAATCATCTTCATGTGGTCTTTAGAGTGCTATGTCTTGCTCAAAACGAGGAAGCGCTTAAAAGAAAATAATGCTGCGACAATGAGACCTCCTCCCGCAAAAAGTGCGGCAACGATCCAAGTCACAGCAAAAGCGTGTTGCAGAGAAGAAAGATGCTGACTCGCCAGCACACTGATCAGGGTTGCAACGCCAAGCGTAAAACCAAGTTGTAAAGCTGTGCTAAATATTCCACTTGCCACTCCTGCTTGTGCGGGTGAGACCTCTGATAAGGCAAATGAAGGCAGGTTCGAAAAACACAAGCCCATGCCTATACCAAGAATAGCCCCACGCCAGGACACATCGAGGAGTGTCAGTTGGCTATCGAGCGTCGAGAGACAGAAAAGGCCAATAATCAGTAGCCCTAATCCTATTGAAACAGCCACACGCGGAGATGCCCACCTCCCAATCTTGCTTGCAAGAAGAGAGACCACAAAAGAGGTCAATGGTGTTGGTAGAAGAAAGAGAGCAGCTACAAGCGGGTTATTGCCGAGGTCGCGTAAGTACAGAACAAAGATCACGAATGCTCCCATAAGCGCGACGGCAAACAAAAGTGTCTCAACGCTCGCCTCTGTAAAACTACGCAATCGGAACAAACGCACATCAACCATTGGGTACGCCTGCTTTTGCTCTACTAGTGGGAACGATACGAGGCCAGCAAGTGCAACTGCAAACAGGAAAAGAACACCTGGGGACATCCATCCCCAGGTGTTTCCTTGAAGAATAGCCAGCACAAGGCAAAGAATCGTTCCACTTATAACAAGCAGGCCAGGAGTATCAATCTTTTTACTTGCTTTCTCATCTTTCGTCTCAGGTACATAGAGGAAAACCATAATGAGGCTTACGAGGCAAAGAGGAATATTAATCAGAAATATCCATTCCCAATCAAGGAACTGAACGAGTGCGCCTCCAATCACCGGGCCAATGGCTATAGCAAGTCCATTGGCTGCTCCCCAAATCCCCATTGCGGTGTTTCTCCACTCACCAGGAGGAAAGACTGTGGGAATGATTGCGAGACCAACGGCACTAAGAATGGCTCCACCACATCCTTGTACAGCGCGGGCCACGATAAGCCACGCAATAGAGGGAGAAAAAGCACACACGAGTGAGCCAACGCCAAAAAGGACAATGCCGACCAGAAATAAACGCTTGCGTCCAAATTGATCGGCAAGCCAGCCGACTGGTATCAACAAAATAGCAAAGGTGAGGTTATAGGCGTTGAGCACCCAACTCACCATTAAAAGGGTTGTGTGCTGTTGTCTCTGAATATTGACAAGTGCTATGTTCACCATAGTCGCATCCAGAAATGCCATGATTGCCCCAAGGAGCACAGAGGTCAGAATGAGCCGTGGATGCTTAGTCTGCTGTGTTTGTGTAGAAAAGGTGGTAACAGGTTTGTTTATTGATGAGTCAGGTATTGCCATGTTAAACCTTTCCTGTCGGCTCCGCGCCGACCATCATGCCAACGATTTCGTTTGTATTCGTGGAGCCGACATCTCGCACACCTACCTTACGCCCGCGTCTCATCACGATCACGCGATCGGCGACGGCGAAGATATCCTGAAGTTGATGACTGATGAGAATAACAGGGACGCCCCGACTGCGTAGGGTACGGATAAGTTCCAGAACTTTGGTCTGTTCAGGAACCCCTAATGCTGCTGTAGGCTCATCCATAATCATCAGGCGGGCATTCCAATAGATGGCGCGAGCTATAGAGACGGCCTGACGCTGACCACCAGACATCTCGCGGATTGGGCGGCGCAGATTGGGGATACGTATATCGAGCTGCTCTAAAATCTGCTGCGCTTCCTTGAGCATGTAGACCCGATCCAGCACCTGAAACAGTCCAAACTGACGGCGAGTTGGTTCGCGGCCAAGAAAAATATTGATGGTTGCATCAAGGTTTTCGCAAAGGGCCAGATCCTGGTAGATCGTTTCGATCCCGAGTTTTCGTGCTTGAAAGGGTGATGAGAAGGTGACCTCAGTACCATTGAAGCGTATGAGTCCGGTATCAGCGCGATACACTCCCGAGATCAGCTTGATCAGCGTCGATTTGCCGGCACCATTGTCGCCGAGCAGTCCTACTACCTCGCCGGGGAAAATTTCCAGGCTCACATTATCCACAGCCACCAGCCCATCAAAGGACTTCGTCAGGTTCTCTACTTGCAACACAGGCTGTATCTCTGTCATGAAGAGCTTCCTTTCAAAAAGAAGCGAAGGCGACCCTTCGACTGATAGACAAGGACTGCCAGAATAATGACGATGCCGATGGTGATAAATTGCCAGAAGGGATCGACCCCCAGGATGACCAGGCCATTCTGAATGACAGCGATAATAAGCGTGCCAATGACCGTCCCTACAATCGTCCCCTCGCCGCCAAAGAGCGATGCTCCACCAATGGCGACTGCTGCGATAGAATCGAGCAACAAAGGATCGCCAGCATCTGCTGCTCCATTAGTAAAGCGAAGCATATACAGGACGCCAGCAGTTGCAGCCAGAAACGCAGAGAGGATGTAGACCTGGATGGTACGAAGCAGAACAGGAATGCCTGCACGCAACGCTGCCTCACGGTTGCCGCCAATGGCGTAGATATGCGAGCCAAAACGCGTCTGCGAGAGCAACCAGTGACAGATCACCACCAGGACAATGCTTATGATCAATTGGAACGGTAAAACCTGTGTCACCGAGCGCAGTTGTGCATTCGTAAAACCTGGAGGCGGCTGAAGAAAACTGACTGAGTAGCCGGGTAGAATATAAAGCAGGAAACCATTACCAAATGCTCCAATGCCATTCACCAGAACGTTCACTGGCTGTCCATGTGAGAGAATAAAGCCTGCTCCGCGAGCGATGCCGTACATCCCCAATGTCACAATGAAGGGTGGCACCGAAAGACGAGCGATGATAACCCCATTAAGGAAGCCAGGGATGATGCCCACAATCACACCGGCCAGGAGACCGAGCAGAACCACTAATGGCAGGGGCATCCTATCACTAACCGCGACGACTACAAGCGCTGAGACAATGGAAGATAAACCCATCACATAGCCCGTCGAGAGGTCAAAGCCTCCTGAAATAACCACAAATGTTTGCCCTAGCGCAACGAGAAGTGCGAATGCCATATCGGTCACAATATTTTGCAGATTAGCAAAGCTCAAGAAACCTTGGCCACTGATTGAGAAAAAGATTACAAGCACGAGTAAAAAGAGCCAGGACCAACTCTTGCCAACAAGCTCTAGTGATCTACGTTTTTGCTGTGCGTGCGTTTTTGGTACATACATAGTTTCGTGCTCCGCAGTGTAGATGAAGCTTCACTGTGTTTCTCTGTATCTTGCTTCACAGAAGTGGGTTAGAAAGCCCTGTAACTTCAGCCCAAGGAGGAAGGGCTGGTTCCTTCGGGGCATCCGTATTTGCTTGCCTTAGCCATTGGATGCGAAGTCTAGATGCTATGAAGCTTGCAGTGAGAATCATTCTCACTGCAAGCTCCCGCTTTTCAAGCGAGGTTCGTCACACCAAAGCAAGTCAGGCGAAACTTGCAAAGAAGATGGGCTGAAACTACTTATCATTGCAAGCCTCTGTATGCAAGCAGAATTCCCGACGTCTCAGTTTGTCTTATAGATCGCTGCCTGTGATTGTGGGTTGTCGACGGTATCTCTGGTAATGACTACGAAGCCTGTTCCCATATGCTTTTGAACTCCGGCCTCGCCATTGAGGGCTTTGATTGCATAGTCTACAGCAAGCTTGCCCATGTCCGCAGGCTTTTGTGCAACCACGAGTGTTACAATACCATTGCGGAGATTTGTAATACCATTAGGTGTTGCATCGAAATAGGCAACCTTGACGATGCTCGCCTTCTTAGTGTTGTTTAGAGCGGCGACAATACCATCACAACTGAAAAAGTTAGTGCCGAAGAAGCCTGCGGCATTCGGATCACGCTCAAGCAGTGCTTGAACCTGAGACGTTGCCTTGGCAGTAGAGCCTCCGTCGTAGTTTATTCCAGCCAGGGTCACAATCTCTTTTCCCGACCGATGGTTAGCTTCGTCAATTGCTTGTTTGAAGCCGGCTATACGCTGATCCTCACTACTCACACCGGGCGCTGTACTTTGCAAGTAAATCTTTCCTCTGCCACCGATAGACTTGATCAGCGCCTCGCCAGCTAGTTGCCCTCCTTGCGTATTATCTGAACCAATATAGGAAACAGGAAATGTAACTGGACCCTTCTCATAGTCGCCGTTGCCCAAATACGTATCAAAAGTAATGACTTTGATACCTGCACTGTTAGCTCGTTGTAAAGGTCCGAGCAGCGTTTGGCTATCTACAGGTGCTGTGATAATAGCATCAACTTTTTGCGCGATATACGTATCGATAATGGGAACTTGCAAAGTTGCGCTAAATTGGGCAGGAGCGTCCACTTTGAGCGTTTGACCCAGTGCCTTTGCTTCAGCAACTGCTGCATCCTTTGCTGTAATGTAGAACGGCGCATCTGTGAGAAGCCCAGGTACAAAGGCAAGGGTATATTTCTTTCCCGAGGATGCTGAGGAAGATCCAGTACTGGTCGAGCTGTCACAGGCAGCAAAGGTCAAGCCACCTGCTACAGAGACTGCTCCTATCAAGAACTCGCGACGGTTTAGTGCTTTCTTGCCAAAATCGGTGTCATCTGGATCAAACCAAAGGGTGCGCATGATATAAACTCCTTTTAAATACTTTCAAATACGTTCGTGTGTACAGTGGATATCCTTCATGTCGCGTTGCCTTAGACTTAGAACAAGCCTGAGAAGATAAAGATGCACATTCTACACTGACTTGCTTTACACTATACTACCATTACTTATGGACTTTGGCTAGTAGGGAAGGAATTTATCCACTGTAAAATAGTACTCATTGGACTTAGAGCATCATAAAATAAGAGCATTATAGAACGTTCTGATACGACCACCCTTGCTTGTGCATATTTTTCTCGCCCTCTACAATGCTCATTTTCCTACCACCTGGCGCAACTCATTTACCACTTGCTCTAATTGCTCCGCTGCATTCGATGTCGCGTCGGCACCCGCTGCCAGTTGGTCGGCGACCTGTGTAGTGACCTTAATTGCAGACGCTAACTTCTTATTGCTATCATCTTGATAGTGGACGGCTTTCTCGACATATTGCCCATCGCTAACGATCTGGTTCAACACCTTTGTAATTAACGCCGGGTCGATCTGCTGCCAGTTCCGTGTCAGGTCAGTGCTCACCGCAGTAAGCCGACGCACAGCCAGATTCGCAGCCTCGGTATAGTACTGCACGGATTGTAATCCTACCTGCGTGGAATCGACCACCCAGGTCTGCTGTGTAACAGCACTGCGTTCCCTGATTGCTAATGCCTTGAGTGCCTGGCTACTATCGAGGAGATACTCGACGGAACGGAGGATCGGGCGCGTGATGCGCCGCCCAACTCCTGCACCAATCAGAGCTGCGAGCAGAAGGATCGCGAACGTAATGATCAACGTGATACGTAACTGGTCATCTGCAACGGTTGTAGCAATATGGAGCGGGCTCGCCACAAAATAGGTCCAGGGGACAGTGTATGTTGTGCTTCGAGCTACCTGGAAAGTTTCCTGCTGTCCCGCTGGTATCATCTGAAACGTTGGTGATGGGTTTTTATTTTGCTGCACATCAGTAAGCGTCTGATTGGGTTCTACACGTACACCTCCACTGCCTACACCATACATCCCTTCGCTCTCAACGCGCTGCTGTGTCGTTGATGAAAGAGGGGAAACTGCAGTGAAGAGATTGGATGCGTTGGTAAAGCTAAATGGGTTTGGGCCAGGTTTCGTCTGCGCAATACGCACTCCATTCTGATCGAGAATAAAGGCATAGCTGCCGTCGCCGTTGACACCGGCTTCTCTATCGACAATATCCCACACGTAACGTAGATCAAATGAGGCACGTAAGATGCCAACTTGCTTATAAGAAGATGTGGTGACGGGCGTATATATATCGATATATCCTTCGTTACTCGCCGGGCTGAAGAAGACACCTGAAAGAAGAGCTTGTCTTGATGTCTGGAGTTGTTGCAAGGCACCGCGCGGAATGTAGTCGTGCCCGTGAAGCTCAGGGGATGTCGGATAATACAGTTGGAGGTCGCCTTGCAGGTTGAAGAGCGACCAATCTTCGTAATAGCTACCACGCCCATGACCAGTGGTAAGGCTGGCGAGGGCTCTCTCCTTTGCTCCCTCACCGCTGTCTCCCCCTAAAAACGCCTGTATAGGTTGAAGGCGACTTAACGCTTCAGTTTCGAGGATACGCTCAGAGAAATAGCTATCGATTAATTGCGTATGCGTCTGGGCATCGGTCTCCATTTTTTGACTGGCTTGCGCTATCAACGTTGGACGAGAGAGAAATTCAATGGTCGCAACGGTGACAATCAGTGGTACGATCGCTGCTAGCATAAGTAGACCTGAAACGCGTATTGATAATGAGAGTGGCGGTTTGCCACGTGTAAATATTCTTTGTAGAGCCATAGAGTGTCCTTCCTTACAAAATACACAAGATCGCTTCTAGAGCTTGATGAGGCCAGCCTGTGCTAGCTGATCTAGCAATTCATACACCTCGTTTGGACGCCGTCCCATAAGTAGTACTAGATCCGGCAGTGTTCGCTGTCCATCAAGCAGCAAGAACAAACGTCGATGCATGCGCGAAAACCCATACTTTTCCATCACATACATGGCTTCGTTGAGGGATCGTAGACGAGAAGGAATGGACAGTGGTAAACCTGTTTTCCCTCCACGATCAGGCGGCAACATGCTTGGAGAGAGACCAGTCGATCTCTTTATAGCAGTTGACGAGCTGTATGAGCGTATAGTTGAGATGTTAGGCGAAGCAATGCCAGGGGAAATCGAGGGAACAAAGTTAAAACGGCAAGCCCCCCAGCCAGCCAGCCAATTCAGCGCATCTTCACTGATAAACTGTCCCACGCTCGCCCAGACTGGCTGTCCGTTGACAAAAATAATGGTGCCCTCTTCGAGATTTGTCCCCAGATTACGGGCAACAGTTAACGTGCCAGTCTTGCGCCCTAGCTGAAGGGCTGCGATGACATCGGCAAGGCGATCTGTTTCTGTTTCCTTTTGTTCGGGCATATCCTATAACCTCACTCCATCCCTTGGTTGAGAATTCCCTTATATCGCCTTCCTGCTTTCGATTCGCTACTTTGTGCATAGTTGTCTCATTTTGCTGAGAGCTTGGCATTACTATACTCATAAAATGCTATGTGAGGCAAGAGTTATAGAAAGCTCCACATATATTTTAATGATTTCTTTATGTTCGTCTTTAGAAAAATAGGGATAATCAAATTGTATAGTGAACACACCCAAAATACTATAAAATGAGCTTGGCAATTAGATATCTACTATAGCATAGCTCTCGTGCAAAAAGGTACTATACTTGTTGCCGGGAGAAGCCACAAGCATGTATATACGCAAAGATGAGGATCAACTGTAGCTTTCGATTCTAGAAACTTTTAAAGATCAAGTATAGTAGCTGTTTCAAAATCCATGTGAAACCAGTGGAAAACTTATAGAGTACACAAGAAAGCATAACATAATGCATGTATGCAGTCATAGCAATCATCAAGTTTGCATTACTTTTGTACTCTTTACAAGCAAGGGAGCTCAACTTATATGTTATTGGTAAATGCCGTCCGACGTAAGCAAGTTTTGCCCACCCACTTGAGCACTTGCCCTCCAATGTGAGCAATGCTGCCATGAGGAGCAGATCAAGCCCCTCTATAAGCCAACGGACGTGGCCCGTTTCTGTAAATTCAGTGTTCAAGATTCGGGGGAATGCTGGTAGTGAATGCTTGAACAAACGCGCGAGAACGGGCAGAGTCTCAGCAAAACGCTGAAGATATCTCCGAAGATTTGGCCTATTCACCGCAGGGACTGGCCTGGAATTTACAACTTCTGCGGATGGCTGGCCGCATCAGAAGCGGATTCTCCGGCAGACAATGGTTGGGCTGCTCACATCGGAGGGCGAATGCTCAAGTGGGTGGGCAAAATCCGCTCATGTCGTAAGTCATTTACCAAGAGCACAGCTATTGTTTTAAAATATTAATTACTGTTTTAAATATTAATATTTAACGTCTGTGTTCTAATAATCACTCTGCGAAGGCTGAAGGCAAAACCTAGACTGAATCATTGTAACCACAACAATATGCTTGATGAACTTGGTTCTAGCTCAAGAACATTGCAGAAAATAGTGTCGTCACATCACGAAACCTTGAGTAAAAAAAGATGCAGAGCGAGAGAAAGTACAGTATAGTGTTAGAAACAATCTCTATCAGAGGAACCGGTGCAATGCTACCATTCTCACTGGTGTCTTGGTTCCTCTCTATCCCTCATGGAAAGGGGCAGGAATATGAATGAGGAGCAGCCTTTTTTTACATCACGTAGGGAAGCGAAGCGGTTGATTGCTGAGTCTTTGCCGCTTCAAGACGCAATGATTTTAGGCGTTGTTCCACCTCAAGATGGCCCTGGTCGTCTCCTGGCAGACGAGCTTCCACCGGCGCTATCTCTGGTCTGGCTCGATATGTCGAAGCGTCCAGCTCTGCATGATCTGGGGCGTGTGCATATGACGGAAGGGGAAGGGGAGGCAACGTTCAAATGGATTTATATTGATGAGGATAAGAACGATTGTTACTTTGTGCTGAATATTGAGATGCACAAGCCTGTGCGTGAAACATTCAGAGTACCTATTCGCATGCAGGAGTGGGCAGCATTGGTGGAAGTTCTATCAACAACAGGCTCCTTATCTATACTTGCTGGCCCACCCGTCGCTTGGCGCAAATTGATACAAACCATGGAGCCTGCCGCGCTTATGCAGTTGATCCATAATCAGGCCAGAGGAGATGTGACGCTTGAAATGAATAAAGAGACGGTTGCTGAACTGCGGCGACATTATGAGACTTGGATGCAACGCTCTGTCCACAAGGAAGAGGAAAATGTGGCAGATATCTCTAGCGCTCCAATAGGGGTATTAGAAAGCCTTATCTATTGGAATACCGATCAAGGAACATGCCAGCGATGTCAGCAGCAGAAGCAGCAGCTTTCGGTTCTAGAGCTGTATCTTCCTCTTGACCTCTACACGCTGCTGCTCTCGGGCAAGGGAGAAGAAGCGAAGTACAAGGGGATATCTGGCGTTACTTCTGTAGCAGGAGAGCAAATACGAGACCAGTTTCTAATCAGTCAATCTCAGCTTTTATGTGGCGAGTGCTTGAAAAGCGCGTTTGCAGGATTTACGAAGAAAGATGCCTATGAGACTGCAAAAAGAGGGGTAGAAAAAGAAGCGAAGAAACAGAGGATCATCTGGTCAGCTATCTTTTACTGTCTCGTCCTCGGTGGTAGCACCCGCCATGATATGATCCATAAGTCAAACTATGCACATATCGCTATTGATGGATCTGACTTTCGACCTCCTTTACATGATTTAATTACCATGGGAAATGGTGCAGCAAGAGAGCATCTTACATAAGAGTACTGGAATGAGCAAATAGTTCAAGTGGAAGATGCTATGAACGACGATGAATTGAAGCGGTGGATGTGGCAGCAACTAAAGAGAAACTGGTGGGTCGTGCAGTTCTATGTCTCGTGGTTCCTCTTTATGATTACGCTCTTTACCATCCTCGTTGTGCTGTTAAATCGGTGTGCAACCATCTGGGCCTGTCCCGGACTCCACTAATGAGAGGAGGGAAAGCAAGTGTCGCTCGCGATCAAAGCATGTGTATGGCAGCTAGTGGTATTCGTTGGTACCTGCGCCATTCTTTTTGTCTCTGCAGGCACACTGGTCTGGCTTGCTGGGTGGATCTTCCTAGTGCTATTTTTGGGCTTCGTAGCTGGCCTAAGTCTCTGGTTATTAAGGCATGACTCCTGTCTACTTGATGAGAGATTGACCATTCTCAAGCCGGATCAGCCGTTTTGGGATAAGATGTGGCTTTTATTGTTTTATGCTTGCTCATTGTGCTGGCTTGTTCTGATGCCTCTCGACACAGTGCGATGGAAGGTTGTGTTGCAAGAAATTGAAAGGAAGCAAAATGAGGAGGAAGTGCCTCTCCTTGTTGAGGTTATACTGCGACTCCAAAGAGTCTAGCGATCAGTGCAACCTGCCCTCCGACATCACCTTTCGCCACGCCGTGCATTTGCCCTTTCCTCAGCATGTTCATGACCTCGAACCCTTGGAGTGTTCGCCATGCCGTCTCAAAAGAGAAGAAACCCATCCCTGGCTTCGTCAAGCGTTTGACGAAGCGATGATCTTGTTCAATGAGAGTGTTGAGATCCTTGACTTGCCTCAGTTCACAGCCTGCGGGGATGAGTCCTTCTGCTTTGAGTTCATTGAATGCTTTGGGGTAGGCAGCATTTTTGTCGACGTTGATCACACGAGGCTCACTGGTATGAGAGGCAGCAAGCGTCTTGAGAAAGAACTGCTCGGCCGCGTGTGCATCTCGTGTCGGGCTCAAGAAGAAATCGAGCGTCTTTCCTTCCGAATCAACCGACCTGTAGAGGTACATCCACTGCTTCTTGACCTTGATGTAGGTTTCGTCGACACGCCATGAGTCGTTGGTCGCCTTGAGGTGGGGCCGACTGCGCTTCTCCAATTCGGGTGCGTAGCACTGCACCCAGCGGTAGATCGTGGTATGATCGACCTGCAGTCCACGTTCCCACATCATTTCCTTGAGGTCTCGATAGCTGAGTAGTCCACCACACTAGATTTGATGTGTAGCATCTTCTTGAGGTATGCTTTCTAAAAAAAGGAGAAGCACCTCATGGTTCTGATCCACCAAGTCAACCTGACAGATGAAGATCAAAGTAAAC
>JAABUQ010009139.1_pt1 | contig 13533 bp, 13 predicted proteins | sample 5560001 | NCBI WGS metagenome assembly JAABUQ01 (sample SAMN10711888, study PRJNA513371) | rock metagenome | isolation source: Antarctica rocks | place: Antarctica: Victoria Land, Finger Mt nord | collected 2015-12-18
GCGCCGGAGGTCATCGAGGCCTACCGTGAGGCGGCGGCCGAGCACGGGCGCGAGCCGGGCGAGATCATCCTGCACACGGGCATGGCCTGGGGCGAGTCCCGCGCGGCGGTGATCGCCGGGGCGCGGCGCTGGAAGCCGACCCAGCTCGACGAGGTCTACCGCGACGACATCCACGACCCGGTCCAGATGCAGCGCCTGGCCGACGAGAAGCTCTCAGACGACGAGTTCGCCGACGAGGGCTTCATCGTCTCCGCCGACCCCGGCGCCCACACCCAGCGCCTGCGCGAGATCGCCGACATCGGCGCCAGCGTCGTGTGCTGCCAGCTCATCGGTCAGGCCGATCCCATCGGGACCATCCGCATCTACGGGGACGAGGTCCTGCCGGCCTTGCGGGGGTGACCGCGCGCCAGTCGGGCGCTCACCCGGCGAAGACCACGGTTCTCGCGCCGCTCGCGCCGTGGACCAGGACACGGTCCTCTGCTGGCGCTCGGCGTTTCAGCCCACGGTCGCGCAGTAGGGGCGCGAGGCACGGCCGTGCGCGGCGCAGTAGCTCACGCGCTTTGTCTGCAGGTAGTCCAGGTAGCGCGACCGGTCGGCGGCGAGCTCGGTGGGCGAGGCGAGTCGCAGGTCGCTGGACGGCCGCGTCACCTGTCCGAACGCATCGGAGGCGAACAGCAGCGCGTCGCCCATGTAGGCCGACCACAGCGGCCAGTTGTGATCCCCCGTATGGACCTCGGCGCGGACGCGGGCGCCGGCGGCGGCCAGGTTCTGGGCGAAGGTCTCGCCGTCCAGTGCGCCCCGATCCGCCCCTCCGGTGTAGATCCAGGCCGACAGCGGCCCTCCGCCCAGCCGCCCGGCCAGGCCGGCGAGCTCGGCGCTCGGGCTGCTGGCCGCCAGCTGGGCCGACGAGCTGCCGGCGAACGGGCCGGTCGGCGTCTGGGTGAAGTAGCCCGACCAGCTCTCGACCACCGAGAACAGGTCGGGTCGGCGCAGGGCAAGGTTGACCGCCCCGTAGCCGCCCTCGGAGTAGCCGGCTACCCCGCGATCGAGACGGGATGCAACGCTGGCAAAGCGCCGATCGACATCGCCGACGATGTCGATGAGCAGGCTCCCGAACCGCCCCGCTTGCGTGTCGGCCCACTCCCCGTCGGTGCGGTCGTCACCCCCCTTCCGGCCGTCGGGGATGATCAGCAGGGTGGGCCGGGCGCGGTGGGCGGCGATCAGCGCCTGCAGCGTGGTGCCCGCCCCGCCGGTGTCGAGCAGATCCTGGGGGTTGCCGGGCGCGCCGTGCAGGAGGTAGAGCACGGGGAAGCGCCGCCCGCGGCGGACGGCGCTGTCGTAGCCGGGGGGAAGCCACACCAGATAGTCCCGCGGGCCTCCCATGGCCCGGGAGTCGAAGCTCACGACCTCCGTCCGGGCGGGCTCCGCGGCCGGGGCCGGGACGGAGGGCGCAGCCGGGGCCGACGATGTGGTCACCGGGGGCGCCAGCGCGACGGTCGGGGATGGGGCCGCGACGGGCGACGCGGGCCGCGGGGCTGAGCGGCCACTCGATCCGACCAGCGTGACGATCAGCCACAGCGCCAACAAGCCAACAAGGGGCAGCGCGATCCAGGCCCGACGCGACACCCCTCCACGCTAGCGCCCGCGGGCGCCCGGCCCGATCGGTGAGCCTAGGGCAGGTCGCGAGTCGTCGGTTTCCCGGGCCGCTAGCGTCTTGTCGCCAGCGCCGCCGCCCCGGCGGACGCCCCGTTGCGCCCCCCCGTGCCCCCCGCCACCCGGCCGCCCAGCCCCGAGCCGACAGGGACCTCCGGGGTTCGGGCTCACTGGCCGGTCGTCGCCGGCGGCGCCGCCCTGCTGGCGGTGTTCGCCGTCTGCCTGGCCGTCCCCGCCCTGCGCCACGCCCTGGCCAGCGCGGCCCACGGCGATCTTGACGGGCTGCGCTCCCGGCTGCTGGACCTGGGCGCGGCCGGGCTCGTGGTGCTCGTCGCCGTCGTCCTCATCCACACCGTCGTCCCCTTCCCGGCCGAGGTTCCGACGGCGGTGGGGGCCTTCGTCTACGGCATCGCGGTAGCCGTGCCGGTGATGGCCGCGAGCTTTCTGGTGTCGGCCCTGCTGGGCTACGGACTGGGGTACCGTGCCGGGCGCCCGCTGACGCGGTCGCTGCTCGGCCCAGCGCGCCTGGCCGGCGCCGAGCGACTGGTCTCCCGCGGCGGCGCCCGCGCGCTGCTTCTGCTGCGGCTGATGCCGCTTGCCCCGTTCGCGGTGATCTGCGTGGCCTGCGGGATCGTTCGCGTGCCCCTGAGGCGCTACGCGTGGACGACGATGGCCGGGATGCTCCCCCAGATCGTCCTGGTCTGCGCGCTCGCCTCGCGGCTGCAGCACGCCAGCGCCTCGGACCCAGTGCTGTGGGCCAGCGGCCTGGCGCTGACCGCGCTGGTCGCGGCGGGGCCGCCGGTGCTGCGACGCATGCGCCGGGACGTGCGCAGCGCCGACGCGGCGTCGCCGGCGGAGGGCTCACCGAGCAGCCCGGCTGGAAGCTCGGGTGACCTGGGGACGCTGTGAGTGGCTCAGGGTCTCGCGACGGGCACGCGCAGAGTGATCGTCACGCGTCCGGTCGATACCGTGCCGCCGCGGTCGGCTTGACTGAGGGCCCGCCACGTGGCGGGCCCTCGGATGCGGCTTGATCGACGGTCCGGCGCTAGAGCCGGATGCTGCGGTCGCTGACCACCACCGGGCGACCGTCGCGCAGCACCGAGACCACCATCCGGTAGTGGCCATGGCGCAGGTGTCGGATGCCCGACAGGCGGAGCCGCCCGTTGCCCGCGGCCACGCCGACGGCGACGACGCGGTGACCGCGCAGCAGCACCACCCGCGCGGTGCTCACCCGCGCCGAGGTGAAGCGCACGGTGCACACGACCCGCAGCGGTCGCCGGCCGACGGCTGCGCAGCGCACCCGCGCGTCACGGCCATTGCGCCCGTTGCGCCCGGCCGGACCCCGCGGTCCGACGCGGCCCTGGGGCCCCGGACCGCCAGCCGGCCCGGCGGGACCCTGCGTACCCGGGGACCCCTGGCTGCCCGGCGCACCCGCTGGGCCCTGAGCGCCCGCCGGTCCGGTCGGACCGGCCGCTCCCTGTCCGCTCGAGCCGCACACGGCGTAGCTCGGCGGGGTGTTCAGCTGCGCGAGCTGGTGCATGTTGGCGATCAGCCCATTGGCCTGGCTGACCTGCTGGCCGGCCAGCGCCGGGTCGATCGACCCGCTGCCGAAGGCCGCGCCCTCCAGCTCGGCCTGCATGGTGTGGGCCAACGCGTCACGCTGGTCGGCGCACGAGGTGAGCTGTGCGTCGAACGCCTTGTACACCGTGTCACTGGGCGAGCTCGTCGTCACCGCCGTGGTGGAGACGATCTCGGAGTCGTGGTCGAAGGCCCCGAACGGCGCGTTGAGCTGCTTGAGCGCCGCGTTGAGGTCGTTGTAGCTGCTGGTCGCTCCGGCGATCCCCGCGGGCAGCGCCGACTGGGACAGGACCGGGGCGACGACGTTGCCGTCGTGCGCGTAGTCGTCGGTCAGACCGGTGGCCGCGAGCATCGTCGGCCGCACGTCGGTGTGGTCGGTCCAGAGCCCGTTGGTCTGGCCGAGGTTCTGGATGTCGGGCCCGACCATGCCGATCCACGTGTTGGCGATCTCGGGGTTGTCGTCGCCGTGGCTCCAGGCGTGACCGTTGTCGATGAACGGACACCCAGCCGGGCCTCCGCTCGGTCCGGTCGAGGCGCAGCGTCCCGTCTTGTAGTAGTAGTCGGCGTTGCCGAACATCGTGAACGACGGCGTGCGCAGGGGATCGGCGTTGACCATGTGCAGGATGCGCTGGTCGGCCTGGTCGGCCACGTGCTGGACCGCGGGGTCGTTGCCCCCGGTGCGCGGATTGGGGATGGTGAGCGCGCTCACTTCCCGCTCGAGGCCGCGGACCTTGGGGTCGTTGGGCCCAGGCACGCCGTTGGGGTCGCCGTGTACGTAGAACGTCGGCGCCGAGTCAAAGTGGACGTCAAACGGGGAGGCGTCCCCGGTCTCCTGCTTGACGGCGTCGTTGATGGTCGTGGTGATCTCGCCGATGGCGTTCGGGCTGTTGGTGCCCGCGGTGGGGTAGGTGCAGGCGGTGTGCACGCCGTCGCAGGTGGTCTGGTTGGTCGCCGGACCGCCCGCGAAGTGGTCGCCCTCGTCGACGGTCACGACGAACAGGGTGTTGCTCTTGTCCATCCCGTCGGCCTGCAGACGGGTGAAGAACTTCTGGAACGACGCGTTGTAGGCCTGAAGCTGGGATTCGTAGCAGTCCTGGCCGGGCCCGAAGGCGTCGCCCTCGTTCTTCGGAGGGGCACAGCCGGTCTGATCGTCGTGCGGGGCGGCCATGTAGGTGAACGTCACCGGGGCCCCGGCTTCCTGCATCGAGGCCGTGTAGGCCAGAGCCTGGGACGCGGTGGGGTCGAATCCGGGGAAACCGTTGTAGCCCTTGCCGTCCTGGATCGGGTTGCCGTCGAGGTCGTTGACCGCCGGCGCCTTGTCGTTGTAGCCGCTGACCGCGCCGGAGGACGTCGACGGCACGAACGAGCCGGGGGACGAGGTCAGCTGGTTGGCGGCCACGGCGCCGAACAGCGCGTTGTAGCCGGTGTAGCCGCCGGGCTCATCGGGCAGTGGATCGGGCCGGCCACCGTTGGCCGCCGAGCACAGCCCCTGGTGGGTGCTCGAGTCGCCGCCCCCCGAGTCGCCCTGCGCGCAGTGCACGGCGATGCCCACGAGGTCGCCCAACCCGTGGTTGCCGGCGGTGCTGACGTAAGAGTGCTCCGGCGAGCTGGGACCGAAGACGGTGTTGATGTCGCCCCGGGTGTTCTCGAGCTCCATGTTCGCCATCGAGAAGGCTCCCGTGTTACAGCCAGCCTTCGTGTAAGGCACCCACGGTGCCGGGGTGTTCTTGCCGGCATCGGTGATCAGGTTGGGATTGGTGTCGGAGACCGAGGAGCCCCCGCCGGGAATGAACCCGGGGACGATCGGGTCGGTCCAGTAGGTGAACGAGCTCGCGTTCGGGGTCGCCACCGAACCGTTGGTGTTGAACACCCCGTAGGAGTTGGAGACAGTCTGGCCGTTGCGGTCGGGGTAGAGCCCGGTCAGCGACGAGATGATGCCACCGGCGGTGTGGGAGATCAGCACCGTGTGATCGTTGGACAGGAGCGAGCCGTTGGAGGTGAGAAAGCTCTTGAGCGCCGGCATCTGCTCTAGGTCCGACGGCACGTTGGCCGAGTCGCGGCGCAGATGGGTGTTGTCGAACTGCACGTAGATCACGTGCTGGATCCCGTGACCGAGGTTGCACGTGGACTGCGCCAGCGTCGCCGCCGAGGCACCGGCGGGCGAGGCGCCGCCCGCGGCAGCGATGGCCAGCGCGCTGATGGGGGCGAGGACGGCGAGCCGCCGCGCCCGAGAGGCCAGGGACAAGGGAGACGCTCCGATCGTCGGGGCCGCCAGCGTCCCAACGTTTGGACGTGGTGTTGTTGCGGTCCGGTAGCCGATCGGTGTCCAACTGGTGACGATGCGGTTATCGCGGTTGCCGGGCGTGACCGGCTGGGATCTCTGGAGCGGTGGCCGCCCCATCGGGCAGCGTCCGCACGCGTACCGCACCGCCTGCTCGCAAGACGCTCACGACGGCGCGAGTCCTGCCGCGATAGGGTCCGGGCATGGGCGAGAGAACGAAGTACGCACCGGGAACGTTCTGCTGGGCCGACCTGACGACCACCGATCAGGACGCGGCCAAGGCCTTCTACTCGGGCCTGCTGGGCTGGGAGGCCGAGGACATGCCGGTGGGCGACGGAGTCGTCTACTCGATGATGCGGGTCAGCGGCAAGGACGTCGCCGCGATCTCCCCCCAGCCCCAGCAGCAGCGCGAGGCCGGCGTCCCGCCCGCCTGGAGCTCCTACGTCTCGGTGCAGAGCGCCGATGCCCACGCCGCGCGCGCCACGGAGCTCGGCGCGACGGTCCACGCGCCGCCCTTCGATGTGATGGAGGCCGGGCGCATGGCGGTGATCCAGGATCCGCAGGGAGCCTTCTTCATGCTGTGGGAGCCGGGCCAGCACTTCGGCGCCTCGCTCGTCAACGCCACCGGCGCGCTGGCCTGGAACGAGCTCTCCTCGCCGGATATGGAGGCCTCCCGCGCCTTCTACGCCAGCCTCTTCGGCTGGACCATCTCGCCGTTTCAGGACAGCCCCGATCCCTACCTGACGATCAAGAATGGCGACGCCAACAACGGCGGCATCCGCGAGCTGACCCAGCCGAACACCCCGCCGAACTGGCTTGCGTACTTCGGCATCGACGAGATCGACGACGGCTTGGCCAACGTCCAGGGCCTCGGCGGCGGGCTCTACGCAGGCCCTATCGACATCGGGATGGCCAAGATCGCGATCGTCCACGACCCCCAGGGCGCGGTCTTCGCGCTCTACGCCGGCGACTTCGAGACCTGACCACCAAGGCCCCGCACGATCCGCGCGGCCACGAAACGGCGGGGCATGGGCAGCGCTGGCGCGACTCCGGGCTGAGGCCCGCGGCCCTCAATCACCCGCGGCCCACGAACGCCCGCAGCGCCGCCCGCCCTCCGCTGGTCAGCGGCTCCCCATGGGCAAACAGCAGCGCGTCGAAGTCCTCGCGGTCGGCCAGCGTCCCCAGCCGCTCGCGCAGCCCGGCCTTCACCGCTTCGGGGTCTCCGCCCATCAGCTCATCGCCGACGAACCCAAGCTCGCCGTCGGAGCGGATCAGCCCGTCGGCGAAGAGCAGCGCGCCGGGGCCGACAGCGACGTGGAAGGCCGTGTCCTCGGGGGTGAGCACGCCGACCTCGAGCGCGGTGACCCCGGGGGCGACCGTATCGCCGAAGGCAAAGCCCTCGACATCAGGCCCCTGTCCGTGGTCGGTGAACTCGTGCAGGCCGGCCTCGTGGCAGCGGATCCGACAGCCGAAGGCCTCGGCCAGCGGCGCAGCGTCACGCAGGTGGTGCCGGTTGGAGAGCAGGACGACCGACGGGATCGCCGCCGCCGCGAGGGCGTCGGGCGATATGTCAGGCGGCAGCAGCGGATCGAACACCGCGCCCGACGCCACGTGCAGGTACGAGTGCACGGGCTGGCGGATGCGCTCATGAAACGCCGTCCAGTGCAGGACGCCATCGAGGATCTCGTCCATGGACCGCGGGCTACCCACAATCAGCCCGGACGACGCCCAGCCCCTCCGGCGAACGCCAGCGCTCGGGCGGGCTGGGCTGACGGGGCGCTGAGGCGCTCACGCGCCAAGGGGATCGAGACGGGCGCGCCGGAGATCGACTCGCGCGCCCCGGAACGCGACCCCCTCGGCCTGGAGCAGGCGACGCTGCCGATCGCCCTTGGCCAGCGAGCCGTCGGCTCGTACGACACGGTGCCAGGGCACCTGGTCGCCGTGGGCGTGCAGGACGGTCCCGGTGAACCGGGGCGCACCCGGGCTGACGTCACCGGAGGTGCGAACGTAGCCGGGCGGGATGCGGCGAACACGCTCGAGGACGGCGTCGTTGCCGGCGGGCGACGGGTGCCGCGGCGGGACGTTTCGGCAGTACCGTTGGGGACCGCTGCAGTTCGCGCCGGAACGCGGGCGACTGTCTCCCAGCCTTCACCCACCCAGGGGCTCAAAATGTTCCCGGCTGGCGAGCTCACACGCCGTCTCCCAGCCCAGCGGGGTGATCTCGTCTGCCGCTTGCAGGAGGTGGTGGCGCTCCGGATCGCTCCGCGAGAACCAGTAGAAGCCGGGAACCTCCGCTTCTTCCCAGTAGACCACGACCTCGATCGATCGGCCCACAACCAGGACGCGTGCCTGCTCGCCCGTCTGCACCCAGAACCGCTCGGCCGGGTCAGCCACCGGGTGCCCCCTTGGCGCCATCGAGATACGCGTCCATCGTCACGGGTAATGGTCTCACGCCAGTCCGGGACCCAGGTAGGGCCGGAACCTTCCTTCCTGCTGGCATGGGCAATACCTCCGAGTAGGCCCCGGAGGTTGACGAGTTGGCGGACACGCAACTAGGGTGCATCAGCGATGCTGGCCGGCACGCTTCAACCGCTCTTGCCCGGGCTGCTGGCTGGCGCTGTGGTTGGCGTGCTGCCGCAGGCCGCAAGCGCATCGACGAGGCACTGCCGCGACTCGGGCCGGTATCGAGGACCGCTTCGTCTGACCCTGCCCCGAGGGCGCCGTACGCGAGCCGTTCGCACCGGATGGGCTTCGCCCGATGCCGTCTCGAAGGGAAGTCGCGGGTAGGACTGGCCTTCAGGCTGGCCTTCGGCGGCCCTTACAACACGAAGACCCCTGCTATCTGCGGGCTTCCGGCAGTACCGCTACGGGGATTCGAAACGGTTCGGGCGCCGCGTGAGAGTCGGCCGTTTCGCCTGTTTGCAGGGGGTTTGTGCCGCTGGGAACCGCTGGGAACCGCTGGGATTGGTGTATAGGTGTCGCGCCAGTGTCGCGCGAGACGCCTATTCGATGGCGGCGAGCCGAGCGGTGGTGTGGGCTCGTTCGAGGTAGGCGTCGAGCTGGGCGGCGCCCTCGGCTTCGCCGCCGGGCATCAGGTGTCCGTAGCGGTCGAAGGTGATCGTGACGCTGGCGTGCCCCATCCACGCTGAGAGTGCTTTGGCGTTGACGCCGGCGGCGATCATCAGGCTGGCGAACGTGTGGCGGCACTCGTGCAGGCCGATCGGTGCGAGGTCGGCGTGTCGCCAGGCGGTGAGGGCGCGGCTGCGTGGGGTTGAGCGGTAGAACGGCGTGGTGGGGGTAGCGCCGAAGACGAGGGCGGTCGGCTCCCACCCTTGGCGGATGCGGTGCTCGATTAGGTAGTCGCGGAGTGCGGCGGGGATCGGGACGGCGCGGCGGGCGGCGCGCGTCTTGCCTTCGATCTCCCCTTCAACGTCATCCCACCCACGTTCGACGCGGATCACGCCAGCCGCTAGGTCGACGTCTGACCACTTCAGGGCGCGCAGCTCGCCGGAGCGCAGTCCGGCGTACATTGCGGTTGCCCACAACGCGCGGTCCTCGACGGGCAGGGCAGCGAGCAGGCGGGCGGCTTCGTCGGGGTCTGCGATCCGGTCGCGGCGGTTGCCGGTCGCGCGCAGCTCGATCCCCGTGGTGGGGTTGACGGTCACCAGGTCGCGGCGGAGCGCGCGGCGGTACATCGCTTGCAACGGGTTCAGCGTGTTCTGGATGGTGGATCGGGTCAGCCCTTCGCCGGCCATGTTGTCGGCGAGGTCTTGGACGTCGCGGCGTTGAAGCTCGTGGAGACGCAGGTGGCCTACTGCGGGCAGGATGCGGATGCGTAGCGATCGTTCGTACCCGCGGATCGCCGATGGCTTGTACGTTTCTCCGCGGCGGTTGGCGACGGTCCCGTCACGGGCGCCCCTAAGCCATTCTGCGGCGTACTCAGCGATCCGTGGTGTGCGGTGCTGGTCGGGGGTGAGCGTGCCGCTACGGAGCGCTATCAGCGCGTCCTGGCGCCACGTCTTCGCGGCCGCCAGAGAAGGGAACGTGCGACGGATTCGTTTCCTGGTCCGGGCGTCGAGGACGTGGGCCTGAAACGTCGGGGTGCAGTCGCACCGACCGCCGGTCCGGGACCGGCAGAGCTTCGAGTGGCGGGTAGTGACCCCGTGAGCCATCAGACCTCCCCTCGCCGCTCGCGTAGCGTTCGCTCGCGCTTGGAGAACCCGACCTGCCCCAGGATGCTCAACGCTTCGTTCAGCTCGGCGCCGAGGCGCTTGACCATCTGCGCGTCCGACGCACAGAACTCGACTGCAGGCATCTGAGGGTCCGGCCGGTACGCCGAAGCGACCCGCTGGAGCTGGCACCCCACCAGGTGGATATGGCGGGTCGCCATTTCCCTGACGCACTCCGGACTATCGATGAGGACGGGGACCGTTGTGCGTCGATCGCCGTCGTTAGGCTCGGCTTGCATGGGAGTTGATACCTCCTGTGCCGCGCCCCGGGGCCGTTCGTAGCGGTCGCCGGGGCAATTTTGTTTGGACGCCGCGGCACGATACTCCTCGGTCACGCGGCACGCTCCTCGGCGTCCGGTTGCGCGAAGGGCCACAGCTCCAGCACGGTGCCCGGCCCACGCTCATTGCCGGCGTATCGACGGAACACCTGGGCGTGGCCGATCTGCCCGTCATCGTCGAAGAGCAGGCCGTTGAGCGCGTCGAGCGGCCCTTTCAGGAGGTTGTCGACGTCGGGCTTCCCCAGCGGCCAGCGGGGGGCCGAGGGGCGGAGCTGGCCGGCGTCGCGCCCAGCGCCCCAGTGGCCGGCGGGGCGTTCGAGGTAGAAGTCGGCGCGCACCGCGAGCACGTATCCACCCGGCAGCCGAGGTCGGCCTGCCACGAGCCAGCCCTGGCGGACGCGCTCGGCGTACTCGGCCTGCGCCGGGGCCGAGAAGTAGCGCCCGCCGCGCCGGCGAGCTCGCGCCCACGCCACGGGCGGCCCCGGGATGACCAGGCGGACGACGCTCATAGCGTCGCCTCGGCGTTCTCATCGGCCCACCGCTCCAGCTCGGCGACGGGGAACAGCCGCAGCCGGCCGCGGCGGATGCAGCGGACGTGCGGCATGACGTACCGCTCCAGGCTGTCGACGCTCATCCCGAGCGCCGCGGCGGCCTCGTCGCGGGTCAGGGTGACGCGCGGCACCCGGGAAACGATCGCCTCCCTCATGGCCGGTGCCCGCACTTCGCGCAGACCGGCTCGTCGTCAGCGTCGAGGGAGTGGAGTGGCTGCTCGCACCGGCAGCGAGCTGGTCCTGAGCCGTTGGGGCGGACCAGGGTGATCGCCCGCTCGATGAGGGCCTCCTGCTCCTCGGTCGCGGGTGTCTCAGCCGGCGCAATGACACCCCCCGAAACCCGCGCTGTAGAGCCAGATTGTGGGGGGGTGTCATGGGGTGTCACGGGGGTGGGGGTCCGACACCCGGTGACACCCCATGCGCCGTCGCCGTTGCGCTGGATGCTGCCCTCGGCATGGAGGGCGGCGAACATCCGCCGGACCGTCCGGTCTTTCGCGTCGCGGTCAAGGGCGCGGGCGACCTCCGCCCGGCGCATCGGATGGTCGGTCAGCAGGGAGAGGACGCGCGGCCTCAGCTCGCCCGACACGGGCGCGGGCGTTCCGGTGGGCGCTCCACCGGCCCCCTGGTAGGGCTCAGCCTCCTCGAGGAAGACGAGGCCCAGGTGGCGGTCGTCGTCGATGCGGACCCAGCGCTTGCCGGGCTCGGGTGCGGGGCGGCACTTCCAGCAGCGGATGAACCGCCGGCGGCGGTCAGGGTCGTCCTCGGCCCGCCCGAGCGTGAACCCGAGCTCGACGCTGGCGGCGATCGCGGTGGTCCCCCGGTAGCCGCCGGACCCGGCCTTGGACACATGATGCAACAGGACGATCCCTGTCCCGTGCTCGTGGGCGAGACCGCGGAGCGGGTCGAGCACCGCGGCGACCCCGGCTGTGTCGTTCTCATCGCCGCGCCATAGGCTCCGGAACGAGTCCAGGACGAGCAGGTCGGGCTGGTGGTCCGCGGCGATCTTCCCCACGTGGTCTAGGTGGCGGGCGAGGTCGAACCCGTCCAAGGTCGCGATCATCACTCCAGCCGGGACGCCGAGGCCACGAACCCGGCGGTGAGTCTCGATCGCGGACTGCTCGGCGTCGAGCACCACGACCCGGCCCTGCTCGCAGCGGATGCCGGCGACGCTCTCCCCGGCCGCGATCCCCGCCGCGACGGCGAGGACCAGCAGGCTCTTCCCTTCACCCGGTGCCCCGGCCAACATCGTGAGGTTCCCTCGGACGATCAGACCGTCAACGAGCCACGGCACCTCGGGGGGCTGCTCGCGGGCCATCCGGGCGACGTCGAGCCACTCAATGCGCGGGGAGGTCATCGACCTACCTGCCAGTCGATCTTGAGGACTTCGCCCGGCGCCCAGCTACGCGGCCCAGGCCGGCCGAAGCGCCGACGCGTCGAGTAGTTCGCGCCGGTCCGCTCCTCGAAGTGACCGCCCCGGACGTGGACCCAGCCTGCACGGTCAACGCTGCACGACTCGGCGACGAACCAGGCGCGCGGCTCGCGGCGAATGAAGATCAGCGCTGGTTCCGGGTCGGGGTCGCCGGGGTCGTTCCCCGACGTGGAGGATGACGCTCCAGCGCGGCGACGGGCACCGGGCGCTCGTCGTGGAGTCGCGGCCCGGACCCTGGCCACGGGGATGCTGAGCGCCAGCTCGGCGAGCGCCACGTGGTATGGCGTCCCGTTACGCAGGCGGCGCCACTCCGCGGCGGGGATGCGCGCCTCAAGGGCCGCCTCATGCTCCTCGTAGCGGCGCGCCCTGGTGGCGTACTGCTCGCCGAGTGCGACCAGATCTGCGACGGTCGCCTCGTCGGGCGGCTCCGGGGACGGGTCCCCTGGCCAGCGCTCTAGCGACGTCACCCCGAGGTACTCATCACGCTCGACGTCGTAGCCCGATGCCCGGTCGGCGGCGAGGATCGCCTCCAACCGGCCGTCGTCAATCTCCCGCCTTGCGTCGCGGTAGCGGCGGATAAGTCCGTCGTGGGGGTTTCTTGCCATTGTGCGACCTCCATGTCGACTTGGCGTATTGGCCTTCTCAAGCGCAGGGTACGCCGCTTGGTGGACGTGTCCACAACGAGCGACGCCGCCCCGGATGGTAGGCGGCGTCGCGGTGCTGCATGCCAAACAGATGGAGGTCGCGTTGGCCCAGCCATTGTATGAGGCCGGTCGGACCTTCCCGGTGCCCGCTCAGCCGGGCGTCAGCCGATCGCGGCGACCCGGTAGCCGTCCAGGACCATCTGCACGTAAGGCGGGAGCTGCCGGAAGTAGTTGACGACACCGCCGTCGCCGAGCTGGACGGCGTCGCCATAGGCGGCGTCACGTTCCCGGTAGCGGCGGGCGCACATGAGCAGCACGGCGTCGACGAGGTCGGCGGGCGGGGTGAGAAACCCGAACCGGCCCGTGAGGGTCAGCCACTTCGACTTTGGGGCGGGCGGGTAGCCGGGGACCGACGCGGGGGGCGGGAGGATCATCCGCGTCGCCGGGGTGCCGATCAGCGTCCAGTCCGGGACGACGAGGCCGTCGAGCGTGGCCGCGTCAACCTCCCGCACGTCGGGGACCGCGACGGTGCTCTCCCCGTACGTCGCGATCTGCAGGGCGACGGGGGGTGCGGTGTCGGCGCCGTTGACGAGCGCCGGGGTGGGCAAAAAGTGCCGCCCGGTGTACCGGCCCACTAGTGCGGTGGCGCTGTCGAGCAGCGACTGCAGCAGGGCATCCTGGGTGGTCTTGGTGATGTCCAGGTACGCCTTGAGCTGATCGATCGTGGCGATACCCGAGCCGCCGACTATGAGCGGCACGGCCTGCTAGCCCCATTTTCCGCGTAACGAAAAGGTAGGGCGGTTGGCTGCGCGCCTGTGAGGCGCCGCGTTGCGCGATGTTTGCTGGCATCGTGGGTTGATGCTGGTTGGTCGTGCTGTCCTACGAGTCTG
>JAABUQ010009140.1_pt1 | contig 13533 bp, 12 predicted proteins | sample 5560001 | NCBI WGS metagenome assembly JAABUQ01 (sample SAMN10711888, study PRJNA513371) | rock metagenome | isolation source: Antarctica rocks | place: Antarctica: Victoria Land, Finger Mt nord | collected 2015-12-18
GGTTTATTAAGTATGAATGGATTGAAATAGATGCATACTCTAGCTGGAACACTTTTGTTGCATCTGTTGAAAAAATTCTCAGAGAATTCGGAACTAACTATGTAATTAATTTTGCTTAACTACTTAGTCCATCCCTGACGATCGAATACTCGACGAGAGTAGCATTGTGCTGTTTAGCAATTTGGCGGATTTGCTGAATCTTTAGTGGAGCAGGTAAAGCTCGTTGGCGCTGGGCAAGTAACTCTACAAAAGCGCGGGCTCGACCCTGTTCGGCAATCTCCAGTGCTTCTACAGTCTTACCCTCAGCAATCAGGACTTGTTGCAGTAAGCTGTAGGTAGAAGCCTGTGTTTCAAAGATGGAGACTTTGAAAGCGTCGTTATTGCCCAATTTGGCTCGTAGAGATTCCTCTGCTTCAATTCCAGCCCGGAGAGCTGTTTCGGCGGCTTGTAGTTTTTCAGAATAAAGTAGGGAAAGACCCAGATTGTTTAGAGACTGCCCCTCCCCTAGCTTATCCCCAATTTTGCGTGCGATCGCCAACCTCTGCTGCTGGTAATCAATCGCCTGTTTGTAGTCTCCCAGTGATTTGTAAGCAAGTCCCAGATTGCCTAGAGATGCGCCCTCCCCTAGCTTATTGCCAATTTTGCGTGCGATCGCCAAACTCTGCTGCTGGTAATCAATCGCCTGTTTGTAGTCTCCCAGTGATTCGTAAGCAAGTCCCAGATTGCCTAGAGATGCGCCCTCCCCTAGCTGATCGCCAATTTTGCGCTTGATTGCCAAACTCTGCTGGTGGTAATCAATCGCCTGTTTGTAGTCTCCCAGTGATTCGTAAGCAAGTCCCAGATTGCCTAGAGCATGGCTCTCCCCTAGCTGATCGCCAATTTTGCGCTTGATCGCCAAACTCTGCTGCTGGTAATCAATCGCCTGTTTGTAGTCTCCCAGTGATTCGTAAGCAACACCCAGATTGCCTAGAGCATGGCTCTCCCCTAGCTGATCGCCAATTTTGCGTGCGATCGCCAAACTCTGCTGCTGGTAATCAATCGCCTGTTTGTAGTCTCCCAGTGATTTGTAAGCAATTCCCAGATTGCCTAGAGACTGCCCCTCCCCTAGCTGATCGCCAATTTTGCGTGCGATCGCCAAACTCTGCTGCTGGTAATCAATCGCCTGTTTGTAGTCTCCCAGTGATTTGTAAGCAATTCCCAGCCCGTTCAAAGCATGTTCCTCTCCCTTACGGTCTTTTATACTTTGGTAAATCGTTAATGCCTGCTGATAAGAATGCAACGCAGCTGCAAACTTACTGGTATTCAACTGTCTGTTACCTTGCTTTATCAGCCTGTCTGCTTCTTGCTGCTGGCTATCTGTATTTTGAGACAATACTTGCAGTGGTAGGGCTAGCGCTGGAAGATTGGGGCCGAAAGGTGCTGCAGCACTGGCGAGGAGAATTATCAGGGCAGTGAGGCTAGTATTTTTTAATTGCATAGTTATCAATAGAAATTCAGTACCTAGCAAATTGTGAATCTATTGATTATGGAGGGTATAGGTAGTCCAAGCTCGTGAGGCACTGTTAGGCAGACCGACAAATTTCAACACATTAGCCCAGTTTTTCTGGCTTTCTGGATCTTGAGGATTGGTACGCTGAAGCTCAGCCAGGGTAGTCAGTGTTTCCTACCATAATTTTGCATCAGTATAGACAGAGGGGCGCTCTTTAGCTGAGGTTACTTTCAACTGAGTACTTAAGGCAGGACTAACAGGAATGCGTTCTACCCAACCATTAACGATCGCATCCGCAGCACGATCTTGAGGATTACAGATCGCGGAGAAAACCCAGTGGTAGTTGTTCTCTTCTTTGAGCGAGGGCATTGTTTTTGGTAATTGCAGGCTAATAATCCCTGGCTGTTGGTTTAGCGGAAAAACAGCAGAATAAACAACTCGCTCTTGTTCATCGAGGAGAGCGAATTCTGCATTTAGTGGAGAGCCATGTAAGTAGGAAGCATAGAACCAAAAAGTAGGACGTTCACTAATTGTCTGCTCAACCAAAGGAATTCCTTCATTGTTAGAGGGTACCAAAGCCATGAGCGGCTGAGCTAAACTAGGACAGCGACCGCGCACTGCCCCTCCTCGCTGACGACCACTGGGTGTTCCTCCTGGGCGAGTGCCAAAGAAAAAACGTTTAATCTTCTCAATCAAACCAGGGGGTTGCTGTGATTGTGCTGGGGCAGGTGGCAAACCAAGTAACAAATTAGCTATTATTAGGATTAGAGTACAGGTTCGAGTTGTTTTTCGGGTAGTAAACATAAGCCAGGTTATAGATTCTTGGTAAATTTAGTCCGGCGCTGGCGGGAAATGGAAGCAATATACATGACTACAGAACTAGTGCCAACTAAAGTTAGTGCAGATGGAATGAGCGGTATCCAAAAACTCGCCATTGTTAGACTCGTCCAACAAGTAATGTATAAAACCAGCAGTTCGCAACTAATAGCTATTCCTAATGGCTTGGGCGATCGCCAGTAGCAAGCTGAGAGGCCACCTAATAAGGACCAACCCCAAATCCAGATAATTTCTCCACCTGGAAACCAGACACGTAACAGGGGCCGTCCACACAACACAGTACTAAGAATTTGACTAACCATGTGAGCATGTACCATGACCCCAGGAATTGTACCGTAGGGTGTAGACCAAAGATCAGAAGGCTCTTGTTTTTTAGGATAACTGCCAATTAAGACAATCTTGCCACCCACATCCTCTTGTTTAACCTTATTATTAAAAACATCCTCTACTGTAAACTCTTTGGCAACCTTTCTAGAACTAGTGGCGCGATAATTCAGCAATACCTGTTCCCCAGAGTTATCCACGTCTTGATAACCTCCAGCAAATGGTTGTAGTCGCTCGAATACAATGCTACCTAATTGGATATTATTACTAGAATTTGAAAGTTTTTTGTATTTAACTTCTCCCCCCGGCTCCAACAGCAGATAGCGATGCGCTAGCAATAAGCTAAAGGAGTGCTTTGGCTGACAATTAGCTCCCCCCACCTTGTCCATAGACATTAAATTTCGACGCACAGTGTTGTCTAAATCTGCGACAAAATCGCTGAAGCCAATGTTTTCTGCAGGTACTTCTTTTGGTGGATTTCCCTCTTCTTCTGGACTAACTTGAACGTCGGTTGTAGGAACCTTGCAAACGGTAACAAAATTTTTCTCTTTTAGTTGTTTGATTAAACCTGGCACCTGAGAGTCAGCAGAAAATGGCCGGTATAAATCTAATCCAATTACTCTCGGGTGATACTGTTGTAAGATTTCCAAAAGCTTGTTGAGAGATGGATCACGCAAAGAGCCTTGTCCCTTTTCCCCCCTGTTATCCTGCGCCGAAATATCAGCGTCAGTAATTTTCACAATTAACAGACGCTGATCAATATCTTCATCAGGTCGGAGTTGCATTAGGTTATCAAAAGCCTTTAACTCCAAAAACTCTAAATGCCCAAAAAGGCGTAGTCCTATCACCACAACTGTTAGCGTCAGACTCACCATTAGCATTGTTTTTAAATTAAAATCAGTTAGGGAAAACTGACGAACTCGCCTGACCAGCTCTCCTAATGTTACCTTAGAATTTTCATGCTCTTTAACTGAGAGGTTACTCGACTGTTTTTCAACTTCACCTGCTGGAATATTTTGGGTAATTACTGAATTTATTGATTTTGATTTAAGCTGCTCAACAACTTTACGAATTCCTTTAGTAACATTTTCAAACGCTAAATCGCGGCTCGGCCAGATAGTTACGGGTTCAGCATTTTGGGGCAGCGCTTGCAGCTTACCAAACGGTGCATTCTTCCAGTCAACTGGGCGGAGAATAACAGGAATTACAAGCGCTTCTCCAGCGTCGTGCCTTGCCATTGCTCGTTCTAGCTCGATGCCATAGCAATAATCTGAAGCCAGAAAATCTGAACTGATTAACAGCAAAATGACACGGGCTGTATTCAAATGTGCATCAATCTCACCTTCCCATTCTGTTCCGGCACTGATCTGGCGGTCATACCAATCCGTAATTATGCCCTCCCGCTTCAAAATCTTCAGGTGCTTCGCTAGCTCGTCTCGTAGTTCTTCATCTTTGTGAGAATATGAAAAAAAAACTTCAATCGGCTGAGTAGATTGTGCAGACATAGCTGATTTTTGGGTTTGAGGCTGGTCTGAAGGCGAATTTATCTTCCTACATCTTTTCCATCCAACTAGTTGGAGAAATTTCGTTTGTTTCCAGCTACAGCTTAATCAGTTCAGTAACCACCTGGTTGAGCTTTTTGCCGCGCAGCACGCAAGTAGCATGGAAGCATTTCTTCAAATCATCCTCAAGACCGATGTACATTTTTTAACGTGTATTGTCAATCATAGGCTTAATCGACTACAAATAATCTACAAACCGAGAATTGGGTATTCCGCCAAAAAATTAGGACTAATTGTCATGAAAAGTTGACAAAGCAATCTTCACAGGAAAAAAGAATTGACACTATCCAGTATTGGCGCTACCCTAGCTGTGGCATCGTGACTCCATGCTAAAGGAGTGGTTTCCAGATGGACAGGAGCCTTTTTAACGGTGAAAGCAACGAAATCTTGGCTGCAAGTTTTTCAAAGCCGCAAGATGGTAGCTTTGTTGTTCTTGGGCTTTTCGTCAGGTCTACCCTTGTATCTGACTAGTAAGACGCCGCTCCAAGCTTGGATGACCACAGAAAAGGTTAGCCTGAGTGCTATTACGGCTTTTAGTCTGGTGGGATTGCCCTACTCCTTAAAATTTCTCTGGTCGCCTTTAGTGGATCGGTTCGTGCCGCCGTTTTTGGGGCGTCGTCGCGGCTGGCTAGTTCTAACACAAGCAGCATTGATGCTGGCGATCGCAGCTATGGCTTTACAAAGGCCATCTCAAGGACTGCAACTCCTAGCAATCAATGCTGTAATTATTGCCTTTTTGAGCGCGACTCAAGACATTCTCGTTGATGCCTACCGTACCGATGTATTAGAAGCAGGAGAAATAGGTCCTGGGGCAGCGATTTACCTTTTGGGCTATCGAAGTGCCCTCATCGTCACAGGTGCTTTGGCGCTGATTCTTGCAGACAAAATGCCCTGGCCAGTTGTTTACTTGTTAATATCAGTGCTGATGATAGTGGGTTTGGTGAGTTCTATCTTGGCACCGGAACCAGTCCAGCGCGATCGCCCACCTGAAACCTTATTTGATGCTGTTAGATTACCATTCATTGAATTTTTCCAGCGCTTAGGCCCGCTTCAAGGGGTTCTGATCCTGGTTTTCATCGTCATCTATAAACTAGGCGATTCCTTGGTTAAGAATATATCCACTCCATTTTTGCTGAAGACGGGCTTTACCCAAACCGAGATTGGAGCCATTCAAGGAGGTATGGGTCTTTTAGCAACGATTGTCGGCACCCTAGCAGGAGGAGCGATTATCAGCAAAATTGGGATCAATCGCTCTCTATGGATATTCGCTCTGGCGCAAGCTATTGGTAACCTTTCCTACTTTGCCCTGGCAGTTGCCGGTAAAAATTATCCTCTGATGGTAAGTGCCATTAATCTCGAAAATTTGTGTGCTGGATTGGAAACAGCTGCCTTTGTTGCCTTTTTGATGAGTCTGTGTAACCAGCGCTTTTCAGCTACTCAGTATGCTTTACTCTCAAGCCTGGTGGCTTTCAGTCGAGATATTCTTGTGGCACCAGCGGGCTCGGTAGAAGCCGCCACTGGGTGGCCGTTGTTCTTCCTGCTCGCGTCAATAGCAGCCTTACCAGGATTGATACTCCTGCCGTTTTTTGCCCCCTGGAATCCTCAGCCGGTTTCAATGCCAAGACCTGGACTGGATGACGAGGAAGAAGACTCCCACCAGCTGTAAGATGAAAAAGAAAGCTTCACAAATCTTCAGCCGAGTTCTCAGATTCGATTATAAATATGGCTATCTTTCGTCAATACATTGCCCCCTTAATAGTAGTGCTGGTGTTTTTGGTCGCGCTCGTCGCAGTCAGCGCCCGGAGCTTTTTGCCAACTGATATGGCAGCACCGGCACCCGTTGAAGAAGTAAGTCCTCTGCCGTTGCAGGCTCAGTTACCAGCAGGTGTCTGAGCAGCTGCTACCGGGTTACTGTATTCGCCCTGGTTCGGGTTTGGATCGGGCGTTGCTGGTGAAGTTCATGCAGCAGACTTACCAGGAGCTTTTTCAAGAGCAGGATTTTTCCCATCTCCCCCAAACGGTCGAGCAATACTTTTCCAATAAAACGCCCCTATGGTGGGTGGAATTAGCCGATTTAGGCTCTGGACAGGTAAGGCAGTCGGTGCGTCAGCCAGTGGCTTGCCTCTGGGTGGGAAATGCAGTGGATCAGGTGTTGGGGGATCGTCATCCTCACATTTTTCTCCTCTACGTTGTGCCAGAACATCGTAGGCGGGGCGTTGGCAAGGCTTTAATGCGGTATGTGGAAGATTGGGCTTTTGTTCGGGGCGATCGCCAAATTAGTCTTCAAGTCTTTCAGTCAAATCAAGCCGCATTAAATCTTTACCAGCAGCTGGGCTACCAAACCCAGTCTCTGTGGATGGCCAGATCTCTACTGCCTGAGACAGTGGTGGAATAAGTCAAACTCTGATAAGGATACTATAAGGTGCTACCAGATACAAACTGGTGGATGCCGGTAGGATGGGGGTAGTTTTACTGTTATGTATGACGATGACGACCTGAGCGTACTCAATCCGGAAATTTCGCTCGAAAGCCCCCTAGATCACTTAGGGCCGCTTACTGCTGAGTCAGAGGCGACAAAACCGAATCCAGAGGCAATGCTGGCACTGCTGGAGAACCCTCAGACGCAGCAAAGGATGCTGGCGGCACGTGCCTTTTGTGATCTTGAGGATGAAAGAGCCACCCCCCATCTGATTCGCCTGTTAACCGATGCCTGCCCATTGGTGCGGGTGAGTGCAGCCTATGGTATAGGACGCAATCCCAGCCCAGCTGCCGTGGAGCCGTTGATTGCCCAGCTGATGCAGGATTGGAATGGCTATGTGCGTAAGGGTATTGTTTGGGCTTTGGGAAACTGCCGCGATCGCCGCTCCTTGCCACCGCTAGCAGAAGCGTTAAAAACTGATATTTCTGCGGTGCGTCTCTGGGCGGCTAGCGCTCTGGCTCAGATGGCAGACGTGAGTTACGAGGCCGTCGTGGGAGCCATTCCACCACTGATTGAAGCCCTGGTGCAAGACCCCGTGGCAGCGGTACGCAGTAACTGTGCCTGGTCTATAGGACAGATGTGCCGCTTCCTCCCCTCTAACGTTGTTTATGCCACCGCGATCGATGCCCTGATTCAAGCCTTTGCAGAAGACGAAGATATGGGTGTCCGGGAAGATGCCAAGGCTGCATTGTTACGAGTGGGCGACCCCCGTGGTGTCCAGCTTATTGAAACTTTGGAACAAGAAGTATTGCTGTGAGAGAAGAGAGCAGGGGGGGCAGAGGGAGCAGAGGGAGCAGGGGGAGCCTTGCAGCAAGCTGGATCGATTCAATTTTTACTTTCAGTTGCCTTTCTGAAGCATTAACTCTTTAACTCCCTTCAGAAAGAGGGTTGCTCAAGAAAGCTCTGTGTGACTTTTCTAGAACTTTCTGATGATTTTCCTCTGATTTTTACCGATTGTGAAAGTTTTTAGGGGTGGGTAAGCTTTTAGAAAAGCTCAGTTCATAGTTATGAGGTAAAACTATCAAGTTAGAGCATGGTCTCCACAATTGGGGGAATTTATACTCTCCACTTTTATTCAGTCAACTAAGTCAGAATTCTTAACTTCATCGTCATCCGAAATACGTAATTCCTTCACATTAATGAGCTTTTATTAAATTAAAGATTCTAGTTAAAAGTAGAAAAAGCTCTGTCTGTCACTAGACGGCCACTTTTGTTTCCCAAAATTATGGATACAAAAATTATTAGCTTCAACGAAGCCCCAGGATTTCAATCTGATGACTATAAAGCCTTCTTGAGGCAGGGCGAGGCGCTGGCTCAAGAAGGCTGCTACTCTGAGGCGCTTGCTAGCTTTGACCAAGCTCTGACAATTCAAGCATTCGACCATGCAGCGTGGATCTTTCGAGCGGTTGTGCTGATTCAGCTTGACCGATACTCTGAAGCACTTGCCAGTTGTGAAAAAGCTCTGGCAATTCAACCCAATGATAAACAAGGCTGGATTTGCCGAGGTGCTGCGTTACATTACTTGGGTCACTACAAACAGGCGTATACTAGCTATGATCAGGCCCTGGGAATTCAGCGGCAATCAGGATGGCAAAAACTGACCCAAATGTTGAAGGGACTTTTTAGCCTTGGGAACGACTCTGGCACGACTGGTAAAACAACTGTCACCATCTCCACAATTGGTTCAGCTATGTTAAGCAATCGCTCAGATGAAAGCTGACCGAGAACAGGGTATAGGGTATCGCCTGACAGGATGATTGGTGTTGCCGCTGTTTGAACGGCTCAGTATCCGATTTCTATTTTCAGGGAAGAGTCATGATTCCGACCATAATAATGGTCTCGCCCATAGTAATGGTCTCGCCCATAGTCTCGGTCTCGCCCATAGTCTCGGTCTCGCTCATGGTCTCGGTCTCGCTCATGGTCTCGGTCTCGTTCATGGTCTCGGTTCCGCCCATGGTCTCGGTCTTGCCAATTGTCATGGTTCCGCCAATGGTCTCGGTCTTGCCAATTGTCATGGTTCCAATGATAGTTATCAGCTCGGGCAGGAGAGTCTGCTATGCCACCTAAGGCAACCAGGCTAAGTGTACCAATTAGGATTAGAAATCTGTTCAAACGCATACCTAAGTTTTCCTTAAAATCAGATCAACTGACTCAGTTTGGCCTTAAACTCTAAAGGCAATAAACATCTTGACCATCTTGACCTCCTTTGCTAAAGAAAGGTTCCTGATCCGGGGCCAAAACAATGCTATCGAATCAAAAGATTATGGACAACCCAGCTGCCTTAGAGTTGCGGCGGCTGCAAATGCTGACAGAAATTGGTGCCGAAAATAACACGACCACGATGATTATGATGCCGTCAGATTTTATGCTTTTGGCTAAACGCTGATCAGATTCAATTCAGGATGGCAACAACAATCAAAAGTCTAATTAACGTTGAGCCACCTGGGGAGGACGCCCCCTCAATCCTGTCATTAATTTCAGAGCAAATATCTTTAAAGGAGGCACCCGCCGCAACATCCATAAACCAAGTCGGCGAACCGCTACCAACGGCAACCAGTTGTTAGAAAACATTCTGTCAAGCAAATCGGTGAAGCCTAAAATAGTCAGATTTTCCTGCTGGCGCCAGCTTTCATAGCGTTTGAGCACAAGCAAATTCCCGATATCTTCGCCTAAATGGTGGGCAGATTGCAGCACTTGAGCCAGGGCAGCTGCATCCCGGATGCCCATATTCAGCCCTTGCCCCCCGACGGGATGGCAACAGTGAGCGGCATCGCCAATTAGGGCGAGTCGCGGCAGGACATAGCGATTACTCTGCATCAGCTGCACTGAAAAGACAAAGCGATCGCCCTCCAGTTCCAACCGCCCCATCTGATCGCCATATCGGCGGCTCAGTTCTGCCAAAAATTGCTCATCATCCAAGGCAACTAACGCTTTTGCTTCCTCATGGGGTGCTGTCCAGACAATGCGGCAGCGGTTCCCAGGCAGAGGTAGAATCGCAAAAGGACCACTAGGCCAAAAGCGTTCGTAGGCAGTATCGTTGTGGGGTTTTTCCGGTTTAATAAAAGCGACAATGCAGGATTGCCAATATTGCCAGCCCCGAGTGCGGATGCCAGCGGCAGTGCGGATACGCGATCGCGCTCCATCTGCCGCCACAAGTAATCGAGTGCGGATTGTAAGTGATTGAGTGCCAACTCTCAGATCAATCTCCACCCCATCTGGCTGATACTGGGTTTTCACCACTTGAGCTGGACACAGGAACCTGACTAAGGGACACTCCTGCAAGAACTCCTGCAACGGCTTCAGCAGGGCTTGGTGTTCTGCCACATAACCCAGCGCATCCGTGCCTAAATCTGCCAGTTGGAATTCCACCACACTGGGATGGTCGGCATCTGAGAGGCGAATTTGTCGGAAAGTAGCAATCTGAGGTAGGATTTTATCCCAAACCCCGATTCCCTCAAAAATTCGCCCCGATAGCAGGTGAACTGCGTAGGCTTGCCCCTTGGCTGCCGCAACGGAATCAGGTTTCGCCTCAATCAACACCACACTCAGCCCCGAATCTTTCAAGGCACAGGCTAGGGTTAACCCGACAATGCCACCGCCGACGATTGCCAAATCATAGTCATACCCCAACTGGTGTGGCGGTGTCTGGGGAGGTGAAACGGTTTGAGAAAGTTGCTTCAGCGGCATATTCGTTTCGTTTCGTTTCGTTTCGTTTCAATCCCTAATAGGGATTTCTAAATAAAAAACGCCCTTACCCTATATTACAGTAACACCTTTGCGCAGATCTATTCGCTGCGCCAGAGTGAAAATCGCTAGTGACGAAAAAACACCCCGCTGGTTTTCCAGAGGGGCTTGCATTACCTGGTTAAAATTACTCTTCTAACAAATCATCTACCTATTGGCTCCAAGCTGGGGAACCCGAAAGAGACTACTTCTTTGCAGATACTGCTTTCGTTGGAGCGGAACCTGTTCCCGTAGTAACACTGGCTTTACGTCTCTTGCGTATCCCACGTTTCTTCGTCGTGGGTTTCTGGGTAGATGCCTGAGCCACCTGTTGGTGGGCTGTAACAGTACTTGCTTGAACGGCAGGCGCACAGATGGATACAGGCGCAGAAAAGACCAGAGCCAGAAGTAAAGCTTTAGCGAACTTGTTCATTCGAAAGTTTTGATCAAGGAACCCACAATCTAATTATGCAATAAAAGCATGACAGCGTTTTGTCAGTACTATGAAGTTTCCATGTCATTTTTGTACGAGTGTCGTGATTCCTAAGCCATACTCAGGTACATCAACTCATCTGCCATCTCGAAGTTAGCGGTGACGTTTTGCACATCATCCAGCTCTTCTAGGGTGTCTATTAACTTGAGGAGCGATCGCGCTTGAGCTGGATCGCCTACCTCCACCGTATTACTGGGAACCCAGCGCATTTCTACTTCACTCACCCCAAAGCCCTTGTCTTTGAGGGTTTGGTTAAGGGTTTCCAGATTCCCTACTTCCGTAAACACCTCAGCTGCTTCAATCCCATCCTCCCCAGTCAGCTCATAAGACTCGGCAGCGCCTTCCAGGGAAGCTTCTAGCAGTTGGTCTTCCTCAATTGGTCCAGCGATCGCCACTACACCTTTGTGTTCAAACATCCAGCTGACACAGCCAGTTTCACCAAGATTGCCGCCATTTTTACTAAAAGCCACTCTTAGGTCAGCTGCTGTACGATTGCGATTGTCTGTGAGGGCTTCAATCAGTATAGCAACACCACCAGGACCATAACCCTCGTAGCGTTGGGCTTCCAGATTGGAGTTTTCCCCCCCAAACCTGCCTGCGCCTTTAGCGATCGCACGTTCAATATTCTCATTTGGAATTCCAGATGCCTTCGCCTTTTCAATTGCAGTACGCAGTTGAAAATTGCCTGCTGGATCTGGTACACCAGTTCTAGCCGCAACAATAATTGCCCGAGACAACTGGGTAAAGGTCTTACCCTTCACCGCATCCACTCTTGCCTTCTGACGCTTAATATTCGCCCATTTACTATGTCCTGCCATAGTTTTAACCTTCCCTTCATTTACTGCCGGTAAAAGTTACCCCCTGAATAAAGTAGCGATTGAAAAAGGCATAAATCGCCAGTGCCGGTAGGGTAAATATCATCGACGCCGCCATAATGTAGTTCCAATAACTAATATATTGCCCCTTAAACGTATTCAAACCCAGTGGCAGCGTAAACATTTCTTGCTCAGACAGAATAATCAGCGGCGTTAAGAAGTTATTCCATGTTCCCATAAAAATAAATATTGCCTGTGCTGCCAGAGCGGGTTTTGCTAAAGGCAACACAATTTGAAAGAAAGTTTCCAAATAACCCAAGCCATCTAGTGCAGCTGCCTCCTCTAAATCCTTGGGGAAATTCATAAAGAATTGCCGCATCATAAAAATGAATGTAGCATTTACAACATTTGGCACTATCAAGCCTTGATATGAATTCAGCCAACCCAGAGATTTCAAAATTAAAAAACTCGCAATCAAGGTAACTTGTCCGGGGATCATTAAAACCGCTAAAATCAGGAAAAACAAAAACTTGTTTCCCGGAAACTTAATCCGTGCTAGGGCATACCCAGCCATTGAGTTAAACAATAGATTGAAACACGTTACACTGACAGCCACTACAACACTATTGAGTAACCAACGTCCAAACAGAGGTTCTTGGATAAAAATTTGCTTGTAGTTCTCCAGCGTAAACTGCTTAGGGATAAGATTGACACCACCCGACACAATTTCTGAAAGCGGCTTAAACGAAGCCGAAAGCGCCCAAGCAAAAGGCACAAAAGTAATAATTGCGTACAACACCAAGACAGTATACAGAAGTGCTTGTAACCAGTAAAAACGCTTCACGGCAACTTATACTCTAACTCAATCTTTCTTCTCTAAACCAGTAGCGCTGGATCAGCGTCACCATCATAATAACCAACGCCAGCATCAAAGCCAGTGCTGCCGCATAACTCATGTCCAGATTCTTAAAGGCATACTGGTAAATCAAAAGTACAACGGTTAGGGTGGAGTTATTGGGGCCACCAGAGCCTCGAGAGAAGATATAGGACTGGTCAAACAACTGGAATGTGCCAATAATGCCCATAACCACAATAAAAAAAGTAACAGGTTTCAAAAATGGTAGCGTAATACACAAAAACTTATCCCACCAACTCGCTCCGTCAATAGTTGCCGCCTGATAAAGACTTTCAGGAATATCTTGAAGTGCTGCTAAATAGATAACCATAAAGAAAGGTGCAGTTGACCAGATATTCATCAGCATAATTGCGAGGAGTGCAACATCTGGGTCACCTATCCAGTTATAAGTCGGTAAACCCAAGAAGGCAAGAAAACTATTCAGTAGACCATTCGAGTTATAAATCCACATAAAGATTAGTGTTAACACAGCTGAGGACGTGACCGTTGGCAGAAAGAAGATAATCCGAAACCATTTTTTTCCCTTCAGTTGAGTATTTAGTATCAACGCTAAACTGAGCGCGAGTATTGTTTGGGTGGGGACAACAATCGCTACATATTCCGCTGTATTCTTCAATGCTATCCATACCCGCTCATCCTTGCTGATGCGGATAAAGTTTTTCAAACCATTGAACTTGTAACTGATGTCTCCCAATAATTGAACTTTATGAAATGCCAGAACTACAGCCAACAGAATTGGTAGCAACAGAAATACTCCCAATATCAGGATTGTGGGAGTCATAAAAATGTTGTAACCGTTCACGGGGGGGTACATCATGCGCATAAACGTCAAAGCCTTGCTAAGCAAAAGCTTTGGGTTTTATGCGCATCAAAATATCGTACCTAAAATGTCTAA
>JAABUQ010009141.1_pt1 | contig 13532 bp, 10 predicted proteins | sample 5560001 | NCBI WGS metagenome assembly JAABUQ01 (sample SAMN10711888, study PRJNA513371) | rock metagenome | isolation source: Antarctica rocks | place: Antarctica: Victoria Land, Finger Mt nord | collected 2015-12-18
GCGTCACCGCCGGCAGCACCAGTTGCGCCGCCGCCGCCCGCGCCAGGCCGAGGTCGCCGTGCAGCAGCGCATCCAGCACGAAGAAGCCCGTGGGACCCTCGGGCGGCGTCATCACCGCATCCAGCCGCCCCAGCGGCGCCGGCGCCCAGCCCAGCAGGTTGTAGAACACGTGCACCAGCAGCAGCCCGGTGAAGAACGTCGGCAGCGACACCCCCGCGGTGGCGACGACCCGGCACAGGTGATCGATCCAGCTATCCGGCCGCGTCGCCGCCAGGATGCCCAGCGGCAGCCCGGCCGCCACCGCCAGCAGCAGCCCGCTGAGCGTCAGCTCCAGCGACGCCGGCAGCCGGGACAGCAGCGCCTCGCCGACGCCCTGCCCGGTGGTGATGGATTGGCCGAGGTCCCCGCGCCCGAGGTCCCGCAGGTAGGCCAGGAACTGCAACGGCAGTGGCCGGTCCAGGCCCAGGTTGTGCCGGACCTGGGCCACGGTCTCCGGCGTGGCGGCCGGCCCGGCGAAGTAGGCGGCGGGGTCACCGGGCAGGGCGCGGGTCAGCAGGAAGGTGACCACCACGATCCCTGCCAGCGCCGGCACCGCCTGCAGCAGCCGGCGGCCGGCCATGCCGAGGCGGGTTATGCTCCCGTTCTCAAGGCGACATGCCCAAGGCAGGGGGCAACATGCTCAAGCCAGGGCCATCGCCCGGGCGTCCACCCCGCGGTGGAACCAGAACTGGTAGCCCTCCAGCCCCGGCGCCATCGCGGAATCCAGGAACGGCTGCCACAGCGGGATGCGCGGGATGTCGTCCCAGGCGATGGCGATCATGCGGCGGATGGCGGGGGCATAGGCCGGGTCGTCCTCCGGCATGTCCAGCGTGCGGCCGACCAGCTCCGCCATCTCGGGGTTGTCGTAGTTGCCGGCGTTGAACAGCGGACCCTTGGTGTAGGCCCAGTAGAAATAGTAGTCGGGCGTGTCCAGCCAGCCGCCGAAGCCGTCCAGGATCAGCGGCAGCTTCTTCTGCACCAGCGCGATGGTGCGCCAGTTCGCGCCGGGCACGCGGTCGATGGTGCAGCGGATGCCGATGCGGCCCAGGCCCTCCTGCACCAGCAGCGCCGCCGGGTCGCCCCAGGCGGCTGTGCCGATGTCGAAGGCCAGCGGCACGTCGAACCCGTCCTTGTAGGGCGTCTCCGCCAGCAGCGCCCGGGCACGGTCCAGGTCCGTGACGTAGGGAGAGGGCTGCGGCCAGGCGATGCTGTCCATGGTTTGGCCGCCCCACATCTTCACCCCGCGGCCATAGGCGGCCTGGGCGAACATCTGCTCGTACGGCAGCGCGTAGGCCATCGCCTGGCGCACCCGCTTGTCGCGAAACGGCTCGAACGACAGGTTCGGAATCAGCACCGCCAGCGTGTTGGGCACGGGGGCGCCGGTCACGCGCAGCTTGCCCTCGCGCACCAGGTCCGCCGCGTCCCGGCCGGGGATGTCGAAGCTGACCTGCACGTCCCCGCGTTCCACCAGGGCGCGGCGGGTCGAGCCGTTGGGGATCTCGCGGATCACCACGCGGCGGGTGCGGGGCAGCGGGCCGCCCACCCAGGCGCCGTTGCGGACATAGACGAGCTGCGATCCCGGGTCCCACCGCTCCACCTTGAAGGCGCCCGACCCGGCGGTGTAGCGGTTCAGCCACTCCGCCGCCCAGGGGTCCGCCTCGGTCGCGTGCTGCCGGGCGAGGGCGCTGTTGTAGATGATCGGCACCGGCACGGCGAGGTCGGGCAGCGTGAGCTTCGACGGCCGGGCCAGGGTCACGCGGAAGGTTAGGGGGTCCAGCGCCTCGAACTGGCCGGGCTTCTCCAGCCGCCCAGCCGCCATCTGCGAAGTTGGGAAGCCGCCGATGGAGACCGCGCGGTCGAACGACCACTTCACGTCGGCGACGGTGACGGGCGTGCCGTCGTGGAACCTGGCGTTGGGCTTCAGCTTGAAGGTGATCGATAGGCCGTCCGCCGCCACGTCCCAGCTTTCGGCCAGCTCGCCGTGCAGGGTGTGGTAGTCGAACTCGGTGGTCCCGTCCGGCCGGGTGCGGGTGCCGAAGCCGATCAGCCGGTCGTAGGCGTTGACCGCCACCTGATAGGCGGTGCGGTTGGTGCCGGCGCGCTGGATGTCCAGGCTGTTGATCGTGTCGCCGATGGCCACCACCAGCGCGTCCCGGTCCGCCGCCCAGGCTGGCAAGGCGCGCAGGAACGGCAGCGCGGCGGCGGACGACAGTAGGGACCGGCGTTCCATGCGGACGCTCCTTGGGGATGCTTCCGGTCATCGTAGCAAACTTCGGGCCAGGGCCGGCCGCGGGATTGGCCCAGCCGCTCGAAGCCGGCACGGCGCCGCGATGCCAACCGAGCGGCGCTTGCAGGCCAGGCCAGGGCAGGTCATCGATGCGATGCAGCGGAGGTGCGTATGCGGACGTTGAAGGGTAAGACGGCACTGGTCACGGGCGCCTCATCCGGCATCGGCGAGGCCATCGCGCGCCGGCTGGCACAGGAGGGCGCCAACGTGGTCCTGGTAGCCCGGTCGGAGGCGAAGCTGCAAGCGCTCGCCGACGCATTGTCCAGGGACCACGGCATCCGCGCCGCCGTCGTCGTGGCAGACCTGATCAAGCCCGGCAGCGGCGAGGCCGTGCGGCGGGACACCGACGCGCAGGGGCTGGCGGTGGACGTGCTGGTCAACAACGCGGGCTTCGGCACCTACGGCCCGTTCGAGGAGATCGAGCCGGGCCGCGAGCAGGACGAGGTGGCGGTGAACGTCGCAGCGCTCGTCGGCCTGACGCACGCGTTCCTGCCGCCGATGCTGCTGCGCGGCGATGGCGCCATCCTGAATGTCGCCTCGACGGCGGCGTTCCAGCCGGGGCCGTACATGGCGGTGTATGCGGCAACCAAGGCGTTCGTGCTGAGCTTCAGCGAGGCGCTGTGGGCGGAGTGCCGTGGCCGCGGCGTGCATGTCGTGGCGCTTTGCCCGGGCGCGGTGGAGACGCCGTTCTTCGCAGCCCTGGGCGACGACAGGGCGCGTCACGCCCCTGCCCTCTCGCGGATGGCACGCGCCGAGGACGTGGCGGAAGGCGCCCTGCGCGCCCTGCGCGGCAACAGGCCGACGCGCATCGTCGGTGGGCGGAACTGGCTGATGACGCAGTCGGTGCGCTTCGCGCCGCGCGGGGTCGTTGCCAGGATCGGGGCAGGGATGCTGCGGCCACCCACCCGTACATAGGTTTTCTCGCTCACTTCCCAGGCCGCACCCGCTGGGCTTGCCGACCTGCAGGCTTGACTCCGCAAAGCTGTTCACCCAGATCGTAAGCATCCTCATGATAAGCTTATCGGACCCGATGCCGTCCTCGACTCCTACCCTTGGCTTCCTGCTGCACGACGTGGCGCGCTTCCTCCGCAAGCGGTTCGAGCAGCACGCCCGCGGCCTTGGGCTGACCCGGTCAGGGTGGCAGGTGCTGGCGTTCCTGGCGCCCAACGAGGGCATCCACCAGGCCGGCCTGGCCGACATCCTCGACCTTGAGGCGATCACGCTGGCGCGCATCCTGGACAAGCTCGAAGCCTGCAACCTGGTCGAGCGGCGGCCCCACCCGACCGACCGCCGCGTCTGGCTGCTGTACCTCACGGAACAGGCCCATCCCATGCTGGCGCAGATGCGCGTCCTGGGCGACCGGACCCGCGCCGAGGCGTTGCAGGGCATCCCGGACGCGGCACGCGAGCTGCTGATGCAGTCCCTCGCGACCATGAAGCAGAACCTGGTCCTCGCGTGCGACCAGCCCGTCCAGGAGCTGGGAACGGCATCCATGCTTCCCAACGAAGCGATCTCCAAGGAGGCAAGCAATGTCTGAAGCGCGCGACCGCAGCCTTCCCGCCCCAGGGGAGCCGGCGGCGCGTCGCCTGCCGCCCGGGCTGGCCCCCACCGCCCGGACCGCGCCCATGACCGAGCCGACCGCCGCGCCACCGCCCGCACCGGCAGCCGGCGCAGCATTGGCACGGGTCCGCCGCCGCTGGCTGCGCCCGCTGCTGTTCCTGCTGCTGCCGCTGGCCCTCCTTTGGGGCGGGTGGCAGTACGTCGCCGGCGGCCAGGTCATGTCCACCGAGAACGCCTATGTCCGCGCCGACATCGTCGCCGTCTCCACCGACATCTCCGGCATCGTCAAGGAGATCGACGTGCAGGAGAACAGCGCCGTCCGCGCCGGCGACGCGCTGTTCAGTTTCGACGACCTGCCGTTCCGCCTCGCGCTGCAGCGCGCCCAGGCCCAGGTCGGCATCGTCACCGCCAGCCTGGAGGCGCAGAAGGCCAGCTATCGCGACATGCAGGCGCAGATCCGCCAAGCCCAGGTGGACACCGACTTCTACGCCAAGGAGCAAGACCGGCAGGCGAAGCTGGTCGGCAGCGGCGCGTCCTCGGTGGTGACGCTGGAGCAGGCGCAGCGCAACCTGCAATCGGCCCGGCAGAAGGTCGCCTCGCTCGACCAGCAGCTCGCCGGCATCGTCGCCAGCCTGGCCGGCGACCCGAACATCGAGGTGGCCAAGCATCCCCGCACGCTGGAAGCCCTGGCGCAGCGGGACGAGGCGGCGCGCCAGCTTGCCCACACCGTCGTGCGCGCGCCGATGGCCGGCATCGTGACCAACGTGCCGAGCCTGCAGCCGGGGCAGTACCTCGCCGCCGCCGGGGCCGCGTTCAGCATCGTCGCGGCCGACCACATGTGGGTCGAGGCGGAGCCCAAGGAGACCGAGCTGACCTGGGTGCACCCCGGCCAGGCTGCGGTGATCGCGGTGGACACCTACCCGGACCAGGAGTGGCACGGCGCCGTCGAGAGCATCAGCCCGGCCTCCGCCTCCAGCTTCTCGATGCTGCCGGCGCAGAACACCAGCGGCAACTGGGTGAAGGTCGTCCAGCGCATCCCCATGCGGGTGCGGATCGACACGCCGCCCGGCAAGCCGCCGCTGCGGGCCAGCATGAGCGTCGTGGTCGGCATCGACACCGGCCATGCGCGGGGCCTGCCGAGCTTCCTTGCGGGCCTGTTCGGGCAGCGCCATGCCTGACGCGGCGGCACAGGCCAGCCCACAGCCCACCAGTCCCCAGCCGGGCCGGGTGGCCAATCGGGGCGCCATCACCGCTTGCGTGATCCTGGCGGTGATCATGCAGGCGCTGGACACCACGATCGCCAACGTCGCGCTGCCGTATATCCAGGGCAGCGTCTCGGCCAGCCAGGACCAGATCAACTGGGTGCTGACGTCCTACATCGTCGCGGCCGCGATCATGACGCCGCCCTCCGGCTGGCTGTCCCTGCGGTTTGGGCGCAAGCGGGTGCTGCTCGCGTCCGTGGCCGGGTTCGTCGTCGCCTCGATCCTGTGCGGGCTGGCGCAATCGCTGGCGGAGATCGTGCTGTTCCGCCTGCTGCAGGGCTTCTTCGGCGCCGCGCTGGTGCCGCTGTCGCAGGCCATCCTGCTGGACATCTACACCCCCGCGGAACGGGGCGGCGCGATGGCGCTGTTCGGCGTATCGGTCATGGTCGGCCCGGTGCTGGGGCCGGTGATCGGCGGCTGGCTCACCGACCACCTGAGCTGGCGGTGGGTGTTCTACATCAACCTGCCGCTCGGCGTGCTGGCCTTCGCGGGGATCACGGCGTTCGTCACGGAAACCAAGCTGGACCGTGGCCGCGGCCTGGACTGGCTGGGGTTCGGCACCCTCAGCGTTGCGATCGCGGCCTTGCAGCTTTTCCTGGACCGGGGCGAGCAGCTTGACTGGCTCGGCTCGGGCGAGGTGATGATCGAGGCTGTCGTGGCCGCCTCCGCGTTCTACCTGTTCCTCGTGCACACTTTCACGGCCGAGCGGCCATTCGTGAACCCGGCCCTGTTCAGGGACCGCAACTTCGCGGTCGGGATGCTGTTCATCTTCATCGTGGGGATCACCTACCTCGTGTCCCTGGCGTTGATGACGCCCTACTTGCAGACCTTGATGGGCTACCCGGTGGTGACGGCCGGCATCGTCATGGGGCCGCGCGGCCTGGGAACCATGGTGTGCATGTTCATCGTCGGGCGGCTGATCGGCCGGGTGGACATCCGCCTGCTGCTGGGGTTGGGGCTGGGCCTGACGGCCTGGGCGATGTGGGACATGACGGGATGGACGCCGGACGTGTCGCAATGGACCATCGTGTCCACCGGGTTCGTCCAGGGCGCGGGGCTGGGCTTCCTGTTCGTGCCGCTGACGACGGTGACGTTCTCCACCCTGCCGGCGGAGAAGCGGGGCGACGGGACCGGGCTCTACAACCTGTCGCGCAACATCGGCTCGGCGGTCGGCATCTCGGCGGTGACGGCGCTGCTGACCGCGAACACGCAGGCGAACCATGCGGACATCGCGGGATACATCACACCGTATAACCGGCTGCTGCAGGCGGCCGGGTCGGCGCTTGACCCGCTGACGCTGGCGGGCCGGTCGGCGCTGGATGACATGGTGACGCTGCAGGCGACGGTGATCGCGTACATCGACGACTTCAAGCTGATGATGGTGCTGTGCCTGGCGGCGCTGCCGCTCCTGCTGCTGCTGCGCCGCGCGCCGCAGGGTGCCGAGGTGGACCACAGCATCGCCGTTGAGTAGGGGCCGTTGAACAGGGATTGCGGCGGCGCACGGTTCTGGGCCGCCGCAGCCCACGACGACTGGGCTCGCGACGATTGGCCCCTCAAGGATTGGCCCCACAAGGATTGGCGCTGCGCACCGGACGGGGCTGGCCGCGCCAGCCTCAAGAGGACCTGCCCGGCTTGGGCTTCTCCGCTTGCGCAGCCGTCCAGAATGCGGCCTGCCCGATCACTCCCGCCGCAGCCAGCACTGCCGCGGCGGCAAGCAACGGGTCGCGTCCCAACCCGGCCAGCACCGTGCACAGCGCCCCAATCGCCATCTGGCTGAACCCGTACAGGCCTGCCGCCGACCCGATCACCTTCGGGTTCACGCTCACCGCCTTGGTCAACGCCATGGGGCTTGCCAGGCCGACGCCCACGGTGAAGACGAACATCGGCCCGACGACAAGCGGCACGCCGGGCGCCCCGCGCCACGCGACGACCAGCAGGACGAAGACCGCAACAACGGCCACCCCGCTGGCCCACGCCAACAGCCGTTCGATGGCGATGCGCGCGACCAGGCGGCTGGCCAGGACGCTGCCCAGCGACACCCCCGCGACCAGCAGGGCCAAGTAGGCGCCGACCTCACGGGACGGCCGGTGCAGCTCGTCCACGAACACGAACGGGGCGACCGCGAAGAACGCATACATGGACGTGGTGGCGCAACCGCCCCCGACGGCATAGCCCAGGAAGGCCGGCGACCGCAGCAGCCGGCCGTAGTCCCGCGCCAGCGACGCAGTGCTGACGCCGGCCTGCCGCGTTCCCGTCTCCGGCAGCCGGCTCCAGGTGAGCCAGATATTCGTCGCGCCCAGCGCGCACAGCACGCCGAAGATCGAGCGCCACCCGAAGGCCTCGGACAGCGCGCCCCCGATCAGCGGCGCCAGGCCCGGCCCCAGCGTCACCATCAGGTTCAACAGCGCCAGCCGCCGCGCCGCATTCTCCGGCGCCGCGGTGTCGCGCACCATGGCGCGTCCCAGCGCCAGCCCGGCGCACCCGCCCAGGGCCTGGACCAACCGGGCCGCAACCAGCAGTTGCACGTTGGGCGCGAGGGCGGCGGCCAGTCCCGCCAGGGTATAGAGCAGCAGGCCCGCAATCAGCAGCGGCCGCCGTCCGTAGCGGTCGGACAGCGGCCCATAGGCGAGCTGCCCCACGGCGAGGCCGAAGATATAGACGCTGATCGTCCCCTGCATCGCGCCGGCGGTGGCGCCCAGGTCGCGCGCCGCCCCTGGCAAGGCAGGCACGAACATGTGCATCGCGAGCGTGCCGCTCAGGGTTATCAGGGCCAGCAGCCAGAGCGGCGGCACCCGCCCTGCCAGACCGATTGGCGGCACGGCGCTCCCTGTCGTCTTGTCCTGAGGTGTCAATCGGCGTCCGATGTTGGCTCATTCGTGGAATGCGCCCTTACGGTGGGCGGGATCAAGCGGCTGTTTTCAGCCACGGCTGGCAGGGACAGGGCACTCCCAGCCGCAAGCACGCCGGGATCGACGAAACAGGTCCGGCGATGACCAACAGGCCAGCCCCAAGCGGGACTGCCATGCTGCCTGCTCCCTCTCCCTCCGGGAGAGGGCCGGGGTGAGGGAGGTTTGCAGCGCAAGCTTCACTCGTCGAGGGCCTTGGTCCAGCGGGCGCCATCGATCCGCCGCCCGGCAGCGAAGGCCCCTCACCCAGAGAAGGTCAAATCAAGCCAGGGCGGTCCTCGCCCTGCCCGGCCAGAGCGGACAGGTCACGCCGAGGCAGCCGGTCCCAACCGGCGGCCGGCAAGGTCATGGCAGCGCGTCGTTCGCTGGAACCGGCGGCAGCCCGCAGAGCGCAGCACGCGCCAACTGATCGAATGCTGCCGCGGTCATGGCCGCGGGAGGAGCCGCCTCACGCGCCGGCGCCGCCGGTTCCGCCAGGGCCAGCGCGGGATGCGCCGGGTCGAACACCTGGACCACGGCCATCATGCCGCCGTCCTCATGCTCCAGGATGTGGCAGTGATGGACGAAGAACCCGACCTGCTGCGGCGCCAGGAACGGGATGGCGACCAGCACACGCCCGGGCTTGCCAGCGGCGTCGGCGGGCGGCACCGGCAGGGTGTCGTGCCACACGTCCACTTGGGCATCGGGGACGGCGCCCTGCGCCTCGGGCACGTAGGCGGCAATGATCCCGGTCGGGTCGTCGATGCCGAGCGGCCCCTGCGGCACTCCGGGATCGGAAGGGACGGCCAGGCGGAACTTGCTCTGTTGGATATGAAAGTTGTGCAGCTCCCCCGTGGTGTTGACCAGCCCCCACACCTCCTGCTCGCCAAGCCGGGGGCACACGTGGCGGACCGACTGCGGCGCGGTCATGGCTGCCATCGGGAACGGCTGCGGCGCGATGGTGTGGGCGGCGTCAACCGGCGTGCCGTCTGGGGCCACGACCTCGCTGCCCAGCACGAAGGCCCCGCTCGCGTCGTTGGCGAAGGTGATCCGCCGCCGTGTGGCCTGGCCTTCTGGCAGGGAGATGCAGTTAGCAGGCTCCGGCCGTTGTGCCCGCTCCAGCATACGCTGGGCACGGCTTCCAGGCGGCAGCGTCGGCACGCCAGGCGCAGCGCCGGGCAGGGTCATGTCGAGCGAGGCTGACGCGGTGGCCGGGGCCGTGGCAACGCCTGGCCTAGCGGACCCGCTTTGCAAGGCAAAGGTGGGCGGGCCCGAGACGTGGGCCAACGAGACGTGGGCCAACGAGACGTGGGCCAGGTCGATGTGCGGCCAGGGGTCGCCCTGCACGCCCGTGGTGATGCCGGCGGTGCGCAGGGTCATCGGGGCCGCCGCCGCAGTGCCCGCCGGGACGAACACCTCCGCCCGGCCCGCCGGCATCAGCAGCAGGTGCCGCAGCCTGACCCCGACCTGCAGGTCCGCGCTGCCCGGCGCACTGGTGCCCGCAACCAGCCCGTCGAGCGAGACCACGTCCATGTCCTGCGGCGTCCCGGTCGCGTCGTCCACCAGCTCCAGCAAGTAGCTCACGTTGGCGCTCAGGTTGGCGATGCGCCAAAGCTGGCTGCGCCCGGGCTGCTGCGGGAGGGTCGGATCGCGCTGGCCGTTGATGGTGAACAGCCACACCGTATCCTTGCCCGGCAGGGGCGCCCCGCCTGCCGTGGCTCCGGCGTGGGTGCAATAGCCGCGCCCGGCGGTCGAGGCCGGGGTGCCCGGCTGCGGCGGGTTCGCCTGCGCCTTGCAGGCGCCGGGGTCGTAATCGCCGCCGCGCAGCCAATCCGCTGGTTTCCCGGCGCTGCCTGGCTGGTCCGGCGCCGCCCCGGCCGGAACGGCAAGCTGGATGTCGCGCAGGCCCAGGTACTGCGCGTCGGTATGCCGCAGCGTGTCCGCCACCGCCGGCGGCAGGCCTGGCACGGCCAGCAGCGTCGCCCGCAGGTCGCCTACCTGCAGGATGCTCGACTGCCCCGCCATCACGTCCACCCGCGCCTTGCCATGGACATGCGCGTGGAACCAGTTCAGCCCCGGCGGATAGGGCCGGTCCGGACCGCCGCCGGCGAACATCGCGCCTGGCAGCTTGGCCGGGATGGTGATGGCGTAGTGCGCCGTGGTGCCGGGCTTGTCCTCCACATAGACGCTGTCGCCGAACGGCGCGCAGCGGCGGGGGCTGACGATCAGGCCGTGCGTGTGCAGGTTCACGACGCCGGCCGTGCCGGCCGCAAGCTGGTCCACGACGTCGAAGCGCAAGGTGTCGCCGGCTGCGGCCTCGATCAGGAAGGGCCGGTACAGGTCGTCCGGCCCGGGCGCCATGCTGGTGCTGTAGCCGGGCAACCGCACGGTGTACGGGCCGACATCCGGCCGCGGCGCGTCGCGCACCACCAGCCGGGCCGGCCGGCGCGGGCCGAGGGCCGGCACCGGCGGACAGCCCGGCCCGGCGGCCGGCGTCGCGGCCAATCCCGGCGTGTGCAGCAGCCGTGGCGGCAACAGGTCATCTGCACGGGCCGCGCCAGCCAAGCTGACCATGGCCCAACAGAGCAGCATCCCACGGCGACCGGCACTGGACATCACCAAGCTCCCCACGCTCTAACAACCCATTAGCAGAACATTACGACATCAGACCGTGTTGACGCAAGCGGGGCGACGCATATGGCACGGGAACGCTGTCTGCTCCCTCCTTCGCTCGGGAGAGGGCCGGGGTGAGCGCAACCTTCCAGATACAAGGGAGGGGCGAGCCGGCTTCGGCGTGGCAATCCAGGCAGCAAGCACGGCGCTGGCTGCTCCTGGATCGCCACGCCGCAAGCGCAGCCCGCACTGACGGGGGGCTTGAGCGAGAACCGGCCGAAACCACGAGCGGCTGTCACCACTGCGCTGGCAGCACCTTAAATGTTAATAAGAAACAGCTATACCAATGTTTAGTAACAATTTGCTGCGTCGCAACAAACATCTTTGAGGAGTCATGCTATATGCTTTATGACGGCCCCATGGAGCCGATCATTCCGGAGGCGGGCGCCTGATGCCCTACGCGCAGTTTGTGACCGATTTCGGCGATCAAGCCGTGCTGCTGCCGCTGGCGGCTGCTGTCGCGCTGGTGTTCGCCCTGGCGGGATGGCGGCGCGGCGCGATGGCATGGGGGGTGGCGGTTGCGGGGACATTGGCCCTGATGCTGGTTCTCAAGCTGGGTTTCCTGGCCTGCGGCCACGCCTTGCCGGTTGACCAGATCCGCAGCCCCAGCGGGCATACGGCCGCGGGGGCAGCCATCTACGGCGGCCTGCTCGCCGTGACGGTGCGCCGCGTCACCGGGCATGGCCGCTGGACCCTGATCTGCGCGCTGTCCGCTGCGCTCGTCATCGGGGCGTCACGACTGGCGCTGGGCGCACATACGGGCCTGGAGGTTATCTTGGGCGGTATGGTCGGGGTGTGCGGCGCCCTGGCCGCCAACCGGTTTGCCGGGGCGCCGCCGCCCCGGCTCCAGATCAGCCGGATCGCCGGGGTGGCGGTCTTCGTCCTGGTGCTGCTGCACGGCGTCCATATGCCTGCCGAGGCAGCGATCAAGTCTGCCGCGCGCGATATGTGGCCTCTCTCCATGTGCCAGTAACGGGCCACCCGCCAGCATTGGGTGAACGAGCCGGGGCCGCTCTCAAGCCCGCCGCAACGACGTTCATGCCTGCTGCTCCTGGGCGCGGCCGGCAGCGGCCCTAGTACTCCAGGAACGCCCGGTAGGCCTCGACCATGTCCTCGACCGCGGCGCGATAGAGCAGCTCGCCGTGCTCCGGCGTGGACAGCGAGGGGTCGGACCCGATCCGGCCATCGGGGAACCGCCTGCGGTAGTCCGCCGCCTCGAAGAAGCCGCCGCTCCGGGGTGCGACCTTCGGGTGCATCTGCGCGTGCTTGACGGCGCCGGGCTGGTAGTATTGCGCCAGCGACACCTCGGCCGCCGTGGTGTGGTTGCCGTTGCTGTCGCCATACAGCTCCTCGGCCAGCCGCTTGGCGCGCGGCCCGCCGGACCAGAACGCCATCCGGCATCTAACCGGCGGCCGGTCGGCGCCGAGCGACGCCTCGGCGTAGATCTCGTCAAAGGCCGCAGTCACGGTGGCGACGTTGCCGCCGTGGCCGTTGATGAAGAAGAAGCGCTCGAACCCGTGCCGGGCCAGCGACAGGACCACATCCCGCACCACCAGCATCAGCGTCGAGGGCCGCAGCGTCGCCGACCCGGCAAACCCCAGGTGGTGCTGCGACATCCCATAGGCCAGCGTCGGCGCCACCACGCAGCCCGCCGCGTCGCCAACGCCCCGGGCCACGAACTCCGCGTCGAGGTGGTCCGTGCCGATCAGGCCGTTCGGCCCATGCTGCTCGACCGAGCCGACCGGCACGATGCAGCCCCGCTGGGTGCGCAGGTAATCCTCAACCTCCTGCCAAGTGGCGAGCGCGAGCTGCATGTCCCCTCCCCTACGGCGCCAGGCTGATGCCGCCGAACGGCTGCCCGCCCAGGGAATGCAGCTTGAAGCCCTGCACGTTGGCGCGCACGGCGGCGAACAGCAGGCCGGGCATCTCATCGTGGAACGCCTGCTGCGCCTGCTGGAACAGCTTGGTGCGCTCGGCCTGGCCGCTGATCCGGTTGGCCTGCAGCAGCGCGCCGTCATAGGCCTCGCTGCACCACATCGCCGTGTTGCGGCCCGACCGCCTTGCGTCGCAGCTCCAGGCCAGCAGCAACTGGCTGGGATCCGGGTAGTCCCAGGTGCCGCCCAGCATGGCCACCTCCGCCTCGCCCTTGCGCGCCCTTCGCAGGTACTCGCCCCACTCGTACGAGATGATCCGCGCCTTGACGCCGACCTTGGCCCAGTCCGCCTGGATCATCTCCGCCGCCCGGCGCCCGTTCGGCATGTAGGCGCGCGCGACCGGGATGGCCCAGAGGTCGGTCTCGAACCCGTCGGGATAGCCGGCCTCGGTCAGAAGCTGCTTAGCCCGCGCGGGGTCGTAGGGACGGGGCCGCAGGGCGTCGTCGCGGCCCCAGAGCGCCGCCGGCACCATGGCGGCGGTGGGCCGGCCGCTGCCCTGGTAAACCACGCGCACGAGGCTGTCCAAGTCCACCGCGATGCTGAGCGCCTCCCGCACGCGCCGGTCGCTCATGGGTGCCCGGTCGGTGCGGAACGAGATGTAGCTGATCGCGGCAATCGGGCTTTCTAGCAGCCTGTCGGACTTAACGCGACGCGGATGCACGTTGTAGGATTGGTGGATCGATTCGCCTGCCTCCCCGCCCGGACACCTTCCGCATGAGCAACTTCCGCCTGATCGACCGCGACACTGGCTTTTTGATGCCGCCTTCAGTGGACGAGTGGCTGCCGGAGCGGCACCTGGCCCGGTTCGTCGTGGAGGTGATTGCAGGGCTGGACTTGCGGGCGATGACCGGCAGCTACCGTGGATCGGGGGAGGCATCCTACCATCCGCAAC
>JAABUQ010009142.1_pt1 | contig 13532 bp, 14 predicted proteins | sample 5560001 | NCBI WGS metagenome assembly JAABUQ01 (sample SAMN10711888, study PRJNA513371) | rock metagenome | isolation source: Antarctica rocks | place: Antarctica: Victoria Land, Finger Mt nord | collected 2015-12-18
CGTGCTGAGGGTCGAATGGGCCGACCGTCTCGGCGAAACCTTCACCGAACTCGACTTCGCGCGGTTCGAGGGTGTCGGCCACTTTCCGCATCGCGAGGCGCCGGACGAGGCAGCGGCGATGATCGCCGCGTTTTTCGGGCGGGTCTGGCCACAATAGCCTACCCCGTGCCGGACTCGCGCGGCTGCGGGGATGGAGCGCGTGGCCCCGACGCGAGTTAAGGGAGCATGACCGGCTTCCCGCTTCGTTTGCTTGCCGTTGTCGTCGCCCTCGCGCTGCTTGTGGTCCTGCTGCAAGACGCGTTCGAGGTCATGCTGCTGCCGCGCCGCGTGCAGCGCCGTCTGCGGCTGATGCGGATCTTCTTCCGCGGCGCCTGGAGCCTGTGGACGGAGCTGGCCCGGCGGCTGCCGGCCGGCCGTCGTCGGGAGAACTTCCTCAGCCACTTCGGCGCGCTGTCCATGCTGCTGTTGTTCGGGATCTGGGCGGTCGGCCTGATTGCCGGGTTCGGGTTGCTGGAATGGAGCCTGCAAAGCAGGGCATCCGACGTCTCCCCGCTTGCCGAGCAGCTTTACATGAGCGGCGTCACCTTCTTCACGCTGGGCTACGGCGACGTGGTGCCGCACACCGGCCTGGGCCGCCTGGTCAGCGTCCTCGAGGCCGGCACGGGGATCGGGTTCATCGCCGTGGTGATCGGATACTTGCCGGTGCTGTATCAGCTGTTCTCGCGCCGGGAAGCGCATGTCATCCAGCTCGACGGCCGCGCCGGATCGCCGCCTACCGCGGGCACCATGCTGGTCCGGCACGCCGAGGCCGGCGGGCTCGAAACTCTCGACGATCTGTTGCGCGAGTGGGAGATCTGGGGATCAGAACTACTGGAGAGCCATCTCTCCTATCCGATGCTGGCCTACTACCGCAGCCAGCACGACAACCAATCCTGGCTGGCCGCACTGGGTTGCGTGATGGACGCCTGCGCCCTGGTGCTCGTCGGTGTCCCGGAGGTGAGACCGTTGCAAGCACGCATGACGTTCACCATGGCACGGCAAATCCTTGTCGAGATGGCGCGCTCGTTCGGCGTGCAGCCGTCCCGTTTCAGCGGCGGGGACCGCCTGGACCCTGCGGCCTACGATCGGCTCGAAGCCGCGCTCGTCGGGGCCGGCGTGGATTGGACGCCCGGCGACGAAGGTCGCGAAATGCTGGCCGCCTTGCGCGCCACCTACGAGCCCCTGCTGGACGGGTTGTCGCAGCACCTGCTGTTGCCGCTGCCAGGTTGGCTCCCGGACGCGGAGGGCAGCGACCAGTGGGCGCGCGGCCATCGCGGGCTGATCGCGAGCCGGCTGGTCGAGGAGCTTTCGGCGCGGACGGGTCCGGCGGTCGCCGAGGATGACACGGGCGACCTGCGCCCCTGGCGCAAACTGCGCCGACGGCTGCAGGCGGATGAGGAGGACCGGTCCGACGACGAAACCGGGTCATGATTGCCAGTCGCGGTGTCGGCACAACCGGCCGTCAGGCCTTGATAAGCATGGCCTGTGACGTCGACAACTCGATCGCGCGCTCCCGCTGCCCGGCGAGGAATTCAGTGAACGCCTCGCGCACACCGTCCAGCACCGAATAGTCATGCGTCAGTATCACGCCCCCGGGCACCATGCGCGGATAAAAGAAGTCGAGACAATCGCGCGTGCTCGATTTCAAGTCGACATCCAAGTGTACGAACGAGAACCGGCGATCCCGCACGTGGTCCGAGGCGGCGGCGAACAGTCCCGGGTGAAACACCACGTTCAACCGGTCCGCGAGGTAGCGCTGCACCCCGTCCAGCGCCGAGGCGTATTGCCGTTCCGCCAGGATGCGGCCTTCGCGCGCATCGGGTGTTGGCAGGCCCGCGAAGGTATCGAACAAATGCAACTGCGTGTCGGCGCCGGCGAGGCTGATCAGCCGCGCGGAGCAGCCCTGATAAACCCCCACCTCGGCCATGTCGCCGTCGAGCGCACTTTGCGCCCGCGCCATGGCATAGACGTGAAACGCCTCGTTGACGCCCAGCAACGACTCCCGCTCCCGTTGCACACCGCGGATCAGATCGAGCGTGTCACCCTCTTTGTGTCCGCGTAACAGCACCGTCTCCAGGCGAGCCATCGTGCCGAACAAGGTCTTGCGCAAGGATCGGTTTCGACCGACGACGCGCTGCAGGCGCGCGCCCCTCATCCACACAGAGTGTGCGTTTTCATCGCGAATCCCGGAATTACAGCACGCATTCTCGAATAGATACGGCAGCGGTCTTTATATTGCTGCGGACATGAAAGGGCGCAAGCGTCAGGCGGGTTGCAATAAGCTCGCGGCGTCTCAGGGCCTTTCGCCGCACGACTAGCCTCTCTATGGAGAAGGGGCCGCCAAGGTCATGGACTGCCCTCCATACGAAATCTCCACATGGTAACTGGCCCAGTTGCTCGCGTAGTCGGCCGGCACGGGGATGAGTGCGGAAGCGATATACTGGTCGCTTACCTCCGAAGGGGTCGGACGACCCACCGGCACGCTCAGACCAAGGCCCGAGCCGATCCCGGCGCAGCAGCCGGTGAAGCCGAAGCCGCCGAAGCCGAGCCCGATCGAGGGGGGCGGATTGTAAAGGACGTGCGGACCGCTCAGGAGGGAGACGCCCGCGGCTGGGTAGCGAGCTCCCTCCACGGAAACGAGCGCCGCGCCCGACACAGGCTGGAGGCTGCTGACCATCACCTGCACCGCTCGGTCCGGCGCATCGTGGCGCGCATCGGCGCTGTTGGGTCGTGGCAGGTGCGGACCGGAGCAGGCGGCCAGTCCGAGCACGACGAAGATCAACGACGCCCTCATGGCCGGCCCCCTCGAACGTAACTAAAACCGAGACACTACCGCCCGCGCCGGCGCTCGCAACCGCGCCGCATCCCGTGTTAGCGTCGAGGTGACCGTTGATCCTATAAACCAACGGCAAAATCGGGAGTGAACCAATGTCGGACGCAGCAACGGCCGAGGCATCGACCCTCGTCAATCCGGGTACCGAGCTCGCCCACGCCACGACGGAGAGCGCGCCCTTCGTGCCGGGTCGGCGGGACTTCCTCAAATACCGCGATCTCGGCGTGACCAAGGCCAGCGGCGGACGGATGCGGGCGCAGATTACGGTCGCGACCGGGGCGATGAAGTCCACCGGCTGGCACTATCACCTCTGCGACTCGCAACTCGTCTACGCCCTCAAGGGCTGGGTCGACCTGCAGTTCGAGGACGGCCGCACCATCCGGGTCAAGGAAGGCGAATCGCTGTTCATCCCCGGCGGCCTCAAGCACAACGAGACCGGGATGTCGGAGGATTTCGAGATCCTGGAGGTCTCGGTCCCGGCCGAGATGGGCACCAAGGCCTGCGACCCGCCTGCCGGTATGAGCGGCTGATTACCGCAACCGTAGCCTTCCGACACCATCCCGCCATGGTCGGCGAAGGCCGACCACCCACGGCTAATCGGCGAAAAGAGTAGTCATGGATGGTCCGCCTGCGCGGACCATGGCGATCCAGGTCCGGACAATTCACTGCCGTTGCCGCGACTCACGCCCGATCTCGCCCTTCCGCTGTGAAGCGAAAGCCGATCACCTGGCGGTAGGCCGCGCCGGGGCGGAGTACGGCCGATGGAAACTCGGGACGGTTCGGCGCGTCAGGGAAACCTTGCGCCTCCAACGCCACGCCGGCTGATTGGCGGAACGCAACGCCCCTGCCCACCACCGACCCGTCCAGGGAATTGCCGGAGTAGAGCTGCAGGCCGGGCTGCGTGGTCAGAACCGCGACACTCCGGCCGCTTGTCGGATCGACCACGCTCGCGACCAAGCGGGGCTCGCCGGTTTGGCCGCCGTCGAGGGCGAAGCAGACGTCGTAACCGCGACCGTGCAGCAACTGCGGATCATCCTGTCGGATACGCGCGCCGAGTGCGTGCGGGTGGCGGAAATCGAACGGCGTGCCCTGCACTGGCCGCACCTCTCCCGTGGGAACCTGCCGTTCGTCGGTCGGCAGGAAGCGGTCGGCGTAAATGGTCATCTGGTGCGAGAGCACGTCGTGGCGCTCGACGCCGGCCAGGTTGAAGTAGGGATGCGCACTCAGGTTGACGACGGTGGGTCGATCGGTGCTCGCCTCAAGGGTGAGCCATAGCGTGTCGTCAGACAGATGATAGCGCGCGTGTACGTGGAGGGTGCCCGGAAAGCCCTGATCGCCGTCCGGGCTGATGTGCGACAACGTGACGCTCGGCGCGTCGCAGTCTTCCGCCCCGGCGAGCTGCCAGAGGGCCTGGCCGAAGCCGACCGGCCCACCATGCAGCGTGCTGCCCCGGTCATTGCTGCTCAAATGGTAGAGCTGGCCGTCGAGTTCGAAGCGGGCGCCACCGATACGGTTGGCGCAGCGACCGAGGACGGCGCCGAATGAGCCGCCGGCCGTGGCGTAGGCGGCCGCGTCGTCGAAGCCGAGCAGCACGGGAGCCCATCTCCCCTGGCGATCGGGCATCTCGATCGCCACCATGCGGGCGCCGAAATCGGTGATCCGCACCCGCAAGCGCCCGTTATCGAGGACATGCACCGAGGCGGCGCGACCATCCGGGAGCGACCCGAACGGCTGCACGTCGTGAGATGGCGGCATGAGGCGCTCCGTTCCGTTAGCGGTAATCGGCGAGGCGCCGGGTTTGATCAGCGCGCAACCCGGCGAGTGCGCCCGGCCTCGCCATGGTGCTTGCGGGGCGCCGGGTGGTGGGCGGCGTCAGGCACGTCCGCCGCGCCGGCCTCCCGGGTCTCCTCCAGCCACCAGGCCAGCGCCAGCGCGACCGCGACCGGCACGGCCAGCGCCAGGAAGGCGCCGGTCCAGCCCAGCCAGTTGACCAACAGGCCGCCGGTCACGCCGGACAGCGCGCCGCCCGCGCCCTGCACCGCGTTCACCGCGCCGAGCGCCGTTTGCGTCCGCCCGGTCGTCCAGGTCAGGTCGGCAACCAGCACCGGCACCGCCACGCCCAGCACGCCGGAACCGATGCCGTCCAGCACCTCGGCGCCGATCAGCCAATACGGGTTGTCGACCAGTGCCGACAGCACCGCGCGGGCGACCAGCGCGACACAGGCGAGCAGTAGCAGGTGACGGCGCCCTCGCCTGTCGGCGAGCGATCCGGCCCACAACGCCACCGGGATCATGGTGAGCTGCGCGATGATGACGTAGGCGGCCGTCCATCGCAGGGCGGGATGGCCGGTGGCGACCAGCTTCTGCCCCAGCAGCGGCAGCATGGACCCGTTGCTCAGCGCAAACAGGGTCAGCGCGACGGTCACGATCACCAGTCGCCGGTTGGCCAGCACTCTCAGGACCGGGTGGCTGTGATCGTCCTTGTCCGGCTCCGCCTCGTTCCAGCCATGCGCGCGGCGGCCGTTCCATGCCGTTCCCGGCGTGGTCGCCACTGCCACAATGGCGCCTGCCGCCATGCCGGCCAGCACCCAGAACGCGGTCTGCGGTCCGAGTACCGCCCCGCCACTGCCGATCAGCAGGGCCGCCGACAGGATGCCGCCGTGATTGAAGGCCTGGTTGCGGCCCTGCTGCTGCGGGAATCGCTGCTTGCCGACGATGCCAAGGGTGAAGGAGGTCAACGCCGGCACCACCAGCGTGCCGCCCGAGGCCGCCAGGAACTGCGCCAGCAGCACGCCCCAGAAGCCGTAGGCGACCAGGATCAGCAGCGTGCCCGCCAGGATCGCGGCGCAAGCCAAGGCCAGAAGCAGCCGCGGTCGCCCGAGCCGATCGACCAATGCTCCCGCAGGCCCGTTCAGCACCAGCGTGCCCAGGCCGACCAGCGTCGTCACCGACCCGACGCGACCAGGGCTCCAGTGTCCGTGCGCGGCGAGCCAAGTGGCCAGGAAGGGTCCGAGGCCGCCCTGGATGTCGCCGACGAAGAAGTTGATCGTAGCCAGATGCAGCAAGGGCGACATGCAGCGGGCTCCGACCGCATTTTGCGGGGTGCTATAGGGGCCGTCTCGGCGCAAGTCTCACCTACGTTATCTCGCCCGCAGGCTCCGAGTTGCGCCGATCCTCGCGGTTCGCGACATTGCCTCCTATGCCAGGATGTCGCCAAATCCACACCCGCTGGACAAGGACGCTCCGATGACGCTGAGCAGACGCAGCCTAATGGGAGCAAGCTTGGCGAGCGCCGCTGCGCCGCTGCGCCGGGTCCGCGCGCAATCCGCGGGCAGCGGCGACGCGATCCGCATCGGCGTTCTGGAAGACATGTCCGGCCCGTACCGGGACATCACCGGTCCGACCAGCGTTGTCTGCGCGCAACAGGCGATCCGGGAGTTTCGCGCCGCCAACCCCGATATCGCGGTCGATCTCGTGTCGGCGGACCATCAGAACAAGGCGGATATCGGTCTTGCGATCGTGCGCCAATGGTTCGATCAGGCCGGCGTGGACGTGGTCGTCGGCGTTAGCAATTCGGCGCTCGCCATCGCCCTGAAGGCGGTGGTGGAACAGAAGGACAAGCTGCACCTCAACGCCTCGGCAGCCAGCTCGGCGCTCACGTCCGAATATTGCAGCCCCAATTCGCTGCACTGGGGCTACGACACCTGGTGCCTCGCGCATGCCACCGGCGGCCCTCTGGTGCGGCAGGGCCTCGACACCTGGTTCTTCATCACGCCGAACTACGCATTCGGCAAGATGTTCCAAAGCGACGTCACCGAGGCCGTCACCGAAGCCGGCGGCAAGGTGATCGGCAGCGTCAGCTACCCGTTCCCGGAGACCACCGACTTCTCGGCGTTCCTGCTCGAAGCGCAGAGCAGCGGCGCGAAAGCCGTCGCCTTCACCGGCGCCGGCAGCGATTTCGTCAATTGCGTCAAGCAGGCGCACGAGTTCGGGCTGACCGTGGGCAAGACGACGTTCGTCGGGTTCTCCGGCTACATCAACAGCATCGTCGCGCTGGGCTTGCCGGTGGCGCAGGGCCTGACCGAGGCGGAGACCTTCTACTGGGACCTGAACGACCGGACCCGCAGCTTCATGGCACGCGTGAAGCCGCATCTGCCCGCAGGCACGCTGCCCTGCCAGAACCACGCCGGGGATTACGCGGCGATCGTGCACTATCTCAAGGCCGTCAAGGCGATGGGGCCGGCGAAGGCGAAAGCGTCGGGCCGCGCCACGATGGCCGCGATGAAGGCGATGCCGACCGACGACGACTGCTTCGGCCCCGGCTCGATCCGCGCGGACGGCCGCACCACCCATCCCGCATACCTGTTCGGGGTGAAATCGCCGGGAGAAAGCAAGTATCCCGGATACCTCTACAAGGTGCTGGCGACGACGCCGGCCGACAAGGCATTCCGCCCGATAAGTGCCGGTCACTGCGCAATGGTGCGTACCTAACAGAGAGCGTGACAGATCAGGAGTGGGTCGATGGCGGTCACATTGGCAGAAACACGCGAGCAACAGCCGCGCGAACTACGTCGCGCGATCCGGGCCGGAACGATCACCGGCCATACTTCCGGCCTCGCCGACGGTTTCATCCAGGGCAACATCGCGATCGTCCCCGCCGTCCATGCCCCGGCTTTCGAGCGATACTGCCGGAGCAATGCGCAGGCTTGCCCGCTGCTCGCGATCTCCCAACCCGGCGATCCCAGCCTGCCGGCGTTGGGCGAGGGGATCGACATCCGGCACGATCTGCCGCGCTATCGCGTGTTCGAGGATGGTCGGCTTGCGGGCGAGCCGACCGGCGTCGCCGACTTGTCGCGCGACGACCTCGTGACGTTCGTCATTGGCTGCTCGTTCACCTTCGAGCACGCACTGATGGATGCCGGGATCGCGTTGCGTCACGTGCAGCAGCGCCGCAGCGTCGCGATGTACCGGACCACGGTGGCGACCGAGCCGGCCGGCCCTTTCCATGGCCCGCTGGTGGTGTCCATGCGCGCGGTCGCAGCGGACGAGGTGGAGCGCGCGTCGGAGGTGACGGGCCGCTTTCCGGACATGCACGGCCGCCCCGTGCACCATGGCGACCCCGCCGCGATCGGCATTCCCGACCTGGGCCTGCCGGATTATGGCGACGTCGTCGAAGTCCTACCCGGCGAGGTGCCGGTGTTCTGGGCCTGCGGCGTGACCAGCCAGACCGCCTTGGAAGCGGCGCGCATCCCGTTCTTCATCGCGCACGCGCCGGGAAGCATGCTCGTCACCGACTTGCGCCATCCCGCCCGATAGGCGCGCGCCTCAGCAGTCGCCCTCGCATTCGCGGCTGCCTGCGCGAAGGAACCCGAACGCGTCGACGATGGACGCCTGCAGCGCGGCGCGTTCGGGGCCCTCCTCGGCGGGCACGGGCAAGTCCGCCGCGAGCGTCGCCGGCTGGCCCGACAGGATCAGCAGGCGGGAAACGAAGGCGAGAGCCTGGCCGAGGTCATGCGTGGCCAGCACCACGGCAGCGCCCGTCCTACGAGCCCATTCCGCGACGACGCCACCGAGCGAGGCCGCGAGCTGCGGGTCCAGGGACGCGAACGGCTCGTCCAGGACCAGCAACTCGGCCGACACCGCCAGCGCCCGAGCGAGCGACGCGCGCCGCGCCATGCCGAGCGAAAGCTGCCGAGGGTAAAGCGCCTCGGCGTTCGGCAACCGCACCGCATCGAGCAGAGCGCGGATGTCCGGCGTCGGCACCCCGTCCGTGGCGACGAGGCGCAGATTGTCGCCGACGGTCAACCACGGCAACAGCCGCGGCTCCTGGAACATGACGCCCACACGCTCCGTCCGGCGGCACACGGCACCGTCGAACGCGGTGTCGAGGTTGATTGCGATGCGCAAGATCGTGCTTTTGCCGACGCCGGAGGGGCCGAGAAGCCCCACCACCTCGCCGCCGGCGACGGAGAACTCGACTTGGCGGAGCACCGCGCGGCGGATGCCCTTGCGCGAGACGAACGCCTTGTCGTCGATCCGCACTTCAAGCACTTGCTTTTCAAGCACCGGCGCGCCACGCGTTCGCGCTCCGCTCAAGCGGCTGCAGTATGGCGGCTTCCACCACCAGCATCAGCCCGGCGAATGCCAGCCCGTATGCCAGGATGCCCGTCACGTTGAAGTTCTGGAACAGCAGGTTCAGCGCGTAGCCGACCCCGTCGGGGCGGCCGAGCAGTTCGACCACGAGCACGATTTTCCAGGTGATCGACAACCCGCTGCGACCGGCGGCGGCGAGATACGGCATCAATTGCGGCAACACGACAAGACGCAGCCGGCGACGAGGCGGCAGCCGGAACACGCGCGCCATTTCCGTCAGCCCCGGATCGAGCGCCCGCGCGCCTTCGCGCACCGTCACGATCACCGTCGGCATCTTGGCCACCACGACCGCGAGCACGGCGGCGGTGTCGTTCAGGCCGATCCAGATGTAGGCGAGCACGATCACCACCAGCACCGGCAGGTTCAGCGCGATGACGATCCAGGGATCGAGCAGCGCGTTGATGCGCGCCGACCGACCGATCACGTAGCCGACGATGCTGCCGCCGGCCATCGCGAGCGTGAAGGCCATCGCGACCCGCGACAACGTCGCCGCGAAGGCGCGCGGGAGATCGCCGCTGCCGATTTCCTGCCAGGCGAAAGCCGCGACACGCGACGGCGAGGGCAGCAGCGTGGGCGAGCCGGCCACGCGCGACCCCAGCCACCACAGCGCCACGAAGCCGAGAAGTGAGATGAGGCGGTCGCGCGCGGCGGACGCCTCAGCCCGCCGCATCTCTCGCGGGCCAGAAAATCCCGGCAGGGAACGCATCGAGGCCGCCGGTGGCCCGCGACCCGCCGGTCTCGCGCAGGATCGCGAACAGACGGGCCGCCGATTGCTGCTGTGCGGCTGTATCCGGATGCGCGACGCCGTCGATGAAGCGCTGCTTCAGTCGGGCGAAAACCGCGTCGTCCTCCGCTTGCATCAGCGGCCGTACGGGCTGCCACTCCGCGTCAGAGTCAACGAGCAATCGCTGCGCCGCTTCGGACGCGGCGAGAAAACCGTCGACCGTGCTTCGGTTCGCGGATGCCCAATCCTCATGGAACACGTAGCCGACAAGGCTCATCCGTGAGGGCAAGCCGAGTGCCGCCGCGCATTGCGCGACCGAGATCACCTCGCGAAGACCGGCGGCGTCCAGCTTGGCGGCGAAGTTCCAATAGGTGAGCACGGCGTCGAGCTCTCCCTGCTGCAGCTTGGCGCCGAGCAGCGGCGGCGCCCCGTAGATCACGTCGGCGGCCGACGCGAGATCGACGCCTTGCGTGGCGCGACCCGCGGCTTGCACAAGGATCCAGGACTTGTCGGCCGGACCGCCGGCGACGCCGAGCCGCCGGCCGCGCAGGTCCGCCAGCGTGCGGATCGGCGATCCGGAAGCCGTCATGATCCCGCCGGACGCATTGCTGAACGGCGCGAAGCACAGTCTGGTGCCAGCCGCGCGCTGCACCGCGACGAACAGCCAGTCGGAGACGACGACGTCGAGGCTCGCCGCCATCAGCGCGATGCGGCCACCCTCGGTGTTGGCGAGCTTGACGGTCCCCAGCGCGAAACCATGCTTGGTATCGAGGTCATGTCGCCGGATGACATCGCTGACCCATTGCACGGTGCCGAACTGCAGGATGCCGAGGCGAAGCTCGGGCAACGACGCCGCGGCGCGCGCGCCTCCGGCGGCCAACGAGACGCCGAGGCCGGCCAAGATCGCGCGGCGACCTGCCATCGGCATCACGCCGGGCCTCCGCCGCGCCGAACCAGCAATCCCCGCGCAGGGTCGTAGGCGAGGATCGCGCCGACCAGGAACAGCGTGGTCATCCCGACCACGACGGCGAGCGCCACGGCGTCGAGCTTGCCGTACAGCGCGAACCGGATGAGCTGCACGCCGTAGGTGAACGGGTTCAAGCGGCAGATGAAATAGACCACCGGACTCGATTGCTGCACCAGCCACAGCGGGTACAGCGCGGAGGAGGCGAAGAACATGGGGAATATCACGAAGTTCATCACCCCGGCGAAGTTCTCCAGCTGCTTGATCGCCGATGATAGCAACATCCCGAGCGCGCCGAGCATCAACCCGACCAGCACCAGCGCCGGCAACACCGACACGAACGACCAGGGCGGCAGATCCACACCCCAGAAATAGGCGACCAGCATGAAGGCGGCGACCTGAAGGATCGAAACCGCCGTGCTCGCGAGCAGTTTCGATATCAGCAGAAACCAGCGCGGGAACGGGCTGACCAGCAGCATCCGCATATTGCCCATCTCGCGGTCGTACACCATCGACAACGAGGATTGCATACCATTGAACAGCTGGATCATCGCGATCAGCCCCGGCGTGACGTACACCTCGTAAAGCACGTACGTGTCGTAGGGCGGGATGATGGACACGCCAAGAATCTGGCGGAAGCCGGCGGCGAAGATGAACAGCCAGACCAGGGGACGGACCAGCGCCGAGACGAAGCGCTCGCGTTGGTGGATGAACCGCAACGCCTCGCGCCACATGATGCCGCGCAGGCAAATGAGGTAGTGCGCGGCGGAGAACCCACGCGAGGCGATCGCGGACGCGCTCATGAGGCTTTCCGCCCCTGGGCCGCGCCGGTCAGCGAAGCGAACGCGGCCCGCAGGTCGGCCGCACCGGTGTCGGCGACGAGATCGGCGGCGTTGCCCGCGGCGACTTGCTTTCCGTCGTGCAAGATCACCACGTCGTCGGAGGGTTCGACCTCGTCCAGCAGATGCGTCGCCCACAGCACGGCGACGCCGCGCTCGCGCACCAGCGCGCGAACATGGGTGATGATCGCCAGCTTGGAGGCGATGTCGAGGCCCACCGTCGGCTCGTCGAGCACCAGGAGCCGCGGTCCGTGCAGCAGCGCGCGGGCGATCTCGACTCGCCGCATCTGCCCGCCCGACAGCCGCCGTGCCGCGTCGCGCGCGCGGTCGGCAAGCTCGACCTCCGCCAGTACGGCTTTCGCACGCGCGCGGGCCTCGCTTCCGCCGATCCCATGCAGCGCCGCGTGGAACAACAGATTGTCCATCACCGACAGATCGAGATCGAGGGTGCGCGCCTGGAACACGACACCGAGCCGTCGCAGCGCTTCGCCGGGCTCGCGGTCGATCCGGTGGCCGAGAACGCTGATGCTGCCGATCTTGGTGTCGAACAGCCGCGTGATCAGCGAGAACAGCGTCGTCTTCCCCGCCCCGTTGAGGCCCAGCAGCGCCGTGAACGTTCCCTGCTGCACGGTAAACGTGACTTCGGCCAGCGCGCGCCGCGCGCCGTAGGCGTGGCCCACCCCGGCCACCGAGAGAGCCGGCGCCGCGTCTGCCTCCGACGCGGGTGCGCTGCGACTTTCCGTGCTCGATGAGTTGCGAAGCGCGTCGGTGATCACGCTCATGTAGCGCGGCTACTTGCCCTCCTTGTTGGCCTTGGCGTTGGCGTCCTCGTTCATCGTCTTGACGGTCGACGGCTGGTTGGTGGACCCGGTCGTTTGCTTCGTTGTCGCGGGCGGGGCCGCGCTCGGGACAGACGTTTGCGAGGCAGGCTTCTTCTCGGGCCGAGTGGCCGTGGTGGCCGTCGGCGCACCCGATGTGGCCTGGGCTTCGACGTGCCGCGCGCACGGCAGCGGCGCCGCCAGGACCAGGATCGCCAACGCCGCCGTCATTCGCCCACGCATCGATTTGGCCCCTTTCCGACGCGCTCCACTCGCGCTCATGTTTCGAGTTGCTTGCCGATCGGCAAGCTCCTGATCCGTTTCCCGGTCGCGGCGAAGATCGCGTTGATCAGCGCGGGGGCGAACGGCGGCACCCCGGGTTCGCCGACTCCGCTGGGCGGCACGTCCGGGTCGGCCGGCACGATGTAGACGTTCGTCACCACCGGCGCTTCGTCGATGCGCGCCACCGGGTAATCGTCGAAGTTCCCCTGTTGCACCTTGCCGTCCTTGAAGGTGATCTCACCCCACTTGGCGAGGCTGAGGCCCATGATTGCGGCGCCCTCGATCTGCGATTGGATGCGTTCGGGGTTGACGAACATCCCGCAGTCGATCGCCGTGTCCACGCGCTCGACCTTGAGCTCGTTCTTGTCGCTGACCGACACCTCGACAATGGTCGCGACGTAGCTGACGAAGCTGCGATGCGCGGCGATGCCGAGACCGTGCCCCTTCGGCACGGGGCGGCCCCAGCCCCCCTTGTCCGCCACCACCTCGACCACGCGGCGGAGGCGGCCCGCGTCGTTCGGGTAGCTGTCGAGCGGCTCCCCGTAGTTCCACAGGCCCTTGACCGACCCGTTCATCTTGACCAGGCGCGGCGGCCCGATCAGGTCGAGCAGGGTCTGCTTCGGATCGCGCCCGGTGGCCGCCGCGATCTCGGCGACCATCGATTGTACGGCAAACGCGTGCGGGATGTTGGAAACCGAACGGAACCAGCCGATGCGTGTGTGGGCCGCGGCTTCCGGGTTCTCGCAGCGGATGTTGGCAATGTCGAACGGCAGATCGACGAAGCCCATGCCGAGCTCGAACGGCGCCTCGTGCACGGCGTTCGGCTTGAACGTCGACCCGATGCTGGGTGCCACGCTCCGGTGCCGCCAGGCGACGACCT
>JAABUQ010009144.1_pt1 | contig 13530 bp, 11 predicted proteins | sample 5560001 | NCBI WGS metagenome assembly JAABUQ01 (sample SAMN10711888, study PRJNA513371) | rock metagenome | isolation source: Antarctica rocks | place: Antarctica: Victoria Land, Finger Mt nord | collected 2015-12-18
ATGCACCAGGCTGCCGCCCTGCGCCGGGCGACGCTCGGCCAAGGCCTGCTCCAGGGCATCCAGCACGAAGCCCGTGTGCGCCGTGCGGCTGACACGCCAGCCCACGATGCGCCGGGCATAGGCATCAATGACGAAAGCGACGTAGACGAAGCCCTGCCAGGTCGCGACGTAGGTGAAATCCGACAGCCACAGCGCATTCGGCCGTGGTGCGTGGAACTGCCGGTTCACCCGGTCCAGCGGACAGGCCGTGGCCGGGTTGCTGATGGTGGTGCGGACCTCGCGGCCGCGCACGACGCCTTGCAGGCCCATCTGCCGCATCAGGCGGGCGACCGTGCAGCGGGCCACATCCTTTCCCTCCCGCCCGATCTGCCGCCACACCTTGCGCACGCCGTAGACGCCGAAGTTCGTGTCGAACACGCGCCGGATGTCGGCTTTCAGGACGAGGTCGCGTTGGGCGCGCGCCGGTAGCCTTGCCGGGTCGGCCCGCCGGGCGGCATGAGCACGGTAGGTCGACGGGGCGATCGGCAGCACCTTGCAGATCGGCTCGACCCCGTACGCCCCGCGATGCTCGTCGATGAAGGCGATCATCGCCTGAATGGGCGGTCGAGCTCCGCCTGGGCAAAATACGCCGACGCCTTGCGCAGGATCTCGTTGGCCTGGCGCAGCTCCCGGTTCTCGCGTTCCAGCACCTTGATCCGGTCGGCGTCCTGCGTCGTGGGACCGCCCTCCGCCAGCTTCTCCAACCAGCGAGGCTGGTTGGAGCCTCAAGCTGGCTTCGCCCGCAGCCCTTGGTCGCGCTCGGACCGGCGCACCCAGCTGCGCAGCGTCTCCCCCGTGCAGCCGATCTTGCCGGCAATCGAGTTGATCGCCGCTCACTGCGACGGGTGCTCCGCCCGGTGATCAAATACCATCCGCACGGCGCGATCCCGCACCTCGGCTGAAAACTTGTTCGTCGTTGGCTTGCTCATCGCTCCATCCTCTCAAGGCTTGGAGCCTCCGGCAAACCCGGCGCGGTTCAGACAAGCGAGGCTGCTCACGCTTGAGCCGGCGGTCGACCAGGACGAACTGACCGGCGGTCTCGCCGGCCAGAGGCAAGGTGCATTACAGATGATGAGCCATCGGGACGAAATCCCGACGCAGGAGAGGCCATGCGCGACAATGCGCTCACAGCGCGTTTGATTGATTAGGCCACTTGCGTCGCGGACTTCATCAAGGCCAGCGGTGTGATGCCGCGCTCAAAGGCCGGACATATGACCGCACCGCCCTCGATTGGGACGTCGTCTGAAAAAGCGCTTGCCTGCGGGGCCGTTCCACATATGTCGCGCTGCAATCCGCCGGCGGCCCGTGAAGCACGTGCAGCGGGCGCAGATCATCCTGCTGTCGGCCGAGCATCTGCCGGTGCTGGAGATCGCCAAACGGATCGGCGTGAGCCGGCCGATGGTGTGGCGCTGGCAGCAACGTTACGCCGAGGAGGGTCTCGATGGCCTGCTGCGCGACAAGACCCGCCCGCCCGGCACGCCGCCTGTCTCGCAGGCCAAGGTCCATGCCGTGGTCGAACGTACCCTGCGGGAGCCGCCGGGCGCGGTGACGCATTGGACTGGACGCGCCATGGCCAAGGCGATGGGCCTGTCCTTGCGAACCGTCCAGCGCATCTGGCTGGCCCACAAGCTGCAGCCGCATCGGATCAGGACGTTCAAGCGGTCGACCGATCCCGACTTCGCCACCAAGCTTGACGATGTCGTCGGCCTCTACATGAACCCACCCCGACATGCGGTGGTGGTCTCGATTGACGAGAAAAGCCAGATCCAGGCCCTCGACCGCACTCAGCCCGGTCTACCGCTGAAGCGGGGCAAGTGCGCGACCATGACCCACGATTACAAGCGCAACGGCACCACGACCTTGTTCGCCGCCCTGAGCGTACTCGAAGGCAAGGTCATCGGCCGCTGCGTGCCGCGCCACCGGCATCAGGAGTTCATCCGCTTCATCGCGACCGTGGAGCGGTCCGTGCCGGCCGGCAAGGTGATCCACGCCATTCTCGACAACTACGCCGCCCACAAGCACCCCCAGGTGCCCGCCTGGCTCGCCGAGCATCCGCGATGGACGTTCCACTTCACGCCGACGTCCTGCTCCTGGCTGAACGCCGTCGAGGGCTTCTTCTCCAAGCTCACCCGACAGAGCCTGAAGCGGGGCGTCTTCCGCTCCGTCGACGACCTCGAAACGGCGATCACCCGCTACATCGCCGTGACCAACCGGAACCCCAAGCCTTTCGTCTGGACCGCCACCGCCAAGGCGATCAGGACTAAACTCGCCCTGAACCATCCGTCTGAGTCAGTGCACTAGTCTAGCCCTTTCACGTTTCGCTGGCGGTAGATCGGTGCATATGCCCTCCTCGACCTCTGCAGACATCCCGATGGTCTCCGATAGGGTCGGGTGAGGGTGGATCGTTCTGCCTATGTCGACGGCGTCCGCGCCCATCTCGATGGCCAGCGCGACCTCGGCGATCAATTCGCCCGCATGGGCGCCTACGATCCCGCCGCCGACGATCCGCCGCGTCGCGCCGTCGAACAGGAGCTTGGTCGCCCCCTGGGCGGCATCGCTGGCGAGAGCTCGGCCCGAAGCCGCCCAGGGGAAGCGGCTCACCGTCACGGGGCGACCTTGGGCGGCAGCTTCCGCCTCCGTCAGCCCCACCCAAGCGATCTCGGGCCGTGTGTAGGCGACGCTTGGGATCACGGCGGCGTCGAACGACGAACCGGGGAGACCGGCCGCGCTCTCGGCCGCGACATGGCCCTCGTGCACCGCCTTATGGGCCAACATGGGCAGGCCTGCCACGTCGCCGACGGCGAAGATGTGATCGATCGACGTCTTCATCTTCCGGTCGACCACGATCGTCCCGCCTCGCTCGACTGCGAGGCCGGCCTTCCCGGCGTCGATCCGGTCGCCGTTGGCGATCCTCCCCGCTGCCTGCAGCACGAGGTCGTAGCGCACAGGCTCGGTCGGCCCGTCGGCACCGTCGAACGCCACCCAGACGCCGTCCGGTCTTGCCTCGGCCGAGGTGGCCCGCGTCGACGGCATGACGCGGCCAAAGCGGCCGCCGTTCGACGCGGTCCAGATCTTGACGAGGTCACGATCCGCACCCGGCATTAGGTGATCCATGACCTCGACGACGTCGACCACGGCCCCGAGGGAGCTGTAGACCGTCGCCATCTCGAGGCCCACGATGCCGCCTCCAATCACCAGCATGCGGTCCGGGATGGCGCCGAGCGCCAACGCACCGGTCGAGTCCACGACGCGGGGGTCGTCGGGAAGGAAGGGCAGATGCGCCGGCCGTGATCCCACCGCCACGATGCAGCGGTCGAAGCGTATCGTCGTCGGCCCGTCCTTCCCCTCGACGTCCATCGTGTGAGGACTGGAGAAGCAGCCCACCCCGCGCACGACCCGCACCTTGCGGGCGCGGGCCATGCCGGCGAGACCGCTCGTGAGGCCCTCGACCACTCCGTCCTTCCAGCTGCGGATCTCGGGCAGGTCGATGCGAGGCGCGCCGAACACGAGCCCATGTCGGCTCGCAGCCTTCGCATCGTCGATCAGCGCCGTCATGTGAAGCAGCGCCTTTGACGGGATGCAGCCGACGTTGAGGCAGACGCCCCCGAGTCGCTCGTGCCGCTCGACCAGCACCACGTCGAACCCGAGGTCGGCGGCGCGGAAGGCGGCCGAATAGCCGCCCGGACCGCCGCCCAGGACGACGAGGCCGCAGGCGATCTCCGACCCGCGCGGTTCGGCCGGCGCCGCGAGGGCCGCCTCCGTCTCCGACGTACCGGAAGGCCGGAGCGTGGCGATGGCCGAGCCCTGCGAGACCCTGTCGCCGACCTTGACGGTGATCTCGCCGACCACGCCCGCTAGCGGGGATGGCACCTCCATGCTGGCCTTGTCGGTCTCGATCACCAGGACCGGGGCGTCCCGCGCCACCGTCGCTCCGGGGGTGATCAGCACCTCGGCGACGGCGACGTCCCGATAGTCGCCGATGTCGGGAAGACGGATGATGGTCGGGTCTGGCACGGGGCCCTCACAGGAGCAGGCGGCGGATGTCGCGGAGGTTCGCGGCGAGGTGGACGAGGAAGCGTCCTGCCTCTGCACCGTCGACCACGCGATGGTCCCAGGACAGGGAGAGCGGCATGACCAGGCGGGGCTGGAACGCGGCCCCGTCCCAGACGGGCTTCATGGCGGCCTTGGCGAGACCGAGGATCGCGACCTCGGGAGCGTTGATGATGGGGGTGAAGCCCGTGCCGCCGATCCCGCCGAGCGAGGACACCGAAAAGCAGCCACCCTGTATGGACTCGGGTCTCAGCTTCCCGTCCCGCGCCTCGGCGGCGAGGGCGGCGGTCTCGGCCGCGATTGCCGCGACGCCCTTTCGGTCCGCGTCGCGCAGGACCGGCACCAGCAGGCCGCGGGGCGTGTCGGCCGCGAAGCCGATGTGGAAGTAGTCCTTCAACACCAGCGCGTCGCCGTCCAGCGACGCGTTAAAGGTTGGGAACTGCTTCAGCGTCGCCACCGCCGCCTTGATGACGAAGGCCAGCAGGGTCACCTTGGGGGCGCCTTTCGCGGCTCCGGCGTTGACGGCCTGGCGGAAGGCCTCGGCTTCGGTGACGTCCGCCTCGTCGAAGTTGGTGACGTGGGGGATCGTGGCCCAGTTGCGTTGTAGGTTGGCGCCCGAGATCGCCTTGATGCGCGAGAGGCTCCGCCGTTCCACGGGGCCGAACTTGGCGAAGTCCACCTTCGGCCAAGGCAGCAGGTCGAGGCCGTTGCCGCGCGGGGCGGGCGCGGAGGCCTGGACGGCGCCCTTCACGAAGGCGAGGAGGTCTTCCCGCGTGATGCGGTTCTTGGGGCCCGTCGCCGTCACCTGGCCGAGGTCGACGCCGAGTTCCCGCGCCTGCTTGCGGACGGACGGGGTGGAGTGGGACGGGAGCCCCTCGCGGGCCGGGGCGGCGGCTGGCTGCGGTACGGCGGCCGGAGACTTGGCGACCGTCGAGGGAGGAGGAGCCGGGATAGGCTCCGGATCTCGGACGGGCACGGCGGCGAGCACCGAGGCGGGGATCGGAGCGGGTGCGGCGCCTCGCGGTTCGATGATAAGGATCAGGCTGCCCTGGCTGACGGTCGCGCCGACGCCGACCTTCAGCTCGCGCACCGTACCGCCCAGCGGCGAGGGCACCTCCATGGTGGCCTTGTCGGTTTCGAGCGCGACAAGCGGCGTGTCCCGCTCGACGCTGTCGCCGGCCTTGACCAGCAGTTCCGCGATCTTGACGTCCTTGTAGTCCCCGATGTCGGGGACCAAGACTGGTTCCAAGCGGTCCATGGGGTCTGTCCTCGGCCGAGTCAGCAGGTCCAAGAGGCGGGGCCGTCGGTCGCGACCCCGTATCGCGCTATCGCGTCGGCGACCCGCGACGGGTCGATGCCGGGGACACGGCCGTCGTCGCCGCGCCGGCTCAGGGCGTCGAGTGCCGCCACGACGATGCTGAAACGGTCGACCTCGAAGAAGCGCCGCAGCTTCGAGCGCGTGTCGCTGCGGCCGAAGCCGTCGGTGCCGAGCGCCACGAAGGGCGCCTCGACGTAGGAGGCGATGGTCTGCGGATAGGCGCGGACGTAGTCGGTGGCCGCCACGACCGGGCGGGCACCGCCGAGGCAGGCCTCGACGTGGCTCGTCCGCGGCGCCTCGCCGGGATGCAGCCTGTTCCAGCGCTCGACGTCACGCGCGTCGCGGGCGAGCTCGCCGAAGCTCGGGGCGCTCCACACCTCGGCGGCGATGCCCCAGTCAGCGGCGAGGAGGTCTGCCGCCGCGATGACTTCGACCAGGATGGCGCCGGATCCGACGAGGCGGATAGGGGCACCCTCGGCGCCGCGGAAGCGGTAGAGGCCCTTGACGACGTCGGCCTCAACGCCTGCCGGCAGGCTCGGCTGGGCGTAGCTCTCGTTCATCATGGTGACGTAGTAGAAGTAGTCCGCCTGCTGCTCCAGCATCTCGCGCAGGCCGTGGTCCAGGATGACGGCGAGTTCCCCCGCGAAGGTGGGGTCGTAGGCGCGGCAGTTGGGGATCGTGGCAGCGACCACGTGGCTGGATCCGTCCTGGTGTTGCAGGCCCTCGCCGCCGAGCGTGGTGCGGCCGGCGGTGGCGCCCAACAGGAAGCCGCGCGCCCTCTGGTCAGCCGCCGCCCAGATGAGGTCGCCGACGCGCTGGAAGCCGAACATCGAATAGTAGATGTAGAACGGCACCATCGGAACGCCGCTGACCGAGTAAGAGGTCGCCGCCGCCACCCAGGACGAAATCGCGCCCGCCTCGGTGATGCCCTCCTCGAGCAGCTGCCCGTCCCGCGCCTCGCGGTAGGACAGCATGGAGCCGGCGTCCTCCGGCTCGTAGAGCTGCCCCACGGGGGAATAGATGCCGATCTGTCGGAAGAGGTTGGCCATGCCGAAGGTGCGAGCCTCGTCGGCCACGATGGGTACGACGCGCGGGCCGAGCACCTTGTCCTTGATGAGGTTAGACATGAGGCGGACGGCCGCCACCGTGGTGGACATCTCCTTGCCGTCGGCGTCGAGCGCGAAGCCCGCGTAAGAGCGGAGCTCCGGCACTAGCAGTGCGGGGGCCGCGGTGCGCCGCAGCGGCAGCGCGCCGCCGAGCGCCTCGCGGCGCTCTCGCATGTAGGCGAGTTCCGGACCGTCGTCAGCGGGGCGGTAGAACTCGACGGCCGCCACCTGCTCGTCGGTCATTGGCAGGGCGAAGCGGTCTCGGAAAGCCTTGAGCGCCTCGACGTCGAGCTTCTTCGCCTGATGAGACGTCATGCGGGACTCGCCGGCGCCACCCATGCCGTAGCCCTTCTTGGTCTTGGCGAGGATCACGGTCGGGCGGCCCTTGTGGGCGCGGGCGCTGGCGAAGGCGGCGTGCAGCTTCTTCAGGTCGTGGCCGCCGCGGCGCAGCGCGTCGACCTCGTTCTGGCTCATGTGGGCCACCAGGGCCTTCAGCTCCGGATGCTGGCCGAAGAAGTTCTCGACGTTGTAGGCACCGTCCTTGGCGCCGAGTGTCTGGTAGGTGCCGTCGACCGTCGCGGCGAAGATCTTCAGGAGGGTGTGGTTCTTGTCGAGCAAGAAGAGCGCGTCCCAGTCCGAGCCCCACAGCACCTTGACGACGTTCCATCCGGCGCCGGCGAAGAGCGACTCTAGTTCCTGGATGATCTGGCCGTTGCCGCGCACCGGCCCGTCGAGGCGCTGCAGGTTGCAGTTGACCACGAAGGTGAGGTTGTCGAGGTTCTCGCGCGCCGCCAGCGTCAGCGCGCCGGTGGACTCGGGCTCGTCCATCTCACCGTCGCCGAACACCCCCCAGACGTGGCGCCCATCCGTCTCGGCGAGGCTGCGGTCGCGCAGGTAGCGTAGGAAGCGCGCCTGGTAGATGGAATTGATCGGCCCGATGCCCATCGAGCCCGTCGGGAACTGCCAGAAGTCCGGCATCAGCCAGGGGTGAGGATAGGAGCAGAGGCCGTTGCCGGCGAGTTCCTGCCGGTAGGCGCCGATCTGCGCTTCCGAGAGCCGCCCCTCGAGGAAGGCGCGCGCGTAGACGCCGGGCGCCGAATGAGGCTGGAAGAACACCAGGTCGCCGGCAGGGCCGCCGCGGAAGAAGTGGTTGAAGCCGGTCTCGAAGATCTCGGCCGCCGAGGCGAAACTCGCCACATGGCCGCCGAGGTCGCCGTAGGCGGCGTTGCCCCGCATCACCATCGCGAGGGCGTTCCATCGAATGATCGCGGTAATCCGCTCCTCCATGGCGAGGTTGCCGGGATAGGCGCCCTGGCGCTCCAGCGGGATCGAGTTGCGGTAGGCCGAGTAGGGCGGGACCTTGGCGATGATGCCGAGCTGCTGGCCCTGCTCCTCCAGCTGGCGCAGGAGATATTGCGCGCGGTCCTGGCCGGCCTCCCGGGCAACGGCGGAGAGGGAGTCGACCCAGTCCTGCGTCTCCGCCGGATCGGCGTCGGCGGGGATCTGGGGTGGTTGAACGGGAATCGTCATCTGAGGTTGCCTCCCCGGCGCGCTCGTCTTCGGTCGGGCGGGAGTGGGCGTCTCCCAGTCATCGAGCGTCTGATGAACACTAGAGGAGGACGCCCCGCATTTCCTCCCGAAGATCCTTCACTTAGCGCTCGTTTCGGCACGATCTTCCGGTTATACGGCCTGCAGCCGGCAGGATCTGCCGCTCCCGATACAGGCGCACATTCCCTATGCCGCTTGATGCCATCGACCTCAACATCCTGAAGGAACTGCAGGCCGACGCGAAGCTCACCAACGCGGAACTCGCCACGCGCGTCGCCCTGTCGCCCTCGCCCTGCCTCACGCGGGTGCGGGCTTTGGAGGATGGCGGGGTCATCGACCGCTACGTGACGCTTCTCGACCCCAAGGCGGTGGGACTCACGGTGAGCGTGTTCATCCAGGTCAGCCTCGACCGGCAGGTGGAACCGGCGCTCGAGCGGTTCGAGCATGCCGTCTCGCTCTTCGACGAGGTCATGGAGTGCTACCTCATGACCGGCGACGCGGATTACCTGCTCCGCGTGATCGTCGCCGACCTGCCGGAGTTGGAGCGTTTCATCGTGACGCGGCTGTCGCGCATCGAGGGCGTCTCCGGCATACGGTCGAGCATCGCCCTGAAGAGTGTCAAGTATCAGACCGCCGTGCCGCTACCGGCGCCGGCCACGGCCAGACGGCAAGGCCGGCAAGGCCGGCAAGGCGATGACAAGGGCCGACGCTGACCGCGCCTTGGGACGGTCGGCTCGTCGGCGCAGCAAAGCGGTCAAATCACTTTTCGGGCGAGCCTTCGATGCCATAGGCTTCCCGAAGCAGGACCACGCCGGGCGAGAGCCCTCCGCCGGCAGGCTGCCGATCCCCGGAGACCGACCCTGATGCTATCTCCCAGAGATCTCGTGCTGCACATGTTCGAGGCGGCCATCGCGGCGGCCCAACCGAGCCACTGCCTGCCGCCGCACCTCCCAGCCCCGCCGGCAGCACGGACGGTGGTGGTTGGCGCCGGCAAGGCCTCGGGGCGCCATGGCGCGCGCCCTCGAAGACCAATGGCCCGGCCCTCTGTCGGGGCTCGTGGTCACGCGCTACGGCTACGCGGTCCCCTGCGAGCGGATCGAGATCGTCGAGGCCGCCCACCCCGTTCCGGACAGGGCCGGGTTCGAAGCGGCCGAGCGAATGATGCGCCTCGTCCAGGGTCTCGGGCCCGACGACCTCGTTATCGCGCTCGTGTCGAGCGGCGGCTCGTCCCTACTGCCGACGCCCCTCCCCGGCGTCACCCCCGAGGACAAGCAGGCGATCAATGAGAGCATGAGGAGTTGTGGGGCGGCGCTCACGCGGCGTGGGCCATTTCTGGCTCGTCGTGATTGTCGTTCGCCATGCCGGGATACCAGTCTTGGAACGTCGAGCGGAGCGAGCCGTCGAGCGCCTGGGTCCTGGTTTGCAGCAGGAGGTGTGCGCCTGTGCGGCTCCACTGCATCTGCTGCTTTTTGGCGAAGCGCTTGGAGATCACGGCATTGACGGTCGCCTCCACGAAGGCCGAGGAGATCCGCTCGCCCGACCGGTAGCGCTCGCCATAGTTGATCAGGCTCGCGCCGTTCGCGGCGATGTAGGTCTGGAACTCGCCGAGCGTCACCGCCAGCTTGCGCATGTTCGGGTAGTCCGTCTCGATGCCCTCCACGATCATGGCCAGATCGTCGATCGCCTCACGCGCGCGATAGCCGTTGCCGTGCCAAAGATGCCATTTGATGCCGTGGAGCGCCTCGATCATGTCGCGCCCGGCCTGCGCGTCATGGTTCTCGAGCCCTTGGGCGAACTGGCGCAGCACCGTGATTCGCATGGTGATGTGGAACCAGTCGAGCACATGCTCGCTCGCCGGCGCGATCCTCTCGGCCAGCGCACGGACCTCGTCGCCGCCATCCGTGATGAAGGTGATGTCCTGGTTGGCTTGGACGCCCTGCTTCAGGAGATGATCGAGGATGCGTCGCTGCGGTTTGCGGTCGTAGCCATGCACGAAGCCGATATAGCGCGGCTCGCCCTCCTCCGGCAGGGAGCGGCCGACGATCAGTTCGAAGTTCTTTCGCCGATCAGCCCGGTCCCGGACATAGCCGCCGTCCAGGCCCATGACGATGCGGCCGTCGGGAACCGGCAGGTCCATCCAATCCCGCGGACACGCATCCTGCAAGAAGGACGTGCGCTCCTCGGTCAGCTCCGCCTCGATGCGCTGCGCGGCCCGCAAGGTATGTTGCCGGATCGTGGTGGCGTTCGTGCCGCGTCCTATCGGCAGCACATCGCTCATGAGCGTGGCCGCAGCCCCATAGGGCACGAGCGAGGCCCAGCGCGTCTCAAGGTAGAGGCGCTCGGGGGCGACATGGTCGGGGATCAACTCCCGCAGCGGCGAGATCGTGGCCGGACCGCCGTCCTCGACCGGGCACGGTCGATGATAGCGGGGGCTCTTCAGGCGCACGTCGCCGAACAGGGTATGGAAGGTGACGGGGTAGCTGCCCTTGCTGCGCAAGCGGCGGCCTTCCCGGACGCGGCGCTCCTCGAGCCAGAGTTCCACCTGCGCCGTCACCATCGCCTGCTGCACGCGCGCGAGCAGAGCCTTCCCGTCCGCGAGCGACAGGCCGAGATCCTCGGCGCCGTTGGTCACCTTCATGAGGTCGGCGACGGTCTCGGTCCCGATCACCGCACCGTCGTCGTCGATCATCCGCAGCACCAGTTGCGCCCGCATGCCGTGATCCTCATCATGAGTTTTCCACAAGGACCGGAGCGGAAAACCGACACGGTCCCGCAAAGCCCGTTCGCCGCTCCAGCCTGGATCAGACAATGGTGTCGAAGCTCGACATGGCAATCCGAAAGCTGTCTGGTAAACCGCCGTGACCGCGAGCGATCGCGCCGCGAAGGCCATCGCCACCATCCTGATCCGCGAAGGCATCGACTACGGGCAAAGCAAGGCCGTCATCAAACGCGCCCGGACCCAGGCCGGACTGGTCGCGCCGGCGGAGCGACGCGCTTCCATCAATCGCCTGACGATCGAGGAGGAACTGGCCTTCATCGATCAAGCCTTCGAGGCCGGCGGCACGACCGGCCTGTTGCTGCAGACGCTGCTCGAGACCGGCCTGCGGGTGTCCGAGTTCACGCGGGTGCGCATCGAGGACGTCAGCCTGGCCGAGCGGGTCATCACCGTCGTCCGTGGCAAGGGCTCGAAACGCCGGGAGATCCCCATCCGTCGCGATCTGGCGCAGATGCTCCGGCTTCACATCGGCACCCGTCGTGCCGGGCCGCTCTTCCAGAGCCGGTAGCGGGGGTCGGGAAGCCTCCCTTACACCTACAGCCGCCAGCGCATCGGCCAGGTCGTCCGGCAGGTCGCCAAGCAAGCCGGCATCGCCAAGCGGGTCTATCCGCACCTGCTGCGCCACACAGTGGCAACGAAGCTCTTGTGGCTGGGCATGGACATCACCGACGTCCAGCGCTTTCTCGGCCACGAGAGCATCGAGACGACGCGCCATTACGCCGACACGACGGCAGCGACCCTGCGCCGGAAATTCGACCGGGTCACCGATCCGACCGCACGGGCGTTGCTCGCGCGCATCCGGCACGACCGCGGTGACGATGCGGCCTTCCTGGCCGCCGACCTGCTCGTGAAGGAAGACGGTGCCGCGACCGTCACATCTGCTGGTGCATGAGGGCGAGGTGTTCGTCCCGCCGCAGCCGCGCATTCACGGTCCGGCGTTCGAACGGGCTGCCCAGCCACTTCGAGCGGGCCTCGATCCGATCCAGGGCGTCCCGGAGATCCTCGATCCGTTCGGGATCGTCGAAAGCGTCGAACGACGTCTTGTCATGGGCCTCTTTGAGGATGCCGATGGCGGTCAGCATATCCTCCCTCATCTCGGCGCCGAGGGCATTGTCCTGTCGCCACATCCACCCTTTCGGTCCGCCGCAATTCTCCTGGGGGCAGCGGCCGTCACCGCCGGTGCAGACGGGAAGGCGTGTGCCAGGATCGAACGGCTGGCAATCCTCGAGTCGAACCTCGTGCTCCCATGGAATGTTCAGGTCGTACTCGTAGAGGAACCGCCTTCCCTTGCGCAGCTTCAGTTCCGCGAGCTGGACACTGAATGAGCGGGCGCCCGTTTCCCATGAGCCATACCGCGCCGTTTGGATCACGAACATAAAGAGGTGGATGCTCTCCCAGCCCATGACGACCTGGAGAACACCGTGGAGTTCCTGCAGCGTCAGGGTCGAGGGGACCTCGAAGCGGCGCCACACCATGGGGCTGACGTCCTTCAACCAAACGCGAAACCGTAGCACGCCCACCTTGTCATCGACGACGGCCGAGCTTCCCGCCACCTTCGTCATGCTGGTCTCTCGAGCCTTCTTCAATCGACCCAGCCCTGCCGAAATCACCCCTGACCCAGCGCTATCCTAGACCACGCCCCACAACTCCTCATGCTCCCCTGGTAGGCGTTTGCCTGAGGCAGGGGAGTGGTGGTCAGCTGGCCGGTGCCCCGGCCGATCGTGCGGAACAGCGGCCCCCTGGGGTCCTTGGCAAGCCTGCAGCCATCAATGTAGCCGTGCAGGTAAGTCTCAAGATTATGGTGGCAGGGCATCTCGTGCCACTTGCCGCCCTTCTCGTGCAGCCGCACCCAAAGTCGGCGGCCCTGGGTAAACACGTCGTCGACCTTCATCCCAGTCGCCGCCGCGATACGGGCGAAGCTGTAGACCATGAGCCCGATCAGTGCCCGGTCGCGCAGCCCGATCGGCGTGCCGATATCGATCGCGTCGAGCAGCTGCCGCGCCTCCTGCGGATCGAGCACGGGCGTTGCCCCGGTCTTGGCCGAGTGGCTAGGGCCGCGCACGGCCGAGGCTGGATTGAACGGCAGCACGCCGCCGGCGGCCAGCCAGTCGAACAGCCGCCGGATCGCGGCGAGCTGCTGCTTGACCGTGGGGGCCGATCGTTCGCTCCGGGTCAGCTGCTCGACATAGGCCGCGACGTGCAGGGAAGAGGCCCCGGCGATTGACGCCACGCCCTGCGCCTCCAGCCAGGCCAGGAAGTCGACCACGGCCCGCACATAGGCGCGGCGCGTGTTCGGGTTCCTGATCTGCGCCGTGAAGGATTCCAAGTAGCGGCAGGCCGCACGGTCGCCGGCCGCCGCGATCAGGGCAGGCGTGCCGTCGGCGGTGATAGTGACTAGCTGTGTCAAGCCTCGAACACCTTGGCGGCATCGAAGGGCATCTTCGCAGCCTTAAGTTCGCGCGCGAGCAGGCCTTTCCAAGCGCCGACTGGATCGAGCTGTATGTAGCCCACGCCGTCGAAGTCGGACGGCTTCTCAATATCCCCCTTGAACAGGGCTGCCACTCTCGGCGCGCCCATTCTGCCGATGAAGAAGCCAAGCTCGAAGACAACATTCTGCCGCGCACGCTTTTGTGGCGTTACTCCCGGCAGACCACCTTCATCATCCGGCGTCATTAGAACGACCGCAAAGCTTG
>JAABUQ010009145.1_pt1 | contig 13527 bp, 13 predicted proteins | sample 5560001 | NCBI WGS metagenome assembly JAABUQ01 (sample SAMN10711888, study PRJNA513371) | rock metagenome | isolation source: Antarctica rocks | place: Antarctica: Victoria Land, Finger Mt nord | collected 2015-12-18
GGATCGCACAGGCTTTCTCAACGTCCCCGCAGGCCCAGAACATGGCAACAATCCCACGCGCGCTCCTCGACAGCCTCACCGAAGCCGCATGCTACCCAGCCTGAAATGGCCAAAGCCAAGCTAAGGATCGGCAACTACGAGGGAGACTTATCGATGGCCGACCAACGACCGGTTTTGACCACGACGGCGGGTGCGCCGATTGCCGACAACCAGAACAGCCTGAGCGCCGGCCCGCGCGGCCCGCTGCTGCTGCAGGACTGCCAGTTGCTGGAAAAGCTGGCGCACCAGAACCGCGAGCGCATCCCGGAGCGCGTGGTGCATGCCAAGGGGTCCGGCGCCTACGTCACTTTCACCGTGACCAATGACATTTCGAAGTACAGCAAGGCCAAGCTGTTCAGCCAGGTCGGCAAGGCGACCGACCTGCTGATGCGCTTCTCGACTGTCGCTGGCGAGCGCGGCGCCGTGGATGCGGAGCGCGACGTGCGCGGCTTCTCGATGAAGTTCTACACCGAGGAGGGCAACTGGGACATGGTGGGCAACAACACCCCCGTGTTCTTCATGCGCGACCCGGTCAAGTTCCCGGACTTCATCCGCACCCAGAAGCGGCACCCGAAGACCAACATGCGCTCGGCGGCCGCGATGTGGGATTTCTGGTCGCTCAGCCCGGAAAGCCTACACCAGGTCACGATCCTGTTCAGCGACCGCGGCCTGCCCCAAGGCTACCGCCACATGAACGGCTACGGCAGCCACACCTTCAGTTTCATCAACGCCGCCGATGAGCGGTATTGGGTGAAGTTCCACTTCAAGACCATGGACGGCCACAAGCATTGGTCGAACGAAGAGGGCAACGCCATCATCGCCGTGGACCGGGAAGGCGCACAGCGCGACCTGTTCGAGGCGATCGAGCGCAAGCAGGGTCCCAAGTGGAAGTTCTGCGTGCAGGTCATGCCGGACGCGGATGCCGAGAAGACCAGCTACAACCCCTTCGACCTGACCAAGGTCTGGCCACATTCGGAATACCCGCTGATCGAGGTCGGCGTCGTCGAGTTGAACCGCAACCCCAAACACTACTTCGCCGAGATTGAGCAGTCCTCCTTCTCGCCGTCCAACGTCGTGCCCGGCATCGGCTTCCCGCCGAACAAGATGCTGCAATCTCGCATCTTCTCGTATGCGGACGCGCACCGCTACCGCGTCGGCACGAATTACGAGAGCCTGCCGGTCAACGCGCCCCGGAGCGTGAAGAACACCTACCATGCCGACAGCCCGATGCGCTTCGACGCGCCGAAGGGCACGGACGCCTACTACGAGCCGAACTCCTTCAACCGCGCGATCGAGCAGCCGTCCCAGAAGGAGTCGCCGTTGGAGATCAGCGGCGACGCGGACCGCTGCAACCACCGCGACGGCAACGACGACTACAGCCAGGTGGCGGCGCTGTTCCGCATCCTGGGCAGTGACCAGCAGCAGCGCCTGTTCGCCAATATCGCCGCGGCGATGCAGGGCGTACCACGGGAGATCATCGACCGGCAGCTTGAGCGTTTCCGCCGGGTTGACCCGGCCTATGCCGAGGGCGTGGCGAAGGCGATGGCCCGCACGCAGCAGCCGCCCAACTCCGACCCGGTGTCAGCGTCGGACAAGCCGGCTCCCGCCGTGGCGCAGGCTGCGGAATAAGAGCTGGGGCCGTATCGCACTAGCCCCTTAACTTGGCTACGATCCAGCCGAGCCGCTTGGCCGGCTGGATCGGGAAGGATATGTGATGTCAGTGAATGTGCTTTATAAAACCTCTGCCACGGCGACCGGCGGGCGTGACGGTCACGCCGCGACCGCGGACGGCTCGCTTGATGTGAACCTGTCCACGCCGAAAGAACTCGGGGGAGCAGGTGGCCCCGGCAACAACCCGGAGCAGTTGTTCGCCGCCGGCTACAGCGCATGTTTCTTGGGCGCCATGAAGTTCGTGGCGTCCCAGGGTGGCCCGAAGGTGCCGCCCGACACGACGGTGAGCGCCACGGTCGGCATGGGTCCGCGTTCCGAGGGCGGTTTCGGCATTGATGTCGAACTCGCCGTGTCGCTGCCGGGCCTGGACCGGGCGGAGGCGGAAGCGCTAGTGGACAAGGCGCATCAGGTCTGCCCGTATTCTAACGCCACCCGGAACAACGTCCCGGTGCGTCTTAAGGTCGTCTGACCATCGAGCGGGCGCTCTGGCAGGAAGGGCGCCCGCCTCTCTTTATTGTTGCATCGTCTAAAAATCCCGATATGCTTAAGAAACGAAGCAGAGCGGGTCAACGATGGCCAGTTACGCGTTCATAGGTCCCGTTTGGCAGGCCGGTCCAATCACTTGGAGCTTTGCCGATTTCACGTATCCGGCGGACCAGGCGAGCTATTCCTTCAGCGACCCGCTATCGCTGACTGCCTCCGCCCAAGCGGAGATGGCGCAAGCGATTCAGGACTGGGCGCGCGTCTCGGGCCTGACGTTCCAGCAGGTCGCCGACACTCCGGACCCAAATGCCGCTGCCGACATCCGGATCGGCTTTGGGGAATTTGAGTCTGCGACAACGCGGGAGGTCGGCGCAACTAAGGTCTACCTCGGACAGTATTTCCGCCCTGACACGGTTATCCGAATGGAGGACCCGACAGAACTTCCCTTGGTGTCGGTCAACGGCCAACTGACGTACGGCGGCACTGGCGGGACGACCTTCTACCAAGTCGCATTGCATGAACTCGGCCACGCCCTAGGGCTTGCCCATTCGTCCAGCCCGTCCGACATCATGTATTCCGTTTCGACCGCGCAGAACCGAGTGCTGAGCGGGTCCGACGTCGCAGGCATCCGGGCGCTTTACCCGTTGCCAAATGTCCAGTTGCACGGCCTGCATACGGATTACGTCATCGCCCAGGTCTCGGGCGGCCAAGTCTATATCCAGGATACCCGGCCCGGGCGGGACGGCGTGCAAACCCTGGCAAAGCTCGACCGTATAAGTTTCGCTGACGGCACCGGCCTGTTCGATCCGACCGGCACGGCGGAAGATGTGGCGCGCCTTTATCAAGCCGCGTTCGGCCGTGCCCCGGACGTTTCAGGGCTGGACGGCAACACGGCGTTGGTCACCACCGACACGATCAGCCTGGCCGCCCTGGCAGCAGGCTTTGCGGCGTCGCCGGAGTTCAACGCGCTTTATGGCCAAACCGACGCCAACGGCTTCGTCCGGCAGTTATATCTGAACGTGCTCCATCGCAGCCCCGACGCCGCCGGACAGCAGCTTTGGGTCAACTACGTCAGCGCGACCTCCCGCGGAGACGCTTTGCTGGCGTTCTCCGACAGCCAGGAAAATCACCGCCAGACCCTGCCAATCGCCGGCAGCCGGACCGACGCAGAGGCGACACGGCTATATCAGGCCGCATTCAACCGCAGCCCCGACAGCGCCGGATTGGCCTTCTGGTCCGGCCGGCTCAGCCAGGGCGCCACGGTGGACCAAGTGGTACAGGGCTTTGTCGAATCGCCGGAATTCGCCACAACCTACGGCGCCCTTAGCTCCAACGGCTTCGTCGTGCAGCTTTATGCCAACGTCTTGCACCGCGCCCCCGACGCAGCGGGCCAGCAAAGCTGGCTCAGTGCCCTGGCCAGCGGCGGCACCCGCGCCCAACTGCTGGCCGGGTTCGCCGACAGCAACGAGAACCGGATCGCCACTGCGGGCGCAACCCATGACGCCTGGGTCTACGCCGGGTGATCAGATCTTAAGCGTCCCGGCGCGCGCCCGAACATACCGGGCGGCGACGGCGTCCCAGTTCACGACGTTCCACCACGCCGCCAGGTAGTCCGCCCGGCGATTCCGGTGGTTCAGGTAATAGGCGTGCTCCCATACGTCATTGCCCAGCAGCACCCGGCCCCCCTCCATCAATGGCGTGTCCTGATTGGCACGCGCGGCCAGGCCCAGCTTGCCTGAAGGCTCCACTGTCACGAACACCCAGCCGGAGCCGAACTGGCTCAGGCCCATGCGGTTGAACGCCGCCCGCATCGCCTCCATGCCGCCCAGGTCACGGTTCACCGCCGCCAGCAACTCCCCGGATGGCGCCCCGCCCTGGCCGCCCATCACCTGCCAGAACATGCTGTGGTTGGCGTGGCCGCCGCCGTTGTTGCGCACCGCCGCGCGCACAGAATCCGGCACCTCGGCCAACCGCGCCAGCAGCTCATGCAGCGACATGTCGCCCAGCGTGGCATGATCCTTCACCGCGCCGTTCAGCGCCGCCACGTACGCGGCGTGATGCTTGTCGTGGTGCAGCAGCATCGTCTCGGCGTTGATATGCGGCTCGTTGACTTCCGGTGCATAGGGCAGCGGCGGCAGGGTGAACGGACCCGGCGTTGCGCCCGGCTTGGCTTGCGCGAAGGCATGCGGGGCCGCCAGCGCCGCGATGCCGGCGGCGCCAAGGACAGTGCGGCGTGTGGGGGTCATCGGGCTTCTTCCGTTTCTGAGATTTCGCGTGCGGGCATGGGGAACGCCGCCGCCATCAGGGCGACGGTATAAGGGTCGCGCGGGCTGGCGAACAGCGCATCCGCCGGGCCTTCCTCGACCACGCGCCCGGCGCGCAGCACGGCGACGCGGTGCGCCAACGCCCGGACCACAGCCAGGTCGTGGCTGATGAACAGGTATGCCAGGCCGTGCCGGGCCTGGAGCGTCCGCAGCAAATCTACGATTTGCGTCTGCACGGAGCGGTCCAGCGCGCTGGTCGGCTCGTCCAGCACCAGGAGGCGCGGGGTCAGCACGACCGCGCGGGCGATGGCGACGCGCTGGCGCTGGCCGCCGCTGAACTCGTGCGGATACCGCCCCGCCGCGTCGGCGGGCAGCCCCACCTCCTGCAGCGCCGCCGCGACGCGGGCCTCGCGCTCGCGCCGTCCCAGCCGAGGCTCATGCACGCGCAGGCCTTCCGCGACGATCTCCCCCATGCTCATGCGGGGCGACAGGCTGCCGTACGGGTCCTGGAACACGATCTGCATCGACCGGCGCAGCGGGCGCAGCCGGGCTTGCGGCAGCGCCGAGATGTCCTGCCCGGCAAATGCCACCCGGCCCGTCGCCGCCTGCATGCGCAGCAGCGCCAGCCCGATGGTGCTCTTGCCGGACCCGCTCTCCCCCACCAAACCCAGCGTCTCGCCTTCGCGGACCTGGAGGCTCACCCCGTCCACCGCACGCACCTCGCCCACCACGCGGCGCAGCAGGCCGCGGCGGACCGGGAACACGACGCGGAGATCCCGCGCCTCGGCAAGGACGGGCGCCGCCGCCGGCACCGGGCTGGGCTGGCCGCTCGGTTCGGCGGCGATCAGCATGCGGGTGTACGGGTGCTGCGGCGCGCGGAACACCTCAGTCACACGCCCGCTCTCGACGATGCGCCCGTCCTTCATCACGCAGACCCGGTCGGCGACCCGCCGCACCACGTTCAGGTCATGGCTGATCAGCAGCAGCGCCAGCCCGCGCGCCGCCTTTTCCCGCGCCAGCAGGTCCAGGATGCCGGCCTGGATCGTCACGTCCAGCGCCGTCGTCGGCTCGTCGGCGATCAGCAGCTTCGGGTTGTTGGCTAGCGCCATGGCGATCATCACCCGCTGCCGCTGCCCGCCGCTGAGCTGGTGCGGGAAGGCCTGCAGCCGGGCGTCCGCGTCGGGAAAGCCCACGCGCCGCAGCAGGTCGGCGACGGCGCCCCGGGCGGGCTTGCGGCCATGCAGCGCCAACGCCTCCGCCACCTGGCGGCCGATGCTGTGCAGCGGGTTCAGGCTGGTCATCGGCTCCTGGAACACGATCCCGGCCGTGTCGCCGCGTGCGGCCTGCAACGCCGCAGGCGGCGCATCCAGCATGGATGTCCCGCCCAACGTGACGGCGCCCGTGCAGCCCGCCCCCGGCGGCAGCAGTTGCAGGATGGACAGCGCGGTCAGCGACTTGCCCGACCCGCTCTCGCCGACCAGCGCCAGGGTCTCTCCCTGATGGAGCGCAAAGCTCACCCCGTCCACCACCCGCCGCGAGCCGAATGCCACCGAAAGGTTCTGCACGTCCAGCATCACGGCTGCTTGCGCGGATCGAAGGCGTCGCGCACCGCCTCGCCGATGAAGATCAGCAGGGTCAGCACCCCCCCGAGCACGACGAACGCCGTCATGCCGAGCCAGGGCGCCTGCAAGTTGTTCTTGCCCTGCGCCACCAGCTCCCCCAATGACGGCGAGCCGGGCGGCAAGCCAAATCCGAGGAAATCAAGGCTCGCCAATACCGTCACCGAGCCGGACAGGGTGAACGGCAGGAAGCTGAGCGTCGCCACCAGCGCGTTCGGCAGGATGTGCCGCGCCATGATGGCCCCGTTCGACACGCCCAGCGCCTGCGCCGCCCGCACGTAGTCGAGGTTGCGCCCGCGCAGGAACTCCGCCCGCACCACCCCGGTCAGCGCCATCCAGGAAAACAGCAGCAGGAACACCAGCAGCGTCCAAAACGTGGGCGTCACGATGCTGCCGAGGATGATCAGCAAATAAAGCTGCGGCATCCCGGCCCAGACCTCGATGAACCGCTGGAACAGCAGGTCGGTCAGCCCGCCGTAGAAGCCCTGCACCGCCCCGGCGGCGATGCCGACCAGCGACGACACGACCGTCAGCGTGAAGCCGAACAGCACCGACAGCCGGAACCCGTAGATCACCCGCGCCAGCACGTCGCGCGCCTGGTCGTCGGTGCCCAGCAGGTTGCGCAGCGACGGCGGCGCCGGGGCGGGGACGGGCAGGTCCTTGATGACGGTGTCGTAGCGGAACGGGATGGCGGGCCAGAGCATCCAGCCATGCGCGTTGATCGCGGCGGCAAGCTGCGGGTCGGTGTAGTCGGCCTCGGTCGGCAGGAAGTCGTCGCCGAACGTGTCCTCGCTGTAGTCGCGCAGCACCGGCGCGTAGAACCGGTCGTTGAAGCGGATCAGCAGCGGGCGGTCGTTGGCCAGCACCTCGGCGAACAGGCACATCAGGAACAGCACGGTGAAGATCGCCAGCGACCACGCGCCCCGGCGGTGGGCGCGGAAGATCGCGAGGCGCCGCCGGGTGATGGGAGTCAACGCCGGGCCTCGAAGTCGATGCGGGGATCGACCACGGTGTACAGCAGGTCGCCCACGATCTGCAGCACCAGGCCGAACAGCGTGAAGATATACAGCGTGCCGAACATCACGGGGTAGTCGCGGCGGATCGCGCTCTCAAATCCCAAGAGCCCGAGCCCGTCGAGCGAGAACACGATCTCGACCAAGAGCGCCGAGCTGAACAGGATGCCGATGAAGGCCGCAGGGAATCCGGCGACGATCAGCAGCATGGCGTTGCGGAACACATGGCCGTACAGCACCCGCTGCTCCCCCGCCCCCTTGGCCCGGGCGGTCACGACGTACTGCTTGCGGATCTCGTCAAGAAAGCAGTTCTTCGTCAGGATCGTCAGCCCGGCGAACCCGCCCGCAACCAGCGCCACCGTCGGCAGCACCATATGCCAGGCATAGTCGGCCACCCGTGCCGGCCATCCCCAATCCCCCGACCCGGCGCTGGTCAGCCCGCGCAGCGGGAAGACCTGCAGGAAGCTGCCGCCGGCGAACAGCACGACCAGCAGGATGGCGAACAGGAAGCCCGGCACCGCATAGCCCACCAGCACCACAGCACTGCTCGCCACGTCGAACCGGCTGCCGTCCCGCACCGCCTTCTTGATGCCGAGCGGGATGCTGACGAGGTAGATCAGCAAAGTGGACCACAGGCCGAGCGAGATGCTCACCGGCATCTTCTGCAGGACCAGCGCCACCACCGTCTGGTCCCGGAAGAAGCTGCGCCCGAAATCGAAGCTGAGATAGCCGCGCAGCATCGTGAGGAACCGCTCGCCGGCCGGCTTGTCGAAGCCGAACTGGCGTTTCAGCTCCTCGATCTGCTTGGCGTCCAGCCCACGGGCGCCGCGATAGGCGCCGTTGTCGCTGGTGGCGCCGGTGATGCGCGCCGTCGCTTCCGTGCCGCGCCCGCGCGTTTCCGCGATGGCCTGCTCCACCGGCCCGCCCGGCGCGAACTGCACCACGGCGAAGTTGATGGCGATGATGCCCAGCAGCGTGGGAATCAGCAGCAGCAGCCGGCGCAGCAGGTAGTTCGCCAAGTTTTAGTTCACCGGCTTGCGCGCCGTGTCGGCCCGGGCGGAGAGGTTCGGGTCGATCCACCAGCTATCCAGCACGAAGCCGTCGCGGATCGGCTGCGTCGGCCGGCCGAAGCGGTTCCAGGTCGCGATGTTGAACCGCTCGTTGTGCCAGTTCGGCACCATGTACCAGCCGCGCAGCAGCACCCGGTCCAGCGCCCGCCCGGCGGTCGCCAGCGTCCCGCGGTCCTGCGCCTCGACGGCCTTCTCGATCAGCGCATCGACCGCCGGGTCGCAAACGCCGGACAGGTTGCTGCCGCCCGGCGTCTTGGCGCCGATGCAGGAGAACTCGTCCCTAAGCTCGTTTCCCGGCAGGTCGGACCCAGGATAGATCATCGTCGTCATGTCGAAGTCGTAGTCGTCCGTCAGCCGCTCGTACTGCGCGTTGTCCACCGTGCGGATGCCGACCTCGATGCCCAGGCGCTGCAGCCATTGCTGGTACGGCAGCGCCACCCGCTCCAGCGTCGGGTCGTTGAGCAGGATGGTGAACGCCATCTGCTTGCCGTCGCCGTCCACCAGCTTGCGGTCGCGGATCGTCCATCCGGCCTCCTTCAGCAGCGCCAAGGCCCGGCGCAGGCCCTCCCGGTTGTTGCCGGAAGCGTCGGTGCTGGGCATCTGGAACGGCTCGGTGAACAGCGCCGGGGGCAGCTTGTCGCGGAACGGCGCCAGGAGCGCCTGCTCGCCCGCGTCCGGCAACCCCGTCGATTCCTGCGCCGTGTTGCCAAAGTAGCTGCGGGTGCGGACGTAGCTGCCGAAGAACAGGTTCTTGTTCATCCACTCGAAGTCGAACACCTGGGCCATCGCCTCCCGCACCCGGGCATCGGCGAACATCGGGCGCCGGGTGTTCATGCTGAACCCCTGGATGCCGACCGGCAGGCGGTGCTCAATCTCGTCGCGGCGCACCAGCCCGTCGCGCACGGCGGGGAAGTCGTAGCCGGTCGCCCATTCCTTCGAGATGTTCTCCTGCCGGTAGTCGATCTGCCCGGCCTTGAACGCCTGCATCGCCACCGTGGGATCGCGGAAGTACTCGATCCGCACCCGGTCGAAGTTGTGGAACCCCTTGCCTGTCGGCCGGTCCCGCGCCCACCAGTTGGGGTCGCGCGCATAGGTCACGCTGCGGCCCAGCTCGAACTTCTCCACGCGGTAGGGCCCGCTGCCCAAGGGCGGCTCGGTCAGCGGCTTGGTGAAGTCGCGGGTGGACCACCATTTCTCCGACAGCACGGGCAAGCCGCCGACAGCCAGCGGCAGCTCGCGGTTCTGGTTCGACTTGAAGTGGAACACTACCCGGCGGTCATTCTCCGCCACCGCGTCCTGCACGTCGGCATAGGCGACGCGGACGGAAGGACGGCCCTTCTCCATCAATGTCTTGAACGTCCAGGCCACGTCCCCCGCGGTCACGGGCGTGCCGTCGGAAAAGCGCGCCTCCGGGCGCAGCTCAAAGGCGACCCACATGCGGTCGGCGGGCATCTCGACGGTTTGAGCCAGGTGGCCGTAGCCGGTCGCGACCTCGTCCGCTGAGCCGACCAGCAGGCTTTCCCAAACATGGCCGCCCGCCGACCCGGCGGCGGTGCCGCCGACGCCGGGCTGCCAGGACGGCCCGGTGCCGATGGCGGCGTTGCCGCGCAGGATGTAGGGGTTGAAGCCGTCGAAGCTGCCGACCATCGCGAACACCGCCTCGCCCCCCTTCGGCGCGTCCGGGTTCACGTAGGGAAAGTAGGGGAAATCTGCCGGCAAGGCGGGGGTGCCGAGGACCGTGATGGCGTGGCTGCGCATCACCTGCGCCTGCGCAGGCAAGGCGAACAGCAAGAGCAGCAGCAGGCAGCGCAGCATGGGGCCTCCGTGGTCGGGTCAGGCCATAGCAGGGGGCCGCACGGCCCGCGTCAAGCCGCCAGCAGCGCCAGGGCGGGCGGGAGCAATGCCGGGTCGCCGACCGCAAGCGCGCAGCCGTCGCCGTCCGGGTGCATCGGGCGGCCCCGCCAATCGGTCATGCGCCCGCCCGCGCCCTCGATCACAGGCACCAGCGCGGCCCAGTCCCAGACCTTGAGGCCCGGCTCCGCGATCACGTCGATGGCGCCGAGCGCCAGCAGGCCGTAGGCGTAGCAATCTCCGCCCCAGGACGTGCGGCGCGTGGCGGCGGCAAGGCGTTGCCAAACGATGGTCTGCTCGGCGGTGAAAATCTCCGGCGCGGTGCAGGACAGCTCCGCCTGCGCCAGCCCGGCGCAGGGCCGGCAGCCGGCCCGGCCGTGGGCGCCGCGGAACCGGGTCGGCTGCCCGGCCGTGCCAACCCACCGTTCCCCGGTGATCGGCTGGTCGATCACGCCCAGGATCGGGGTCGGGCCGTCCAGCAGGGCCACCAGCGTGCCGAAGGTCGGGCGTCCGGTGATGAAGGCGCGGGTGCCGTCGATGGGGTCCAGCACCCAGCGCAGTCGGGCATCCGGGCGGTCCAGGCCGAACTCCTCGCCGAGGATGCCGTGCTCGGGGAAACGCTGCGCCAGCACGGCGCGCATCGCGAGTTCCGCTGTGCGGTCGGCCACCGTGACCGGGCTTGCGTCGCCTTTCAGGTCCGCGCTGACGCCGGCGCGATAGAACGGGCGGACCGCCGCGGCGGCGACGTCGGCCGCCGCCTCCGCCGCGGCGATCAGCGCCTGCATGGAGCGTTACTTGCTCTTACCCCTCACTTGCTCTTCCCGTTCGGTGCCTGGCTGGTCGGGCCGCTGGTGGGTCCCTGCGGCTTGGTCACGCCGTTCTCGGTCGCGGTGGGCACGGTCGGGCTGACCTCGCGGACGTTGCCCGGCTGCTGGGAGTCGTTCTGCTGCGTCTGCGACTGGTTCTGCGACGTGGAGGGCTGGGTCAACTGCTGTGTCTGCCCCTGCGCCCAGGCCGGCGCTGTGGCAAGCAGGGCGAGAACTGTGGCGGCGGTCAAGGCGTGGCGCATGAGACGGGATCTCCAAGGGGCCGGGCGTTGCGCCGGCGGACTTGCCTACCTAATGTGCGCCGCACGCTATGCAAACCCTTCCGCATCAACCCCACGCTGCCTCGTGAACCCCATTGTCGTGATCCCGTCCCGCATGGCGTCCTCCCGCCTACCGGGCAAGCCGCTGGCGCTCATCGCGGGAAAGCCCATGGTCCTGCACGTGCTCGGCCGCGCGCGGGAAGCCGATATCGGCCCGGTCGCCGTCGCCTGCGCCGACTCGGAGATCGCGGACGCCGTGCGGGCGGCGGGCGGCGCCGCCGTGCTGACCGACCCTGCGCTGCCGTCCGGCTCCGACCGGGTGCACGCGGCGCTGGCGGCGCTGGACCCGCAGGGTGCGCATGACGTGGTGGTGAACCTGCAAGGCGACTTCCCCACGCTGCCGCCGGGCCATCTCCGCGCGGTGGCCGCCCCGCTGTCCGACCCGGCGTTCGATATCGCCACCTTGGTGACGCCGATCCTTTCGCCGGAGGAAGCGGCGGCGCCGCAGGTGGTCAAGGCCGCCTGCGGCTTCGTGGACGGGCAGACGGTCGCGGCGGCGCTGTATTTCTCCCGCGCCGCCATCCCCGCAGGCGAGGGGCTGCTTTGGCACCATGTCGGCATCTACGCCTACCGCCGCGCCGCCCTGGCCCGCTTCGTCGCCCTGCCGGAAAGCCCGCTGGAACAACGGGAGAAGCTTGAGCAGTTGCGGGCGCTGGAGGCCGGGATGCGGATTGCCTGCACGCGGGTGGAGCACGGGGCGTTCGGCGTGGACACGCCCGCCGACCTCCTCCGCGTCCGCGCCCTCCTGGAAACCCCATGACCCAGATCGCCTTCCAAGGCCTGCCCGGCGCCTATTCCGACCTGGCCTGCCGCACCGCCTACCCCGAGCTGACGCCCTTGCCGTGCCACACCTTCGAGCACGCGATGGACGCGGTGCGCGCCGGCATCGCGGCGCTCGCCATGCTGCCGTGCGAGAACAGCCTCGCCGGCCGGGTGCCCGACATCCACGCTTTGCTGCCCGGCAGCGGCCTGTCGATCATCGGCGAGCACTTCCAGCGGGTCGAGCACTGCTTGCTGGGGCCGCCCGGCGCCAAGATCGGCGACGTGCGCCGCGTCCACTCGCATGCCGTGGCGCTGGGCCAGGTCCGGGCGATCCTGCATGAGCTGGACGCGGACGCGGTGGTGGAGGCGGATACCGCCGGGTCGGCGAAGCTGGTGGCGGAGTGGGGGCGGAAGGAAGACGCGGCCATTGCGTCGAAGTTGGCGGCCGAGATCTACGGCCTCGACGTGCTGCGTTCCAACGTGGAGGACGCCGCCCACAACACGACGCGGTTCTACGTCACGGCGCAGCAGTTGCACAGGCTTACGCCGGACCGGACCGACTTGATGACCACCTTCGTGTTCCGTGTCCGCAACGTGCCGGCGGCGCTGTACAAGGCGTTGGGCGGGTTCGCAACCAACGGCGTCAACATGTCGCGGCTGGAAAGCTACATGCTGCACGGCGAGTTCACCGCGACGCAGTTCCTGTGCGATGTGGACGGCCACCCGGAGCAGCCGGCTTTGGCCCGTGCGTTGGAGGAGCTGAGTTTCTTCAGTGCTGAAACCCGCGTGCTGGGCGTTTACCCGCGTGCGCTGTTCCGGACGCGGCTGGGCGGGGATTAGCTTAGGCGCGGCGCAGTTTTCGGAAGAACGCCTTGACCGATTCCATGCTTGGGAACAGGTCGGCCCCGCTCGGCTGGGTATAGGTGACGGGCCCTGTGAGCCTACGCCGGAGCGCGTCGTGCGACTCAGCCTCCGATGGCGGCGGCATCTGCACCGTTGCCGCATGCCAGGAGTGTGCCAAATCCACGCTCGGCTTCAGGTTCGTGGCATCACCTTTGGAAAGTAACCCAGCTTATCAAGCACAAAGGTGATAGTGGTCGCAGCCAGCACCCAATTCAAGCTCATGACCAGGAGCACCGAGGCGTTCGCCCGCAGCTTATGGCGGTACCGGTTCAAATCGCGGTTGAGCGGCGTCGCCGTCGTGTAGGAGTCAAGCAGGACCTGCAGCATGTCGTTGGTGATTCTCTGATCCCTCTCGCTTCCAGAGAGGGTCGGGTCGTCGTGAAGCGCCCGCAACTCGGCGACCCGCGATCGCAAGGCAGGCTCGGGTCCGATCCGCTCGTAGTCGCGGCGCTTGGTGGCCATCGCGAGCAGGATCAACACGCAAAACGCGGTGAGGACGGTCAAGCCCAGGAACGCGCTTGCCGGGCAGAAGAAAGCCCGGCCTTCGGAGGTCGCGATGTCTGGCCATCTCGTCAAACGGCCGGACCGTGTTGGCGAAGCCCGGCAGTGTTTGGGCCGGCGACGGCGTTTGGTCGGTTTCCGCCTTGGAGGCCGCCCATGTTGCTCCCGTCGCAGTCACTTCCGTCTGTGCCCGACGGCACCGCC
>JAABUQ010009146.1_pt1 | contig 13527 bp, 25 predicted proteins | sample 5560001 | NCBI WGS metagenome assembly JAABUQ01 (sample SAMN10711888, study PRJNA513371) | rock metagenome | isolation source: Antarctica rocks | place: Antarctica: Victoria Land, Finger Mt nord | collected 2015-12-18
ATGGGGTGCGCGCGCCCGGGCCCGGCGCGCGCGCGCGCTGCCGCATGCCCCGTCCCAGGCTGTGGCGTCTGGCCAGTGCGCCTGCGTGCTGCTGGCTGTTCCTTGCAGAGCGGTGCTTTACGCTAGGTACGGTGCCCTGCTGCGTGCTCTGTTGCTTTGGGTCGGCCTTCTCAGCGCATGTGCATGCCGCCATCTGCTGCGGCCTGCCCTGTAGGGGTGGGGGGCGGCGGCGCTCGTGTGTCCCGGTGCGGAACTGATCGGCTGCTGTGATGCGCCAGGCTCATGCACACATGGGTGGCGGGCCTGGGCGTGCCGTGCTATCGCGAGTACGGGTACCACCGGTACCACCACTTTCATCGGTACAACAGGCACCCGAGCGGCTGCGTACGCTCGAGCGGCTACTCGTCGTCGTATGCATCCTAGGCGGCCGCCGCTTGTCGGCCCCTGTGTGGTTTTTGGCTCTGGTGCCGTGTGCGATTGCGGGCGCAGTGCGCAGACATGGATGGCCTGTTTGTGCTGCAGTGTGGCATGTGTTGCCGCATGCGCTGGCAGCACCAGGCCTGGGTGCTTCGAGCGAGAAGGCAGCGCGGGCTTGCGTCCGCCTCTCGCTGGAACAGTACACCAGTCTGATGCAGTGCATGTTTTGAGGACGCTGGAATGGTATGAGATGGTGTAAAAGAGTTGGGCAAAAGCATATGTGCTTCTCTAGCTGCATTTGGCAATGTGTTCAGTGTGTGGTCCTCCTGTTATACTGTTGGCGTCTTGTCATTACTGACATGGTTTTAGGCAGCCGGCGAACTTGTAACAGTATGGTTGCTTCATGTTGTTGTGCTCTGGATCAACTTTCCAACCTGCCATATGCCTTTTGCGCATGCATCACCATGTGTGCCCGCACAACTGTGCGCCAAGCTGTCATGTAATCGGTACATGCAAAGTTGGAGAGGTTGGCCAGCTAGCGTATGCAGAGTCCAGCAGTGACGCCATGTTGCATCTGGCGTTGCAACATATGACGTTACACATAGAGTGCATTCACATAGTTACAACTGCAGGATGTAAACACAGCACTGCGCAGTGCGCAGTGTTGTACGCCATTCCCAGCACGTACACAGACAATTAACCCCATCAAAGCATTTTTGCTTCAGCCCGCATTCTTGCCTGCCTAGACTGCCCAGCATGGCCACCATGATGCAGATGTGCCAGCATACGCACACACCAGTCACGAGCACTGCCACAGGCAGGCTTGTAGCGAAGTGAGCGGAGCGGCTGCCAGTTCATGAAAGAGCCTACGCTTTTACATGCACGGTCTTTCACTCGCCTCAGTATTGAGGCGTACCATCACCACGCAGTGCGCTAAAACACAGTAAAGAAAGTGCTACAGCATAAGTGCGCAAGCTCCCAAAACTCTACGCCAGAAGCAACCTGGAACCGCATATGTACCGTTCAGGTTCCAGGGCCTCTGCTTCGTTACCCACTCACTCTCGAGTGCTTTGTGCGGGCATTGGCTCTGGCAGCAGCATTACTACGTGAGCACAACAACTTCGCTAATCTTGGTAGGTACAATGCGTTGCCAAAAGCTGGCCGCCTTCGCTTCCTAGCATAGAGCGAGCTCGCGTGCGTCTCCTTCGCCTTCAGTGCCTCCCGAGCTTCGACCTCCCATGCCTTAACCAAAGAAGAAACCGTGGCCGTGGCCGTGGCCGTGGCCGTGGCCATGGCCGTAGCCGCGGCCGCCGCCGTGGCCGCCGCCATGGCCGTGGCCGTGCCTGCGCAGCCGCGCAGAGCCCAGGTCAAGCAGAATCCGACCAACACTTGTATTACATTAGACAATATGGCAAACTTGCTGTAGACATAAAAAGGCAGGTGGGCAATCTGCAGGCCTACACAAGGTCTTCACAGGTGCAACTGCACGACAGGCAAGGGGCGAGCCACCAGCACAGGGCGCCCACCCGTGGCCGTAGTGCTGCAGCATCTTGCGGCCGTAGTGGCCGTGACCGTGGCCGTGGCCGTGGCCGTGGCCATAGCCGCGGCCGTGGCCGTGCCTGCACGACATAGCAAGGGTGAGGTCAGATAGGCCTACTGACCAGCCTCAACCACGCATGACGCTGGCAGGCTGCATGACATACAGTGTACAATGTCTTTCACCCCAAGTAGAAGACACCACAATCAAGACGGGCACCAGCATGCAAAAGCAGCCAACACAGGCCAGCACCCGTGCCCGTGCCCATGCCCATGCTGCAACAGGTGGCGGCCATAGTAATGCCCATGGCCATGACCATGCCTGCAATTACCCCCAGTCTCTACTTCAGGTGAGCCCTTACTTCGGTCAGTGTCGCGTCGTGCGCAGGCTGTAGATCCATTCCATTGGATTACTGGGCAGCCGCGACTAGTGGCACAAACAGTGTGCAGTGTCAAAAGCGATGCTCGCCTCCCAGCACTGTCTAGCTTTGACCTTGCTAAACCTCTAGGAGCAGTTCTCGGCACGCCCAGAACGCTCAGTTGCGCGCTCCAACAGACCAGCGTGCGCACCCGTAGTGGCCGTGGCCGTGGCCGTAGTGGCCGTGGCCGTGCCTGGCGCCGCGCGTTCACTTTAGGCCCAGGCCAAAAACTGACCACACACCGCACCACGCAGTCCGGCAGCAACACGAAGACACTGCACCACGTGCCGCAGGACACAACAAGACTGAGCACACAGCCGGGGAAGGCGGGCGGCTGCTACGTTGGACATACCCGCGGTAGCCGCCCCAGCCTCTGCGCGCAACCCCGCACAGCTGTTGTCAGCCAACACCTGGCTTGATTTCCCAGCACGCTGCGGAGATACGGATCGCACGCCTCCTCAACAACCACCCTCTTGTACACGCTCTGCGCGGCAACGCGCCCGCACACACTTTCGGGATTGAGTAAGGCGCTTGCGCCACCTGGCCTGATCCGCAGACCACAAACGTAGCAACATCCACCTCGCGACTGCGATACAGACGTCTACCGGAAGCAATCAACATACACACGACGCGCATGCGCAAGAGCCCATGCCGGGCATGGGCACCCAGCCATGGGATGAGGCCTCCCTTGCCTAAGCGACCCATGACAGCCTCCGAGCACTGCCAAGCACACTTCACACTCCGTCAGCTCCGAAAGTGCGAGACTGGCCGCCGTGCCGCAACTGGCAGCAGTGGCCCACAACTCTCGCCGCTCGGGCCGAAGCCAGCATAGCAGCTCGTTAAAGCTCTCTCCAAGGCCGCGGCAAAGACCCACGGAGCAGCCGTAATGTTCCGATGACCGCAGAGGCAGCCGGGCCCGCATGCAGGCGGCTTCATGGTCACGCCAGGCCCTCGGGCGGGAGGGCCGGCATCGCTCCCTGTTGCTCAGCGGGCAGAGGAGCGGGAGCGCACCCCCACCACTGGCCCTGCACCGGCGCCAGCGTGAAGAGCAGGGCAGCAAAGAGCACGCACAGCAAGTTCTGGATCCCCATCATGGCGGCAACTCTACTCGATCTGGAAGCCTGCTGTTGCCTGCTGCTGTATATTTTCTCCGCACGGGCCGCAAGGCCTGCCAAAGCGCTTCACAGGTGTCGACCCTACCCTTCCCTTCCATTATGGGATGCTATATTTTGCACCAGGCGGTAGCTGATCTGTGTATGTTTTTCCAACAGCTGGTGGGACCATGACGAAACACGCAAAGCCTTGTTTTTTTTCCTTTTCCTGGCCGGTGGGCCAGACTTCCAGCACTGCTGCGTCCCCACCTTGTGCAGCAGACAGTGCAGCTGCGCAGTCACAGCCTGTAGGCGGCGCTGTGCGGCAGACATGCATGCGTGAGCTGAAGTTCTCAGTCGGGGCTGGTACACCGACAGGGCTGTCACGTGTCAAGTTCGTGTGAGCCACGCAATACACAGTGTGAGCTCTGACCACACGTTGAACCAGTTTCAAACACGCTATGCTGCATCTGGCTTACATACGCTTGTGCGGCACGTGCAATATGCCTTTGCAGCGCATGTCAAGTTGGGACTTCCCATGCAGGCACACGGCAGGAGCAGAGTGCTCCATATAGCAGGGCGACCGCAAGTTGACAACCAGCAAAGTAAGAACCAAAACACTGAGGCCTGCTGCTCGGAAAGTGACGTTGTCAGTGCACTGGCACTGACGGGGGACATAGCAAGGAAAACAAAGTGAAAGCAGCAAGGCTGTAGCAGCCGGGGCATGCACAGGCCGCCTCGGGTGCGTGCACAGGCCGTCGCCCGCGTCGCCATGGGGCCCTGCACTCTGTGCGGGGCGCACTGTGCTTGGCAGAGTGAACAGCACTGCCGGGCACTGCCTGGTGGCCAGCGGCGCGCTCTCAGCAACACTGTTGAGGTCGTCTCACAGACTTCATACAACAGACCGGCGCAGCCAGCAGGCCGCCGCGGTGGAGGAGCAACCAGCAGCAATGCAGCCAAGCTGCAAAGCTGGGTGTCTGCGCCCGCAGCTGCGGCCCAGCATGAGCTCCAGCAAAGCGCGGCGCGCCATGGCGCAGTCTGCGGCTCACCGGCGGGCCGCGGCTCGTGGCCGCGCTACATCCCGTGGCCGGGCACATCGGCGAAGATGTCGGCCACGCCGAGCGCGGTCGGCATGTCTGAATCGTACCTGCGGCGCGGCGGCAACAGGCGTGTCCGGTCAGGCGCGCAAACAGCCTGGCAATAATGACCCACGCACTGTTCCAGCGCGACACGCCGCCAGGCGTCTGTCCAGTGCCACGCAAGAGGAGCAGCCCAGTGACGCACAGTGCGGCCGCTTGCGCACCTGCCAGGCTTTGACAACATCCCAGCAGCAGGCAGCAAGGCTATACTTGCAGCTGCTGGCACAGCTGCTGGCACAGGACAAGCAAAGCATGCGGCTCCACAGCACCAGGTGCACGTGACGCAGGGGTAGAAGCGCAGGCACGTCCGACCCCACGTTCGCAGCACATGCTTGCGCATTGCCTTGCCACAAGGGCGCGACACCAGTCCCAGTGGTTCAGTAACAGCATGCAGCTGTGCCAGGCATATGCGTGTGAGCTGCCTGCATGCCCCGCGCAGCGCGCTCCCACGCCGCCACTCGGCGCTGTCGACGCCGCCCTGCATGCGCAGCCGGGCGCGCTGCAGCGCGCCCGCAAGACCCTCCCTACCGTACCCTACCCTACCCTAACATGTAACCCCCCACCAGCAAGACCGTCCGCCAATGCAAGGGCCTGCTCGGGGCGCACCAGCAGGCGCTGGGGTCCAGGTCGCCCGCGTGCAGCTGCGCGGGCGTGCCCGCCGCGCCCGCCAGGCTGGCCAGGCCTGCGACCGCGGAGTGCAGGCCGCCCAGGCCGCCCGCCTGCGCACCCGGGGCCGCCATGATGCCCTGCGCGACGCCGGCCGCAACGCCTGCCGCGCGTGGCGCTCCTCGGTGCATGTGCTGCATGTGCAGCGTGTAGCATGAGCTGCGCGTTGTGCGCGCAGCGCCTCAGCATACACTCGGCATGCCGAGCTGGCGGTCCAGCGAGGCCGCTCGGCCTGTCATGCATGTTGCCTCACAAACAGCTGCACAGAGCCTGATGCTCAGCCTGCTCAGCACTCTTGACAGGCTGCTCCCGGCATGGACGGCTGCATGGAGAGCAGCCGCAGAGCTCTCGGCTGCCTCGCATAACTGCGCGCACTGCAGCCACGCCCGCTGCCCAGACCAGGCTGCCGCCCTGCGGCGCGCGCAGCCCGGCGCTCACCGGCCGGGAAGCGCGGCCTGCCTTCGTGCTTGAGCAGCGGCGGCGGCGTGCGCGCGGGCGCGACGGCGGCGGCGCCCGCGCCGCCGGCCTCCCGCTCGCGCGCCTTGCCCGCGGCGTCGGGCGGCGCCGCGCCGCCGGCCGCGCCCTGGGGCGTCTGCGGCGTGACCAGGAAGATCTCGATCGCGTCGGTGTCGCTGGAGAGCTTGGCCCTGCGCGGGGGCGCCGCGCGCGGCTCGGCGCCGCACAGCGTGCCAGGGCGCCGCACAGCTTGTCGGCCTTAACAAGAGCATCTCACGGCAGAGCTCATGCATGATTCAGGCAGAGCTCTCTGTAGAATGCAGGCAGAGCTCTCTGTAGAATTGTGTTCAAGTAGAATTGTGTTCAAGGGGGGTGGCAGGGCGGCACTCTGGCACAGGGGGCGCCCGTCCCGCGCTCACCCTCCGGCCCTGGATGCATCACCCGGTGATGCGTTTGAAGGATTGCCGCCCCGCCTGATCAGGCAGCCGGCAGGGGCCCGCGCACTGGTAGTGGCGCTCCCCGCTGGCGCCCAGGTTGGCGTCGGGGTCGGGCACGACCAGGCTGGTGCCCTGCGGCGCGGTGACGGCGAACACGTTGTCGCCGGCCACGCTGGGCAGGCCCAGGATGTCCTCGTTGGTCACGAACAGGCGCTCCTTGTTGGCCGGGCTGTCGGTCATGGCCGCGATGCTGGCGCGCACGCGCGCGATGTGCTGCTCCAGCATCGCCGAGTCGTCCTGCGCCGCGGGCGGCGGGCATCACGGCGCCTTGCCTGTGCCCGGCCGCAGCTGCCCCAATCTGCTCAAAGCACGGCTGCGCCCAGGCACCAGGTGCTCAGTAGGGGCTGTGAGCACTGCAGACACAGCTTCTGGAGTGCAGGCTGTGCAGCGCCATCCAAGCCTCTTGTGAGCACTTGCCCGGTTGCTGTGCATCCCAGCATCGCAACAAACTGGTCCTGGCGCCAGGTCCGCTTGCTGTGCATCCCAGTCGCAATAGACAGATGCCGGCACCGGAGCCTGACGGGCGTCAATCTGTCGGGCTACGCAAGCCTGGGGGCAGCGGCCACCTGCATCTGCGACACCTCCGCCTCCAGCGGCGCGTGCTCGCCGCCGTCGTCCTCGCCGGCGGCGCCCGCGGCCGGCCGCCACTGCACATGGTTCTTCGACTTCTTCTCGATCAGGCCGATGCCCTCCAGCACGTTGGTGATGTCGTAGATGCGCCGCTTCTGGACCTGCCACGCGCGCAGGCCGCCCGCCCGCCCGCGTCGGCCCCCCGTACCAGGACTGCGGCCGAGCCTGGACCTCTGGCCTCAGGCACTGTACCAGCAAGGCGCCATGACACCTGCATGCGGGTACGGCGTATGACAGGAGCGTGCGCAGAGCATGCGGCACAGCATCACTAAACGCGCGCATCAGACAGCAGGCGGGGCGCCGCACGTTTAGCGCCTCGGCCGCCTTGTTCAGGTCCAGCACGCCGTCGGGCGCGCCCTCCACCAGCGCCACAAACTTCTTGGTGAGCAGGCCGAGCGAGCTGTCGTAGCGGCAGCTGCCTGCGCAGCGCGAGGCTGTCCGGCTGAGCCCAGCGCGGCGCCTGTGAGTGCAGCGTGCCGTGCACGTTCAACAGGCGGGCAGACAGCAGGCGAGGCTGAGTGTTGCCCGAGCCTAGGCGCCACGTGCGACCGGCGGACCAGTGGCGCCGGCGGGAGTCGCGACGGTGGGAGACTTGGCGGCGGCGCTGCGCGTGCCGCTGCGGGTGCCGCTGCGCCTCCGCGCGGGGCCGGCGCCGTAGGTCCCCCTCTCGTCTGTGATGTCGGACATTATGCAGCCATGCTGCGGCTGCGCGGCGCGGCGCGTGCACCTCGCTCAGCGCCGCGCTGGCGCGCCAGCGCTGCGCCGCAGCCCAGGCTCCCACGCACGCTCCCACGAACCTGCAGACCTCCTTTGTGACACCTGCACCGCACAGAAGCGGGGCTGTGGGGCAGTGTCCTTCCTCATGTGCGCACAGGTGTGCATGCAGATTACTCCTTGGCACGGGGCACATGACACCCACATTCAAGCAGCTAGCAGGCAATCAGAGGCGCGCGCAGCTGCACAGGTCGTGTCAAGTGACTGCCCGAGCTGCGCCGCTCTCTGCTTGCAACCAGGTCCTGACCATGCAATTACTATGTAAACTACAGCGGCCGGGGCACAGAGCTCAAGCGCTCGCGTGTGGCCGGCAAGTGCGTGGCGGCAAGTGCGTGGCAGCGCACAATTGTCCCTCTTCCTGCCAGCGAGCGCTGCTCCTGGTACATGTTACATGCCGTCGCAAACGAGTGCACACCTGGTCGCTGCCAAGGGGGTTGGTCACAGCTGCAAGAGTCCCAGAAGGCGCAGCTGCCCTCCAAAGCCAGCGACGATCAAAGTATTTCGACCTCGGGCAGATCTCGGCAGCAACGCTGGTCACTTTTGACAGGCTGTCTACTCCTTGGTTCGAAGCGCGCGACGTCGGGAGGCAGGCGTCGGTCTCCCGAGCAAAAATCCCGCGCTTCTGCTCATACAGCCCTAATAGGGTCTTGGCAAGGCCTCTAGTTGGCTAGTACTGTTGCCTTTCACAGACCTGAGCATGTCTCAGTGAACGTTAGCACACGACCTGGTGTGGCATTTCATGACCACCCTGCCAAACACAGCAATGGCGGGCAATGGCGGGCCCGCGCTAGGGCAGTGGCAGTTGCCTACTCTGAAAAGGTCCTGCACAAACAGGCTGCGTCTCCGCTCGCTGCACAAACCATTTGCCGCATGCGGCCCCCTGGCCGGCTCGGGCGACCTCACTGCCTCCTCAGCCTCACACGTACGACGAGGGCGGGCGGCAGGTGTCCGAGTCTATCAAGTCGCACGGGAACACGTCCTCTGGCTCCGGGTACAGCAGCCGCGCCTTGCCCTCCAGGTACCTGCGCAGACAGCGCCAGGCCTGAGCTATGCACTGCACTGCATGACCAGGCACATGCCGCTGCGGCGCGCTAGCAGACATGGCGGGCATGCATGCTCTCCCGGCGGCGTCTGTGGCGGGTCTGCGCGCAAAAGCAAACAGCCAAGCACAGCGCGCAGCCCGAGCAACAGCCACAGCGGCAGGAATCGATGCGGCCCGCCGGCCGTGGCGACCGGCCGCGGCGCGCGGCGCACCGGTTGAGCAGGCGCGTGGTGGACGCGTTGAAGCCGTCCGAGGGCAGCACGTTGCGGCTCTTGGTGCGGCAGGCGTGCACCTCCGCGCGCACCTTGCTCGCCAGCACCTTGCCCAGCTCCACGCCCCACTGGTCGAACGAGTTGATGCCCCAGATGAAGCCCTGCGCCGCCCGCGCAGGGCTTCATCTGCCGCACGCTCGGCGCCCCGCGGCGCCTGCGGAAGTGCCCGAGCACAGCGGCTGACGCCGTCCGAGGCGCCTGCCCCAGCCAGGTGCAGGGCGGCCCGAGCCGGACGCGCGGCAGGCCACCGCTGGTGCAAACAGCACGATGGGCCGAGCGCCGAGTAGTCAGTGCCGCCGCGTGGCCATACAGAAGGGCCGAGGCTCACAAGCTGCTCCAAACGACGCGTCACCAAACTCTGCACCCGCTGCAAACGCTGGTGCGCCACCGGCGGCCCACGCATTCCATCGGCGGCCAGGCTGCCGTCGCCGCGGACGGGGAGGGGAGGCGCGCCTGCACCGCGATGCGGTTCTCGTACAGCGACAGGATCTGGCCCGTCGTGAACGCGGTCAGCTCGGGCAGCAGCAGCGAGGTGGACGGCCGGTTGCCGGTGAACGTCTTGTGCGGGATGAGCGAGTCGGGCACGTTCTCCGCGCGCAGCTCCACGGGCGTCTTGCCGGTCGCCAGCGCGTCGGCTTGCGCGAAGAAGTTGCACATGAGCTCGTCGTGGTTGGACACCACCTCGCCCTGCGCCCCGCGCGCAGCCAGCCGCCCGTCGACGGGGGCGTGCGACCTACCCAAACCCTACCATCTGTGACGCACCGCTGCGCGCCAACCCCTCTTGTCAACCGACACCTGGCGCAGCTGACATCCGGCTGTACACCAGGAGGACACGTCAGGCGGCTCCGTCGCGCTGGCCTCCTCTCGGCTGTCGGGCGCGCAGCTCGCGCGGCGCCGAGCGCGGGCGGGCCGGGCGCGCGCATGCGCGCGGCCGGGGGCGCGCCTTGAGGTACACGCTCTGCTGGCTCTTCACCAGGCCGATGAACTCGCACGGCACCACGCGGCCCTGGTGGATGAGCTGGTAGAAGCTGTGCTGCCCGTTCGTGCCCGGCTCGCCAAAGTCGATCTCGCCCGCCTTGAACGGCAGCCGCGAGCCGTCCGTGGCCACGCCCTTGCCGTTGCTCTCCATGGACACCTGGCGCGGCGCCGGCTGCCGCGCGTCAGCCTCTGCACGCGCCCTGCGTTAGTATCCCAGGTGAGAGGGCGCATCCCCGCGCCGCGCTGCGCATGCGCGTGCAGCGGGCAGGCGGCCGCGCGGGCGCGCGCCTGCTGGATGTGCGGCGCGAGCTTGGACAGCGCCTGCGTGTACGGCAGGATGGCGAGCGAGGAGTAGCCCAGGAATGTGGTGTTCCACACGCCTGTCAGGCCCAGCAGCACCGGGATGTTGTCCGCGAAGGGCGCCTGCCGGAAGTGCGTGTCCACGTCGTGCGCGCCTGCGCGCGCGCGCGCGCCGGTCGCGCCGCGCCGCGCAGGGCTGCCGCGCGGCCGCCCCGCCGAGGCGCGCGCAGCAGGAAGCCTAACGCGGCCGCAGCATTCGAGCCGAAAGGCGGCGGCAAGCTTTTCGAGCAACCCGATTAGGGCAGTGACAATAACAGAAACAAGCGCCAAGCGTGGGCTGCCTGGGACGTTTTTGCGTCATGTTCGGGTGTAGAAGTTCCATCACTGCCAGCCAGCGTGCATCAGGTACCACTGATGCCGGCTACCCGTGATGGAACTTCCACACCCCATCGCGACGCGAACACGACCCAGGCAGGCCACGCTGGGCGCTTGTCATTGCCACTGCCCTACATCGGGTTGCGCAGAAAGCTTGCCGCCTGCTTTACTGATGCTGGCTACCCACACCCACGCCACTGGCTGACCGAGCGAATTGGCTGTCCCATTCAACACCTGGCACCAGGCGACGCAGAACAGAAGTGCAGGCCCGCTTAACAGACCGACCGCCGAGGCCAAGCAGGCCGCCCCAGGCAAGAGCGCGCACGCACCCTCCAGGAACTTCTCGGCGGTCTCAAAGCCGTACTGCAGCGCGAGCGGCAGCATGCCGACCGCGCTGCACACCGAGTAGCGCCCGCCGACCCAGAACGCAAACGCGTTGGCCGGGTCGATGCCAAACTCCTTGACCAGCTTCAGGTTGGTGGAGACGGCGACCATGTGCTTGGCCACCGCCGCCGCGCCCAGGCTGGACGTCAGCCATGTCCTGCGCGCGCGGCGCGCGCGGCCGTCGCCCCTACCATAACCCCAGCATCAAGCAGGGCAGTGCTGAGCTCGCGGCGACAGGCGCGCCCGGCCGCGGCCCGCCGCCGCGCGCGCCGCGGGCACGGGCGCTGCCAGCGGCGCGCCCCAACACGGCAGCACCCCCGGGCTGCGCGCACGCCGGGCTCGGCGCGCCGGGGCCGGCGCACCGCACGGTGCGCGCGTTCAGCATGGTCTCGGCCGTGGTGAACGTCTTGGAGACGACCACCACCAGCGTCGTCTCTTGGCGCAGACCGTTGAGCGCACGCGCCACATCCACCGGGTCCACGTTGGCCAGGAAGCGCAGCTGGCGGCCCTTGGCCTGTGCGCAGCGGCCCGGGCGCTCGGCGCGCGGCGGGCTCGCCGCACGCACGGCGCAGCGCGCGGCCGCGCGGGGCCCGCCAGCGACCGCGCGGGGCCCGCCAGCGAGGCGGGCTGCCCCGGGCGGCGCAAAGGCCGAGCACGCGCCAGCCCTTAAGCAGCCGCTGGACTGCCGCCCCTGCCGCAGTCTGCGGCGCGACGCAGTCACGCCTAGGGAAGGGTGCACGATGCCCCGCCCGTGCGACCCCGCGCTGCACTCCGGCGGAAGCAGGCGGCCGGGGGGCTGCAGCCGCGGCTGCGGAGCGCACGACGCGGTTGCTCGCAGCGGTCAGGCAGCTGGCCGGCGCGCGTGCGCGCGTCCGGGGCCGGCAGGCGGCCGCGCCTGCTCCGCCGAGCCCAGGTCGGTCCGCAGCGCGGTGTGCACAAACAGCGGGCCCAGGAACGAGCCGCCGATGCCGATCGCGACGACGTCCGTCAGCGTCTCGCCGGTCGCGCCCTTCCACTCGCCCGAGCGCACCTGCCCGGGCGGCGCGGCGCTGGGTCCAAGGCGCGCACAGCTGCCTGGCCTGGCGCACTCTTCCCCGCTGTCGCCGTGGCACAGAGCGCAGAGAGCAGTGACGGCATGCAGACTGTGCAGAGTGCTCAAGCCGGGCCACATACGGACGACTTGTCTGCCTGACGTGTCGGCCTGACCAGGGGGGGACCAGGCGCGCCTTGTCAGAGAAGGCCTTGATTTTGTCCAGCACCGCCCAGACGTCCGGCACCACGTTGCGCCCGTCATCCTCGATCACCTGGCAGCACGCAAAGCCGGTGCCTTCAGCCCTGCTCTGCCGCGCCCCGCATCAGCCCGGGCCGGCGCCGCCACGCCCAGGGCAAGCGCGTGTCTGGCGCTGCGCCTGCAAATCCACCACTAGCAGCGAGTGCACCCTCAGTGCCTACTCCACAGTACTCCAGCTCTCCAGTATCAGGAGGTGGGGGGCGTGTGCAGCCGCCAGCGGCGCACCGCGTCGCGGGGCGCGCGCAGGGCAACGTGCAGCACCGCGCGGTCCTCCGTCACGTTGATGTGCTCGCCGTTGAACATCGCCTCGATCTTCTCCTTCAGCTTCGCGCGCTTCGCGAGCTTGTACAGCAGCTGCGGCAGGGCGCCGAGCGTCGGTGTCCCCCTTGACACAGGCTGCTCGCGAGGGTACGGTGAGCACGCGGCAGTCACAGCGGGGCCACGCAGCGCGCACGTCGAGCGTCTGCGAGGTGATCCGCTGCCGCGAGAAGTCCGCCAGGACCTTGTTGTGCTCATGGAATAAGAGGTCGCTGCGCGCGCTGTCGCGCAGCAGGTCGCGCAGGTGCCTGCACAGGCGCGCGGGCGCGGCTGTCAGCCCCGCGCTGCAGCCCCCGCACGCCAGGCCAGAGGCCGGGATACCGCGCAGGCTCACGTGCGCTCGATCTCGGTGACATGGTCCTCGAGCGCCTTCCACTCTGGCGTGGTCGAGATCTGCGTGCCGGAGTCCTCGATCTCCTGCATTTGCTGCGCGCCCCACAGGCAGCGCTTGTTGTCCGGACGCGCTGGATGCATGCTACATCAAGCACGTGTCACGCAGAGGCCAGAGTGAACTCCCGTGCGCACCATGAGGGTCGGAGCTACCGAGGCTGCCGCTACGCCTTTTACAGCCTTTGACAAGACTGCCCCGGGCTTCCGCCTGCGTGACCGCAAAGGTGGTTCATGCGGATGTCTGCATGTATGCCAGACCGGCGTGCACTGCAGCCCGCTCTCTCACAGGCTCCCAGTCCACGGAACAGCCATCCTCCGTTGCCATGTAAGCAAGGGTGATGGGCAATATGTTGTAGCATGCTCATGCACCACCACCCCCGTCCCGCACCAAGCCGGACCCCCTTCTCAAGCCCAGTGCCGTTCCAGCTGCTGGCCTAGCTTGAGCAGGCTACAAGCAGAGCGCGCAGTGCGCGCTTTATCTGTCTAGGATGGGATCTTGACCTTTGCGCGGTCAAACACCGGCGCAGCTCAGGGCGTGCACCAGCCTCCCAG